>Ga0265294_10000226_pt1 | contig 72482 bp, 67 predicted proteins | sample MunlanPumphouse3_FD_192504 | JGI IMG/M metagenome (GOLD analysis project Ga0265294, IMG submission 192504) | Groundwater microbial communities from a municipal landfill in Southern Ontario, Canada - Pumphouse #3 | ecosystem: Environmental > Aquatic > Deep subsurface > Groundwater | place...
CATATTAAAAACAGGTGGGTATAATTCCCAACTTGAAAAAATTCTTATTCTATCCCCCTCAATTACTAAATCAATCAATAATATCTACCATTCTTTTAACTCAATTTATTATATGCTCACAATCTGTAGATTGCTTTTCCCGTATCTACTATTATGTAGTGCCCTATTAATGGAAATTGATGAATTCGAGAATTTATCAAAATTGAAATTCTTCAATTTGTTCATACCTGTCATTCTGTTTGCAATTATTTTGGAACCAAGAATTTACAGACATCTTTTTGGAGGGGATTTTTTAGCTCAATCACTAGTTCAAGTCAGCGAAATAATTATGCTTTTACTTTATTGTTTTATTGCTTTCTATATATTGATTAAGGAGATTCAGATTACAAAACTCAAATATGCTAAAAAGCAGAATTCTTATTTTCTCATTGCTTCAATATCTCTCTTCTTGGTTTATTTGTTCTTTTCTCTTATGGATCCGATTTTCTTTATTCAAGATTACACTTCAATAAGAGTTGGACCGATTAGTTATTTTTTAAATAGCAAGATTGATCTTTTAACAATAATAACGCTTTTAATTCTTGTTTTATTAGCCATGTTGATAAATTTCGTTGCCACATTTAAGTTTTCTCAAATCGATTATAGTGGGACAAAACTTGATCTTAAGATTCGAAAGAACTTAAAGGAAATCCAGATTTTCACTGGCGGACTAATGCATGGTTTGAAAAACCAGTTATTAACTGAAAATGTATTGCTAAATAATCTCATCATACATTTAGAAAATCCTGAAGAAAGGAGAAATGCATTAGTCTTAGCCAAGTCTCTTAAAATCGAGCATCAAGCAACTTTACATAAAATTAATCTTATCTTCCAATCCTTCAAAGATATCAAGACACATCTTGTACTAGATGATTTAGGTCAACTCATGAGCAATATAGAAGAGGTCGCGAGACATAAATATCCTGACACTCTTCTTTTATTTACTGGTGTAGATGGAAAGATTCTTATGGACCGGGCTTTAATGATTGAAGCAATCATGAATCTGATAGACAATGCTGTTGAAGCTATAGGTACAAAACCGGATGGCTATATATGTGTTGATACGAATTCCTCAAGTAAACACTATATCATTAATGTGATCGACAATGGACAGGGCATCCCTGCGAAAATGCAAAAAAAGATATTCCTGCCTTTTACGACTGACAAAAACATGCAGCATAATTGGGGACTCGGTTTATGTTACACGAGACAGGTCATAAAGAAGCACTTTGGAGATATCCGCTTCGAGTCAGATAAGGAGAAAGGAACAGCATTCATCATCTCCATCCCAAAATTATTTAGGTAAAAAGAAAGGTAATCGATGATTAGAGTTATCATTGCAGAAGATATTTATTCATTACGTAATGAAATTGTCCGTGCAATCGAATGTTCGGGCTTCATCTCTGTGGTGGGAGAGTCGTCTTCTGGTTCGGGAATCGTAAAAATTGCGGAACATACTGAATTTGACGTTGCATTGCTTGATGTGGAGATGGAAAAACCAAATTCAGGCATTGAAGCAGCGAAATATATTTTAAAAATTAAACCAGCAGTCAAGATTGTTTTCCTTACATTTCACGATGCTGATGAAGTGATATTCTCAGCTTTTGATGCCGGTGCAGTAGATTATGTCATCAAAGATAGTGACTTTTCAAAAATCATACATCATATCAATCAGGTATACCAAAACAAAGAAGTGATTGATTGGAAGATACAGAAAAAAATCAGGAAAGAATTCCTCCGGCTTCGTAAGTCAGAAACAAACCTGATCTTTTTTATCAGGAACCTATCCGTATTGACACCCGCTGAAAAAGTAATCCTGTCATTATTGGTCGAAGATTTAAGTATAAGAGATATCGCTGCTAAGAGATGTGTGGAAATCACAACCATAAAAACGCAGATATCACATATTCTTGCGAAACTACATATCAAGCGTACGAAAGATATCGTCAGACAGATTAAAGAGATGAAATTAGAGGATCTATTATATTCTCAACAAGCAGAATGCTAAAAGGTTTATTTTATTAAGCTGAAAGTATGATGAAAAATCATACTATGCAGTTTCCTAATACAGACCCAAACTATAGGTATGAATAAAGAATCAATCAAATCGAGAATTGAGAGCCAAATAAATTTGTTTGACTCAAGACTACGATTTGTCACTCGTTTATGGGCTGATATCAGTATCGATAATGATTTTGGGGGATATCTTACGTGTCGCAATAGAGATTTTTCTCTCTCGGGGACAGAAAAAGGAGCCTGGGGACAAGGGAGGCAAATTTTTACTTTTGCGACTATGGCAGAGTACGATCCACAGAATAGACAATTTTGGCTTGATTGCTCAAAGAAAGGAGTTGAATTTGTAGTCAACCATATGTTGACAACAGATGGCCGTGTAAATTATCTGGTAAATAGGGATGGAACACAGATTCTTGAAGGACCAATCTCCATTTTTTCTGATGCTTTCGTTATCAGTGGAATCTCTGAATATATCCGTATCTCTCATCAAAACGATCTTCTTCCACTTCTAGAAAAAATGTTCCTTATCTATCTGAACAATGTGTTGAATCCGGAATTCCCTTTTATTGCTCCAAATGCATACCAAAAGGGTGTTCTGTATCATTCAGTTTTCATGATCGCTGTGAACACAGCTTACATTGTGCAAAAACTATTGGGAAAAGAAAAGACCGATTCATTTATCTCCAATTGTTTGAATAGAATTTTTTCTACAATGTTTAATACAGATACAGGAAGTGTGTTTGAAAAGAAAAACTTTGACGGTTCCTTGGTTGATACCGAGGATCGTCAATTAATTAATGTTGGTCATGTCTTTGAGAGCATGTGGTTTTGCTATGATATTGCCTTATCAAGGCATGACTCTGCTATGATTAACAAAATCATTTCTATCACAGAGTCCACTTATTCGCTTGGTGTTAAGTCAGGAATCCTAGATTTTTCCTACGACGCAAGTAATATCCTAACCAAAACCACTACATGGAAGTACGAGATTTCCTTTGATCATAACGACCGAATATCTTGGGCATTTGCAGAAGCGATGGTGCTTTTTGCAAAGCTCTATCAGTACACAAATAAGGTCATCTGGTTTGAAAGAATGGAAATTTTGTCAGACTATGTGGAACAGTTTTTCTGGGATAAACAGTATGGTGATTGGTACCATGCACTTAATGGTGATGGATCGATAAAAATTGATATGAAGGGTTCTACTGTGAAGAACGCTTATCACATTCCACGTGCATACATGCAACTGATTGAAAGTTTAAAAGGAATACTAAGAGGTTTTGATAATGCAGAAAAAAGGTAAGATTGAAGCTTTTGTTGATAAATTGCCCAAATGGGTTCTACTTTGTAATTCAATACTTTTATTTGTAATTCTCTGGAAAATAATCTCCGTGACAGAGCGAGGAAGAATTGTATTTGCTTCTCCTGATTTGATTGTTGAAACAATGTTTAACGAATTGAAAAAACCAAGTATGTGGAGGCATATTGGGTTTAGTCTTTTTCGTGTGGTCAGTGGTTACCTTCTTGCATTCATTTCTGCCATTCCAATCGCTTTTCTAATGGGATGGTATAAATCAATTCGTTCAATTTTTGAACCTTGGGTACAATTCATTCGGAGTATACCCCCCATTGCGTACCTGCCTTTGGTCATTGTAGCGGTAGGAGTAGGAGAGAGTTCCAAAATAACAGTAATTTTTATCGGAGCATTCTTAGTAATGCTTGTTACCATCTATCAAGGTGTTCTAAATGTTGATGAAACATTGATTAAAGCTGGAAAAGTTTTGGGAGCTAGTGATCGAGAAATATTTTTCACTATAGTGGTTCCTGCTTCACTTCCATTCATCATGACTGCACTCAGGCTCGGACTTGCTACTTCATTAACAAGCCTGGTTGCTGCTGAGATGACAGGTGCATCTGAAGGATTAGGGACGATGATACAGACGGCTGGTCAATATTTTCAGATGAAAGTTGTTCTAATGGGGGTTTTGATTATTGGGATTTTGGGTATGGTCCTAGAAAAGATCATAAAGATTATTGATAAGAAATTAACTTCTTGGCAAGAAAAAAGGGAAGTTTGATATGTCAGAGAAGGTTATCATCAAAAATCTGAAAAAAGTATATTCAGGAAGAAATGGCGACACGATTGCTTTAAATGGAATTGATCTGACAATCGGAGAAAATGAGTTTGTCAGTATTGTGGGACCATCCGGTTGTGGAAAATCCACTCTTTTAAATATTATCGCAGGATTACTAGAACCGACGGAAGGTATCGTGATCTGTGATAATAAGCCTGTTGAAGGAACCGGAGCAGACCGGGGTGTCGTATTTCAGCAATATGCCCTGTTCCCATGGTTAACCGTCAGAAAAAATATTGAGTATGGATTGAAAATTCAAAAATTACCTGATGAGAATTCTAAACGGGGATGGAGAAAATTATCAAAAAAGGAAATCTTGGAAATTTGTAATCGATATATTTCTATGGTTCAATTAGAGGAATTTGCAAATTCTTATCCAAAAGAATTGTCAGGCGGGATGAAACAACGTGTTGCTTTAGCAAGAGCATATGCTGTAAATCCAAAAATTTTATTACTTGACGAACCTTTTGGAGCTCTTGATGCCCAGACACGCACACAATTGCAACAAGACCTTCTCGAGACTTGGGAACGGGAAGCTAAAACTTGTCTTTTTATTACGCATGATATTGAAGAGGCAATAATTTTAGGGAATCGTGTTGTGATCATGAGTGCGAGGCCGGGAAGAATCAAGGAAATTGTTAAAGTTGATATTCCATATCCTCGAGATCAGAAAACAAAGATTAGTAAAGAGTTTATCGATATCAAAAATTATGTTTGGTCTCAAGTATACGAAGAATATTTGAGTTTTCGAAAATGAGTCCAATCTATTTATTCCTTATACTCCGTGAACATGAAGTGGAGGAAGAATCATTGGATTAAGGAATAAAACATATCAGTTATGTGCATATCAATTTAATTGATATTAATAAAACTAGGAGGAGTATCATCATGAAAAAAATTGGAATGATCATGGTACTGGTAATTGCATTAAGTATTTCTCTTTATGCAGGGGGAGCATCCGAAACCGATTCGTCCGGGAAAACAGAACTAGTGAAACTCAGATTGGGATATATGCCCAATCTCATTAGCGCATCCTTGGGTGCGATAGGAATTGAAGAGGGATATTTCGAAGAATATGGTCTTGATGTAGAACTGATTAAGTTTACTTCGGGTCCTCCTGAATTCGCAGCGATGGCGGCAGGAGATTTAGATGCAGCAATAATTGGCCATGGTGCACACCTTCTGGCGATTCAAGGGCAGGCTGAGATTTTCTATTTTGAATGTCTGGGAAACTCAGACAAGATAATGGCCTTGACAAGCTCCGGTATTGCATCAGCCAGAGATCTGAAGGGTAAAACCATAGCAGCCGTAAGAGGCACTTCAAGCGAAGCATTGTTGAATCTTACATTAGCCGAAGCTGGCTTAACTGAAAAAGATGTGAAAATTGTAAGTATGGATCAAAATGGAGCTGCCTCAGCATTAATTGCACGACAAGTTGACGCTGCAGCTTTATGGTCTCCTCTTACAGTGACGGTATCTAACGAACTCGGGGACAGTGTGATCGTGGTTTCTTCTATCGGGGATTTTGCTGATAGAGCACCTTCTCCAGGCAGCTGGATAATTTCTGAAAAGACAATTAAGACAAAGCCCGAAATTGTCAAACGGTTAACCAAAGCATTGTTTAAAGCAAGTGATTTCCGTGCCGCTAATATTGAAAAAGCCGCAGAATATGTAGCAAAACTTATCGGAACGGAAACATCACAGACATTACAGGAAGTTCAGACTGCCAGATGGTTCACTGCAAAGGAAATTTATGATTTTACGAAGTCTGGTCAGTTGGACACATGGTATGAAGCTGAGCAGCAGATGTTCATAGATTCTGGTAAGTTAGATGCAAAAGTACCAAATGAAACATATTTTGCTAAACAATTTATGTTAGAAAGTTATGAAGAAATGCAGAACGAGAAATAGTTAAAAATAGCCAGCTGGAATGGATTCATTTCAGCTGGCTGACTCTTTATTGAATCACTTTCACTCACCCAAACGAAATATTTTCAGTCAAATATTCATCAGATGATAAAAGTAAATGACTTGCTACTACAACCCAACCACATGACCGGAAGAAAGCTTACCAGTGAGTACTACACTAGAGATCTTTGCCATTCCACTTAAAGACTGTGGATGAAGATGATCATTAAAGTAATAAAGAATCAGTTTGATGAGACTTACACGATCATCGGAACGCAATTGCCTACCGCAAACTGATCTTGGTTGAAGTATTCGTAGATCAAGCTCTAGCTCAATTCGCACCTTCTTAGGCAAATCGAGCAACCGAGGGGTGTGGATTTAATATCAAAAAAACAACCCTCACCATGTCTTGCATGATAAGGGTTGTTCTCAGTTGCGGCAGACTGGACTTGAACCAGCACAAGCTCTCGCCCACTAGCACCTCAAGCTAGCGTGTCTACCAAATTCCACCACTGCCGCGTGACTGACAGGACACAAACTACACCATTGTATCCTGTTAGTCAAGACATAAAATGGCATGAAAAAGGGTAAAACTTCTTCTTAGAGGTTGGTCCAATATTCTTTTGGAACGGGGTTGGATCCTTCCCAGATAATCTGCCTGAAATGGAGGGGATCCGTATTCCCTTCGGTGTTGATAAATAGGATTTGACTCTCTTTATTAAGTTTCAATGCTGTCTTGAGCTGTTCAAGTCCATGCTGTTTGAGAATCGTTACCAACGCACCTAGGGTAACAGCTCCGCTTTCTCCACTTACGATGAACGGATCACCGTTAAGTGGAGTGGCATATACGCGCATTCCTTTGGCTGCGATATAATCAGGTACGGTGATAAATGCATCGGCAGTGTCTTTCAAGACTTCCCATGCGATAGGACTGGGCTCACCACATGCCAAGCCAGCCATAATCGTGTCCAATGCTCCATCAATCGTGTGGGGCTGTCCGTCAGCTGCGAGTGCGCTTGCATACAGGCAAGGTGCTTGATCTGGTTCGACAACGACACAGATCGGAGCTTCGTCTTTAAACAGGCTGTGATAGTACCCGATAACAGAGGCTGCCAATGCTCCGACGCCTGCTTGGACGAATATATGAGTAGGCTTGACGATTCCCTGCCCGCTGAACTGTTCCTGAGCCTCAAGGAGCATGGTGAGATAGCCTTGCATGATCCATTTCGGGATAGTGGTGTAATTACCCCAACTAGTGTCGCTTATGATTTCCCAACCATACTCTTTTGCATCGATAATGACTTGTTCAACCGCATCATCATAATTGCCGTCAACAACTTTGACGACAGCACCGTTGCTCTTAATGGCATCTATACGTCTCACTGAAGTTTCCGAATGCACATAGATAACACATTTGAAACCTAATTGTTTTGCAGCCCAGGCGATTCCGCGCCCATGATTTCCATCAGTGGCACTGGCGAATGTGATATCACCAAGTTGGTCTTTAACTTTAGGGCTAGTCAATTCCTCAAATTCAAGTTCACCATTGGCTATGTTTAATTTATCAAGGATAAATCGATAAATCGCGTAGGAACCGCCAAGCACTTTAAAACTATTTAGGTCCAACCGTTTTGCTTCGTCTTTAATCCAAATGCCTCCAACACCCATCATCAATGCCAAATTCGGCAATGACTTTAACGGACTGATTCTATAACCAGGGATTTGTCTATGGAATGAACGTGCTTTTCTTGCATTCTCCACGGAGAATAGTTGTTGAGATGATGTAAAGTCTTTCTTTTTACCGTCACGAAGCACCCATTTGATATTTGCCGGTACCGTTTCCATTTTATTCCCTCCTATTGAATGATGATATCATTTCGTTTCCATATCAAGATAAAAGCCTTCATGGTGGACAACCATAAAGGCTTTTTGTCACTAGTGTTCGGTAGCTATCACTTAGCAGAAAGTTGCTCGAAGCGGTCGAGTAAATCTCCAAAACGTTTGGTTGCCAACCGTACCGGTTCGGGCTTTGACATGTCGACACCTGCTTTACGCAACGAATCTATCGGATAGGTAGATCCGCCGGACTTAAGGAACTCGAGATATCGATCACGGTCACTCGCATCTCCGCGCATGACTTTTTCTGCCAGAGCCATCGAAGCTGAAATACCGGTAGCGTATTTATAGACGTAGAAGGCACGGTAGAAGTGGGGGATGCGCAATCCTTCCAGATCGCTTTCTTCCAATAGCTCGACTTCCGGCCCAAAGTAGGATTCGAGTAATCCGCGGTAAGTCTTACGTAAGGAGTCCACTGTAATCGGTTCACCGGATTCGACTTGCTCATGAACCAATTTCTCAAATTCAGCAAACATTGTCTGTCTGAACAGCGTTGCCACGATATCATCGAGTTGCTTGTTGAGAATGAATGCTTTCATATCCGTGCTGTCGGCTTTCTTCAAGAGATAATCGGCCAGCAAGTGTTCATTGAATGTGGAGGCAACTTCAGCTTCGAAAATAGTATAATCATATGAAGCATACGGATTATTCCGGGCACTGAAGTAACTGTGCATCGAATGACCGCCTTCATGGGCAAGCGTGAACACATCTCGTAATACATCTTCTTTGTAATTCATCAGGATATAAGGTTTGCCACCATACCCGCCTGAGGAGAATGCTCCGGAACGTTTTCCTTTGTTCTCATAACGGTCTACCCATCGTTCTTCAGTAAGTCCAGCTTTGATGATTTGAACGTACTGGCTCCCCAATGGGGCCAATGCCTCAACGATGATGTTGACCGCTTCTTCATAACCATGATGGACTTCAACCCCCTCTACTAGGGGCACATACACATCATAGTGGGCCAGCTTATCCAGTCCGAGCATCTTTCTTCTGATATCATAATATCTGTGGAGAAGGGGGAACGCCTCATGTACGCTGGCAATAAGGTTGTCGTATACTGAAGGATCCACCCTGTCGGGGAAGAGAAACATACTTCTTGAATCAGAATAATTTCTCACTTTTGAAAGAAAGATATCTTGTTTTACGCTTGCTTCGTACAAACTGGCAATCGCATTCTTATGTTTGTCGTACACATCGTAAAACTGAACGTATGCTTTCTTGCGTAACTCACGATTCCTGTTCTGCATAAACGAGCTGAAGGTACTCTGGGTCAATGGCATTTCCCCGTCCAAAGTAGTGATGGTTCCAAAGTCAAAATCAACATTTGTCAAAGCACCGAAGGTATTTTGAGCGGCATCGCCGACTTCACCTTGAAGAGCAAGGATTTTTTCTTCATTCTCGCTCAGGATATGAGGCTTGAACCTGAGCAATTTTTCAACCGCAACACGATAATCATCAAAATCCTTCTGATATATCCAAGAACGTACTAAGTCTTCATCGATTGCCTGGATTTCAGGATCGAAGAATGAAATGGCGGCTTTCCATCCGGTAATCAATTGCATGGCCATGCCTCTGCGACGTTGTGTTGTATTGTCTACTCCGTCCGCAGCATGGCACAAGAATGCATAATGAACAACTTTTTCAGCGATCATTGAGGTGTCATTGAGCCATTGCAAAGCTTTCAAGAATGCTTTTGAAGAGGTTCCCAATGTGCCTCTGTAAGAAGGCGCTTCATCTATCGCTCGTTTCACCTTGTCGTAATCAGCTTGCCATTCCGATTCGTTCTTAAATAGGTCTTCCACATCCCAAGTATCTAAGACAGGTACTTCATTCCGTGCCATGATCGTGTGTTTGGTTTTTTCAACAGACATAAAATTGTTCCTCGCTTTCTACGGATTGTATTATTGCCAACATTCGCCGTGCAGCACGGCCACGATGACTTAGATGATTTTTTTCACTATCGGTCATTGCCGCCATGGTTCTCGTACCTCCATGGACAATGAATACAGGATCGTATCCAAATCCCCCTAACCCGAAAGGTTGTTCTGCAATGCTTCCTTCAACGGTCTCCTGGACGGTAAATATCCTATCCTGGGATAGGACCAATGCCAGTGTACAGACAAATCGCGCACTTCGGTCTGGTTGCCGCACATGTTTCATCTCTTCAAGCAGATACATATACTTTTCAACAGATGTCAGCTCACGGTTGAATATATCTTCACCGTAACGGGCGGTATGTACCCCGGGAACACCACCTAATGCATCTACCATTAACCCCGAATCATCTGCAAGAGTGGGCTGCCCGGTGATGTTGTAGAGGTGCATTGCCTTTCCGACAGCGTTTTCCAAAAATGTATCCTCGTTTTCATCATGGGAAAATTCAACTCCGATGTCCGAAGGCAATTGGATCCGATGCGGTGCGAGAAGGATTGCTATTTCATGTAATTTATGTCGATTGTTGGAAGCAAGCAAGAGCCTCATACATCGAACATACTCCATTTATAAAGTATCGTCCATAAGCTGTTGTAACATCTTGCGTAAAGCCAACATTCCCGAATCAACAGTTCCTTTGGGGATGGATAATAATGAGGCCACAACATTATGGGTCACGATACCGGGTCGAGCTTTGCTTTCTTCGTATTTCTGTACATAATGACGCTTTGCTTTCTCCAACCGCTGTTGTACCTGCTCAATGTAATAGGAATCAGCATTTACCGAATAAAGCATCGAGAGTTGGCCCTGCAATCGTAAAACTTCATAATAATGAGTATCGCGTATTGTTCGTAGTGATTCATCGATTTCCATCCTCCGGTTACTCTTTTCAATCGCTTTGGTGATCAGAACAGCTAATTCCTTTTCATTGATAGACAAAAGTTTCGAAAGGATCGTGATTTGATAAGAATCTAAAGAATCGGCACACAACAACACCAACTGCAACATTCGCTTTTTAAATGTCTTTGATGTCCTAATTTTATCAGCTACCTTACGACACAACAAACTACTAAGATCCCATGGTTCATATTCTTGAGTCGATTCCGCTATCAGCGAATCCCACGCGACATCCCTGTAATTGCAATCATACCTGTACGAAATATTTCCCTGCTTGCTGCCGGTAATGATTCGTTCGATGATTTCAGGATCATTCGGGTCACACGGACAGAGGTTTTCATGTTTTCTTTTACGTTGTAAGAAGGACCCGGCTTGCCAGAACACTACTTTTTTCAGATAGCTTTCAAATGAGAGGTGTTCGTACCTGAATTCACGGATGATACGAGGCAATCTTCTGTAAATCTTTAGTAAAAATTCGGAAGCTTCTTCCTCTTTCAACAATCGAATAGTTACCGGGTATCGATATGCTATCAACATCGTGGTATCAAGAAGCTCGATCTGAAATTGTTTGAGTTGTTTTTCTTCTGACTTGATTAAGTTTTTTGTGTTGGATAATCTTTGAAATTCCAACACTTTTCTGGTGAGAAGATCAAGAGGCCTGTCTGATGTATCCATTGGCACAACCTCCCTTTTGCTAATGGGAGGAAGACATAGCAAGTTACGTGCCAAATTTGATTTATGAATATATATCACTATTTCAGGTAATGAAATAGTTTGCAGTCATGTAGCAGGGTAGAATTATGAATCGATTGATTGGCTGATAATTGTTACAAGCTTTTCCTTAATCGATTCGTATGAATCTTCTATGGTTGCCCCGGCTGCCCTGCGGTGTCCGCCGCCGCCAAATTTACTCGCGATCGCTCCGACATCGACAGTCGAAGAGTGCGATGCACGGAATCCGACTTCCCAAGTTTTTTGGTTCACTATTTTGAAATACAGTACTACCTCAACATCATCTACACCAAGCAAATGAGCATAGAGCGAATCGGATGGGCGGTTTGTCGCTCCGTAGGTTTCCAAATCCTCTTTTGTCTCGGTAGCGATCATCAGTCGTCCATCTACCAATGATGTTGCTCCAAGAATCAATTTTGCTAGAAACTGTTGTGACTCTAATGTATTTCCGCCTTCCATCCTGTCAAAGATATCGTTCGGAGATACCCCGAGGTCAACCAATTCAGCCATGAGACGGAATGTTTCTCCTCTGAACGAGCCGATAAACTTGAGAAAGCCAGTATCTGTGGCCAGTCCAAAGAAAATGTGGTCGGCTATCTCGAGTGTGATTTCTACATCGAGCGCTTTGTACAATTGCATGATGTTCAACGAAGTCGAAAACGATTTTGGAACTATGTAGGACAAATCACTCACATGGGTACCGGAAGAGTGGTGGTCCACGGTGAGGATCGACAATCCTTCAATCTCATCCGCAATATATCCAATCCTATCCAATGTCGAGCAATCCACCATGAGTACCAATGGATTACGCTCTTTCAACTGAATATCAACGTGCGGGGCAAACAATGGTTCGAACCGTTTGATTTCCTTACGGGAAAACGGACCTGCATTGACAAGATGTACCTCGGTTCCAAGTTGTTGTAAAAGCTTTTGCGCAGCAATTTGAGAGTGAATACAATCTCCATCGGGATTCACATGTCCGACGACGATCGCCACGGTAGCGCTCCGAATTGCTTTGACCACATGCACGGGTACTTCCGGATAAACGAACATCCGTACCTCCTAAGCGGTCTCGGCAGAATCTATTTCAAGAACAGGCTGCAATGACTTTTCAATCGTATCACGGTTGATGGTCACCTTCCGAACCTTGGGATTCGATGGAATCGAATACATCACATCTACCATTATATTTTCTACAATAGAGCGAAGACCTCTCGCACCAGTCTTTTGTGCGATTGACTTTTCAGCGATAGCTTCGATTGCCTCAGGTAGGAATACCAAATCAACATTATCGAGCTTGAGCGAAGCGGTATACTGCTTAACAATCGAATTTTTAGGTTCTGTGATAATCCGCATCAAGTCTTCTTTTGACAGACTGTCCAAAGCGACATGAATCGGGAGCCGTCCGATAAATTCGGGAATCAATCCGAATTTTGTAAGATCGTCAGGGTGAAGCTGTTTGAACAACTTGCCCGCGTCTTTATCCTGGTCAGAATATAATTTTGCACCGAACCCCATTTGATGCGTGGCAACTCGTTTTTCAATCATTTTATCCAAACCGACGAAAGCTCCCCCACATATGAACAGAATGTCCCGGGTATCGATCTTGATCATCTCTTGATTAGGATGCTTTCGACCGCCTTGTGGAGGAACACTGGCATCGGTTCCTTCGATTATCTTAAGCAACGCTTGCTGGACACCTTCGCCAGACACATCACGAGTAATGGAAACATTCTCCCCTTTTTTTGCAATCTTATCGATCTCATCGATGAATATGATTCCTTTTTCAGCGGCACTCACATCATCATTTGCAGATTGGATCAACTTGAGTAAAATATTTTCTACGTCTTCACCGACATATCCTGCTTCTGTAAGGGTAGTGGCATCTGCAATCGCAAACGGAACTTTGAGTTTTCTTGCCAGGGTCTTGGCCAAAAGCGTCTTTCCGGTACCGGTAGGACCAATGAGCAAGATATTGGATTTGTCCATTTCAAGCCCGTCCTCCCGAAATTTATCCCGATATTTCACCCGCTTGTAGTGGTTGTACACTGCAACGGACAATACCTTCTTGGCATCTTCCTGACCAATTACATAATCATCCAGATATTCATGAATTTCTTTTGGTGTAGGCAATTCTTCAAGCACTCCGGTAGATTCGTCACTTGCTACTGGGTTGCTTTTGAGGATATGGTTGCAGGTGGAAATGCAATCTTCGCATATTGCCACCCCCGGTCCGTCGATGAGTCGTTTGACTTCTTTGGAGCTCCTTCCGCAAAATGAACAAACTCGCATGTTTCTAGCCATCGCTTACCTCCTCATAATGTGGTCGGCGAGACCATAATCCAGTGCTTCTTGCGCAGAGAAAAAATAATCACGTTCCAAATCGGCTGCAATCACCTCCGGTGCCTTGCCAGTATGGTGAGAGAAATAATCGATTGACAATTGCTTTATACGTAACAATTCTTTCGCATGGATAGCAATATCGGAAACTTGCCCGTTTACTCCTCCCCAGGGTTGATGAATCATCACTCTTGCTGAAGGAAGGATATACCGCTTGCCGGGACTCCCTGCTGCTAGGAGCAAGGCAGCCATTGATGCGGCCTGACCAAGGCAGATGGTCTGAACATCACTTTTTATATACTGCATCGTATCATAGATGGCCAGACCGTCGGTAACACTTCCACCCGGAGAATTGATATAGAGGCTGATTTCCCTGGTAGGATCCTCAGATTCCAAGAAGAGCAATTGCGCGACAATAACATCGGCAGTTGACTGTGTTATCTGTTCTCCGAGAATGATGATACGGTCACGAAGCAATCGCGAAAAAATGTCGAACGACCGTTCCCCAACTCCCGAATGTTCGATGACAACCGGAATCAATGACGACTGTTTTTCATGTAAAGCTTGGCTCATGTGCCCCCCTCTGGATCTGTCGTTCAATGCTTTTCCTCCCTCAATGCATGTGGCCGGACATGAATTGGTCGTAACTGATTTCTTCACCATCCGCAACACTATTGTTTGCTAGTAAGAATTCTCCGGTTCTCTTCAACTTCATATCATCTTCGATCATCGCCCTATAATAGGATTTTGTGTTCTCATCGGTGATGTCTTTCAACTGTTCCTCAGCCATGCTGTTAAGCTCGCTTTCTTCAATCTTAAAGTCTTCTTTCTCTTTGATTTTGTCCATGATGAGCTGCACGCGAATTCTTCGTTCTGCACCGTCACGCCATTGAGCGGTGAAATCTTCTTTGGTCTGACCTTGGAATTCAAGGTATTTCAGGATTTGGTTCTCAGGCATGCCTGATTGAGAAACAAAGCGCCTCCACGATGAATCTACTTCAACCTCAACCATTGAAGCTGGGATTGCAATTGATGTCTGTTCTAAGATTTTGTCCATGAGGGCTTCAAGTCGGACCTCATCAAGATGGCCTTGCAACGAAGCTTCAAGTTTGTCTTTTGTAGCCTTTCGCAAATCTTCCACAGTCTTGTACTGTTCGCTCACATCTTGGGCAAACTCATCGTCGAGTTCAGGAACATCGCGGAACTTGATTTGTTTGATCTTCACCTTCAATGTTATTGATTTACCGGCATATTCGGTTTCTTCAAAATCTTCGGGGTATGTTTTAACGATATCCTTAGCATCGTCTTTCTTCATGCCGACGATATCATCGTCGATCTTATAGAAATTGGTCCCGGATCCAACGGTAAAGATGAAATCTTCACGTTTGGTACCTTCGACTTCATTTTTTTCAGCGTCGAGTTCGACATAATCCACCGTAACGATGTCCCCAGAGGCTACAGCACCATCTTTTTCGACAACCATGGAGTTTTGATCTCGCAACCTATCGATTTCTTTTTCAACAACTTCCTCTGAGACAACCACTTTGGGAACCTCAACACTCAAACCTGTATAAGGAGGCAGCTCGAATAATGGTAACACGTCATAAGAAACGGCAAAGACAAGGTCGTTATCGATTTCTTTTGGAAGATTCTCTTCATCAACGATAGAAGGAGTGCTATAGGGAAGGGGCTTGTACTTATCTTCAATTTTTTCCAGCGCTTCCTTCACCGCATCTTCAATTACGTTATACATACTCTCTTCGCGCATCCCCGGTCCAATTTTCTGTTCCAGAACCGATGCGGGAGCTTTCCCTTTGCGGAATCCCGGGATTTGTAAGCTCTTCACATACTTCTGAACTACTTGAGTGTAAGCATTTTTCAGAACGTCTTTGGGGACGGTGATACTCAATTCAACTGCGGAATTTTCCAATTCACGTACTTTTTGTTCGGCAACCATGCGTTTTCTTCCTCTTTATTCGATCTGTCTCTCTCTGTATAGTAAACATGACAAAGCTTGATGGCAAGTATGTCAGGCATCATTCTCGTCAAGCCACAGGCGACTATAACAGAATCGTAGAAAAAATGCGAGGAGGCAAGTGCTTGAATCAAAAATCATTGCAAAATTTCACGATTGTGTAAAAATATTGACTGAACCGAAATTAATACATCAAATATCTACTGCCATAAAAGATTGAATCATCATAATCTTACTTACATAACCAAAATTACAGTACATACCGCACCAGCGACTCGACTATGATTTTTGACTTAGGGTCGTTTTTTGTATATACACAGAACGACGGCTTCTGTTCAGCGAAAAATTGGCGGAAGATCTCAGTCTGGACAATTATTTACAAGTTCTCACTACTGATAAACAAGTGGTCTTAGACGGACATAACCTTAAAACAGCTGTATATGAACACAGCGGCCAGAAGGAAGACATTGATTTCGGAATCTTTTGTAGGCTAAAGTCGATTTACTGCCCTTCGCCCGGTTTCGGCAATCTTGATAGGGCAATGGATCTGAAAGCAAGTAGTTCCTGCAACAAACGTTGTGGTCCTCTTCAAGTACTTGATCTATTTATGCAGTTTCTCATTATTTGGCAATTGGCCACACCCATCCCACAGTACGCCGTACATTGAGCCCATTGAGACACACTTTGTACCTTTCTTTGTTTCAATGATTTCCTGGATCTTCGACTTATAGGGCTCTTTACCCAATGCATGCACACAATCTGCGTGGTTCAGAAGTACCTTGAGAAACCCTCATGGGTAACATTCCATGTCCCATCATGGGGGAATCCGGGAGTCAATCGTTTTTCTCCATCCCATCCGGCGCACATCATGCCCACCGCAAGAAGCAATGCGCCGTTTCCCGGCAGGTAGAGCGGCAGAGAATCATTGCCTATCTGGGCGTTATGGCCGTTCATCCGATAGGTGTTCTTAGGTGAATCCAAAAGCAGCATGGCAATGGCTTCCTCGGTTCGTCCAAGACGGGCACAAGCCATCGCAAGCGAAGGGAAGTCCCATCCCCAAAGACTCTCCATCTTCCAACTCTCCAAGACTGCATCTACGGTACGATTCATCAGTGTCCTATCGATGGCAGGGCCGGGAATGAGTGCGTACGGTAGAATGACGGCAGGATGATCCGTAGCATATCTCCCATAGGTATCCGTGCAACGTTCATGTGCACGGTATCGTTGGTTTCTTTCATCTATCGGAGGAAGGCTCAGCAAGTTCATGACCTCGGCCCACTTCTGCGGAGATTCCTCTCCCAAACGCTTTTTCCATGTCAGAGCTGTGAGCAGTGCCCACCTCCAATACTCAAGTTCGAATATCGGGTTGAGCGTGTCTTCCGGCGCATGATTCTCTTGGACGGGAATCAATGGCGGACCGAGGACATACCGCTTGTGTTCAGGATCCCACTGAAGATAGTCGACTATGAAGGTCATCGTATCTTCCACAAGCCTTTTGAAACGATGAAGGATTCGGGCATCCCCGCCAACACGATAGAGAGCTTCGGCAAACAGAAGGATGTGAGGTTGTTGCCAACAGAGGAGTGTTCCGATATGGGAGGGAGAATCATTGCCGGAAGGATCGGTCATCTTTGGCCAACGGGCTCCCGCATACCCTTGGGATCGTGCTCGTTCCAACGCACCCGGGAGTATCGTGGCGTACCACTCGAGACTCCGGTCGAGAAGCGATGGGCGATTCCAGAACACTGCATGCAATGCCTGCCAAGGATGCATCTCCAGATGGAACTTTCCATACCAGCTGTTGCAGGTGAGACCCGTTTCCGCAGGTGGAAGGGATCCGAATGATTGGATAGCCAATAAATACTGTGAAAGTACCACTCTTCGTTCGAGCTCTTGTGCCCTTGCATCGCTGCTTCCATCAAAGGAAACGGCTGCACCGGTCTGCCAAAACTGTTTCCAGCTTACTTCGCATGCCGCTCGCGTGGCCTCGAAAGAGGGGATCTGGCGCATTAGCGTGTCACCTGAAAATAGTAGGGTGAGTTCCATCGTCTCACCAGAGGTAGTGAAGCACCAGGAGTGAGGGCTTTCCCGCTGATAAGTGATTCTCGTATCAGAGAAGAATTCTACAGAAGTTGTGTACACAAACTCATCCATTTTTCGTGCGAACAGAAAGCTTGAATCGGAATTTCGATAGAGATCGGTCACATGGCGATCTTCATTTGTCCAATCAGCGCCGCTCATCTCGTGGGAGCCGTAAGGAAACCGAACGGAGAGGCTCAACTCTCCTTCGCGAAAGAGAGACGAACGGATCTTGATGGACAACGCATCGATGTCGGGATGAACCGTAGTATATACCTCCACAGGCTTACCCCGATAGGTAAAATAGCTTTCCAGTATTCCTGCATACATATCGAGAAACTGTTTTGAATGCTCAATCTGTGAAAGAAGATCGGTGTCAAGGTACAGATGTGAAGTCTTGTTTTCTTTTATGGAGGCAAAACGTAATCCGATGTTCCCGAGATGGCACCGATGTGGATTTATGCGCAGGCGATGATAAAGATCTTCTTGTCCCGTAGGATTGCTCATGTACCCGACGGTACTTCCGTCTTCACGGATGAAGGTCTGCAATCTGAGATCGTCTGCATTTAGCGGGGCATCGGCATACGAGTGAAACCCCCAGGAACTCATGGTGCACCTGGGAATCGAAACTGTTTGCGTATCAGAGCATGTCTGCAACCCGGTGAAGTCACCTGTGAAGGTGAAATTTCCATTTCCGAGTGAGAATGGAGACCGAGGATCCCAGCTGAAGGTGTACGGATTGTGCCTTCGCACAAGAGCCTGGCGGTCTATCATGATATATGCCCTTTGTCTGCTTCCTTCACGAACCATCGGGCTCGTATGGATACCTTGGAACATGCGAGACGTTCATGGGGTGTCGTGTTCGGTGTATGGTAGACGACATTAAGATGACCGGAAAAATCTGTGAATATCATCCCATGGCCACCATCCTCTGTAATCAGCGGCACTTTATTCTGTATCCATGGGCCTTCTATCCTGCCGTTCGGTGCGTGCGCTTGGCCCATCGCATACCCGTAATCCGTAATGCTCGACCACAGCATAATCAACGTACCATCATGCAATCTCTGAAGAAACGGTCCATCGGTCACATGAGCATCACATACCCCGCTCCCATCACGTCGCTGTATCGCTGAGGACCAACAGGCATCACTTGCATGAAAAAGCACAAGAGGAGCGGATATCGCTTGCTTGAGGTCCTCTGAAAGCCTCATCGCGCACACTGTCCCATCATGTATCTGTACCCACTCATGGCAGAACACGATCCAAGGATGTTCGGCTCGGTCAACGAAGAGTGTCCCATCGAGACATTCCCACTCGAAAGGAGTCACCGCCTGATTTTCCAATGGTGCATAGGGTCCGAGTATCGAAGCAGAGGAGAGTATCTGTGTTCCTCTTCGCCTCTGAGTGCTTTTGAATGACGCGAACATATAGTACATCCCGCGGTAACGGTGCACTTCAGGAGCCCAGTAATCATGAGTTCCCCAAAAACCGGAAGGAGGTGAGAAGACTGAATGGGGACCGTCGAAATGGATGAGATCCTCGGTGATGTATGCCTCGAAGCCATTGCCCCGCTCATTCCAAGGATTGGTATCGGTTGTTCCGAACAGATAGTAGCGGGATTCTGAAGGCATGGGGAAGATGAACGGATCGCGTATTTGCAGATGCTCTCTCAGAATCATGAAGGTCTCCTGCACTAGCATAGCATGAAGATGAGGCGAGACAAAGGGAGGCAGCCTTCTTATACAGAAAACTGCCTCTGATCTGATGAATCTTTATTTCTCGATCAATCTCTGAAGAAGTTGCGCGATTTCTTGCCCACCTTCCTTTGGGGTATTGCGTCCGAATGCTACACGCTGGTAGATCAAGAAAAGCGTGCTGTTGAACTCGGTATCGTTCGGGACATGGTCTGTCTCCAAAGAAGAATGCGGTCCGGAAACGTCCATGTAGTCGAGAATCTTCTGATCAGCTTCGGAACTTGCTCCTGCAGCTCGTGCTGTCGCGGAAGCAGAGGCTCCGCGGTTGTTGCCGAGGATCTTCGCCGCATCAGGATCATTAACCAAGAAATTGATGAACTTAACGGTCTCCTCAGGGTTCTTGGAATCCTTGTTCACAGTGTAGAACTGACTTGGAGCCTGCCAGAGAGCCTTAGTTGCCGCAGCACCAGGGAATTCAATCAGGTCGAGTTCATCGGTGGTAGCTGCTTGGTATCCGCTCAGCTGATTGGTGTACAAATAAGAGATGGCTACCTTTCCGGCGATGATTGCTGCGGTATCAGCGTTGTTCTCAGCGTATCCTGCTGCGATCTCAGCAGGGGGCACGAGACCGTTGTCACGATAATCCTTGAACAACTCTAGATACTTCTGCGCATCGGCTGCACTGACGCTAGTGGTCTTCGTCTTTGCATCGTACAGAGGGGTGCCATTATAGCGTGTCCAGTAACCGAACGGGGTGGAATTGTTCGATGTCACTCCGATATCCTGCATCGGATAGACACCTTTCGGAAGCTTTCCCTTCAGCATCACCAGATACTCACGGAATTCTGGATAGGTCATCGACTTGGGCGGAAGTGGAGCCCCGGAATTTTGGATGAGGGTCTTGTTGATGACGAGAGAGGGCATGGTGACACCAGTGGAAACACCTTTTAGTTCGCCATCGATGGTGCCGGAAGCCACGGCACTCGGATCGATTACATCGACATCAAGTACTTTACCCGCATAGACATCGAGAGGAAGCAACACATTTGCGTAATCATAGATGTTCCCTCCCATCTGTATGATATCGGGACCGTTTCCTCCAGCGAGTTGTGTATCGACCTTCACGAAGTGATCTCCCGCTCCTCCAGATACTTCGGGATTGATCTTAACTCCGGGATTTCTGGATTCATAGAGCTCGATCGCTTGTTGGCTGATCGTCACTCTCTCCCCACTGCCCCAGTATGCCCACCGGATCACAGTGTCTTCTTTTTGTGTCGCACTTTCCGGAACTCCGGCTGCAAAGAGAAGTGCGGATCCTGTCAGGACAACGAACATGATAACGAAAAACTTTTTCATAGATTCCTCCTATCTATATCTTCGGGAGTTTCATCCCTTGATTCCTGTGGTGGCTATCCCCTGTACGAAATACTTTTGAAGTGAGAAGAAGAGGATGAAGGCCGGTATCAGAGAAAGCACCGACATCGCGAACATCGGTCCCCAAGATGAGATGCCCGACGCATCGAGGAAAAGACGCAGCCCCATGGGGACAGTGTATCTTTCAGGTGAAGTAAGGTAGAGCAGCTGATTGAAGAAATCATCCCAAGTCCAAAGGAATGAGAACAGGACGGTCGTAATCAGTGCTGGAAGGGTGAGAGGCATGATGATCCTGGAATATATGGTGAATTTGTTGCATCCATCGATATAAGCGGAGTCATCGAGGTCTTTGGGAAGCCCTCGTATGAACTGGATGAGCAGAAAGATAAAGAATGCGTCGGTAGCAAAGAATTTTGGGATGATGATGGGAAGGAACGTGTTGATCCATCCGAATGTCCTGAACATCACATAACGTGGAATGATTGTCACATGCGCGGGAAGCATCAACGTCGTCATCATCAGGATGAACCAAAGTCTCTTCCCCGTGAATTCCAGGCGGGCGAATGCATATGCGGTGAGGGAACAGAACATCATGTTGGCGAATGCACTGATGAAACAAATGGTGAAACTGTTTTTGAAAAATGTACCGAAACCGACGATACCGATACCTTTCCACCCTTGGACATAGTTGGTAAAAGTCAAGTTCACCGGGAAAATCCCTACTGAGGTGAAGATCGTATTGCTCGGTTTGAATGAGGCGCCAACCAGCCAGAGGATGGGATACAACATCCCGATACCCAATGTTAGAATGAAGAGGTTGAGTAGTAGCGCATGCAGTATTCTTTTCTTTTTTTGCATCATCTACTCCCCACTTCCATAGGTTACCAGAGTCCCTGAGAACTTGAATGCGATCACTGTCAGTAATGCGATGATGAGCAAGAGCACCCACGCCATCGCTGCCGCATATCCCATCTCCGAGAAACCGAACCCCTTGATATAGAGGTACAGCGAATAGAACATCGTAGAATCGAGGGGGCTTCCTGACCCACCTGAGATGATGAACGCCTGGGTGAAGGACTGAAATGCGCTGACCATCTGCATCACGAAATTGAAAAAAATAATTGGGGAGAGGCTAGGAAGGGTGATTACGAAAAACTGTCTGATCCTCCCTGCTCCGTCCACGCTGGAAGCTTCGTAGTATTCCTGTGGGATCTGTTGTAGACCCGCTAAAAAGATGATCATCGGAGATCCGAATTGCCACACGGCAAGAAGGATGAGCGTACCGAGTGCATACTGGGGGTTCGAAATCCACGCCGGAGGTTCCGCGACGGAAAATACGTTCGTGAGGATAAGGTTTAACAATCCGTCCCCTGCGAATATCCTTCTCCATAGGACTGAGATCGCCACCGAGCCTCCTAAAAGCGTAGGAATATAGTAAAGCGCCCGATAGAGAGGGATGAATTTGAGTTTTTTGTTCATGAGCATGGCTATCGCAAGCGCAAACACCAACTTCAACGGTACTGATACGAACACGAATTTGAACGTTACGAACAGCGAATTGAGAAATCGTTCATCACCGCGGTAGGTGTCATTCCCTCCGAACATTACGATGAAATTCTTCAGTCCAACCCATACGGGAGCACTGCGAAGATTGAAATCGGTAAAGGAGAGGAAGAGGGAGTAGCACATGGGATAGAGCGTCAGGCCGAGAAACCCTATGAGCCACGGAGCGAGGAATGCATAGGATGTGAGGTTCTGGCGCATTCTCTTTTTCATACGCTTCCTTTTTTACACAAGCGGCCAAGGTACTCAAGGACAAGAGCTGCTCCGATCCGCTCGGTATTTCATCGGTTGTCCGGCCAAGCCTGCTATCAGGCTACTATGGAAGCAAGGAGTGCTGTATACAGAAACAATCCTAATTATTATCATTTTCGCTCACATCGCCATTTATCCGGTTAGATGAGACAAACTCATTTTCCTGCCAATTTTCCATGTATTGCAGCAATTCACATCTTTATTTTTTGCTTTTCAAAGACTATAGTGAAATTGAATTCCAAGAGAACGATACAGAGAAGGCGGAACAAGGAGTATCCAATGTCGCTCATCTATTGTAGCCATGGGATGAGAAATTACCGGGTTAAGCCGATCCCAATCAACTCAAGAGGGTGTTGGGAATTTCAGTTTACACTTTCGGGCCGTAATCTCCTGAAGAAATTGGAGAAGGAAACAAAGACATGGTCCGATGCTCACAATTTCTTCATTTCGTCTCCTGACTCAATCCACGGGTGGTCGAGCAAAGAGCGTACCGACTCCAAGATAGCGGTCTTTCATTTCGTGGAGGTTCCAGAGGGGCTGTCGGATCTCTTCAAAGGTAGGACGACGCTCTCAACACATGTCGATGAGCGTACTCTGGAGATGGTGAGCAAACTTGCCGAGGAAATGTCTCCTCTTGTCCGCTCTCCCTCCTATACGAGTCTATTGGAATTTGAAATCTGCTGCCGGAGACTCAGCATCCTCTTCCTAGAGCACACCGATGATTCCATCAATAGGCATCCGAAGAATCATAATCACCATATCGTGAGTGCCTCCGTAGCGTGGTTCTGTGCCCACATGCACGAAGGAATAGGAATTGAAGAAACTTCAAGGAACTTAGGCTATAGCGTAAGCCAGCTTCGCAAGATTTTCCAGAAGGCTAGGAACACCAGTCCCCATGACTTATTCGAAGAGTGCAGGATGAACCGTGCGCGAGAGCTGATTGAACTGACCAAATTGTCGATGATCGAAATCTCCATGGAATGCGGATACAGCAACCAAAGCTCCTTCTCCCGAGCATTTAAGAATTACTATCATATTTCGCCGGTGCAGATGAGGAGAAATCATCAACCGCTGTACGGTTGATATGCCTACATGAGCGAAAATGGTAAACAGCTTCCTCCAAATTGCACAGTGGAACTCCCGATTCTCAATTATAATTATTCATGGAGGAGTATATGTCGAAGAAAGTATATTGTCTCGTTGGAACAGGGAGCCGTTCATTCATGTACATCGATGCTCTTTTTGGTCCCTACAGCGCGTGGGGAACACTGAAAGCGGTGTGTGACACAAACAGGAAACGGATGGAATATGTGGCCAAGTATGTTGCCAAAAGCTACGGTTCCCACTCTTTGGATGTCTATGCTCCCGAGGAATTCGAGAAGATGATCGCAGATACTGGTGCACATACTGTGATAATCACTTCGATTGACAGGACTCACCATGAGTACATCATACGAGCGATGAGAGCGGGCTGTGATGTAATCTGTGAGAAACCTCTTACCATCGACTGCGAGAGAGCCGAACAGATTTTCGCAGTCTCCGAGGAAACGAACAAGCACCTGACCGTGACCTTCAACTATCGGTATGCACCGAGAAATTCCCAGGTAAAGAAACTCCTCCAGGACAAGACGATCGGAGAAATCACCTCCGTACATTTCGAATGGCTTCTCGATACGATACACGGAGCCGATTACTTCCGTCGCTGGCATCGGGACAAGAAGAATTCCGGGGGCTTGATGGTGCACAAGGCGACACATCACTTCGATCTGATCAATTGGTGGATAGACAGTGTGCCCAAGCAGGTGTTCGCCCAAGGGAATCTCATCTTCTATGGCAGGGAAAACGCCGAGAAACGAGGAATCACCTCCTTCTATGCACGAGGAACCGATTCCTCTGTCGTCGATCCGTTCGCGCTCAATCTCAATGCCGATGAACGTTACCGCGAACTCTACCTCAATGCTGAAAAGGAGGATGGGTACCAAAGAGATCAGAGTGTGTTCGGTGATGGTATCTCCATCGAAGACGACATGGCACTGGTCATCTCCTATGTAAACAACGTACTGATGTCCTACCACTTGACCGCATACTCTCCGTGGGAAGGGTTTCGTGTGAATTTCAACGGTACGAAGGGACGTTTGGAATATGAGGCAGTGGAGAAAGCATATACCTCAGGGAAAGAAAATGATCCGAATAGACTGGATGTCCGGCAGAAGAAAGAATTTGAACTCAAAGAGGAAGTCCGAATCAGGATACGACCACATTGGGCAGAATCTTATGATATTCCGGTCGAAATCGCGAACGAAGGCGGGCACGGGGGAGGAGACGATCGTCTTTTGAGAGATCTTTTCGTCAGTCATGCCGAAGATTCCCTCGGGCGTGCAGCGAGTCATATCGAAGGGGGATATTCCATCCTTACCGGCATAGCTGCAAATGAGAGCATGAGAAAGAACGCTCCAGTATCCATCAAGGAGATGATTCGTGATTACCCGACTCTTCATCGAATACTCGGATAGGCAAACTGAAAAAGACCAACAATTTCATCAAAACATCAGAGGTAAGGACTACGGGTATCAGGATGCCCAATACTTCTTCCTGAAGATCATTGAGGAGGCTAAGAGCCTTTTCAGCTACATACCATTCCAACAAAAAGATGAGTTGAGCCAAAAAAAGGCAACTAATTTGTTTAATACAAACCAGTTGCCTTAAGAGCGAGAGACGGGACTTGAACCCGCGACATCCACCTTGGCAAGGTGGAGCTCTACCACTGAGCTACTCTCGCAAGACTACCGATACCTATTCTAAGCTTCGACCTAGGGTCGAGTGCGAGAGGAGGGATTTGAACCCTCACACCTACGGTACTAGATCCTAAGTCTAGCGTGTCTGCCAATTCCACCACTCTCGCAGTGGCAATACTTCCGATTCCCTTGCGAAAATCTTCCGCACCTTGATGAGCCGCAAAGGGATCGAACCTTTGACCCGCAGATTAAGAGTCTGCTGCTCTACCAGCTGAGCTAGCGGCCCATACACATTTCAAAAAACGCGTCCGGCAGGATTCGAACCTGCGACCTACGGATTCGAAGTCCGGAACTCTATCCAGCTGAGCTACGAACGCATCAATCACCATTGTGTAGCACCGCTGCACTAGGGTGGATGACGGGGCTCGAACCCGCAACAACCAGATCCACAATCTGGTGCTCTACCATTGAACTACATCCACCAAGAAATGATCGCAGTCCGGATACACCAGAGCAAATCAACGTACGATAACATGCCTGATTCATCCGCTTTTGTCAAGTGCCTTTCCTGGAATTAGTTCCAGAGTTTTTCCTCGGAACCACTTTTTTCCTTTTTGCGACAACGATTGCGATTCTGTGTTTCCATGAAACAGAAGATTCCCCGATCAATGACAATAAACTTTTTTCAATCGATTCGGAATCGATCGCGATACCGAGAGCTTGCCAAGCAGGCTTGTATGTCCGTTCTATCCAGCGAGAGATATCAGAAGATTGGATGTATCGTTGTTCAAAAGCATCAAATGCTTCGACGGTAGATTCGAGGTGATACTCGGACAATACCTTTACAAGATCTTTTTCTTGCCATGCGATCGCCTTTGTCTCTTCGTTGTATCCTCCATAAATCAATTCCTCAGCTTGTAACAGCGCTCGTTTGGTGTTCTCATCTCGGACAAAGTCAGACAACTTGCTACCCTTGGATGGTACTGTTTCTGCCGAAACCAAGGTTCCTGATTCTACCATCCTATCGACAAGTATTTTGATGATCGATGAATCGAGATGCAGGCGACTGAGCATGTTTCGTCCGATAATCGTCTCGAACCTGATATTGCGATCCAGTTCGATCAGTGCCGTTTCAGGTTCGCCTTTTACGATGATGGGCTGTTCAATTTCTTCAAGTGTCCGGGCATAGTGCTGTACATGACGGAATTGAGCCTCTGTCCTGCATATCGCTACGGTCAAGCCTTCGGGAGTTTTTCGGAAAGCTTCCCAGACCAACAGCCCGTGCCCGGCATTAATCACAAGCACCCGGTCATGACGTTGGATATGTAGGTTTGAGAAAATAGCATCGCGAATTTTTTCTAGCATTGCTCCGCGTTCGCTGTTCGCCCTTTGGATCCAACGTTCGCGTTGGTTTCCCGCGGGTGAGAATGTGAAGTGTTCAGGTTGTTCATCCTCGCTCGTCGCTTCAAGTTGAGCTTCTCTTCTTTTCAGTACATCCGCTCTGATCTTAGCCTCATATCCCATCTCACTAGGTCTGTAAAAGACTTTACCTTGTAAAGAAGTCGGAAGATATTGTTGGGCAACCCAATGGTCTTGATACGCGTGCGGATAAAGATACCCTTCACCATGACCGAAGCCTTTCTGATCGCGACTCGCATCTTTGAGGTGGTTGGGGACATCCGAATCCCGTTCTTCTTCGATTGCTTTCAACGCATCAAAGAATGCCAATGTCGAATTAGATTTAGGTGCGGTCGCGAGGTAGAGTGCCGCGTGGGTGAGGTGGAAACGTCCTTCGGGTAGTCCGATTCTCTCGAAAGCTTGTGCATCGGCTTCCACTACTTGAATCGCCATAGGATCAGCAAGTCCGATGTCCTCGCATGCGCTGATCAGCATCCTTCTGAAGATGAATTTTGGATCTTCTCCCGCTGCGACCATTCTTGCGAGCCAATACAATGCGGCATCAGGATCGCTTCCCCGTAACGACTTGATGAAAGCACTGATGATATCAAAATGATAATCGCCTTCTTTGTCATACAAGACCACTTTTCGTTGGACACTCTCCTCAGCGGCTTCCATGGTGATATGTATGATTTGTCCTTCGGGCGGAGGAAACGCCTCCGGTGACGTTTCTACTGCCAGTTGAAGGGCATTGAGAAGTGATCTGGCATCGCCATTCGCAATTTCAACCAAATGTTCAAGTGCCCCCGGTTCAAATTCAACATTCCATTTGCCATACCCGCGTTCCGAGTCCTGCAAAGCCTGTTTTGCGATCTCCCATAGATTCACAGATGTAAGCGGTAACAATTGGAAAATCCTCGAACGGCTTACAAGAGCGGAATTTACTTCAAAGTAAGGATTTTCAGTAGTCGCACCTATGAGGATGCACGTTCCGTTTTCTACCCATGGAAGCAACGCATCTTGCTGGCTTTTATTCCACCGATGGACTTCATCGACAAACAGAATCGTACGCTTTCCATAAAACTCAAGTCGTTTTTTTGCCTCGTCAATCTCATACCGTAGTTCCTTCACTCCGGATAGCACGGCATTGAGAGTCGCAAACGCGCAACGGGTGGTATTCGCTATCACCCGAGCAAGAGTAGTCTTGCCGGTTCCTGGCGGGCCATAGAAAATCAAGGAGGAGAGCTGATCTGCCTGGATCGCCCTGCGTAGCAATCGCCCGGGACTGATGATATGGTCCTGACCAATATACTCATCCAAAGTTCTCGGTCGCATCCTATAGGCTAACGGTTGTGATTTCTCTTCGTTTCTATGTGAGAACAAATCCATCATGGTCTTCCTGTTGTCGCGAACATCTGCAGGGGCGCGGAATCGTACGACCCGGCTATCGAACGGATATATACTTCCTGTAATGCCAATGTTGATGTGAATTGATTGATACTTATTCCGACTATATGGTCGATAATTGGGATATCGAGTGTTTCTATTTCTTCACTATCGGTGAGCGATGCCAATTGGTTCTTTGTTTCGGCATAGAGATTATATTGCCGGATGATAGCTGACCAGCTATCCTGCAATTCGACATGTTCCTTGAAATATGTTTCGAACATGGTCGCAAAGCGATCCTCATTGATCGCTTTGAATGCCATGGTCGCTTCGTTCGATGATCCCCGGACAATTTGCAGTGGATTTGTGAAGGTAGCCGATGATGCGAGATCAATCATTTCTGACAGAGATTCTTTGATAGCCGCTTCTAGTAATTTTCGAGCTATCTCCAGATAATGATTAATGTAACCGGATAGCCCCGGGATTACTTTCAAATTCTGTACGATTGTCCCCGCCCCTGCGGGAATCAGCGATGAGCTGCTTGCCGAAATCCATGTTTCAGGGGTCTTGTAGCTTTGGATGCGGGGAAGGGCGATCAGCAACAGTTCCTTGACTGCCCGTTGGGCCAGATCTTGCTCGCGCTGCAACCTGTCCTGTTGTTGAAGGGTAGAGCAACCGGAAAAAGAGACAAACAAGATAAGAGTGAGCATGCCTAATAACAGCGATGTTGCCTTAAACGGCAGAATACTTCGAATCATGGGCTCACTATACCATCAGTATCTAAGCCAAACAAGCAGGCTTTACCATGTTGTACATCATTGAATTGCGTGATACATTTCGCGCATGCGAGAATCGTTCGATGATGAATTGATACATGGACCTATCAATAGGCAAATATGGAAGCTCTCTTTCCCTACTATGGCCGGCATGCTTCTCCAAGCCGTATATGACTTGGTAGACATGATTTGGATCGGTTATATCTCGCCGGCAGCGGTAGCAGCGACAACGATTTTCATCACATTGTTCTGGATAGTAGAAGTGCTCAATGAAATTATCGGGACCAGTTCGGTCTCACTGATCAGCCAAAGCTATGGCACGGGGGATCTTGAACGAACGCGATTGGCTGCTGAACAAACACTGATTTTCAAAGCGCTTTTGGCAACGATCGGAGCCGTCTTGATGCTCCTCGTGTTGCAACCAGCGATAGGATTGTTCTCAAAAGATCCCGAGGTAATACGCTACGGGATGGAGTACGGTGTGATCCGTCTCATATTCTTGCCTATCTTTTTCTCTTCATACAGTGTGAATACCATCTTCAGGTGTACCGGTGATGCCAAGACTCCGATGAAGTTATTGATATTCTCCGCGATCCTCAACATGATAGCCGATCCATTGTTAATGTTCGATGTGATTCCCGGGACTTCTATACGAGGTCTGGGGTGGGGTATGAAAGGAGCTGCCATTGCCACTGTAGGATCAATAACCATTGCGTTTGTCATCGGATTACTATTACTTTTGAAAAAGGATGCCAGATTCAATATCAGATTGTCACATCTGTTCAAACTTGATCTTGAAACGGACAAAAAACTCTTCACGATAGGACTTCCGGCAGGTTTCAACCTGATTCTTCGAAACATCGCGGGTGTCATCACGTTGAAACTCATAGGGATGTATGGCACGGCTGCCTTGGCAATCTTAGGCGTCGCCACGCGTATTTACCAGTTTGGCATGATGCCGGCATGGGGTATCATGATGGGAAGCGGAATAATCATAGGGCAGAATCTGGGAGCTGAGAAGTCGGACAGGGCCTTGCAAGCGGTTCGGTTGACTACGATAAATTGCATGCTTTTTGTTGGTTTCTTCGCATCGCTGGCGATGTTGTTTCCCAAACAAATCTTATCGTTGTTCCTAGGCGGAGTAGAAATCTCATTCGAAGGGATGGCTTTTATGCGCATCATCGGCCCGAGTATGCTCATAGGGGCAGCAGGTGCGGGTATGGGCTCTGCGTTTACAGGCTCCGGAGAAAACAAACCGCTTCTCTATTCGAGTTTGGTCAGTCAGTATGCGATGATGATTCCGTATTCACTGGCTGTCGTGTTGTTGTTCAAGCTTCCGATTATCTGGCTGTGGTTTGCATATCTGCTCGGTGACGGATCGGAATGGCTGGTCCGTTGGCTGTTCTATCGGAAAAAGAAGTGGTTATCACGTAGAGTATAGTGTTATTGACTGCACCTGAAAAAAATGTAACATTTAGTATTAGGAATTATACTTTGTCAATAACATGAACGAGGAGCGATTGGCATATGAACGATTTTAAAGCCCAAATGTTGTCAAATGTGAAGCTCCGTGAACGGAGCATCCTGAAAAATGTCTATCTCTGGATGACTGCTGGTTTGGCGATCACGGGATTGGTAGCCTATCTGGTAGCTTCCAGTGATGCGTTGCGATCCGTATTTCTCTCAAACCCCATTACACTGATGATAATAGTGTTCGCCGAATTCGGATTGGTCATATACCTATCCGCCCGGTTGCAGAAGATGTCGACAGCTTCCGCTGTCGTGTCATTCACAGCCTACGCCGTGCTCAACGGGATAACACTTTCGGTGATTTTCCTTGCGTTCAGCAATCTGGTCATCAGCCGCGCATTTTTTACGACGGCAGCGGTGTTTGGCACTATGAGCTTGTACGGGATGACTACAAAGCGTAATCTCGATGGCATCAGTCATTATCTCATCATGGGGTTGTGGGGCATTATCATCGCCTCGCTGATTAATTTTTTCATTGGTAGCGCGAGTATCTATTATGTTGTATCGATAATCGGAGTATTGATTTTTGTCGGTCTTACCGCATGGGACACTCAAAAGATCAAGCGGCTTAATGATGCCTATACCGGCCACATGGATGAGGATACTTACGTGAAGCTGTCGATCATCGGAGCTCTCACCTTGTATCTTGACTTCTTGAATATCTTTTTATTCCTGTTGAGAATCTTCGGAAGAAGCGATCGATAATATACTTACAAAACCTGTGGAGAAGAATGATGAACGAAACAATTAACACGCTCATGACAAGACAATCCGTCAGGAGTTTCAAAGATACGCAGATCGAGGAAGGTGATTTGAAGACAATCCTGGAAGCAGGATTGAAAGCTTCCACGGCCATGAACCGCCAAAGCTGGCATTTCACCGTAGTCCAGAATCGCGATTTGCTAGATACGATTTCCCAAGCGGTCGCACAGGTAATGCGGAACACAGAAGTTCCTTCATTGGTCGAGCGGGCAAGCCAGAAGTCGTTCAGTTGTTTCCATCACGCACCGACGGTGATTTTTCTCAGCAGCGACAAGACGATCTATTCATTGGCAGATTGTGCCAACGCAGCACAGAATATGTGCGTTGCAGCGACAGCATTGTCACTCGGTTCATGCTACGTTGCTTCCTTTGCCCAGGCATTCAGTATCGCAGAGGGGAAGAAGTTGTTGGGTTCGTTCAATCTGCCTGAGGGATACGAACCGGTATTCTCAGTGGCATTGGGCTATACGGAAGGTTCATTACCGCCGGCCAAAACTCGCGAGTGGAAAGTATCCTATATACGTTGACTTATTGATTTTTGCTCAGGTAGAAATGCCATCACCTGTTTGTATCAGGGTGATGGTACGTATTAGCGTGCCGTCACTGACAATATTCTCCAACCGTTGTCGACATCCATGATGCTCACTCTCGCGTGGTCTTCGCCATAGTTAGTCTCTAAGACGGTCTCACCGAATTCATTTACCGTGATATTGGTTCTCTCAGGAATGTATGCATATATGGTTAATGTCTGTGAAGAAATCACCCTAGTGGCAGCTACCGGTACGAGAAGTACCAGTAGAAGCAGTGTGGCGATTATCATTGACTTAACCATCATTCGTTTCGTAATCATCTTGTCCTCAATCAATCCAGGATCATTTCGTCCTGTGATTGAAATATAGAGAAGAAAAATTCAATTGTCAACATATAAATTATTGTAATAAAAAGAGTTACAATATTTGACACATGTAATTGGTATGTCATGGTTTTCGTATCACTAAAGTTAAATGGAATTTGTACGAAAGTGAAAAAAGTCAACGCATATGTCATATTGACTTACTGGGAATTCAAATGAAATGATAAAATTATGTACGAAAGCTATGGCATGAGCAGCTTGAAAGGGAACATCCACATGGGCTTGTGACAAACGACAATGTTGCATATAGATAATACATTATCGATATAAAATGGGTAAAATTGACCCAACATATTACATGCTTTGTACATTTTAATGATCAAAGTCGAAGAAAAGAAATAAATTATTTTTATAGTTTTTTGTAAAATATCAAGAACCGCGATAGAAAATCGCGCTGTTTGCCAAAGCGTTGACCAATGCTGGGTAATTCGCTTCATCGGCATCGATATAACAACATCGGCGTCCGATATGTTCGAGATAATGTGCATCAGAGCCTTGGATGACCGTCTTCCCATGGACTTCCACATGGCAGGGAACTCGAATTGCCTCCACTGCAGCGTAGGGGAGATCCGGAACGAAGCCAAGGTTTGCCGTGAGACTGTTGGCCAGCCTGTCGATATGTGCCGGAATCACCATCCCGCCAAGATTATTGACTTGGTTTACCAATTGATCGACAGAAATGTTGGCCGCTCCATATAGACTCGTTGTCACCTCTTCCAGTATCTTTCCCCGAATATCGACAACGGTCTGCTGGCCGAAAATGTTGATGACATTCCTTATCCGGGGAAGCAACGACTCGATATAAAAACAAAAATCGCTTGCGACGTGAACATCCTCAAAGAGTGCGAGCATATGCACCTCTTCGATAGTATTGACCTCACATCCGAATACACCGACAATGCCGACCATTTCACAGGCTTCGGCAAAAGCCGGAAGGTTCCTGCCACTATTGTGATCGGTGAGCGCTAAGATCTTGATATCACGTTCAGAGGCTTCCAATGCCAATAGTGAAGGCAGCATATTCTGATGGGCACAAGGCGAAAGGCAAGAATGATTATGTAAATCAATTCCAATCCGCATGCGATTATTTCATACCTTTCCCAATAATCGGGCAATCTTATATGCAGCGACAAACTGGTTGTCCGTTGTCTCGCAGATGGCGATGTTCTGTTCGGTCGCAGCGGTACGCATGTCTTCGGGTGCTTTTCGGTCATTGCATAGGACGATCAAATGGATTTGAACCAAAGACGCGACAGCAACGGTATTTTTATGAGCTTGTATGGTGATCAGCACACTATCCTGATTCGCATTGCCCATCACATCGGATAACAAATCACCCGCATAGGCATCCTCTATGACCGCTTGCCTATCCCCATCGGCTACCAATCGGTATTGTAGTGCCGTAACCAATTTTTCATATGTCATCGTGCATGCTCCTCCGAAGCCTTGGCAGTATTCTTCATATGTTGTTTTTCTTGATCGGTAAAATAGATCTTTGATTTGACCGTGGTTCCGTTCGCATCTGAAGTGATTGAAAATTCATCAGAAACGGATTTTACATTGGGCAATCCCATTCCGGCTCCGAATCCCAGCGAACGGATCCATTCATTCGCTGTTGAGTATCCGGCTTCCAATGCCTTGTCCACGTCGCTTATACCCGGACCGCGGTCTTTGGCAAAAATCGTAACCGAATCGTCCTCATACTGGGCGGTGATTTCACCACCCTCAGCGTGAACGACAATGTTCATTTCCAACTCATAGGAAGCGATGGCTGCTCGTCTGATGGTCTTTGGAAATGCCATTCCCTGTTTAAGCCGTTTTTTAATTTCTGTCGATGCATACCCTGCATTTTCAAAATCATGCTTTACGATCGCAAATGTCTGGATTTCGCTACCGATTTCCTCGCGCATCTGACGCGAATACCCTTGCCGTTCGATATCTTCAATCTCATGGTTGATTTCCCAGAGAAGGCGCGTTGTGATATCCCTTGTGGTAACGATACCGATTAATTCCTTTTCCTTATTCAACACCGGAAAACGATGGAACCTGTACCGGTCAAAGTAACTGATGGCAAATGAAACCGGCATGTCATCCTCAAGGACTATCAGATTGCGACTCATGTGTTTTTCAACCGGGTCTTCCATGTACCCGTCATCCAAAGCTTGGATGATATCGTCCATGCTCACTATCCCGAGAAGCCGTTTGGCGGATACTACCGGAACTCCGGTGATTGCCCTCTCTTTCATTATCCGTCGGACTTCCCTCATCGTGGTTTCTCTGGTCACACTGACGAGCGAACGAGTCATCACATCCTTTACCTTGAGTCTATATATTAATTCTAGGATTACCGTAGGGGAGTTATATGTATTGATGGGTATCGTTTGCATGGATAGAGTATACTATACATGCAGTAGTCGTTGACAGGCTTAATCGACAGAAAGTAGACCATTTGGTATAATCATATGATGAGCAATCAAGCCTGGCACGAACAGATACACATTATTAGGGAAACCGAGCAGTATCTGGTGGCTTACAAGCCCGCGGCGCTTCCTTCGGTACCGTTGGCCAAGGATGCGAATCCACAAGATACCCTGCTCCATAAGGTAGCTGCCGACTACCCTGAGGTATTGTTGCCATTCGGCAAACAACGTTGGGAAGGTTTGACATTGCACCGGCTTGATACCGATACTTCTGGACTGGTCTTGTTCGCACGTACAAAAGAAGCGTTTGCGATGCTTCAAGAATTCCAAGATGCCGGACGATTCATCAAACACTATTATGCGGCAACAATACATAAGCCTCCGGGTGTCGGATTTCCAGAATATTCCGGTCGATCGATTGAAGACGGCACGTGGCATCAAATCAAAAGTGGTTTTCGTTCCTACGGGCCGTCAGCGTCTTCGGTCAGACCGTTGATAGACAGCGCGACGATGACAAAACGGCTGTACTTCACCGCTGTGAGAAAGATCGGGACAAACGTATCCGGACATAGCGTATTCGAATGTTCATTGGCTCAAGGCTTTCGCCATCAGATTCGTTGCCACCTGGCATGGGCTGGCTTTCCGCTAATCGGAGATGCGGTGTATTCATCAGATGTATCGACGACATTGCTATTGGTAGCGCACTCATTCCATTTTCCTGATCCGAAAGGATCGGGTTCGATAGAAAAAATCGATGTGCCGGAGATCCCCCCATGGTCTGAGGTTGAGTCTTGACCATGCTTTGGGTTATAGTCTTTTTGGAGTGGATTGACTCTGAAATTCTTCGATAGAGGTGAACCTATGCAGGATCCGAGGGAACGTGCGCTTGCCAAATTATTGGTAGGGTATTCAGTAGATATTAAACCGAAAGAGAATTGCTTGATCCAGGCAATTGACGTTCCTGTGACGATGGTCGAAGAGCTTGTCGCCGCAGTGTATGAAGCGGGCGGGTATCCGCAGGTAAGCTTGGGTTCGATTAGAATTGAACGAGCCATGGCAGCCGGTTGTTCGGATCAATCATTGCAGGTGTGGGCTGATTGCGATGCATACAGAATGCGTAAGATGGACGCGTATATCGGAATCAGGGGAGTGAAAAACACTCGTGAGACTAGTGATATTCCCGATCAGTATTCGTTATACCACAAACTCTATATGGATCCGGTGCATCACAAGATCAGGGTTCCTCATACCAAATGGGTCGTGTTGCGGTACCCGACCGAGATCATGGCCTTCCAGGCAAACATGTCAACAAGGGCATTCGAAGATTATTTTTATCGGGTCACTTCTGAAGTTGATTATGTTGCCATGGCCAAGGCGATGGAAAAGGCCAAAACTTTTATCGATCAGGCCGATAAGGTCCATATCATAGCCAAGGGAACCGACATCGAGTTCTCAATCAAAGGCATGGGCAGTGTTCCTTGTGCCGGAAAGATGAACATTCCCGATGGCGAGATATATACTTGTCCCGTGCGTGATAGTGTGAATGGCAAAATCACATACAATACTCCGTCCACTTATAACGGACACTGTTATACCGATGTGTCCTTCACGTTTTCAAATGGGAAGATCATAGAAGCAACAGCTGATGATAACGTTTTGGTCAATGCTGTGCTGGATACGGATGAAGGGTCGCGCTACATTGGCGAGTTTGCCTTAGGGTGTAATCCGGAAATCAATTTTGCAATGGATAATACGCTATTTGATGAAAAAATCGGTGGTTCAATCCATTTCACTCCCGGTAATGCATACGAAGATTGCGACAATGGAAACCGCAGTGCCGTACATTGGGATTTGGTTCAAATCCAGACACCTGCCTATGGAGGCGGAGAAATCTGGATCGATGGGGAACTGATCAGGAAAGACGGCTTGTTTGTCCATGAGTCGTTCGTCGAGCTGAATTTCGGCAAAACATCGTTCTAGCGTTCGGCAGAAAACACGATCGTCCTGTTTTTATAGATGATGAATGGTGTTAAAACATCTTGTGAAGAGATATTGCTAGATTGAGGCAAAGATGCCTTTGCATCGTTCAGCCGTTTGGAAGAGAACCATAACTGGGAACTGCTGTTCTCCATGTGGTGGTGTTTCTCGCTGTGATCACACACTTTTATCAAACATGTGATCATCTCTGGCAGGGGAGAATTCTACTTCTCTAAAAAAAGCTTTGAATCGCAGGGACATGTGGAAGAATATTGTTTTTATTTATAAAGGTTATTGCCTCTGCGATGGCTTGTCCTGAAGGGGGAGAATGTGAGGTGGCATTTTTCCCAGGGAGACAATAAGTATTTGGATGCTTGTTTGTATAAATACTATTATAATGGTAGTAAAGTTGCAGAAAAGGTTAAAACTACTATTATGATATCATTTATTACTCTTTCATAAGCTCAGCAAGCAATAGTAGCCAATCGTAGGAAACGGAGGTTGAAACTTGATTTCACCCAAAAGGGGCTTGCGTCTCGTTCGGGGGTTCCACTGGCGACTTTGGGAAAATTCGAACAACAGGGGAACCTTTCTCTTGAATCGTTTTTAAAGCTGATGATGGCATTGGACTTGCTTGCTCCTCTGGTCAAGGCCACCGAAGGTCCACAGGAATCATTTTCTTCTATCGATGAGGTAATTGCAAGCGAGTCGGCACCCGTGCGAAAGAGGGTTAGAAGATCATGAATGGATGTTCATCGATAAAAGTTCTGCACGAGGGAATCGACTTTGGTCAGGGAACGATACCGGTCGGACGGCTCGCTTTGCGTGATTGTCATATCAACTTTTCCTATGAAACAGCTTTTATTGGATAAGGTCTGGAAATCTCACCATTCATGGTGCTTGTGTGAGCAGGGGCCAAATCTTTTGATCACAGCCCTTTCGAAGGCCTTCCCGGTGTAGTACGTGGTCCTGTCGATTTGGATGGCATCGCTTCCCAAGTGAAAGCAATTCTTGAAGGTGGGTCTAAGCAGATGCTGCAGGAGCTCTTTGCATTGAATGGTTCTTCTGCTGGGGCACGACCTAAGGTGGCTGTCGGTGTGTCTGCCGACCGAACGCGTATTATGTTGTGAGGCAATCAGATTGACGCTAGCAATGCCTGGACTTGTTCAAAGGCATCCCGACGGATCATCTCGATCTCCTGCTTATCCGACAAATCCATGAAATTCGCAACATCAACCGGACCGGTATGATTAACCGAAGCGAATTTTTCAGATAACTTTTCTCTCATCTTTCGAACAGTTGATGTTTTGGAAGATCCGGAGAATTCAAGCGCTAGCTGCTTGGCACCGCCCGGATAGTGCTTGATCAAGAAATAGAGATCGTAGGCATCCTTTGCCTTGCCTCTCCCCATAGCAGCAGTTTTCATTATAAAATACGGAACGAGAGCGACAACGTTCACCCGGGCAGTATCGATTGCTCCATCAGGTCGTGGTGCTTCCAATGTGACTCGGCGTGGTTCAAACTTGAAAGCAAAATCCCCGCCGGTTGTCTTCATGGCCTTTAGACCTTGGACATGTTGGCTGTGTTTTCCCCTTCTTGTCCCACCATACATGCCGGCAAGGATATCCACATCGACATCAAACGACACGCCGTTTATCACAACCTGTTTGATAAAAGAGAAGTATTTGTCAGGATGTTCCATGTATCCGTTACTCAAAAGGATCCTCGCCATGGTCTGGTAGCCTTCGTCCTTCAATGTCAGATGGTTAATCAACATATCGACATCGACACTCCCCACATGTCCCTGGTCTGGGTACAATAAATCGGGGACCCATCCACCGATGACGCGGATGTCATCATGGTATTGTGCAAAAAGAGAATACAGTTCGACCAATACTCTGTGGGCGGCTTCCCTCTGACCTCCAGAATAATCGATACTGCTGTGCAGATCCTCATCCTTGATCATTTCTCTATCTCCTTTGCCAGGATGGCCTCGGCTATTTCCTCACCACGAGCCTTCAACCGCATGCAATCCAGATACACTTGCACCGGAGAGGCCACTTGCTGGTCCCTGATTTTTCTTGCATCATGAAGCATCTCATCGCTGGGAAGCACATGGATCTGTACGTTCGCACCAGAGTCAACCGGTTTGCATGCGGCTGCCTCCAAAAAGGCACTGAGGTCTCTTTTCCTTACCATCAGATGAATCTTGTTGTAACGTACCACAGGTGCGTACCTCATCCCACCAGCGAAACCGGTGAGATGACAGTCAATACCTGAATCGTTTTTAATCTGGCGTACCTTATCTTCAAATTCTACAACCGGCAGAAGGGTATGAAAATCCCTCACCTCGAATGACGCTGACTTCTGCGCATATGCTTCACTCCAAGCATGCATGATCGTTTGTGGCTTCAGGACCTGCAATCCATCCGGGGCCATCCGTGCCCAAAGTTGCTCGCAGAGATAATCTTTCACTTTGAAGACCTGTCCTATGCTGCATTGGAGTGTATCTGCAAGGAGTCTCAGCTTCCACCGGTAGGCTACATCGCGCATGATCTCCCGTAGGATCAATGACGATACTTTTGAGGAAGGATCGAATATGGTTTTGGCTGTACGCTTTTTGGCAAACTTGTTCAGGTGTCCTTGGTCGTTCACATAGAGCGAACCGATCGCCAACCTGCAATTTCCCGACATATCCAGGTACCCGATGCCGAGCCGCTCGCATTGCTTAGCCGATTCTCCGGATATGTACGGTGCCATGATTACAGTATAACTTTCTCCAAGATTTACATCTTCATGCTTCTGCTTGGTGACGAATTCAGAAATAATGGAGGGAAACGCCCTGTTCAGGACAGTCACATCAAGGCTTATCTTCGTTGCATCCTTGAAGACAAGATATGCGAGGAAGCCCTCTTTCTTGTCGTGCAGAAGGTCGCATCGATCGATCACAGGGATTTTCGCCAAGCAGATGCTGAGCTGTTCATATTCCTTCACATACCCTGTAGAAGCTACTTTCATTAGAAAACCCCCTTTCACCACGGTGGTGAAACCAGTATAAATAGTGAAAATCGAAATTGCAATACTAATAGAGGATATTTTCACTAAATATGATACTTTCACCACGTTGGTGAAAGCTATTGTAATAGTGAAACTCTAGATGGCGTCAGAAGATGGCTCACCCACATCACATCAGGTACCGGGTGGCTCCAAAGTGATACAATACTCAGATCAGAAGATTTGGTGATCCCGATATCAAGGCTATGAGACGTGCCATACACTATGGTTGGACAGTCGGATTGGATTTGACAATCAAAAGGGCCGTAAAGAATTTCGGCAACCCATCGTTCTAGCGTTCGGCAGAAAACACGATCGTCCTGTTTTTATAGATGATGATACGGTGCTCAAGATGGGCTTGCACGGCCCTGCTGAGTACCTGTCGTTCGACATCCTTGCCGATTTGTTTCAGTCCGTCGGGAGTCAACTCATGATTCACCCTGACCACATCCTGTTCGATGATCGGTCCTTGGTCCAAGTCTTGCGAAGCGTAGTGTGCGGTAGCTCCGATCATCTTCACACCCCGTTCATATGCCCGCGCATAAGGATTCGCCCCCTGGAAAGCGGGCAAAAACGCATGGTGTATATTGATGATTTTCCCATTCCATTCTTCGACGAATTGAGGTGACAAGATTTGCATGTACCGCGCAAGCACGACCAAATCTATGTCGTGGCGTTTCAGCAAGAGTCTTATTTGGTCTTCCTGAATGGTTTTATCCCCGTTTTCGATGGGAATGTAGTAATACGGTATCCTGAATTGCCCTGCGATATGTTCAAGGTCGGGATGATTGCTGATGATTAAGGGAATGTCGCACACGAGGTCCCCCTCGTGCTGCCGGCTGATGAGATCATACAGGCAATGGCTCGTTTTTGATACGAATATGGCGACCCTACTTTTGTAGTCGGTGAAATGACATTCCCAAGTTAGTTTCAGAGGTTCGGCAAACCTGGAAAAATCGTCGCGCAACTCTTTACGGGTAGATTTTAAATCAGCCATATCCAATTCGACGCGCATGTAATATCGTTTTGCCCGCGTATCGGAATGCTGTTGGCAATGGAGGATATTGAAATTCCTTGTAAAGAAGTATTGGGAGATTGAGGCCAAAAGCCCTTTGCTGTCATTGCACTGGATTAAAAAGATGATCTTTTGCATGAGCGCAAGTATAGCGACCTCTTTTCAGATGTTCAACATGTCCTACGGTTCGAACGGTACGGTCGTCGGCTCTGTATCGTTTGATTCGGGGGAGGTCATGAGCATTTCGATTTTTCGCTCGATGCTCGAGAGCTCTTTTTCCACCCTCTGGGCTATCTGCATCCCTTCTTCAAACAGATTGATTGATTCGTCCAAACTGGTCTTGTTATCGCGGAGCAGTTCAGCAATCTCTTCCATCCTCTTCACATCTGTTTCGTATGCCATGACGTGTCTCCCTGATTTGATTTATCTGTATCAACTATAGCCCCTACAGTCCCGTTGGCTACGATGATGTCGAGTAGCGTTCCTATTGGCGCGTCCTTAGCATCCGATAGGACGCATTTGCTTTCTCGAAGCATTGTTATCGAATATCCTCGTTTGAGAATTGTCATCGGTGAAAGTTCGCGTAACGCGTGATCTACCAACTGGAACCTATGACGTTTATGCTGCATCGAACTGTTGATCGTTTCGATCAAAGATCCGCGATGATCATCGAGTAACATCCGCATGGTTTGTATCCTGTGCGTGAGGTAATCCGCCATTCTTGTGGTTGAGAATCGTCGGGCAAGGCTCTTTGCCAATTCGACGTTGGCTTGAAGGGCGTTTGCCATCGCCCGGGATAGCATTCGTACTTTTGCCAAACGTTCCTGGCGATCGGAAGTTACCAATTCAGCGGCAGCGGAAGGTGTCGGGCATCGTAGGTCTGCGGCATAGTCCGATAACGCCCAATCGATTTCGTGACCGACTGCAGAAACCACCGGTAACGTTGAATTGACAATCGCCTCGATGACTATTCGTTCGCTGAACGGGAGCAAGTCTTCCAACGACCCCCCTCCGCGGGTAACGATGATCACATCAGCGATTTTCATGCGATTCGCAGCATAAATTTGTGCCGCGATTGTCGCGGCAGCCTCATCCCCTTGTACCGATGCAGGAAGAATGATGATTTCGACCGAAGGATCCCTGCGTCCCATTACCTGGATGATATCGCGAATGGCTGCACCGGTGGGACTCGTGACCACGGCTACTTTCCTGGGATCGCTCGGTATCGGCCGTTTCCTGTTTTGATCAAAATATCCTGCTGCGGCAAAGTCTCGCTTGCGTTCTTCCAGCATCGCCAAAATATCTCCCCGTCCGATGGGAATCATCGAATCGCAGAGTATCTGATAACTGCCACGTTTCTCATAGATAGAGATATTTCCGTGGACTATCACCATATCTCCGTCTTTCGGGGCAAACCCTACTTTCCAGCTTTTAGTTTTGAACATCACGGCCTGAATGGCAGCATCGGCGTCATTGAGCTGGAAATACCAATGTCCCGAACTCGCCCTGCTGAAATTTGAGATTTCTCCCCTGAGGGTAATATCGTAAAACGATTTGTCGATGAGTGATTTTAAAAGAGATGTAACTTGGCTTACTGAAAGCACGTTCAGTTTTGATTCACTGTCATTCATGCATTTCTTCCTTTGTTTCCAAGATGCTCTTTTTGATACATGGTATTTGTACCGCTAATCCGATTATCATGAATACCACACCTATTGTAATTGATATGGTTGCGGGGAGATAGTAGAACGTCGCCAACAGACTTGCCCCAAGCGCGGAACCGGCAAGCACCCGTTCGACAGCAAAAGCATAGCGTGCTTTTGCAATCCAACCTATCATGGCACCAATCGTAATGGTTACTGTGATAATAGCATACCACAATAAGGAGAGGTTAAAGAAATATGCAACCGGGAGCATGAGCAGCGGGTACAACGCCACGGTGGCAATCACGGCTGCGATCGTCGGATACTTCATATGGACAAAAACTGACAACACCATGCACGCGATAGCGCAGAGTATGGAAATTATCATGATGGGTACCGAAGTAAACAATTGTTGTAGCGAATGAGAATTTCGTGTGGGAGAAAAGAAAAACGCCACGATCGAATCTATATCAACAGTAATAATCACCGCGACGCATGCGGCAGCACCTGAGACGATGGCTGTTCTGATCGTGTTGATTTGGCGTTCGAGTCGATGAGTATAAAAAATCAGGGCAAGTGCTACCAACATACCTGACGTCATCCCGATGAAACCTATGTGATGCCCGTTTTCCATGATATCCTAGCCAATCGTAGTAATTCGACTACATTTTGAAAAAAGAAAAAGACAGCTCGAAGAAGCTGCCTTTCCCAACATACGGATGCAAAAAAAATGTTAATGCATCAGTCCGGAATAATAGCGCCAGTCGGGCACGCATCAAGGCAAGCACCGCAACTAATGCAAAGGTCCGGATCAATCACGTAGATGTCTCCTTCAGAAATTGCCTCTACCGGGCATTCTGGAAGACAAGTACCACAAGCAACACACGCATCGGTGATTTGATAAGCCATCGCAGACTCCTTGTTTAAAGTTTATTCGAATTCGACTATATACCTGATTTATTTTGGAGTCAAGGCTATTGACAAACCGTATATACTGAATATACTGTATATATACAATATAAACAGTGGAGGATCGATGGATATCATTATTAGCAACTCCAGTGGTAAGCCGATCTATGAGCAAATCACCGAACAAATCAAATCAATGATCATCAGCGGTCAGCTGGAACAGGGAGATCCATTACCATCGCTGCGCGTATTAGCTAAAGATTTGCGTATCAGCGTGATCACCACAAAACGTTCATATGATGATCTGGAACGTGACGGATTCATTATCACCATAGCAGGTAAGGGATGTTTTGTCGGTACCCGGGACACCCAGCTCTTCAGGGAAGAGCAACTGAAGAAAGTGGAAACACTCTTGCTGCAGGTGCTGGAGGAAGCTAAAAAGTGTGCCTTAGAATGCGATGATTTGATAAAAATGTTGAAATTGCTGTGTGAAAGAGAGTGAGAATAATGGCAAATTGTGCTGAAGTAAGCAAATTGTGCAAACGATACGGAGATTTTTTTCTTGAAGATGTTTCGTTTGCCATCCCGGAAGGAACTGTCATGGGTCTGATCGGGGAAAACGGTGCCGGGAAAAGTACGATCATACGCTTGATGCTCAAACCGAGTTATAAGGATGACGGGAAAGTTTTCTTGTTTGGCCAACACATCGGGACCTCGGTTCCTGTGGCCGTCAAGGATGACATCGGGGTAGTCTTCGATGAATGTTACTATCCGGATACCTGCAACGCGCTCCAGATGGCGATAATTTTTTCCAACATATATACAAAATGGGACAATGCTTTATTTTTGCGTCTGCTCAAGCGGTTTGATGTTCCCGAAAAGAAAAAGATGAAAGAAATGTCAAGGGGCAATAAGATGAAGCTTTCAATCATCTGTGCGATTGCCCATCGCCCGCGATTGCTTGTGCTCGACGAACCGACGAGCGGTCTCGATCCGCTCGTTCGATCGGCGATGCTCGACCTTCTCCAGACATTCATGGAAGACGAACGCCGTTCGATCCTTTTTTCAAGCCATATCACTGTCGATCTCGAGCGAATAGCCGATCACATCACATGTATCCATAACGGAAAGTTACGATTCAGCGAGCAGAAAGATGATTTACTGAACAAATATGCGATTTTCAAAGGAACCCGACAACAATTCGAGCAGGTCGGATCGGAAGATTTTATCAATATCAGGTATGACCGTTACGGAGTCGAAGCATTGTGTAAAAATAAAGAGGAAGCGGCAAAAAAGTATCCACAGTTGACCCAGGACAAGGTAACTATCGATGATATCCTTTCGCATTCAGTGGGCAACAAAAGTTATCAGGAGAGTGAAATATTATGATAGGGTTGATGTATAAGGACATGATGTTAGCAACACTTAATGGAAAAAGCTTGCTCATTATTTTGTTGATCATGTTGATTCCATTTATCACTTCAGGGTCCACCACGATGATTACCACTATCCCGATGATAATGACGTTGCTACTTACCATGACAATGTTTGCGTATGACAATCTGAACAAATGGGATCGTTACGCCATGGTTTTACCGTTAACTGACGGTCAAGTGGTGGCCAGCAGATATGCCGTGGCGTATGGATTGTGGCTTGCGACAACCATCCTTGGCATAGTGGTTTCGGTGATCAGCCAATCTGTTTCCAAAACCATGGAAACTACCATAGGCAACACAATTTGGGGAGTCGTAACCAGCGGTTTGGCAATTGCAGTCATGCTTGCGATCATTATCCCCCTCATCTATAAATTCGGAGCTGAGAAAGGAAGGATCATCATCATGGTGATCATATTACTGCCTACGGTCATCATACAGATAATCAAGCCGGATGTAGCGTCTCTTTTGGAGCATCGGATGGATATGGATTCAATTTCATCGATATTGGCTCCGGTTGCTCTGGTCGCGATAGCACTATCGTTTTTTGTATCGGTAAGGATATACGAAAAGAAAGATTATTTCTCCTGATTGAGCAAAATCGCGATTTACGCTACAACAACTGCTGACAGTCTGTGGACAATAGTCCGAGGAGCTTTTCGATGTCAGACAGTAGGCCGTTGGTCGGTTTGGCGTGGCCGATTTATATCGATCTCTTCCTGCAATTTCTCGTATCCAATATCGGGCAGATGATGATAGGCCGTTATTCGTCCCAAGCTGTAGCTGCCATAGGCAATGCCAATCAAATCATCAATATCCTGAATCTGATTCTCTTTACTATCGCGATGACATCCACGATCCTGATCGCATTGCGTGTCGGATCCGCTGAACATCAACGAGCACAACGAATTTTCTCTACCACCGTGATGGTGAATGTAACTATCGGTACTTTGTTGAGCATCTTTATCGTGTTGTTTCACAAGCAGCTATTTACATTGTTAAAAGTGCCCGCCGAGCTTTTGGGCCTAGCCGGCGATTACATTGTCATTGTTGGTTCGTTTTTATGGATACAAGGACTTTTTTTAACACTTGTCGCGTGTCTGAAAAGTTTTTTCATGATGCGACAGATAGTACTCGTGGCAGTGGTGATGAATATCATGGCAATCGGAGGAAACTGGTTGCTCATAGATGTATTGGGGGTGGTAGGTGTCGCTTGGTCGACGATCATCAGCAGGATTGCGGGTCTTGTCATCTTGATTCTGATTTTTAGACGGAACGTCCCGGTCTCATTTTCATTCAAATCACTCACGCCATTTCCCAAAAACACCATAATCAAGATATTCAGGATCGGTGTTCCCATGGGAGTGGAGGATCTTTCCTATAACATCGCCCAATTCGTGATACTTGTCATGATCAACACGCTTGGAACGATGGAAGTCGCAGCCCGTGTCTACGCTGGGATCCTGGCCATCTTCTGTTACCTCTATTCATCTGCCCTCGGGCAGGCTTCGCAAGTGATTTCCGCCCGGCTTGCCGGATCCGGAGAGATTGAGCGACTGAACAAGCAAATTAGAAAAACAGTATTATTGGCAATATCGACGGTGTTATTCACGACATCGCTCGTTGTGATATTCGGGAAACACATCCTGCTTCTGTTCACTCAAGACAAGCGGGTCATCGCCCTGGTTTCGAGTGTGTTGATCGTCGAATTGTGGCTTGAGGTCGCCAGGACCATCAATATCATCATGGTACGCACGATGCAATCGGTAGGGGATGTGAATTATCCGGTAAAAGTCGGCTTAATTGCGATGTGGACCATCCAAGTCGGGCTTTCCTATGTGTTATCAATCGTTGCCGATTTGGGGTTGCTTGGCATTTGGATAGGGATGGCCCTGGATGAGTCGGTCAGGGCGTTGTTGTTCATCCGCCGCTGGAAAAAAGGCCATTGGCGTGAGATTGCCGTTCGTTTTTCTGCTTCGCATGACGAATGAAATGATACGCCTTGTCCTAATCTGTTCTTGCCGTTATAGTCGATTATTGGGCAGCGTTGCCGGTCTATTCATAAAGATACCGGTCCGATAGGAGTGAATCGATGAAGCATCTAGTTTTAGCTGAAAAACCGAGTGTGGGACGTGAGCTGGCCCGTGTTCTCGGGTGTTTCGAGAGAGCGCAGGGATATATTGAGGGACCTGGACACATTGTGACTTGGGCATTGGGCCATCTGGTGGAACTCGCTCAACCCGCTGCTTATGGGAGCCAATACCGGCGATGGTCCCTCTCATCATTACCGATGCTCCCTGCTAAGCTGGAACAGGAAGTGATAGAACAAAGCGCCGATCAATTCAAGGTAATAGAATCACTGTTACAACGAAATGACATCGATACGGTGATCATCGCCACCGATGCGGGAAGAGAAGGAGAGCTGGTCGCCCGTTGGATCCTTGAGAAAGGTGGTTGGCACAACCCTATGAAACGGTTATGGATCAGCAGCCAGACCGATAGCGCCATCAAGGAAGGATTTACCAAGTTGAAAGATAGTTCTTTGTATGACAACCTCTACTATGCTGCGAAAGCAAGGGCAGAATCCGACTGGTATGTAGGCATGAATGTCACGAGAGCTCTCACATGCAAATATGATGCTAAGCTCTCGGCGGGAAGGGTACAAACTCCCACGCTTGCCCTTATGACCCGCATAGAAGACGAGATAGACACATTTTCAGGATCGTTCTATTGGACGATCCGGGTTGATTTCAACCAGATATCGGCCAGCTGGCACGATGCAGAAGGGTCGATTCGCATCTTGGAAGAAGAAAGGGCGAACGCAATATCAAAAGAAATCGAACATGCTGAGGCGACGGTCGTCTCGATAGAATCGGAAGAAAAGCGGGAAAAACCTCCCTTGGCATATGATTTGACCGAGTTGCAGCGTGATGCGAACACCATGCTCTCATTCAGTGCTAAAAAAACACTGGATACCCTGCAAAGACTCTATGAAGTCCATAAGATAGTCACCTATCCGCGCACCGATAGCCGTTATATCACCGGCGATATCGTGCCGACGCTACCTAATAGGCTCAGGGCATTGGAACGCACGCCGATCGGTCCGATCGCACAGGTGCTTGCCGCTGGCGAATCCCATATCGATGAAGAACGTTTCGTACAGGAATCCAAGGTTACCGATCACCATGCGATCCTGCCCACCGAACAAATCGTACATCTCGATAGACTTTCTGAAGATGAACGAGCTTTATGGGAATTGGTGGCAACGCGTTTCGTGGAGGTCCTTTCAGCCGATTATGTGTATCGCTCTACGAAAGTCGAAATAGAAGCCAAGGGCCACCGATTCGTATCTCGCTTTACTGCAGCTGTTTCTCAAGGTTTCAGGGATGTGGCGAGAGTTTTTGGCAGACGCGATCAGAATGGTTTCACTGATCAGTTTGCAGAGGATGAAGTTCCCGCGGTCTCAATTCTGGAAGGGACTACCTTAACGATAAATACAGTGAGATTACGGAGAAACACTACCAATCCTCCCGAACGCTACACAGAGGCGACACTACTTTCAGCGATGGAGCATGCCGGAAGGTTTGTCGAAGATGCCCGCTTGAAACGCAGGCTCGGCGGTGGGTTGGGCACCCCCGCGACAAGAGCCGACATTATCGAAAAACTCATTCAAAATCATTATGTTGACCGTGACGGGAAATATCTTGTCGCTACCGCGAACGGAAGGGAATTGATCAGATTGGTACCCGAGCTCCTGAAATCACCTGAATTAACCGCTCAATGGGAAGATCGATTGGCTGCGATAGCCAATGGTTCGGAAACTGCTGACGCATTTATCGAAGACATCAAGCGTAATGCAGCTGATATGGTGCATCTCGTGGCAACAAGTAAAGAAGAATTCAAACCACATTATTCTACGGGAAAGACATGCCCGCACTGTGCCTCCATGATGATGAATTTCACCGATGAAAAAGGAGTGCTCCATTTCCTCTGTCAACGACTTTCGTGCGGGTATGAAGAGGCTCTGTTGAGACGGCTAAAAACTCCTGTAAAGAAGGTTCAACCTAATAAAGTTGTCGTAAAACCGATCGCACAGAAAGATGAATCGGTAAAAAAACATGTGGTGGTGAAGAAAAAACCTTTCGCTGAGACAACCAAGGACAGCCAAATGCAATGGGAAGAGTATATCGAAGTAATCAGACCTTCAAAATATATTCGTTACAATCGTCATGAAGCTACGTCCGGGGACCAACCGAGACAATCTTCCTATGTCAAGACGAATGATGATAATGCTCAGACTGTCACGTTCGCAGAATTGATGGCTGCATCAAATCGAAGAAATGAACGTAAGAAACGCAAATAATTGTTATTATAAAAACATTCTGTTATAATGTAGACAAATTGTTCTTATTTTGCTACTCTATCTGGCAAGTATCCTCACTTAGGGTCAAGGGGGACTCATGCGCGTTGCAATCATAGGGTATGGCAAGATGGGAAAGCTGATCCGATCACTCGCTCTCTCGGAAGGTCATGATATCGTGTTGGTGGTCGATCCGATGGCAACCGAAAACGAAGTCACTTCAAAACATCTTGAAGCACAGTCGTTCGGTGATGTTGATGTGGCGATAGATTTTTCGGTCCCGTCTTCGATCATCGATAACATGCGATTTTATAGCGAGATGAAAATACCTGCGGTAATCGGAACTACCGGATGGTATGACCGGATGGATTATGTGAAGACAGAAGTTGCCAGCGAAGGGTGTGCGTTGCTCTGGTCAGGTAATTTCAGTCTCGGAGTGCATCTGTTTTTCGCAATTGTGCGTCATGCTGCCTCTTTGTGCAATTTATTCCCGGCCTACGATGTCATGGTGCACGAATGGCATCATAATGCGAAAGCCGACAGTCCTTCGGGAACCGCATCGATGCTGGGTGAAATTCTTTTGTCGCAGTTACGACAAAAACAATCTGTTGAAACTTCACGTTTGGATCGAACACGACGATCGACAGAAATCCATGTGTCTTCCTCGCGCGGGGGCTATATGCCCGGTATGCATGAGGTGGTATTCGACAGCCCCGTGGATACGATCGAATTAATCCATCGCGCACGCAACAGGGAAGGATTTGCCTACGGAGCACTGCGGGCAGCCGAATGGATAAGCGATGGTCGAAAAGGCTTTTTTTCGATTGACGACATGTTGTCCGATATGTTCCCGGTTAATGCCAATTCGGCAGGATAGGAGATGTTATTGTGGGAATGAAAAAATTTTCAGGAGTGCACACCGCGCTCATCACTCCGTTTACTCGTAGCGGATTGGTCGATGAAGAGGCCATGGCCAGGATTATCGATCATCAGATACGTGACGGTATCGACGGGCTGGTCCCGTGCGGAACCACCGGTGAAAGCCCGACATTGTCGCATGCCGAGCATGATCGTGTGATTGCGCTCACGGTTGAGCAGTCCAGGGGAAGGGTCCCCGTTATCGCGGGTACGGGCTCGAACGCGACCAGCGAAGCTATCAGATTGAGCCAGCATGCACAAGATTCGGGAGTGGACGCGGTACTGTTGGTCAATCCCTATTACAATAAACCGACTCAGAAAGGATTGTACCTCCATTTCAAGGCAATTGCGGAATCTGTTTCCATACCCTGTATCCTGTACAATATCAAAGGTCGAACCGGAATAAATCTAGAAACCGAGACCTTGGCACGTTTGGCAAATGATTGTGAGAATATCATCGCGGTGAAGGAAGCATCGGGAAGTATCGACCAGATGAGACAGGTGATCGGGAAGAATCTGGAAGGCTTTTCGGTCTTGAGTGGCGATGATAACATGGCTGTTGATTTGATCGAAGCGGGAGGTGACGGGGTGATTTCAGTGGCCTCTAATCTTTTGCCGCACATGATGCGCATCATGGTGCATCAAGCCCTTTCGGGAGATATTGCCGGTGCCCGTCAAAAAGAGAGCTTGCTCGCTCCATTTTTCGAAGCGTGTTTTTGCGAAACCAATCCGATACCGATTAAAACAGCGATGGCCCGTTACGGATGGTGCAATGAAACGTTTCGTTTGCCGATGTGTACGCTTGAAAATGAAGCTCACAGAAAGAAGATTTTCGACGCATTGGAACAGTTGAATCTCCCTTGGACAAAAGTATAGACTTGATTGCAAAGAAAGGACTACATCATATATGGCTACTATCAATACGCATTTTCGGACACTTGCAGCCGGGTATCTGTTTCCCGAAGTCGCTCGGAGGTCCAGGCAATTTCAACAAGAGAATCCACGAGTGACACTTCACAGATTGGGTATCGGTAACACCACAGAACCGTTGGTCCCTGCGGTCGTCGCAGCATTAAAAGAAAAAATCGATGCACTTTCTCATGCTGATACTTATACCGGATATGGAGATGAACAGGGTGATACTCGATTGAGAGACGCTTTGAAATCCTATTACGGCCAATTCGGTGTCGATTTGGATTCCGATGAGTTTTTTGTCAGTGACGGGGCGAAATCGGACGCTGCCAATATTCAATCGCTGTTCTCAGTCAACAATGTTGTCGCTATCCAGGATCCGGCGTATCCGGTCTATGTGGATTCGAATGTCGTCGCAGGGAGAACAGGATCGTTCAATCAAAAGATTGGCAATTACGATGCACTGGTATACCTTGAGGGAAAGGAGGAAAACGGTTTTTTCCCGAAACCGCCGAAAGAGAAAGTCGATCTGATATATCTCTGTTCCCCCAATAATCCCACAGGTGCGGTAGCTACTCACAGTCAGTTGAAGGAGTTTGTCGATTATGCCCGAAAGCATAAGGCTGTGATTATTTTTGATGCGGCTTATGCCGAATACATATCGGATGATTCGTTGCCCAAGTCGATTTATGAAATCGAGGGTGCCAAAGAATGTGCGATAGAGATAAACAGTTTTTCTAAATTCGCCGGATTTACCGGAGTTCGTCTTGGTTGGACGATCGTGCCTTATGCGTTGACAGCTGAAAATGCATCCGCAGGTGAATTGCATAGGTTATGGTATCGGAGGCAATGTACATTCTTTAACGGGGCGAGCAACATTGCCCAAGCCGGCGGACTTGCGGTGTTGCAACCCGAAGGCTTAGCCCAATGCAGAGCGCTCATCGGATATTATATGGAGAATGCACGCATCATCCGTCATGGGCTACAGAAAGTAGGATTGTCTGTATTTGGTGGCGATAATGCCCCATACCTATGGGTAAAAACACCGAATTCGATGCCTTCATGGGAATTTTTTGATAAAGTGTTGAACGAATGTCATGTGATTACCACACCAGGAGCCGGATTCGGATCTGCCGGTGAGCATTTCATTCGGCTCAGTGCATTCGGTCATCGGGCATCGGTGGAAGATGCTGTTTCCAGCATCGTCAAAAATTTGAAATTGGAGTAGAAAGATGTCTGAAAAAAGACTTCCGTGTTCCGAAGCTACGTTACTGGCTTTGGCTGCAAAAGTGACAACCCCGTTCTATCTTTATGATGAAACATCAATACGAGCACAGATAAGTGCATTTAAGGCCAGTTTTGCGTGGGTTCCTGCATTCAAGAATTATTTTGCGGTGAAAGCATGCCCGAATCCGACCATCTTGAAAATTATGTTGGAAGAAGGTTTCGGAGCTGATTGCAGCTCCTTGGCTGAGCTGGAATTGGCACGGCGTTGTGGATTCAAAGGCGAACAGATAATGTTCACCAGCAATGATACCCCCGATGAAGAATTCTCCCTTGCCTATGCCATGGGTGCGGTAATGAATCTCGATGATATCACTCATCTTGATTGCATCGAGAAGGTGGCAGCTGTTCCCGAGTTAATTTCATTCAGGTACAATCCGGGTCCGTCCCGCACCGGAAATGCGATTATCGGCAATCCTGTGGAAGCAAAATACGGAGTTACCACCGACCAGCTCGTCAGATGTTACGAATTGGCAAAAAAAAAGGGAGCCAAACGATTTGCGTTGCACACCATGGTTGCCTCCAACGAACTTGACGGGTCCTATATCGTTGAAACCGCAAGAATGCTGTTTGGCCAAGCTATCAGGATTTTCAAGGAAACCGGAATAAAAATCGAATTCATCAATATGGGCGGTGGTATCGGAATACCGTACAGGCCAGATCAAAGTGCGATGGACCTCGATGCGGTAAGCAGCGAGATGAAACATCTGTATGAATCGATGATTGTACCCGCTGGCCTGGCTCCGCTGAATATTGTCTTCGAATGCGGCAGGATGGTCACCGGCCCTTACGGATATGTGGTCTCGAAAGTGCGACATGTTGTTGAGAAATATAAGCGGTATGTGGGGTTGGATGCTTGTATGGCAAACTTGATGCGTCCGGCACTCTACGGAGCCTATCATCATATTTCTGTACTCGGCAAATCAACTCTTCCCCCGGATCAGGTGTACGACGTAACAGGGTCCTTGTGTGAAAACAACGATAAGTTTGCGATCGACAGAAAACTCCCACGCCTAGAAAAAGGTGATGTTGTAATCCTGCATGATGCCGGTGCTCATGGCTATGCGATGGGATTCAACTATAATGGGAAATTGCGAAGCGCCGAATACCTATTGTGTGTTGACGAATCGGTGAAAATGATACGGAGGGCAGAGACTATCGATGATTATTTCTCAACGATGCTCTTTGATCCTTTGCATCGGTTACCAAAGGTGTGAACCATGGGACATCGTTTCAAGCAAAGGGTGTATTACAGTGATACTGACGCGGGTGGGATTGTCTATCACGCCCGGTATTTGGATTTCGCTGAGCACGCGCGTACCGAATTGCTGCGATACGTATATGATAGCGAACAGCCGCAACGACAGCAAATGATGAACCGACGGATAGGGTATGTGGTAAAATCAGTAAACGTCGAATATCACCGGGTAGCATATCTCGACGATGTGCTTGAAGTCGAAACGACCATCGAAAGTGCCAAACGGTTTTCATTGACATTTCTACAGGAGATTACCCGTGACGACGAATCTATTGCTACGCTCACGGTTCGCGTCGCTTCAATCAACCTCGACACGCTCAAGATCCAACCGTTCGATCCTAAGTTTGCCGAGATTGTAAATGCCTTGTGATTCATTGTTCTTCAATTATCACTCCGATTTCAGTAGGTGCTGAGACAGTGATGCTCTTGGACCCTATGCTTTGACCATCGGCGTGACTCACAATGATATCGTACCGATAGGAGCCACCTTTGGTAATCGTTTCAAGGGAGAGCGAGGTTCCATCTATGATTTTTTGTCCATCACAATACCATTGACAACTGATATCATCTTCCGTTATTCCATCATACAATGTCGGCTCGAATGTGATCGAAAATCCTTCACCCGATACCGGTTCTTCCGGAGTACACGTAATTGTCCCATCGATTGGCATGAGTGTCGAATCCGTGATAGTGAACTTAAAACCGTCAACGACAGCACCGATGACCAATACGATTGTGCCGCTGCTGGTTGTCTCGTCGATGATCCTGACAGTATCAGTGCAGCCTGAGATGATTTCATCCTGTTCCTTTATTAAAATACTTATCGTATAGTATCCAGCAGCAAGTGTCTTTTCAAATGTTGCAGAGCCAGCTATCTTGTTTACATTTGTAAAATCGTTGGGTTCCAAAATCATTTCATCATCGGTCTCATCGGTAATGGTCACAAGTAATTCAAGATTCTCTGATGTTTGTTCCGGATTCCATGATAGAGCGAGCGATAATGTTCCTTCACCTACAAGAGTGTCTAAATCAACCGACACTGTGTTGTTCTGTTCTCTCACAAAGGTTGTTATTTCTCCTATTGCCAAAGCATTTCCTTCATCGTTCAGTGCGGTGACGGTAAAACTCCAATTGCCAATCAAGAGGTTATCAATAACTACTTGATTTATATTTGAAGAACTCAATTCAAACGTTTTCTCACCAGGTCCGACACCATTGATCAACATCGAAACGACATCCATAGGATTTGTTCCATCAGGTAATATCGTTCGACTGTTAAGCCTGCTTTGACTATCGATTACCAGCTGTACTGATCCCACCCGTTGTTGAGCATCGGTGCAACTAATCGATAACAGTACTACCGATATGGTAAGTAATAAAAAGATTCCAAGATAAGATGTGAATCTATCCCACTTCATTTCGCAAACCTCCTTTCACCCGGTTCGGCGTGATATTTATCGAACCACAGAAAGCAAAGCGATTGCTTCATTTCACACGATGAGTAGGATACTTATTCGGACATGATCTGATGATATGACAATGGACAAACATCACGGAAATTCCGTGTGTAGGAGGCAATCGGGGAAAGTGTTACTTCAGAGATCAGGAAAAGTATGGAAGTGTGTGATTAATATGTTACGCTGTTGTAAGAAATCATGTAAACTACAGTTTTTTTGCATGCGTTATTTATGTTCGATCAACCTGTCGATAGCTTCATTCGCAGCAGTCAGGCCGAAGATTCCGGTGATTGTCGGCAGGCTTCCCAATACTTTTCGTTTACGTCCTCGATCCAGGATTTGTTCATTGTACTCAGCCTGGGTCTCTTCCTCCGGATCCTTATACTCATAATCGACTTTTTCGGTGGAGTAGATTGCTACGATACCCCTGCCGACTCCGCGACGTTTCAGTTTTGCACGTACTTGACGGGCGAGGGGACAGCCTTTCGTATCCATGAGATCGGCACAGGCGATTTTAGAAGGGTCTCTTCTCAACGCAGCTCCCATAGATGATATGGTTACTATGTTTTGTTTCCACGCACCTTCCAGTAGTGCGAGTTTGGGAGCCAAAGAATCTATGGCATCAATAATGATGTCGGGAGAACCTGCAAATATTTGATCTAATGACTCTTCATGGGCAAACAGATCACACGATTCAACTATCGCTTCGTTGTTGATATCGAGAATCCGTTCTTTTGCAACGGTTACTTTTTTCTTGCCCAACGTTGATTCGGTTGCCAATATCTGGCGGTTGATATTTGTAATACCGACGGTGTCAAAATCCACCAGACGGAAGTGGCCGATGCCGCTTCGGGCGAGTGCTTCCATCGCATACCCTCCGACCGCTCCTAATCCGACGATCACGACAAACGAGTGTGAAAGACGGTCGAGCGCCTGATCACCGATGAGTCGTGAAATTCGTAAAAACCTTTGCGATTCCATCGCACTGTGTCTCCAATTGTTCAATAGTCAAGGATAAAGCGATCGCGCAACGTTCATAGTGGCGTACCAATGTCTCAGGATAGGAAAGCAAATCTTCGCCTGGAAGGCGGTAATGCCATGGATAATCAGTTTCCAAAAAGAATGGGACTTCCAGTTGGCGTAATTTTTGCTGTAATTTTGTCTTCGGCCTCCACACGGAAGGTCCGATGGAAACTATGCATCCTAGGTCATGAAGAATTTTTGCTGTCTCGGGTGATCCTAAAAATCCATGCCAAATCATCGGTACGTCGGGATGATTCTGTCTGATTAACGCCACCATCGTGCCGTCACACGCAGCTGCATGAAAAGCGACAGGAACTTTATGTTGGCGGGCAAGGTCGATGAGTTCCAGGCAAATAGTCTTTTGCATTTCCATCGGGGTACTTCTGGTGAACCTGGCATCAAGACCGATTTCACCGATACCCGATCCAGGATGTTCCTGCAGAAGTCGGTGCATCGCCGGTATGATCGATTGTAGTACGGTCGGCAAGTCATACGTATAATATTCTTGGGGTAATAAACCAAACATCGGGATGAACCCCCGAGGCATCGGTTCGGTGATGCAATGATTCCAATCGTCAGGTCCCGAGGATGCCACCATGCCCGAAAAACGATCGGGTAGTGATCCTAATGCAGCGATCGGGCCGTGAAGGTGAGCGTCAAACATCTATATCCCCTTGACCAGGTGTTCCACCAAGATTTTTATTCCCAGGGCGAACAAAACCGTACCGCCGGTCATTTCCATGCCGTTGCCTAACAGGTAACCCGCTTTTTTCCCTACGAATATACCGGCGGTCGATAATAAAAAGGTGATAGCGCCTATGATTAGGATTGATATCCAGATATTGATCTCAAGCATCCCGAAAGTGATTCCGACGGCTAGGGCATCGATGCTCGTAGCGATTCCCATCATCATCAGATCGTGGAATCTCAACCGACCGCCATTGGAAACGGGACATGCCAGTCCCGCATCCTCATACCGTTTTTTCTTACGGTATTCAAAAAAGCCATCAATGAACATCTTGATACCGATAACAGATAACAATGCGAAGGCAATCCAATGATCGAAAGCTGCGATGACTGTTCTGAACGAAACACCTGCCAGATATCCTACAAGCGGCATCACTGCTTGGAATCCTCCGAATGTGATGCCGATAGCGAGCGGGTATTTCGGAGTCCTGACATCCAAACACGCGCCCTGTGCGATCGCTACTGCGAATGCATCCATGGAAAGTCCGACACCGATACCAAAAACCGTTAAGAACTCCGAAACATTCATGATCCGCCATTGTAACAAGAAGCAGATACCACGACAAGAGCAGAGCAGGGATGAAGTAATGATTCTAGAATTCTCACCATCTATCTGTTACTATGAAAAAGGAGGATACATGCCGATATTCGTACGCAACCTTGGTTTGGAATACCTCATCGATCAAAACGGGTTGAGTGAACGCGCTTTGCTGGAGATGTATGCTAAAAGCGTCCCTCTTGTTACCCGATCAGGTAGGTACGATACATATGAATTGCCTGGCAACGTGCTCATCATTTTCAAATCGATCATGATCGAAGATGAATTGAGGATCATCGGGACAGATACCCATTACAAAGGCTCGTGTGTCTGGACCGTACATCCGTTTATGGATGTGACGCCAAAACATGCTGATATCCTTAGTAAGGTCATCGCATGTTCCGATCTCGGGCATACCGAGTTGTGTGTGCTTCACTTGATGTACTCTGCAGCATTGGAAACATTGGAAAAAGAACATCCTATTTCAGTGCAGGTGGCAGTATTTCCTTTCAAAGTAACTTCATACGTAAACAGATCATCCTACGAACATTCCGTACAACATAAGCCATTGCATGACGGCCGGCTTCTTTCCATCGGTTTTCTTGCCAAACGGGATCCGAGAACTTCAACTGAAGAGAAAAATTTGAAATTGCCTGAAGACGTGGTTCGCGGATGTGGGCGGGTAATGAGTGTTGTTCAAGAAAATTGTTCCGCCGAAGCTCATGTGTCCAACGGATTCGTAGTTGCAACGATAGCAACTCTATTCGGACCTCTGGATGTTATCTGTGCACCTGAAGATAATGCGAAACCAGGTCGATATATTGAATTTCACGGCCTTGTTTCGGCAATTCCCGTGATGTCCGATCAGTCACCGTGACCCATATTTCGTGGCGAACTGTTGTCTGAACGAACTGGACATTGCCCAACAGGTATTGCAGTCTTCCTCCAATGAGATGAGATCTCCTTTCACGAATGATTGCCGGACTATCTGGTCGAAACTATGTTCGAGAGCTCTTGCTTCAACGGCAATTTTAGCTTTTTGTTCGCTTGAAAGAGTCAAGATTGACGTAGTCAGTTTATGATTCGCAATAGCGGTAAGGTATGAACGATCAGTGTTTGGCTCGTTATGAATCTTAAATGATTGCTTGCCGATATGCTGTGGTATGTAAGGATGATAACATGGCAACGGGGCAGGGTTGCACCAAGCAAGTATTGCCTTTGGCCCATATTCTACAATCATCGAAGCTGTCGTCCTCGATGGCAACGGGAATCCGGCATCCAGACAAATCGATTGCATCGAGCGATCCAATCGGGCACTCGTTCCCCGATTGAACAATAAGATGTCACGGATATCCTTGTAAGAAACACAGCCTTTCGCTAAGAGCGTTTCAGTAGTTCTTTGGCGTTTGTACCCTTTGGAAAACCATGCATGCAAAGCACTGGCGTGCATTTTTTTAAAGTTACTTTTTGCTTCGGATGTAAACGTGTCTGCCGAATCGTAGTCAGTACCGATACTATAGGAGTTGGATATCGATGCGTGTCCTTTCATCTTTTTCATCACCCACCTTCGCCCGGCTGTTTCGAGCACGATGATGTCATCGCGATCGGTGATGAGAAATGAATTGTCGTAATAAAGGTGCCCTTTATACGAACCGTCACCTCCCTGTCCATATGTTTCGATGAGTCGTACGATGAACAGTGCCGCATCGTATGCTGTTTTCGAGTTATGCAGGGCAAGTCTGAGGATGTCCATGCCCAAAAGCCCTGTCGATTCTTTTTTCCCTTTTGAGAACACAGCCTCGTTGCCGATTGCTACCCCTAATTCATTAATGCCCATCTCTGCTCCCCATATCCAGATTGGCCTGCTTATGAGGGCCATGTATGGATGCGTAAAGGAATCGATGATCTGCATGAGGGTATTGAACTGGGTATCATACTTATTACTATTATCTGGCCACATGGTGCGATCACGATCCTGATATCCGGAACTTATCGACACCATTTGCAACTCTGAAGGATGGCGATCCGAATTTTTACCAAAAAACATCTGGCCACCTGGTTGTTTGAACGCTATTGTATCGCACATATTGTTATTCCCCCGGTAAATCTTACCATGCGCACAGATAGTGTGAAAGCAAAATTCCCTCGATGCAATTACATTGACGAACCGGGATGGCTATGATATTCTGTATACAAATTTAAATTTTGTATACAGAATTATGGTAAACACACATTATGATGAGGGTACTGTGAACGGTGAAGATCTGCCAAATATCATTTATAAAACGTTGCACAAAGAAATTTTAAACCTAAGCATCAAACCTGGGCAGGCACTTTTGGAATCGGATGTCTGTAACCGCTTCAATGCATCGCGTACTCCGGTGCGCACGGCATTCCAACGCTTAAGCGACGCAGGATTGCTCAGCATCGTCCCTTATAAAGGAGCTTTCGCCACCTATTTGGACTTTGATTACATCACGCAAATGATATTCATGCGTCATGCCGTAGAATCCAAGGTCATCGCGGAGGCTATTGCTTTGGATGATCCGTTCTTGGTAGAGGCAATCAGGTATAGCCTGAGATGCCAACGTCTTCTGCTGGATACCCCATGTACGGTGGAAGAATTCTATACGATGGATTCACAAATGCATCGACTGTGGTTTGCATCGGTTAAGCGTGAACTTTTGTGGCAAACCATTCAGGACTTTGAAGTCCATTATACTCGTTTCAGAATGCTCGATATCGTCGAAGTGGGTAATTTCAGGCAAATTGTTGAAGAGCATGAGCAATTATTCGAGGCATTCGAAAAACGAAAAGCCGTCGATGCAGAACGTATACTTGAAACGCATCTGCAGGGCGGGGTGAAACGGTTGGGAACAAAACTCATTCATGAGTTTTCCGGTTATTTCAAAAAATAAACATAGTACGTGGAGGACGAGATGGAGATACGAGAATATGTGAATTCAGCCTATGCTGAGCGGATGAACACGGCCGAGTTGCGCGCACAGTTTCTGATCGAACGCGTGTTCGAACCCGGGAAAGCGACGATGGTGTACAGCCACGTGGACCGGATGATCGCCGGGGGGATCATGCCGGCGAGCGAAGCGATCGTGCTTGCTGGGGGCAAGGAGCTGGGCAGCGAATACTTTTTACAGCGGCGGGAGCTGGGGATCATCAACATCGGCAGTGCGGGCACGGTGGTGCTGGACGGCAAGCCCTATCGTGTCGGCGAGCGCGACGCGCTGTACGTGGGCAAGGGAACGCGCGAGGTGCTGTTCACGAGCGAAGACGCGCAACATCCGGCGAAATTCTACTTCAACAGTGCGCCGGCGCACCGTGGTTGCGAGACGCGCCTGGTGACGCTGTCCGATGCGAGGAAGGTCGCCCTGGGCAGTGACGAGCAGTGCAACAAGCGGGTGATCAACCAGTACATCCATCCGGCGGTGGTGGAAAGCTGCCAGCTGGTGATGGGCCTGACGGCCCTGGCACCCGGTTCGGTGTGGAACACGATGCCGGCGCACACGCACGAGCGGCGCATGGAGGTGTACCTGTATCTGGACGTGGATGATGATCAGGTGGTGTTCCACCTGATGGGCAAGCCCGACCAGACGCGGCACATCGTGGTGCGCAACGAGCAGGCGGTCATCAGCCCGTCGTGGTCGATGCACAGCGGGGTGGGCACGAAAGCCTACACGTTCATCTGGGGGATGGCCGGCGAGAACCAGGCGTTCGACGACATGGATCATATCCCGATGGAAGTTTTATTATAAAAGAGTGCTATGTTTGATCGCAGCTGAATTTGGTCTTGATAAAAAAGCAGAGATTGCCACTCGAAACAGCACGGGCTTCCGTATCGGTTTTGCCGAAGCGGAAGCCCGATATCGTCAGTGTTGATGATGTAAGTTCTATTGAGACACGACAACAAACTTTCGGTTATTATGCCACGAATAATAGTACGCCGTTGCGATCTGACAGCCGGTACAGTGAAGCGAAACCGGAAAGAATTCACGTTGGAAGATAGGATATTCCTACCGACCTCATGGGAAACAGCAATCTTTTTGCCTTCTACGGCAAGGAACTGCATATGCCGGTATGTCCTCGCTTACGAATGTTAAAATCGCTTAGTGTATGCATGGCAATAAGGAAGTGTGCCTTTGTGCTCATAATAGTCTTGATGATACTCCTCGGCAGGCCAGAATATCGCTGCCGGTCTCACTTGAGTGGCAATGGCATATCCTTTTTCTTCGAGCAGTCCGATAAGTTTCAACGTAACATCATATTCATGACGACTCCTATAGAATACTGCCGACAAATATTGGTTGCCGATGTCCGGACCCTGACCACCTACCTGGGTGGGATCATGGATTTCAAAGAAGTATCTTGCCAATTTTTCATATGAAATAATTAAGGGGTTATAGACTACCTCGACGGCTTCCAAATGACCGGTCTTATGCGTGAGGACATCTGTGTAGGTCGGATGTTCCGCGGTACCCCCGGTATAGCCCGATGTGGCTTCGTATACACCGTCTAATGTTTCAAACAGGTATTCGACTCCCCAGAAACATCCTCCTGCGAATGTTGCCTTTGCCTTGGGAGGTTCCTCTCTGAACACCATCGAAATCGAATTGACACAGTGGCGGGTATTCTTTTCAGTAAATCGTTCACCATAGAACACATGGCCTAAATGTCCTTTGCATGTCGCGCATACTATTTCAGTTCTCTGTCCGTCCGCATCAGGATACGTATCGACGGCATCGGGCAATTCATCATCGAATGAAGGCCAGCCACAGCCCGAATGGAACTTATCTTGCGAAACATATAACGGAGAATCGCATTGGCGACAGTAATAGGTTCCCTCGGAGGTAGTATCGGTATATGCTCCGGTGAAAGCCCATTCCGTTCCTTTATCAAGAATTACTTGTGCCTCTTTTGCATTGAGTCTGTTCAATAACGCTGGATCGATTTGTTCATACGGATAGCGTTTCTCATAATCAACTGCCGGCATGATCGTATCTCCTTCGTGTTCTTTCTGCCCGAATGCGAACACATCGGTAATGGTAAGTAACAAGACAAGATATATAACGACTGTTCTACGTCTCATAGTTTGATCTCCAATATACGTACTGTAGCATGAAGTAGGCAATCAGTAAGATATCAAATGATGAAATTCTGAAACTTTTCCAAAAAATACTTCCTATGAAATGATGCGTCTCGAACAGTGTTCATCCCCACACATGAAAAAAGTGTTTTTTATGGTAAAAAAAGATATTGTTGGACATAATTGCTTATATAGGTAGACTAATTCCATGGAGGTGGGAAATGGGCGGCATCCAATCGTGTATCAGACGTTATACCGCGGAGATACGGAAGAATTATCTCCAGCAAGCGTTCAGGCATATCATCTCGTTCATGTCAACGTGCAAAAGCACATTGGAGAGTAGCTACCCTGATCATGTGTTTGGCAATCTCTATCCCGGGTATCTGGATATGACGTATTTTTCCTGTACCCACAAGAGGCTTGCACAGTTAAAACTTAAAATAGCCCTGGTCTATATTCATGCATCAGGAAGGTTTGAATTATGGCTTGCGGCACAGAATAAGAAGATCCAGTCTGAGTATCACGAATTATTGAAACATAAAGAGCTGGGCTTGTATACTCTTTCTGACATACAACCCGGCGTTGATGCGATCGTTACATGCACCAGTATCGGACAGCCTGATTTTGATGACCCGAAGCAGCTTGTATCATTGATTGAGAACAACATCATTGCATTTACCGATGATATGATCCGACTGATTGGCCAATAACGAGGGTACATAGCGAATCGTACTGGAGCAATCTATCATGTATGCGATCTTTCGGCCCATGCTCGATATCGAGGGTAACGAACTTGGAAAAATGTCCATGATAATCCTTCGTAGAGATTATCCTGATCATACTATTCATGGTATGTCCGATGTCGATTGTTACTACGAGAAACTTAGTTATCATCGGGCTGGGTCAATCTTTGATGAAAAGTGAAGCTTTCTGGCTGTTAACCTGATCCTTTGGATATTTCAATTAGAATCGGTAACGCAGTCCTACTTGCGGATGGAGATCCACTTTCAGTTCCTCAATAAGGTCGGTAGATCCTCGCGGTTCCCAGACCACAGCATATCCCAATTCGATCGGGATGGAAAAATGGTGGAACAGTAGCACTTCAATACCAATACCGGCTCCTACGGTGAACACCGACGAATATGGTTGAATGACTGACGTATCAAAATCTCTTGCGATATAACCCCGATAATTACCGCCGGTAAAGAGGTAAATTTGTCCACCCAGCCATTTACCAAAATCATCTCCATAGATAGTTCGTTGGTATTCCACCCCGATGATGAAATCAAGCACGCTCGTAGTTATCAGCGAATTGCCTTCAAAAAAGAATCCTAATGTTGTCTGGATTGCTGATTGATCGAATCGTTTTTGGTAACTTAACCCATACCCGGAGATCTCACCGATTTGACCGCCAAGACTCTGATCGAATAGCATGTAGCTTGGCTGTTCCTCTGCTGCCAGTGGTAATACGCACAGACAGGTAAGGACGATAAGAATAAATATATATTTTGTTTTCATAGTGCCAATTGTAGCACCTTACACATAAATGGAACAGAATTATTACAAAGTATCGGTCTGAATAAGACGATTGATTATTCTGGGAATTCACTATATGGCACATATCCGACAATCGTATTGGCATGATTATGTACTACATTCGAATAGTTGCTGACATCCCACAAGTCATGTTCAGAAAGCATACTGTATTTAGTAGCATCGACGCTCACCGTAACCGGAATATGCTGGGCGATCAGGGATTTGATAAACTCGATGTCATCATCTTTCAAAACGATATGTACATAGTCGGTCACCTTCGTTTCTATCGCTGATCTGTACAGGGGAGCCTCTCGCCACGCATCTGATCCAGGCCATGTAGAGATGTACACATCCTCAGTTCCGACATACGGCATGGTATTCCATGAAGCCGATCCGATCTCTGATAATAACTCGAGCGCTTCATGATAGATCATTCCTTCATCCATTCCGCCATTAGATAGGTTGTAGATGAATGCGGGACTGATGATGTGATCGAGTTGACTGTCAGGAGCCATCATCGTGTCATCCCAGGCTACCGAATCAAAATTCCAGTTATTCTCTTTCGCTTCAATATATGTCTTCGCATAATAACCGGTCGAGAATGCGACACAGGCTCCCGCTTTTCCTTGATCACCGATAGGAGGGAATGCGGGATCCGCTGAAAGATCGATACGCTCAGGCAAGCCTGAGGTGATTGAGCGAGGTATCCGATCTATCGTTCGGGCGGCATGTTCTGTTGAGTCGGACAATATTTCGGGGGGAATTTTCAATCCGGTGCCGTGGCCAAACACCGTTGTACTCTTTTCGTCATAATCCGACGAATAAACTTCCCGTACATGCACCAGTTCATCACTCGTCAACGAACGGCTTGTGGCATGAGGAAGTTGGGAGCGAGATGTCGATCTGTTGATCGAATCGGATGACGTGGTGAGTTCTGATAGCGAAATTGAGACTTCGTTCAGGCCGTAGGTGATCGGAGCATTGATTTGGTCAGTACGCAGTATCTGTGTAGGTGGTCCGCCATAGTGATCATGATATTCCAAAGAGAATGATGCTATCGATCCGATAGCATCGTCCGATTCATTTTTCACTCTCAATGTGAGCAATACATCTTGCGATAATGTTTCAGACCATTCCGTGATATCCATCACTATCTTATTATTTGGAAAGGGCTCGTTTTCTGCAGGTCTTGTCTTATCAGCGAAAGCAAAAGGAGTAAAGGCTTTTTTCTTAACATATCTATTGGTGATGGGATCGAACAATCCTATTTCAATGAACAAATCTCCCATGGAAGAAAAGTCTAGTTCAAAGGTTGTCACATACTTCGGATCGTAATGTATTCGATCAGCTTGAAACGTAATATATGCTGTCGAAGCAAGTAGTGCGTCCTCGGTAATCCAGACAAATCCGTCATATTCATGCTCCCATGGATCGTCTGCAGATCCGATTCCCCATGAGTTTGCCATTTTGAAGTACGTCTTCGGTATCCAGTGGGCATACAAAGTGACAGTCGGCGAATAGGCAGTGAAATTATCATACGGTCCATAGAAAGTTCCCGTTTGGTCCGGTTTTGTATTCCAGCCTATGAATTTGAAATTGGTCTTAACAAGGTCTCCACTATTATCTGGAAGGATGAATATCCCTGATTTTACTATGTCATCTGCAGGGACTGACCCGCCATGTGCACCATTGGCATCATATGTGATCGTATAATCGTACGATGATAGAAGCGGACAACCTAAAACCAGCATAGTGGTTATGGTACACACGATACACACGACGATTCCAATTTTCATCGTATCCTCTCCATATCCATATTCACATGATTCTCTCGTGAGGCATTCTTGTCAAATCAAATCCCATGAAAAGTAGAGATATTCAGGTGCAAAATCCGGGAAAATGAATGCATATAATTATTATATGTATGAAATAAAGGCAGTATCGAGCATATCCGATTAAACAGGCATCACACATTCTGATCGATGAACGCAGCGCCACTTTCACCTGAGGACAGTTCAGGCATGTTCCGTCGCCTATACGATGCAACTATGTTTTGTCGGTTGTATCGGACAACAGTCTTTTCAGCTATCTCTTGTACCTAGTTTGCGACATGTTGAACATCCTCGCTGCCTGGGTAACCCGGTATGGTAGACAGTACGGGTGAAAGTACCGACCACATCGACTTAATTCTTTGTGATATGTAAGGTTCATGAAAATGATTCAAATCTTTTTTCCAATATAAAATACGTATCCGTAATATTGTTTGTATCTTGAATATAAGTCAGCTTCCCGTCTCATAAAAGCAACCAAATCCTCAACTGTCTTATTTCCCGCATGTTTTTTCAAGAATGATTCTTGCCTGGCTTTTTGCGGGATAAAATAATTGTCTATCCAACAACTTTCAGACAACGTGAATACGGCAACAGGAAGATAACCTGCTCGTTGCATGGTCAAGACATTATCTCCGATGGTGCTGATGTCAGGCACCGCGTCCGTCCACCACTTCTCAATCTCGGTAGGGCGTTCATCGGTAAACCAAGATTCGTAGGTTATCGCGACATAACCATCCTTCTTAAGGAACTCTTTCCAATGGATCAATCCTTTTTCAAAACCGATATTGGCAATAGCTCCTTCAGACCAGATGAGATCCAACGAGTCATGCTCAAACGGCAGATCATCTATCGAAGCGACAAGACCTTTTACCCGGTGCTGCACACCGAGTGTCCTGGCTGTTGCATCCAGTTTGGCAATTGATCCGGCAGAAAGATCTACGGCGGTAATGGATGCTTCTGTGTGTTGGGCCAATATCATTGTTTGAGCTCCGGTACCACAGCCTAAATCAGCTATCCTTGATGTATCCGAGATGTTTTTGATATAACCTAGCGCCCTGAGGGTTTCTTCAGTGCTCCCGGGCCCCTGTCGTTCAAGGTCCATAAAATATTCGTTGATGAGGGTAAGGTCAATTTCGTGGATTGATATATCTTCCATTATTCATTCTCCCTTTCTTCCATGCTAACCGATTAAATTCTTCCGTTGCCCTAATTCTTCATTGCGATTTCCATCACGAACAATACTCACATCTTATGGCATGTCACACTATCTGGCGAATCGGATCAAAAGTCATTGTCGGCCCATGCGCTTGATGGGTACAACCGAATCTTAGCATATGTGACGAATCCTCGTCTTGTGGCCATACTCGTTCTTGCGACGATTCGATATGTTTGTCGATCGTGGCATTGCCGCAAAAAATTGTGGAGACGATTGCCACCGCCTATGGAAGTCGATGCGATATGCATGTGCGTCGGTTTGAATGCATCAACATATTACAAATGAATTCCTTGCCATCGGCTGTCTGACCTTTCAAATCATGATCTGTTTACAGTTGTCCTATGCGAAATATATATCACCGTATCCGGGCACAAAGATGATTCAGATCGCTCCGGAAGATGTTCTAATGGCCCTGGGTGTTGTACTTGAACATACTTTTTCATACGGACAGATCGCATATCGACAGACAGCTTTCCATACTCAGTGATTGCCGTTTTGATTTCACGACTTGCCTCAAAAGGTTCGCCCTTATGCTCGAACGTACATGTTCTTGAATCTCATATTTCACTTTCATTGACCCGATATAAGACCCCCTTGGCAATGATATGAAAAACGATCATGCCAAGAATTTCCAGGTAGCATGTTCTAAAATACAGCGGTAGTGAATCGATACGAAACTATAATACGCTATCGATTATGATTGATAATCCGTGTTCGAACCATTTTCAGTCTTGCCCAACATCGCTTGTGCCTCAGCGACAATCTGCGCGTCAAATCCCATATATTCCAACAATCTGATTGCATTCCGACTCTTCGATGGCCCTTCCTTCACCTTATAATCGAATACTATTTCATTTCCGATGAACTGTTCGCAGAAATGATAATTTTCATACACCCGTTCCAATATCCTGGTCAATTCCACGTCGTGTGATGCAACCACGCATATGCTTTCAGTATTGTGTAATACACGCAACACGGCTGTAGATGCTGCTATACGTTCGGGCGTATTCGTTCCGCGTAAAATTTCATCGATGAAACAGATACAACGCTGTTTATTGCACTCGCGTATAATTCGTAGAAGCGATCGGATTTCAATCATGAAATAGCTCTCGCCACTTTCGATATCATCACGCAACGCCATCGAAGAAATCACATGGGCTCGTCCGAGTGAAAAAGCTCTTGCGCAACATACATGCAATGTTTGGGCAAGAATGTGATTCACGGCTATCATCTTGATAAATGTAGATTTGCCGGAAGCATTCGATCCGGTCACGATACAATCGTTGTCCAATACTATGCTGTTGGGAACCGGATCAACGATCAAGGGATGATATCCTTGCTCCACTACGATTACATGTTCCTCTTTGAAACTTGGAGTGCAATGCCATGGGAGACTTGCACAAAATGATGCGGTGCTCACCGCCACGTCAAGTTCACCGATAATCGCATATAATCGACGCAGTTCAGTATTATGGGCTATCATCACATCGACGGTACGGTTGTAGAGAATCAAATCTGAAAGGAACACGGCCTTGAACAATAGAAACGGCAACTCCAATTCGGATGCGCTCCGGTGCATGCTCCCAGGTAATACTCCCCTCATGCTTTTGTAAGGGGCGAGAGCCGCTTTGAGAGTGTCTTTCAGATTGCCCTTATCAGGTTCGCCGGTTCCGGCAAAATCAGGTGACGCTATTTCTTGTAGCTTGCTGTCGAACACTCTTTGGATCGACTTAGCTCCGTGCACGAGCGCAGAAAAATAACGAAGACTCTCCAGATCGCTTTCTAGCGATTTTCCTTTGACCACGGCGACAATTACATTGAAACATACGAAACACAACAACATTGCTACGCCAACGAGCATCGTGATGGGAATGACAGACAACGCTACTATCGGCAGCAATGCCAATACTTTGTATACCCACTCATGAGGTAACCGCTTAGCAACCGGGTCGAATAGATATGTGGCAAGTCCGCTACCTGATCGTCTTCCGATACCTTCAAGGATTCGTTGGAGACGCATGCGGGATTTTGGGTCTTCGGCACACCATGTTCTGAGATGTGTCCGAAACGCAAGCAAACCATCTGGTGCGTGCACATCGTGCAGGACGTGATACAGATATTCTTCTCCGATGGAACAATGACAAGCGTTGATTCTCTGGAATATGCTGTCCATCGATAAGTCATTCCATGTGGTGGCGTCGATATACGTGTCTTGGCCATCTGATTCCAAAGCGTTGACATGATAAGAACGAACATACCGCATTTCTATCATTTCAGATCGAACCCGTCCGAACGAATCCATCAACACCTGGTCTGATTTGGCACGCGAGCGTTTGACAAGCAACCATGTTGCGGCTGCCAGAAGGGCAATTGCCACGACAACAACGATAATCATGATGTGACTAACCTTAGAAAAATCATAATATAAAAGTACTTGCGTCCGCTACATAGGTCAAGAAGAAACAGGAAAGGCTTACGAAACACAGTGCCAAATCTGTCGCTCTCACATGGAAAGAAGTATGACAAACAGCGTATCAACAACGTTGTTTTTATCATCGGGATTTTATTGCCGGTTGTCATTTCATCATGTGGGGAATCGAAATTCGGGACGTTTGTTTCTCCATGCTCGCTAGTGTTTCGCATCAATAGGTGAATACTAAGTACATCGATTCTGACTCGATGGCATCGCTATGTTCCGGCTACCAGAAAAATCAATAATATGGGATAGTAAGACCATGCAGATAACATTGTCACCATTACAAATCAAAGATATCGATCGAGTCATGCAGATCGAACGGATAAGTTTCACCGAGTCCGTGGTTGAAACCGCTGGTGTGTATGAACAGAGATTCCGTGTGTTCAAGGAAGGAAACCTCGGATATTTTTATGATGGAACGCTCATCGGTTTTTTCTGCAGTGAGTTATGGAAGTATGAAGTTGAGTATTCACTTTCCAGGTTTTCCCTTGATCATGATATCAGCGAATATCATGATCAAAAGGGAACTGAACTATACATTTCCAGTTTCGCGGTCGATAAGCGATATCGCGACCGATTACGAGGAAAAACGGCATTTGCATTGGGAATGAAACACATGTGTGAATCGTTTCAGATAAAGAGTGCCATTTTGTTGGTTGCAGAGCGGTGGATAGCTGCCAGGAACATCTACACCCAATGGGGATTCAAGGATATCAGATGGATCGAACATTTTTTTGAGAACGGAGCTGGAATCATCATGAGAACCGGAATCCCAGGTTGAAGTAAGCGGATCCGATTAGTTTGAACACATGTCAGTTTACATGCTGTGACTGCTGTGTTGTTATTGAAATTTCTTAGATGGTGCATAAAACTCATGAATTGAGTTCGGATTTGACATTGTTCATCGCTTCTGGCAGTAACGGCATAATCGGATATGCGACCATCTTAGCGGCCGCATCTATGAACAATCGACCAAAACGGAAGTGATGCCCATAGAAAGGGATACAATCGTTATATGATACAGATGAAGGTATATAAACATCCGGCTATCCAGATGCGACAGATCCGTTTCGGTCATTGGCATCGATGTGTGTTAGTATTACCAGATGCGTTGGATCCAGCGGAGAAGGACCTTTGTGTCTTATACAGCAAAGCGATACTGTTTCAGGTTCCGGCATATTATTTTTCGATACCGATAAATCAGGTCGTTAGGCCTATGTATTCTGCCCAACGCACAGCATGTGCGCCAATGTTCGTTCCAGCCAACAAAAGCACGCTGAAGCGTTCATCACGGATCCCTATGAGCAGTATGAAATAACACAGACAGAAACACATTGAGAAATATTCAAAGTATCCCGATACATTTCAAGTAATAAGTTGCTTGGGTCATGTTACGCGTGTGTGTTTTCCTAAGGATATTCTGGCGATGATTGTTCACTGTATGCAAACTGATACATAACCGCTTTGCTATCGAATTGCTATCCAAGCCTTGGGCTGCCAATGCCAAGATTTCTCGTTCCCTGTTGGTAATGATATGTTCGGCACTAGCTTGTTTTTCATTACTTAAGCAGACACGTTGGTTCTTTGTCTCGATTAAGAACCAACAAGGCTGTTCATCTTCGGGATAGTGGTCCAACACGTCTGAGATGATCAGCATGATCCATGCATTACCCGCCGTATCACTCTCGAATACCGTCATCTGATGGAGAAACCTGATATAAGCGGTTCCGTTTTTATTTCTTACCCGATAGTCATAGACCAATTTGTAATCTTTGATATGTTCGTGATGTGCCTTAAGAAAATAATACATCTTGATCTCAGAATCATACATGAGTGCGATATCATCAGGATGGATCATCGCATGATATCTTTCACTGCTGAGGGATTGTTGTTGTTCTTCCTTTGAAAACCCGAGTAGTTCCATATGGCGATCAACTTGTAATAAAAATCTGGCTTGATGTATGTCATAGAGGGAGATCGAGCGGTTCTCAACCCGTGAAAGCTCTTCAATGCTTCGTAATTTTGGCCCAAGGCTGTCATAATCGCTTTGGCTCACCTGACAATGCAAGTCTGTTTTGAGTTTCGAATAGGTCCTTTTCAGCATCCCTACGTCCAAATCCATGAAATGATGATTTCTCCCTATATCGCCATAATGTACTATCGCTGTACACTTTACAATCATGAAACAACCGGTACATCCATTATACAAACGATTCCCTCCTTCTGAAAGCTGCAGTTGCGATATCTGTACGAGTTACTGCCTGCGTCCCGGATGGCCATTGGTTCAAGAGGCCAGAATGGCCATTGAAAACGGCCAAGCAAATCGATTGATGATCGAATTTTCCACCGACTATGCCTTCGGCATCCTTGTTCCTGCATTCCGTGGAAACGAAGGACTGTATGCTCTGGATATCTATTCTCATAACGGATGTACGTTTCTCACGTCATCGGGATGCTTGATCTTCGAAACCCGGTACCGTCCGTTGGAATGCTGTTTTTGCCATCATGCTAGAAATGGTCTTGGTTTGAGTTGCCATCTTCAGATCGCACGTGATTGGAACACGTCAAAAGGCAAGCGTCTAGTACAGAGATGGCTTGCCATGCAGCATTTGAAATACCCGCGATCCTTCACGGAAATTATTAGTGGCGAAATGAAGCACCGTGTCGCCGAACGTCCTTTCGGTCAAGGATGACGGTATTGGAGAATGTGCGAATTGGGTCCGGCATGTCTGAGATTGCTATGCTCTGAGGATGTTCTGTATGGCTTTGCCTTTTGCCAATTCATCGATGAGCTTGTCCAGGTATCGAATTTCACGCATGACAGGATCTTCGATATCTTCAAGTCGGATGCCGCAGACCACTTTTTTGATATTGAGCCTCACAGGATGTGGATGAGGACATTCGGTAATGAATTTTTCGAAGCTAGTGTTGCGTGCGATGTGTGATTCCAGTTCTTCCTGGGTGTATCCGAACAACCATCGGATGATTTCATCCACTTCAGCTTTTGTTCGTCCCTTTTTTCCCGACTTTGCTATATAGAG
>Ga0265294_10000227_pt1 | contig 72438 bp, 52 predicted proteins | sample MunlanPumphouse3_FD_192504 | JGI IMG/M metagenome (GOLD analysis project Ga0265294, IMG submission 192504) | Groundwater microbial communities from a municipal landfill in Southern Ontario, Canada - Pumphouse #3 | ecosystem: Environmental > Aquatic > Deep subsurface > Groundwater | place...
TAAGCGTTGTTATTTCACATACCGGCAGTGGTTTAACGTCGTTAAGAATTTCGTTCATTTTGTTCATAACCTATCTGTTTTAAAAATATGGCTATATTATAACACGCGTGCGTACGCGCGCGCAAGCTTGAAATAAGAAATCTTTTTTGCTTGACATTCGCGCAGAAATCTACCATGCTAAATCATTGCCAATTAAAAATTTAAGCTACGTAAAAAGCAGATAATTATTTTTCTATGTCAAGAGGTCTGGAGGTGAAAAATGTGGAAAACTGGGAACGTCGAGCCCGAACTTTACGCCTTTGAGTCTTTGCTGGTGGAAACTCTGAAACAACTCAGAGAACTCTGTGCCTCTGTGAGAGATAAAGAATTGGTTGCGGCTATGCTGCGCTAGGTATTTCGTAGTTTAAAAATATGCACGAAAAAGGATAACTCCCAACACTACAACTTGTACTGCGGAATCTTCAATGTTTCACCGTCTTTCATGGCCGACATATGAGCATAGATTCCTGAAACCGTGGTATTGAGCGCACAGGCCACATCCACGCAGGGTTTGCGCTTGAGCAGAATCGATGTGATAAAATCTTCGGTCAGATAACCGTGCGATCCACCATGCCCGCCAGCCGGCACACCGGGCGGCAGCTTCGGTTTGGCCTGACCGACCTTTGTTACATCAACCTGACCGCTATATTTGGCATCGAAGCATCCCTTTTGTCCATAGATGCGGCCCGTCTCTCCATGCACACCGGGCATATCCCAACTCACGGCCATACGAGCCATACCGCCCTCGCTGGTGCGGAAAAGCGCAACCTCGGTGGCAAACGGATTCTTAAACTGATTATTAGCAGGCTGGAAATCAGGCAAAACACTCGGTATACCCATGCAGCTTACCTCTGTAAATGAGCCACCTGTCACGCAGGTGTAAAACCCATTGGAGTGCGTGGGATAATACTGCGGCGGAAAACCCACACGCCAGTTTTTATAGGAGCCGATATGATTGGGCATGTAGTGATAATACTCACCCTCGCTGTAAATCAATTTTCCGAATCCTCCAGCTTTGTAAATCTCTCGCATGGCGTAACACTGAGGACGGAAGGCAGTGGTTTCGTTCATTGCATAAACCAACCCTGTCTTTTTAACTGTCTCAAAGAGCTCATCAGCGAGCGCGAGCTGCTCCTGACCAAAGACAGCTGGAACCGCTGAACACATATGCAGACCACGCTTGAGACCCGCAATGCAGAGCCGCGCGTGACTCGGCGCATCAGTGGCAATAAATACCGCCTCAATCTCCCTGTCTTTCTCGAACATCTCTTCGCAGGAAACATATGTCTTCTTTGCCCCAACCACTTTAGCGAGCTCCGCGCACTTGGCTGGATCGAGATCAGTCGCGGCAACCACCTCCACGTTGGGATGATTCTGAAAACCGAAGGAGGCCCCGAACCTGCAGACCCCATAACCCGCGATGCCCACCTTGATCTTACGGTCAGAGACAGCCTTCCAGCCCTTGTCTTTAAGCTTGCCGGCATCGGTTTCATCAAACCCGGCAATCACTTTTTCAGCGGCCTGCACACTCTGCGCGCCCAGTGCTGTTATGCCTGCGCCTATCATCGCGTTTTGTAAAAAATTCCTTCTTGAAAATACATTATTCATCTTATTTTTTCCTTCTTTGCCGCACCCGTATCATAGTCAAAGTTTGAACTCCTACCATAGGAACAGAACCAGTACTTTCTCCGGTGCTGTGATACACTCCAGCAATAATTTATAAACATAGTATAAGCCGGAAATGCACAAAAAACTACCCCCTTTTGCGCAAAATAATTTTCTTATTTGCGCACAAAGTTAAATTCCTTGTTTTTTGTGACAGAAGTTGAGAATATAGCAATTGAGTTCGTGCTATGCACGCAAACGGCGCGCAATTGTTAGTGCGCGAATGCGTTAGTTAAGAGGCAACGCCGCATTGCAAAGCAGCAGAAGTCGGCGGTCAGCTGCATCGGAGTCGGGGTCGGAATCGGGGTCGACCTCGCACGCTTTTCGATACCGATTCCGATGCCGACTTGCAGGCAATGCGAGCCGTAAAATTTCAGGTAGCACTCCATAAACGAGTTTCCGCGGTCACGGCCCGCGGCTACAGTGCTGCGCAAGCTTGAAGGGACGTGCCAGATGAGTTACAAGCAAGCCCGCCACGCAGCGCGCAGCGAAAAAACGATGAGGTGACTAGACCAAAGAGGTCAAATTATAGGCAAACTTTGTCGCGAACTTTGTCGTGAACTTTGTCGGAAATAAATTAGCGAGAAGGATCGATAAAGTTTGCGACAAAGTTCACGACAAAGATAAAAAACACATGGAGAACACCTTAAACCATACGAAGTTATAGACAAGGTTTGAGACAAAGATCGGTGTATCGGTAAGATACTTATAAAGACAAATAGAACCAACACAATATGATAACACAACGCATACCCATACCTCAGGTAGCTGTGCAGGTGCCCCTGGCACTCAAAGGCCACCTGGATGTCTTTAAAGGTGTCCTGCAATATATGCATCTGCATGGACCCTGGCGGCTCTACCGCATGGAGGGACGGCCAGGAGAACAAAAACTGCGAGATCTGAAACGTTGGGGCTGCACTGGAATCATTACTGGTCCCTGCCAGCTGAGCGAAGCAGCACTGATAGCTAAAACGCGAATCCCGATTGTTGTTTTTGAACCCCCCCCCGAGATGCGTGTACGCTCTCATCCGCTTGCCAGCTGTTCATGTATGATCGCCGACTCCTATGCAATGGGAGAGAAAGCCGCTCGTTTCTTTCTGGAACGCCGCTACAAACACTTCGCTTTCGTGGGTGAGGGTCACGAGCGATACTGGTCACAGGAACGCGGACAGGGATTTAAAGATACAGTTGTAGAAGCAGGCGCAGAGTGCGTCATGTATCCGCGCCTGAAAGCTAAAGAGCAACACGACTGGGCCATCGAACAGCCCCGTATGCAGGCATGGCTCAAGGCCCTTCCAAAGCCGGTGGCCATCTTTGTTGCAATGGATGGCCGTGGCTCCCAAGTACTGGATGCCTGTATGGCCGCAAATATCACGGTCCCTGATGACGTGGCAGTTCTCGGCGTTGATGATGACCCATATATCTGCGAAGCAACCTTTCCCACCCTCTCCAGCATTCAGACAAACGGACAGCAGAACGGATACCTGATGGCCGAACTGCTCGACCAGCTAATGCGGGGAAAACGTCTTGAGAAACAAATATTTTCTGTGTCGCCAACCAGGATAGTCCTCCGCCGGTCGACAGATGCCACTGCAATTGAAGATAAACAGATTGCAAGAGCACTTGAATTTATCTGGAGTGAAGCAGGACACCACTCTATTCAGGTTCCCGATGTTGTAAAGTTGATCGGCTCATCCCGCCGCTTTGCGGAGATCCGTTTCAAGAGCGTTGTCGGACGGACTATTATGAATGAAATAAAGCGCGTAAAACTTGAGCGTGTCTGCTCTCTGCTAGCGGAAACTAACATGCCGATAGGAGAAATTGCCGAAATGTGCGGCTTCACAAGGGAGAGCCACCTCGCCTTTCTTTTTAGGAAGAGCTTCAACACCACTATGAGCAATTACCGCAAGCTCTCCCGCCACCGGAATTGAAAGAGTAACGAAATACAGGTTATCGTAAGTTCTGGACGAAACGCTGATTGAAATGGTATTTTATTCATTGTGACTTAACTCTCTGTTGTGAAACCATGCGCTAGTGCATTAACGGCGATTAAAAAGGAGGAGTATTCATGAAGGCAACGAACTCAAAGATGATCTTTGGCGAGGTGGCCTCCCAAGGCATGGCTCGTGGAAGCGCAGTGGTCTGCGACTGCACAGCAGAGACCCCGATTGCGCGTCACGTGATTGACGAGAACGAAGTGGCCCAAGAGATCGAACGGTTTGATGCTGCAGTTTCCGCAGCTGAGGAAAAGATGCTGGAAGTGCAACAGAAGACCGGGAGGGAGAATGGTCACGATGAAGCCGCGATTTTTGAAGCCCACATCGCCCTGCTACATGATCCTTCGTTACGGGAGACGGTCAGCGCACTGTGTCAGACCAGTAAACTGAATGTGGAGGCAGCCGTGAGTGAGGCGATCAAAACGCTCTCCGCCGCCTTTGCCCGCTTGGACAACCCCTATTTTCATGAACGCGCAGCAGATCTGCGGGATATTGGAAACCGCCTGCAGCAGGCGCTGGCCAAAGACGAACTACCCTCAATCCCCGATTTTCCCAACGGAACGGTGCTGGTTACGCGTGAACTATTGCCCTCTGTGATCATGCAACTGGATGAAGGCGCTGTGTGCGGAATGATTGTCGAACAAGGAGGACAAACAGCCCATGCCACGATCCTCGCCCGGGCGCGCGGTATACCCATGCTGATTCGTGTTCCGAATGCAACGGAGACCATTGACACTGGCGATCAAATTATTGTCGATGGCTTAGCAGGACGGGTATTCATCAATGCCACACCGCAAATTCAGCGTGAGTACGACCGACTGGAAGCAGATTTACAAGCTCATAAAAGCGCCCTGCGTGAGTTGATTGATTTACCGTCCGCAACGCAGGACAATACGCCAATCAAACTCTGCGCCAATGTCGGCAAAGGGGCCGACGCAGTCACGGCGGCCTCCGTGAACGCCGATGGAGTGGGACTATACCGGACAGAATTTTTGTTTCTGGCGCAGGATGATTTTCCATCAGAAGAGGAGCAATACAAGATGTACCTTGCAACTACAGAGCGACTCAAGCCACGCGAAGTCGCGATCCGTGTGCTGGATATTGGCAGCGATAAACTGCTCTCGTATTTTCCGCTGGCTTGGGAGGCGAATCCCTCGTTGGGCTGCCGTGGAATCCGCTTGCTGCTGGCGCATCCTGAAATCCTGAATATCCAATTGCGCGCCATCCTGCGCTTGAGCGCAACCCATCCGGTTTCAATCCTCTTTCCTATGGTGGGAGGGTTGGAAGATCTGCGTGCAGCTAAAGCGGCCATCCAGCGTGCGAAAGCCGCTCTGGCAACTGAGGGTCAGCCTTTCAATCCTGAGATTCGCGTTGGCGCGATGATCGAAACCCCGGCTGCCGTCATTCTAGCCGAAAGACTGGCTCAAGAGGTCGATTTTCTGAGTATCGGCACCAACGATCTGGTGCAGTATCTCTTAGCCACTGATCGAACGAGCAGCGAGGTGGCCGCCTACTACGAACCACTGCACCCAGCTGTGCTGGCGGCCCTTGCGTCAGTGGCGGCCGTTGCTAAAAAAAGGGGGGTCAACGTTTCTATTTGCGGAGAGATGGCCGGCAACCCGGCATATACAAAGCTGTTGATCGGACTTGGATTCCACAATCTCAGTGTCAATCCAGGTGAAATATTGGAGATCAAAAACGCGATACGTTCGACCAACCTCCAAGCAGCCGAGAAGCTTGCCCGTCAAGTTTTGAAGCTGGGCACAGTCCAGGAGGTCAAGGAGCGCTTACATGAAACAGAAAGTAGAGGTTTATCATGATTCAAATCAAACGGGTGTATGATCCAGCCGCACCAAGCGACGGTCAGCGTATTCTTGCCGAGCGACTCTGGCCACGCGGCATGAAAAAGGAAGACGCAAAACTCGACCATTGGTTTAAAGATGTCGCGCCCAGCACAGAGCTGCGGAAATGGTTCAGCCACGACCCTGCCAAGTGGAGCGAGTTTCAGCAGCGCTATCGGGCTGAACTCGACCAGCATCCTGAGGCGTGGGGTCCGATCCTCGATGCGGCAAAGGAAGGCAAGGTCACGCTGCTATTCAGCTCCCATGATGTTGATCACAACAACGTAGTGGCGCTCAAGAATTACCTGAAAGAACATTCGTCAAAGCATTAAACAGTCAACAAATCAACAAACAAACACAACCAGGAGGAACAAGCTATGTTAAGCAACAAAATGCAATCAATGTTGAACAGTCAAATCAACGTGGAGTTTCATGCTGGACAAAGAACTTGGTAAACGCCAATAAAAGGAGACAATACACATAGACACGCGCTTTTTACTTTTGCGCCAAAGGCGCCACCTCTTTACGGTTATCCTGTTGGCAATATCGACGTTGGTTGTTCTGTGAGCGACACAGAGGTTTAGTGTAGTAGTCGCTCTGTGAGCGACACAGAGGTTTAGTGTAGTAGTCGCTCTGTGAGCGACACATGCCGCTCATAGAGCGGCTACTACACCCGATGCTGGTTGACGATGCTGTGCGACCCGCCTTCCGGTCGTTCGGCGTGGCAAGCGATGTTGGTGAACGATTGGAATCATGCGGGAACTCGTCCACCAGCATCTTAGCCGCTATCGTAAACCGAAGGCGCGGCTGACCAGCCTGCGTAACCTGATCATTCGCGTACCACCCACAGTCGCCCGCATAGCGAACGACTTCCTTGTCTCGAACCTTGTCTCGAACCTCGTCTTTTCGCCTATCCCTGCCCACTGCGGATCTAGGAAAACAATGCAGCCTGAAGGCTGGACAACAAACTCCGTTTCCCAAAACGCGCAGCGGTTGTTACTAAAGCAGCGGGCTCTTAATCATCCAACCTTCAATAAGGACGAATCGCTCTCGCAGATTGCACAAACTCAATTTGGCACTGAGGCTAGTTGCTTTAGGATGGTGCTATTTCAGCCAACGGTCCAGGTTTTCCGCCACAAACGCGTCGTCGTTCAGGTCGGGGTAGGCCCGATAGACACGCTCGATCTCCTTTTTCTGACCGGAAGACAGGATCTCGTTCGGGTTCAGCGTCCAGATCCCATCGAGCAACCCTTGGCGGCGAAGGACCTCGTGGATACCGGTGATGCAGCCTGCGAAGTTGTTAGCAGCGTCAAAGAACGCCGCGTTGCAGTCGGTCACCTGCACGCCCAGCTCCAACAGGCGGGAGGCTTCGGTGTCGTCGGCCCCGTGTATCCGTTCCAGCAGGTCAACCGCCTTTCGCGTCCATACAGCCCAGTGTCCGAGCAGGCCGCCGACGATCCGCTTCGTGACTGGCTGCTGCCCATCCGACAGGGTGTAGCTGGTCAGCAGGTCGGCCACAATATTGTCGTCGTTGCCAGTGTAAAGAGCGATCTCCCCGGCCCGGCCAGCTTCGATCACGCCCCTTACCACATCTAGGGTTTGATAGCGGTTGAACGGTGCCATTTTAATGGCCACCACGTTGTCGATGCGGGCAAAAACGCGCCAGAAGTCCACGTCCAGTTTGCGTCCACCCACAGCTGGCTGGAGATAGAAGCCGATCACCGGCAGGACGGATGCCACGGCCCGGCAATGTTCCAACATCCCACTGTTGGATGCCCCCTTCCATGCGGCAAGGCTCAGCAAGACCGCATCGTAGCCTAAGTCTGCGGCCAGCTCTGCCTCCCGCACAGCCTGGGAGGTCGCGCCGATCACGCCCGCGATCATGACAACTGGCCTGTTGGTCCGGGCGACGAAACTGACCTGTTCCTCTTTTGCCAGCTCCAGCACCGGTCGGAGCAATGCGACTTCAGGCAGACGGATTTCAAACTGCGTTGTGTGTACGCCTACCGCAAGCCCGCCCGCGCCAGCCTCAAGATAATAGCGGATTAAGGCGCGTTCGCGCCGCTCGTCAAAGCTCCTGTTACGGGTCAAGGCCAGCGGTAGCGCAGGAATCACGCAGCCGCGGGAGAGAACGAGGTTTTTTTCATGTGTCAGTTGCATGGGGTATCCTTTAATATTCATGTTGCCTATAACTTCGACCTCTGGTCGATAAAATGTCACTAGCCAAGTAGTCGCAATAGCCCACGTTGTTTGATTAGGATTATGCTTAAGATTGTGATACGGCTTGCAATTCACCTGCTAAGCAACTCGGTTGGCGCGCTCCTTACAGCTCCGGCTTGCTTATCACTCGGCTCCAATCCCGAGTTACAAGCAAGCAGTCAGTATTTTCCATCTCGAACTTCGAAATGAGTTTGCTTGTTCAGCAGCCGGTTCCCGTGGCTGATCCAGTTTGCGATCCATGGCATCATCCGTTCCGGGGTTACCCGCGGCTTTCCGAACAGGGCGAGCGCTTGCCCCGCATTACTGAGCAGGGCTGTCGGTGCCTCGCTTCCCTCAAAAACAGGCTCTTTTCCCATTAGTTGGCCAAACTCTAACGCCGCCTGCCTGATCGACAAGGTCTCGGGGCCAGTGAGGTTCAGGATCTTAGCCGGGCTGACGCAAAGCGGCAGCGACCGCAGCACCGCCGCATTCATGTCGCCCTGCCAGATCACGTTGAAAGAGCCCATTGACAGGTTGATCGGCTGCCCATCGCGCACCTTGCAGGCGATATCGACCAGGACACCGTAGCGCATCTCAACGGCATAGTTCAGGCGAATCAGCGCGACCGGCGTCCCGTGCTGGAGGCTGCCGTACTCGAACATCCGCTCGCGTCCCAGGCAGGACTGGGCATATTCACCGATAGCGACGGGTGGATCCTGTTCCGCCGAGCCGCCGGAAGTTGTGTTCACCAACGGGTAAACACAGCCAGTCGAGAATGCGACGATTCGGGATGCCTGGTAGTGCTCCGCCACCAGCGCTGGCACATAGGTGTTCATCGCCCAGGTCAGAGAGAGGTTCGCCTCGGCACCGAACTTCATCCCGGCTAGGAAGATTACATTGGGGATTTTGGGCAGGCTCCTGACAAACGTGGGCTCCAGCAGGTCGCCCCGCAGAGTCTCAATGCCATGTTTTTCCAAGCGCTCGCGTTCCTGCGGGTCGCTGAAGCGCGACACGCCGATTATTTTTTTGGGGACCCCTGCTGCCTCGCACGCCCGCCGGGCCATACGGGCTAGAGAAGGTCCGATCTTGCCAGCGATCCCCAGAAAAATGAGATCGCCCTCAAGGGCTTTGAACATGTCGATGACCTCGTCAGTCGGCCGCGACAGGAGTTCCTCCAATTGTGCTTCATTCTCGATCAGGTCGGGATAGGTAGTCATATTTGCAGCTCTCCGTTTTTGAGGATGATTGTCTCGTAAAGGGTCACTGCTTCGCGGAGCTTGTCCGTCAGGCAGTATTCATTTGTCCGGTGGGCCTGCCCCGGCTCTCCGGGCCCAAGAATGATCGTTGGCGCGCCGTTGTACAGCCGTTGCAGGTGGCTGCCGTCCGTCACATAGGACAGCGATCGCGGGCGGTCGCAGCCACCTGCCGCGGGCACACCGCAGATGGCATCAACCATTCGCGCAAAGGGGTCGTCTGCCCGTGTGTTGACCGGTGTCAGGTCCACAAGGGTCTCGACAACGACCTCGTCTCCCAGCTCACGGCACAACCGCTCACGGATCTCCGTATGGTTGACCATAGCGGTGGTGCGGATATCAACAGAGAACTCCGCATGGTCGGGGACGGAATTCATATTCTCGCCGCCGGACATGCGTCCCACATTGATGGTCGGCATGCCATGCAGTGCGTCGCGCTCCGCATCAAAACAAAAGCTAGCAATCCGGGTGATGGCCCTTGCCGCCTTATAGATGGCGTTATCCCCCAACTCGGGCATGGAGGAGTGCGCTGTCCTGCCGGATGCCGAAACCTTAAGGTACAACGCGCCCTTATGTCCCAGATACGGAACATTTGAAGTCGGCTCCCCGATGATGAGGGCGCGGGCCTGACCCAGGCGGTATTGCGTGTCGGCCAGGTGCTGGGCACCCAGACATCCAGGCTCCTCGGCTGCCGTGAAAATGAAACGGAGGCCGCCGCGCGGCACGGCCTTCGCGAACGCCCGCCGTGCGGCACACAACATGGCAGCGATACCGCCCTTCATGTCGCTGGCCCCCCGTCCGTACAGCCGGCCCTCTCGTATCCTGCCTGCAAACGGCGGCTCTTTCCAAGGGCGAATACCCAACGGAACCGTATCCAGATGTCCGGAAAACACCAACGGGGGAGTGTCGTCCGCGAGGCCTTTCTCGGCGACCAGCGTCAGACGACCCGGTGCCAGTTGGTCGTACCGAACCGCGAAGCCGTCCGCAGAGAGCAGGCCGCCAAGGAACCACGCGGAAGCCTCCTCCCCGCCCTGCGGGCCGGAGGTGTCGAACGCGAGCAGCTCGCGTGTCAAAGCGATAACATCGTCATTTTGCATGGTTTTGTGACTCCTTATTGCTCCTTTACCGGAGTATTCGGCAGGAAAGACACGATAACCGCGCCCGCGAGGGCCACGAACATCAGCACGCTAAACCCTAGGGCATAGCTTTTTGTCGTCTCATTATACAGGGCACCCACCAGCATGGGAAAGGCGGACTCCGCCACGCCATCCGCAACCAGAATGATGCCCATGGTACGTCCCAGCGCACGGACTCCGAAGAGGTCGCCGGCCATCAGAGGGATGATCATATAGTCGCCGCCCAAACCGATCCCGAAAATTGCCGCGAAGAGATAGATGCGCCCTGGGAATGCGGGCAGCAGCAGGAGAGGAATCGCGCCCGCGACACACAGACAGATCACGATCATCACGTGCTTGCGATTAAAGCTGTCGGCCAGCCAACCCATCAGCACGCGCCCCACAAGGCTCGAAAGCAGCACTAGCGACATGATATTCGCGGCACCTGACTGAGAGAAATCCAAGTCACGCAGGTAAAGTTTCAGGTGCTGCCCGATTCCGCCCACCGCTCCAATGGAACACAGGCTGCCGACAGCCAACAGATAGAAAGCGGGATTCTTCAAGATGTCCCGTACCGGCACCATCGGCTGAGGCGCTTGTTGGTTGTCCGCAGCCCGCCGTCGCTCTTTGAGCAACAGGGGCAGCGGAACTGCGATAAGGATGATCAGAACCCCCAGCGTGCACAGCGCGCGGTGCCAGCCGAACCCCTGTTCCAACCGGGCCGCAATCAGTGGCGCCAGCGCGCCGCCGGCACCGATGCCCAGATAGGCGATTCCCATGGCCTTGCCCCGGTTCCGCTCGAAACGCTTCGAAATCAACACTTGGCAGGGAAGCGGACCGCCGCAGACATAACCGAGGGCGTTGAAGAGATAAAAGAGATAGAAGAGGCCCAGCGAATTGGCGAAGCTCAAACCGATCAACGCCACGCCCATCATCAGCGCCCCGGAAGCCATCAGCCGTCGCGGGCCGTAACGGTCGATCATCCACCCGGCAATAAAGCCGAACGCGGGGCCGACCAGCAATTTGCCCAACGCGTTTCCGGAGGTGACGATTGTGCGCGACCAGCCGTATTCTCCGGTCATAAAATCATAGAAAAATGGCAGGCCATAATACGCGAACCCGACGATCCCGAAAAGAGAAAAAAATGCCGCCGCCACAACAAGTGCCGAAGCCCCCCTCCAGCCGGAAGAGTTCTCCATTGCTGGATCCTCATCACTGGCCTTAACTTCTAACAGCTTTTTATAACTAACTCGGATTGTCATAGCGAACTTTCGTTTATTCCATGCATTAAATGCGAATACTCTGCAGCCAAATAGACTTCATGCAGTATGAAACTCCATAGCAAGCAGGATGCTTGATCTGCGTTCTACAACTCGCGAAGCGGTGCTTCCGCCCCTGGAACGCCTGCCTTCAGCAGAACCTTAAATTCATCCAGATGCTTTTGATAAACATCGCGCGGATCACAGTTATGTTTCACGCATAACCCGGCGGCCATACCTAAAACCTCCCCTATCATACCCGTTGTACGCATTACACGCACAGTTCCAAGAGCTACATGCGTGACGCTGATATTGCGCCCCGCCATCATCAGGTTATCAACGTTGCGTGAGTACATGCAACGATATGGGATAGGATAGGGATTTATTTTATGGGATTTTGCTACAGAACGAAATGGTTCACAACCGCTGGCTGACGGTAGCGGATAATGCAAATCAACAGGCCAGGTGGCCGTGACACACGCATCTGGATATATCACCGGCTCATCCAGATCCTGTTGCTTCAGAATAATGTCGCCCAGCAACCGGCGCGACTCGCGTTTGCCTCCAATGCAGGCCACCCATTCAAGTCTGCTCTTGGCAAACTTATCTTTAAACTTTGGATGATTCTTGAGCACACTCCAGTTACCGAATGTAACGCGCAGGGCATAGTCTCTGATTTGCTCGATATCTGCAACCTGATCCAGATAGGCCCCGGTCTCCCAGTTCCAGTCACCACGCATGGCAGCGATGCAGTTAGTTTCATTAAACGACACAGCCCACGGACACCCAGGAAAGGCAGAAGCTCCTGTATCTGCAACAGCGTACCACTGCACTGATGTGCCCATCACAAGCTGGTCAGAGTCCTCAGGGGCAAGCTTCTCACCTGTGGTACTCTTTGCCTCACGCCCCACACGAAAATCCGCTTTGGCAAGCGCGCCCAGATTGCCGTCGCCTGTGCAGTCCGCAAAAAGCCGACCTTTAAACAGCTGCCTTTCACCGCTCCTGATGTTCTGTCCAACAACCGCAACGATGCGCGCGCCATCCATCTCAACCCCATTGACGTGGGTATTGAGAAATAACGAAATATTCTTTTCAGCCAGAACAACGTCAACCTTCCTTTGATCCTCGTAGTTGGTTAAGGGTCCGGCATTGTGCTGTTCTTTCTCAGGATGATCTTTAATCACCTGCATTATTTTTTTGCTACGCTCAGAGGCAGGGTCACGCTTGGCCTCCCAGAGGTTCCAATGGCCAATAGGGCCAATCTCATCCAAAAGCTTGCCCAACGCTGGATATGGTTCCTGGAAGATCAACCCCGACAAACCAACCCGCACTTCGGAGCTGTTGTTGCCGCCCAACACTGGACGATTCTGAATCAGCGCAACACGGCATCCCTGGCGCGCGGCGCTGATCGCCAGACAGCAACCTGCCACGCCACCACCGACAACCACCAGATCATACTCTCCGGCCAACTGTGGCAACTCTGAAATTCCCTGCATCTTAATCCGAAAAGCGCGCAGTGCCTCACCGCTATTGGGTGGTGGTGTAGTCAAATCCGAACTGAAAAACACCGCATCGCAGCGTCCGTCAAAACCGGCCAGGTCATGCAGGGACAGAGAGCAATCGCCCGCCTTGATTGTAATGACTCCGCCGTCATGCCAATGCCACTCCGCCCTCTCTGTTCCAAAGATTGTCTCCAGAGCGCCTCCATTAATCAGGAGCTGGAAACGTCCGGGGCATCCTTGGGCCTTCATTGCCGGCCGAGTATCGTCACTCTTCCATGGAGCAACCCAGTCGCGGGTACGCACCCACACCCGATAATCCCCACCTTTTGCGAACCGCACTATGGTTGTAGCATCCTTTACAGGGTGGCCCAACCCATGAGCCAGCATGTAAGGCGAGCCCATCTGATCCATCGACTGCTGATCAACCAGCCATCCCCCTGATTCTCTGAAGCTCTCGGCCTCTACAAGCACAGCGGCGGCATTGGTATAAAGGCCTGCGAGCAATGCCAATGAACATAATAAAAGGTTCTGCTTATTCATCATTCTCCATTTCGTGGTCTTCATTCCGTTGTCGTCTTTCGAAGGGATCGAAATAATCGAGAGCTTCGATTTCGTCGATTCCCTCGAGTCGCCCGACTCTTGCGATTTACCTTTATAACTTCCGCACTTCTCTCTTCATTTCAGTAGCGACATCACGATTTGATTGACCAGCTTGCCGTCTGCCAGGCCTTTGACTTTAGGCATCAGCAGCTTCATGACCTTGCCCAAATCCGCTTTGCTCACAGCTCCGCTCTCTGCAATACACGCTTTGACAACCGTTTCAATCGCAGCCTGATCCATCTGCGCTGGCTGATAGGCGCTGAGCCACACCAGTTCAGCCTGCTCCTTGGCAACCAGATCATCGCGTCCGGCGGCCTTGAACTGCTCAATTGAGTCAGCCCGCTGTTTGATGGCCTTCGCAACCACCGCGATAACGATCTCCTCGGTGATCTCTTTGCCTGCGTTGACGGTTTGATCCTTGACAGACGCGTGCAGCATGCGCAGCACAGTCAGTTTGTCGCGTTCGCCGGCTCTCATTGCGGTTTTGATGTCAGCCATTATCTGGTCAATTAACTCTGTTTTCATAATGCGCCTTTTGTTCTTTTCAAAAAGTTTTCTATTGAATGTTTATCGGAGTTTAATGTAGTAGTCGCTCTGTGAGCGACATATGCCGCTCACAGAGCGGCTACTACAGCTGACGCGCCAACGGTGTCGCGCACACACTGCACAAACTCATTTGGTTGCGGCGACTAGCTGCTTTAGAACTAACTGCCGTCCCCTTCATGGTTCCCAGCGATACTCCTGCTGCGGTTTCCATTTAGGGCGGTCACCGAAAAGCACACTTCCGAGACGCACCCAGGTGGCACCCTCTTCAACGGCGATGCGGTAGTCATTGCTCATGCCCATGGAAAGGCGGGGCAATCCGATTGAAAATTTCTCTTCAAGGCGGTCGCGCAGCTCGCGCAACTCGGCAAAGACCGGTCGGGTCTCCTCGACCTCAGGGGTGTAGGGTGCCATGGTCATCAAACCTGTCAGTGTGAGCGAGCGCATCTCCAGCGCCCGCTCAATCACGCTATCCAGGGCATCTGGCTTGAAACCAAATTTAGAAGCCTCACCGGAGATATTCACCTCCAGCAGCACCTCGGGGCGCTGTCCATCCTCAGCGGCAATCCGCTCGACTCCCTCCAGCAGTTTAAGTGTGTCGATGGCATGAAAGACGGGAAAGAGAGCGAGCGCGGCTCTGATCTTATTGCTCTGCAGGTGGCCAATCAGGTGAAAGTCCACACCGCCGCCACACTCCTGAATCTTCCAGGCAGCTTCCTGCACGCGGTTTTCACCGAAAATATTGATCCCCGCATCCAAAGCCTCTCGCACCAGCTCTGGGCCGTGAGTTTTAGTAACCCCGATAATCTCGACTGCATCCAGTGAACGTCTGGAAACGCGCGAGGCCTCTGCAATAGCGGCATTGACCTCGTCGAGAATATCTTTTAGATCGCGTTGCTTCTCGCTCATAAAAATTTTCTCCTAAAAATCAGTTCTGCCATTGATCGCGCGTTTCAATGTGATTGGATCGGAGTAGGCCACCCCGCTGTCAGCGGGCAATCCAAAGGCCAGCCGAGTCACCCGCACCCCTAGAGGTTTAAGCATCTCGTCGATATAGGCGGCGGTGGCTTCGCCCTCCATATCAGTGCTGAGCGCCAGAATGACCTCTTGCACCCTCCCGCCTGCCACCCGCGCGGAAAGCTCTTTAAGCCGGAGAGTGGCTGGAGCAGTTTGACGTGCTGGCGACAGCTTTCCAAGCAGCGCATGATACTTGCCACGGAATACACCCGCACGCTCAATTGCCACTATGTCGGAGGGCTCTTCCACCACGCAGATCAGATCATCCCGCCGGGTTTCATCGCCACAGAGCTGACAGGGCTGAGCCCCGACCAGTGTCAGACCGCCGCAGGTTGAGCAGCACTCAATCGAATCTTTGACCTCCTGCAGCGCCTGTATCAAAGGGAGAGCGAGCTGCTCCGGCTTTCTCACCAGCGCGAGCGCGGCACGCTCAGCCGAACGCCGCCCCAGTCCGGGGAGTTTGGAAAGTGCGCGGATCAAATTATTGACTGGCTCGACCATCAGGCAATCACCCTCCCAATAAGCCTTCCATGCCAGAGCCCTGCATCAACTTAGCCATCGCGTCCTGCGTCTGTTTCTTAACCGCCTTGAGAGCGCCGTTGACCACATTGGTCAGCATGATCTCATAACGTTGCGGTTTTCCGGACAAAACATCGCGCATAGACTCTTCGCTCACTTTAATTGAAACAATCGTGAAATCACCGCGGGCGACACACGTAATTCCGCCATTGCTGTACTCGCAGGTAATCTTCTCAATCTCGGATTGAATTCGCTTGGCCTCTTTACGCATCTGCATGGCCTGTTTCATTTGATCCATCATTCCCATAAAATTATCTCCTCAGAAATTAAACTTCCGCATCACGCGGAATTCTGGTTACAAAAAAATTAAACAACATTATTATATGAAATTCACTTTGTTTTCTCAAGCACAAACGCGTCATGAATCTTGCAAGCCATAACTAGCCTGCTCGCAGATGAAATTTTATCGGTATTGGAGTGAAGAAGTTCTAAAGTTCGAAAGTTCTAAAGCAGCTATCCGCCGCAACCAAATGAGTTTGTGTGATTTGTGAAAGGTCTTCGCTCTCATTGAGAAGTTTGTGATTAAGAGCCCGCTGCTTTAGTAACAAACACCGCGCGTTTGGGAAAACGAAGTTTGTAGTACAGGCTTTCTGTGTCCGGCGTAGCTGCGAAGCGCGAAGACGGAAGCCCGCTTAAAAGCGGTTTATTGAGAAGTTGCAATAAAGGTTATAAAAAAGTAACACAGGCGTCTCGCCTGTGTTTGGCACGTAATTCACAGCCGAGACAGCTGTGCTACTTTCTCGCCCTTCAAAAAAACTAGCTCCTGATTAGTGCCGCATTCTTGCACATTGACCCCTGAAAACAGTGAGTTGTCTAAAAACCGTGAGTTGGTGGTTGTTCCAGACACCACCTTAAGTGCTTCCACTCAAGAACTTATGAAGATGGTTGTCTGAACCTCCTGTTTTTTGCGACAGGAGTTGAAAGAATAGCAACTAGGTCCGCGCGCTGGGCGCAGAGTGGAGAAGGGCATGAGTGCGTGAGTGCGGAATTTTTAATCGTAATCCGCTATCGCATGCCGCGCCGAACGACTGGAAGGCGGGTCGCACATCATCGTCGGCCAGCATCGAATGTAGTAGCCGCTCTATGAGCGGCATGTGTCGCTCATAGAGCGACTACTACACCAACCTCTGTGTCGCTCATAGAGCGACTACTACACCAACCTCTGTGTCGCTCATAGAGCGACTACTACACTAAACCCCGATAAACATTCGATAAACAACTTTTTAGAAAGAACAATTAATTGTTTTTTCTAGTCGCCTAAGCGACTAAAGTTAAAAGCTAGCGCCAGCGGTGCTACCCCCTCACAGCGCAAAAAAATCCAGTGTCGCGAAGTAGTCCTCAATGGTCTCCGCTCTGCGTATCAACTCGACGCTGCGATCCTCGCGCAGCAGCAGCTCAGCTGAACGCAGCTTTCCGTTATACTGAAAGCCCATGGCGTGGCCATGCGCGCCGGTGTCATGAATCACCACCAGATCACCTGGCGCGGCATCGGGCAGCTTGCGATTAACAGCGAATTTGTCGTTGTTCTCACACAGCGAACCGGTCACGTCGAAGACCCTCGCGCCGGGCTGCCCAGTACGGACGGGAATGGTGATGTGGTGATAGGCTCCGTAGAGCGCGGGGCGCATAAGATTGGCCATGCAGGCATCCAGACCGATGTAGCTCTTGTAGGTCTCCTTGACGTGCAGGACCTTTGAAACCAGATAACCATAGGGTCCGGTCACCATGCGCCCGCACTCCAGGTAGATTTTCAACTCCGGATGTCCTTTTTTGATCAAACGTGCCTGATAGGCCTTACGAATACCTTCACCGACAAACTCCAGATCAACCGGCAAATCCTCGGGTTTGTAGGGAATGCCGATCCCGCCACCGAGGTTGATAAATTCAAAGATGACACCAAGTTTAGTATTAATCTCCATAGCAAGGTCGAATAGGATCTCAGCTGTCTCAATAAAATAGTTGGGATTGAGTTCATTTGAGGCCACCATAGTGTGCAGACCAAAGCGCTTGACCCCTAATTGTTTGAGTTTCGCATAGCCCTCAAAGAGCTGGCTGAGTGTAAAGCCATACTTGGCCTCCTTTGGGTTGCCAATAATTGCATTACCATCCTTTAAAGACCCGGGGTTGTAGCGCAAACAAACCAATTCAGGGATGCCAGCGCACTTATCTAGGTAATCAATATGCGTGATATCATCGAGATTGATCACAGCACCCAGCTCTCTGGCTTTCACAAACTCAGATTCCGGGGTGTTATTGGAGGTGAACATGATTGATTCGCCGGTCACACCGATCTTTTCAGAGAGAATCAGCTCCGGCAGAGAGCTGCAATCCATGCCAAACCCCTCCTCCTTCACGATCTGCATCAAACGTGGGTTAGGGCAGGCTTTAACTGCAAAATACTCTTTAAATCCTGGATTCCACGCAAAGGCTGCCAGCAGCCTGCGGGCATTTTCGCGTATGCCTCTCTCATCATAGATATGAAAAGGGGTTGGATATTTCTCAGCAATGGCTGTAATCTCTTCCAGCGTGAATGGTAAACTTTTCTTCGGCATCAATATCACTCCAATAAGGCTATAACGCTGCATGGTAGTGCCGCGAGATCTCTTCAGCGCCCAGCACACGACCGAACACGGCCACCTCGTCCATGCGGCCTTCGAACCCCAGCTCACCATCACCCTTGCCACCGATCCACAAATCCGGTGCGGCATCCGGCACAGCAGTCTCCGCGACCATCTCGGGTTTGCCGTCGAGATACACCTTGACCGTCTGTCCATTGCGCACAAACGCCATGTGATGCCAGCTCTCTCGATCCACCCAATTACGCAACGGCACATCGCTCTTGCCGCTCAAAGCCTGCCCGAGATCATCCCCGACATGGAACACCAGCCTTCCCGGTGCCTGAGCTGTGCCGCCGATGGCCAGCCGGTCGCCGTCACCGCGCGCGAACAGGTATCCTGTCACTGCGCGCGCGTCGGAAGGCATACAGTTATAAAACCAAAGCTCGATGCTGTAAGAACTGCCCAGCCCGGCCACTGCGGCCGACAACGGTGTGCCGACAAAATGCGGCACGCGGTTACAAGCGCCAAGCCCGGGAAAATCCTGTGCCTGCGCGCCGGGCATGTGGTAGGCCGTTGGCATGCCAAACTTCCCCAGCGGCCGCCCATCCACCGCATTCAGCGCATGCGGCCCGGCCAACTCGTCCAACCGCCAATAGACCAAGGGTTTAGAGCTCATAACCGCCGCAGCGTACCGTGTTACCGGAATTGGCACACGCTTGATAGCCATGCCTCCGACCAACCCGGTCAACAGTTTCCCGACCTCCGCCACAATCTTCGGCTCAGCCTCTGTCTCCAGATAGCTGGAACGCGCCAGCCAGGTTGTGTACCCGCCCATAACCATCTGTTCCGGCGGCGGCAGATAGCCGTTATAGCCGTTAGCAAGCATCACCGTAAAGGTGTGTTCGAACGGGCTCGCATCCGCGATCCGCAGCCCTGTGATCGCAAAAACCTCGCAGGGAATACCCACGATCGCCAACTTTCCAATACGCAAAGCCTGCAGTTTAATCCGAACGGTATTCGGCATCTCCGCCAGCAAAAATTGTTCACGCGCGTAAGTGCCGGAGCGCGAATCCACCTTCTCGCGTCCAGCCTCGATCTCCGCCATAAACTTCTTCGCCCACTTGATCTTGGGCTCGCGCAGTTTCAGTTCCAACTCTGACTCGCGCACATCCAGCGGCAACCAGTCACTCCAGGCCGCCGCACGGTAGGCCTTGCAGGCCGCCTGAGCCACAACCTCGGCAATAGAGTGCTTGTCGAACTTGTCCTGCTTCTCCAAAGTGTAATTTTTAAGATAAGCATCGCCACTAACTCCGTTGGCTAAAATTCCCACAAAAGGCTGCCCCTCTCCGCCTGCTTTCAACAGATCTGCAACGCGCTCCGCGAAAATGCCGAAATAATCGGCCGAAAGAGCACTGGAACCAACATAGTGGATTGAAAAGCTCCCGAGCAAGGCAATCGGCGAACCGTCAGGACGACGCACCGCCAGCACGCTGACCTCCGGGTTCATCGGACCCGAAGGCTCCTCCCAGTCCGGGTTGCGATGTCCGGGGTGCATGGTCGCCCTGGTAGTGAACTCTCCGAAGGGATCCTCCTTGATGCGGTCCGGCCTCGTGATCCAGCGGCGCGACTGCGCCACTTCCGGCAGGCTTTCAACTGCCCAGCCGACCTGTGCCGGCACCAGCGCATTGCTCGCCTTATGAATACCCTCCGCGATCTTGCCCGGCAGCCACGCACGGTAACGCGGCTCGTAGTCTGTACCCAAAACACTGACTGCCGCCGGAGCGGAGTGCGTGTGCGTGGCCGAGATGAAAATTCGCCCGGTTGGAATCCCCGTCAAGCGGCTGGCAATTTGCTTGGCTTCTTCCAGTAATTCACGGTCCAGCATGCAGCTGTCGACCACTGCCATAGCGATTTGGCCCAGGCTGTCATCAAGCACTAAGCAGCGCGCGTGTAGAGGGTCAAGCGCACTCTTGGCATAGTGTGGCTTAAAACTTCCGTTCACGGTGATTGGGAAATATTCCGGCGTGATGTCTTGTGCGTAGGCCCCAGCTCGGAAAATCTTTTTGCCACCCCCCTGCGCGTTGCTTTGCGCGTACGCGGCAAAAGGCCGCATGCTCATCCCCACCAGTGCTGTTCCAGTTGTCACCAACATCTCACGTCTTTTCATATCTCCCCCTATCTTTGATTTGAACATTTAGCCGCGTTGACTTGATCATCTTCCATGGCTCAACCGCGCGGCTGGCGAAACCATTTATCCTCCATGCTTTAAAGTGCGAAAGAGAAAACTAAAAAAGAACAGTTAAGCAAAAATTGCGGCACTACGCAAGCTGTTAAAAGCTGTTAAAAGTTTCGCGGAATTGTAATTTTTGCGTCAAGGATTATCTCTCACAGAGCCAGCTGTTTTCCCTGTTGCCGCCAAATAGATGACAAACTCATCCTCGCCATCCAATCCGAGTAAAGCATCCATGCGGGCCTGATTGTAGCCCATGACCGCGCATATTCCACCCTGGATGGATTCAACCGCCAGATAGAGATTTTGACAGAGATGCCCAGCATCAAGTGCCACGATCTTCTCGGCGATGGAGCCGTATTTCCACTCACTTCGGTAAGGAATCGCAGCCCAGACAAAGGTCACTGCCGCCTCCCCAATAAAATCCTGGCCATAGCAAGCAGCTGTTACCTGCGTCCCCAGTGTAGCGTCCTCTTTGATCACCAGTAACTGATGCTCAATCGGCAGATAGCGATACAATCCAGGCGCGACACCTGTGACTCGGTTAATAAACAGGTAGCTTTCAAAGGGATGTTTGGCCCCGCCCGACGGCACCGTCCGATATTGAGCCAAGAGCGTTCCATCCCCATCGCGCTCGAGTTTGGATATCCCCTGAGTCGCCCAGAGCAGATAGCTCAACTCCTCGAGTGAGAACGGCGCATCAGAGTAATCACGCCGACTGCGACGGTCATGAATCGCCTCCCGCACACTCATGGCGCCGACCGTGAATTTGTCGGGCGCGATCAAATCCAGCCGCCGCGCATTCGCTGGATAAGGCTTCTGGATTGGAGGCGGGACAATGCCTCGGTGGTTATCGGTGTCGAGGCGCCAGTCCGCAAGTGTGCCGCGCAGAAAGGCGCGGCGCTGCGACAGAGAGAGCGCCTCCACCCCGCGTAGCGGCGCGGGTGAAGGCTTTGCAGACGCGGCCTTCCGCGCGACAGATGTGAAAAAAACGCACACACAGAACCAGCCCAACAACACTGTAAAAACCAAGGTTTTTAAAGGTCGGAGCAATGCAACGCCCCTATTGAGAATCCGGAAAAAAACTGATTGTGACTGACGCAAATTTACTCGCTTTCTTATACAGTAATTCATTTGACACATTGTAATACTATCATTCTTTTTCGCGCCTTTGTGCTTCTTTCAACTTCTCTTCTGCTTTTTCAGCCCGCTTGACACTGAACTCTATCTCGCTGGCTTCAATCCGCAATTGTTATGTCATCCTCCAACAACTCCGACAAAAAGCCATTTTAAACCCCGAAGTTCGCCTTGCTGCGCAATAACCTCTTCATTGCCCAGTCAAAACTAACAACTTGTCTGATTTTGCGATGCATACGAGATCTCCCTTTAAACCGCTGATATTTTATCAGTTACCCGTAGCCGCGGCAACTGCCTATCTGTCGGCAAGTAGTCTTGAAAAATTTGCGAACAGCGCGTCATGGGCCTGAAGCAAAATGCTGAGCAGCCTACTAGTTATGTCCCACTTGCATAGCATCTTCGACCCCGATGCCGACACCGACACCGAGTTGCGGACCACCACATATTGACTGCAGAGCCGACCTCCATGCGGCATGTGTCGCTCATAGAGCGACTACTACAGATGCGCGGCACGGCGGAATGCAAGAGTTGTCGCTCGGTGTAGTAGCCGCTCTATGAGCGGCATTGCATGTTTTGTGACGCTCGTTGAGCGGCATTGGTTGCTAAACCACTTTGAGTGGTTGGAGTGGGTGCGTGAGGCGATCCGCACATGCAGTGTTAGCGTTTCAACCTCTTTTTCGAAGTCATTTTCGTATTCGTAGTCAATCAGTGTCACGCCTTGCTTGGCAAGCAGCTTCTTGAACCTGGTAACGTTGTCCTGGCCAGAAGAGCGAACAGTCACGGTGACGGATTTATACCGTTGCGTCTGCAGCACGCTGTTTAGCTTTGCAAGCACCAGCAGTATGATCAAAGCCAGGCCAGTTGCGACCCCCGCGACAATGTACAACCCAAAGCCACACGCCAGCCCAACAGCCGCTGTGCACCAAAGGCTGGCCGCTGTTGTAAGCCCGCGGATATTCACGCCATACCGAACAATGGCACCAGCACCTAAGAAGCCAATGCCGGACATTACAGCAACAGCCACTCGGGCCGGATCAACGGAGACCCCTGGCGTCTGCCCTGCTCCAGCAAACTCACGGGTAAAGCTCAGACTGACTATCATCGCCAATGCCGAACCCAACGCAACCAGCATCTGCGTGCGAAACCCGGCGCTGCGGCCGTGGTGCTCTCGCTCTATTCCGATCAATGCACCTAAGATTGCCGCCACCAGTAAACGTATACTTGCTTCTAATTCCCATGCCATCATTAGGTTGATCCCCTTAATTTCCGTGCTTTAAAACATACCTCCAACTCCCTAACCCCTCCCGCTCCCTAAACCCTCTCGCTCCCTAAACCGCACCAACGGTGCGGTTTACTGCGTGAGTTTGCGCCACTCGGCAATGGTCCAGTTGCCGGAGTAGGCATCGCGGATCACAGTGACTGCGGCGCGCTGTTCAGCGAGAACCGTGGGGTTCTCAGATGCCTCTGTGCCTGGTGCCAGGGTCTGGGCGGCCAGAATGATAACAAATACATTCTGGCGGAAGGAGACCTTGTCGATGATCCCGCGTAGCACATCCTCGATGTAGTTGTGCATGTGGGTGTGGTTTTTTACATTGCTGTCATCTTGAATATTGTACATTTTGTTAGTTGCGAGTGCTGGCAGCATATCGGCAAAGCAACGCCAGCCAGTGTTGTACTGATCCTTGGTGAGTGCTTCGGCCCAAAGTTCGGGCCAGCTGTTATTGCTGGAAAGTTTTCCGTATGTGCCGGAAGCAAATGACCAAGCGTTTGTCCATCCAACCATCACATCGCTGAAAAGGATATCCAGAGTTGGTTTCAAGGTAGTGTTAGCCTGCACAAGGCCGCGGACCGGCTTATTGGGTTTGATTGTGAAAAAGTCCAGCAGGGAAGCGCCAGAGATCGTTTCAAAGCTGATGGTATCGGCGGGTTCATACTCAGGTGCAAGTTTTTCTTCACTGTATTCAGCTACCGGATTTATAGTAGAACCGTTTCCACTTATACCATTTAAACTTTCGTTTTTTTTCAATTTCCTGAACTCGGTATAAATATGCCCGAGGTCTCCGATGGTTTGCAAAGGGGTATTGAAATGAATGAACGGCAGCTCTTTTACGCCGGTGAGAATGTGAATATCCGGGTTGGTGTTTTCTGCGTCCCAATTTGTGTGGAACTCAAGCCAGCGATCTTCGTATCCATTGTCACGCGGATCAGCAACGTACATATTTGCGGGAGCGAGCCAACCCTTGACTGTGTCATGCAAAGGGTTCTTGTCTTTTTCGTGCATCACCGCTTCGTTAACAATGCGGTCGGTAAAGGGGCGCGCGTTTGCGTCTGGAGCGAGCTCTGTTATAATGTCCGCACCAATTATTGTGGTTACTGGTCGAATCCAGATGGTGTTGGTTACGCTGTCCTCTCGTATGTAGCCAAGCGCATAGCAGTTTGTGACGATTTCGCGCTCCTCCGATTCAGGCGGGTAGCCCGGGGGGATTTGTTCGGTTATCTCCATAAAGGATATTGTTTGCTTAGGATAAACAGTCCAAAAGTATCCATTAACGTTATCAGGATCTGTCATTGCTGTCGTTTTTAAATCGAAGAAGGGCGAGTCTGGATCCAGCCAGTGTTTATCTTTTTCGGTCATGTTCCCCAGAGAGGGTTCGATGATTTGGGGTATGAGAGTGTTCTGTATTCCCGGGGAATTACTAATGTAGTTGAATAACTCATTCCATTTGTTGAGTTTTTTGATGTCTTCAGTGGTCAGAAGCATGAAGTCATGGATAGCGCTGATGCTGTTTGTTGGCAGCATCAGAAAAAGTTCGTTTAAAGCCAGCTTAAGTCTTTTCGGTATGTAAAGAGGGGTGACCTGCTCGACTGTGTATTGATTAAAGAGGTTTGTATATGTCGTAAACTGTGGCGGCTCTATGTCCGGAGATAGGCGCACAGCCGTAATTAAGTTGGTTGAAATAACAGCTGTAACAAAGTTTGAGCTGATCATGTAATTTTGACTAGGTGTGCTGCCATAAATTATCGCTCTGGCTATATTATTTGTGTAATCAAGCGCTACAAGATCTCCGTTCTCATCAATAATACCGCCGAGCAGCGAGTTTGTGATTGTTCCGGTTAGAGAGTCTTCCCAGTACATGACCATGTACTCCTGATCATCCGTATATTGGCTGTAAATAAATTCGTTTGTTACACCTGGGTAGGCAATGTTGAGCCAGTGGTTGGTTTGTGTGATGCCTGATGTTTCCAGGTAAAAGGTCTTGTATAGCGGGGAGTTTGTCATTACAACAGTAAACCACTCCTCTCCCAGTTCTGTTGTTTCGCGCCAGAGAGGGCTATTTATCATTGCTGGAGTGAACCAGTTGTCGCCCCTGTTTGTGATTTTCTGCCAGAGTGGATTTCCGTCAAGATATGCCCAGCCAACTTCGTTTGTGTACTCCCGCGCCCAGGTTTCAAATAGAACCTTCATTACGATATTTGTGCCAAAGAAGTTTTCCAGCTCTCTACTTGAAAGGGGACGATTGGTTGTGGTGATAACATCCGCTTCATTGGTATAGATGCCGACATAACAGGCTGGGTCAACAAGCCTTGGATCTGATCTTGAGTCGTTATAGTAAGAGTCAGGGGCAACTTCGTCTCTAAAAGGCGAGTTGGGGGCAAATGGATACCAGAGCTCAACTGCGACGGCGTAGTGGTTGCTGAGGTTCGGGTCAACATTGTAATAGTTGTAGTTTTTTAATTTATCTTGTGGTCCAATGTAATCGGTATTCCCTGCGCCATCATCAATATTAAAGAGTGATATCTTGCTGATCAGGGGCACATCTTCCACGGCAAAGTTGGCGCGCGTCGGCATCTCATATTCGATTAAGTTTGAAACATCTGGAATTCTGTCGTAGTCGATGAAGTTAGCGATCGACCAGGCGAGACGGTGGCCTTTGTCAAAGACGAGGTTTTCGCTCCCCATATCTTTGTTGCGGCATATCTCTGAGATGCACCAGGCTGGCAGCAACCACTCAGCTATAAATTGACCGTTATTTTTCCAGAGATCGATCGATGCTGGGGTGTAGTTTCTCAGGACATTGGTGATGCTGTTGATGTTGAATTTATTGTACGTGTATGTGTTTGTGCTCAACAGCTGATAGAGTACAGATAGCTTTTCGGAGTCGGGGAGGCTCAGGTTATTAAGGTCAACCCGCAGTTGCGACCCAAAGGCATCGCGGCCTAAAACATCCTCGGTACCTGGCCCGCTCATGGGAGCATAGTGTCGGAAGGTGTTGGGGTTGGGGTCGTAGGAGGTGTGGAAGAGGGGGGAGTCTGCTAATTCCACGTTGTTAGAAATCAATAAGTTGTTGATCTTTGTTGCTTTGGCATCCTCTAATGTGTTGGCGATCTCCTGTTGAGAGAAGTAAATACGTTGTTGCTTCGTATCTGTTGGCATTTTGGGTGCGACGTTTGCATCGATAGTGCCAGAACAGTCGAATATTGCGTAGGCTATACGGGTGGGTTTGTTCTGTAACCTCTGCCTCAGGTCATCGTTAGTATGTATGTTTCCCGACAAAATCCAGCTACTGAGTAAAGCGTCGCTGCCTGTGGGAAGATCGTTTGTTAAGGCCGGGGGTATCAGCTTTAGAGCTGACTCTGTCAATAGATTGACGCGATGTGTAAAAGTGCTAGTGAAATCTGCAATTGCCGGCGAGACAAAAATGTGTTTGTACTGATAAGGAATACTCGGGTCAAATCCTAATTTCTCCAGACGTTCAGGGATGATCCATTGATTCACTGGGGCAAGGCGTTGGTATATGTGGGGTTCATTAGGTCCGAAAGCCATCTCCTTGTTAAGATCAATATAGTTTGTGTATGTTAGTGAGTTCTCTATTTGTTGCATTGCAAGGGCAAGTGCGGTGTTGAGTGTGCTTTTAGCAGCTAACTGATCATGGCTTGCTGTTGAACTTTTCTTCTGCAGTCTAGCGGATAGCAGGAAAGTCATTACTAAAACTGAGATCACGGAGAGGATCCCCAGGGTGATCAATAGCGCAGAGCCCGACCTATAATCAGATCTGGAGCTTGAACAGCTATGTAGTGGCACTTGCATTATGTTGGTCGGTTTAAACTGTTATGTGTTTTTGGTTAATTCTGTGGCTATTCACGCGCTGCATCCTCTTCTTTACTTTAGCCTTGTTCCTGATCCCGTCTTGAATTGTATCATACGTGAGCTCTCAAATCCTAGATTTCGTGTTAATGCTCTGAGTTTAGCATCGCTACCGGCGACGGTCATTGCATTTACAAACTTGGGCCAATCTTGGTCATTGTAGAGCTTTATCGCAAAATAGAGCTGATCCGGCAATACAGAAGCGTGAACTGTATGTTCTGTGCTGAGTATTCGATAAATATCGGGCACCTCAACTGCGATATCAACAATCTCTACCCTAGCGGCCAGTAATGAAAACTCCCCTAGAGCTACCGACGGCTCAGGTTTGTTAAAAGGATCTATCACAAAATTTATCATATTGTCGTGAAGTTCTAGCTCCCCCAGAACGTCCTCCCTCCTGGCTTCGAGCAAATCGCCAATATGTTGGGGATCATCAATATCGGCGTAATCCAGAGGCAGTGTCCGTCGGAACAAAGCGCCTTGATAGTAGGTGTAAAAAACCGCGTCAAGCGCTGGGGCGGGATCATGGGGCGCATTGATTGAGCTGTGCTTGACAAAGGCCAGAAGGAGATTCAACTGGTTGGCATCTATGCTGCTGGCTGCAAAAAATGTAGGTGGTGCATTTGTTGACGTGCTGGTGTCAAAGGGCACTCCATTATCCGTAACAGCATAACTAAGGTCTTGCTCCAAGAGGTCAAGCACAATTCGTGCGACTATTTTTTCGTCTTGGTTTGTGTGCTTAGGGCTCCATATTTCGGTTGTCTTGTTAAGTGCCATGGTCAGCGCACCTAGAATAACTATGAAAAATGTCACTGCGCTAACTAGTTCAACCATGGTTAGGCCGGAGTTTGGCGAAAACGATCTTTTCATTGCAACCCCCCATGCTGAATCAGGGTTGTTGTATAAATCCGTTCGTCGCTTGAGTATGTGTCACCATCCGGTAGAATGTGTAACCTCACATGAAACATGTTTGGCTGACTGAAAACTGAAGACGTTCTGTCTGTTGCCATTTGGAGGGCGTAATATGGGTGCCAATTATTTAAATAGATTGAGTCGTTCTTCATTGCGCGGACGTAATAAAAATTTTTGTCGCTGTCATTGTCATTGTCTTTGACTAAAACTATAAATATGTTGTTAGGCGTACTCATCCCTGCAACCGGCGGGAATTCAAGGCTATTGTTTTCGATTGCTGCAAACCATTGATTAGTCCAGTTAGCTGGTTGTTTGCTAAAGCGTTGGTTGTATATTTCTAAAGTCTCAAAGAGAGCTGATGCTAGGTTGTCACAGCGGGCGGTGTTGTCGGCCTCCCGGACTGAATCCTGCCCGCCGCGCCCCAGCCCCATGATCCCGAGGAAGGCCACTCCGATAACCAATAGCACCAGCGCAATTTCAATTAAGGTGAAACCGTTGTTTGTCATATTTGCGTTATTGCGTGAGCGTCTCATTTTAGGATCTCGGTTTTTTGCTACTCTCCAACGATAGTTTCAACAGAGCCAGTTGTTAAGTTTATCCATAGATAGCGTCTTATAGGTTTACTGTCAAACAAACGTTTTGTGTACAGCCCAATATAGTGACTTTGAGGTGAACTATCTTTTTCGTATAAAAGTGAGCCATCCGGACGGAATGCAAGGTGCGCTGCCTCGTGGTCAGGGAAGTACGGCTCAGTTTGTCCTTGAAGAGATGCTAGCGCACCAACGTAGATATGTTTTGGGAGCAGTTGGCGAGGAGCGGCTAAGGCTATCCCAAGTTGATTTATAGCTGTACCTTGATCATAGATCGGTACGTTTTGGGTTAAATCACTAATGAACACCTCTGTTGTGCTGGTTACATTAGAACAGATATATATTTGAAACTGCGGAGTGCTCATTCCATTAATGGGTGCATTGTTATAATCAAATAAAACGTATTGGCACTTGCTCTGGGCTAAAGCATGCGCTTGGTTTAATCCAGCTTTCATAATCCGAGCGGCCCCTGTGCAGGCGTGCATAGATGCCCATGAGTTGTAGCTTCCCAGTGCAACCATAAGTATAACACCAGTCACCGCCAACACGGCAAGCAATTCAAAGAGGGTGAAGGCGGAGCATCTATTTTTCATGGTATTGCACCCCTGCTGAATAGATGTATTTTCTGCTCTCATTCGCCTCTGGTCCGCGCGAGAATGCGAACGCTGTTGTGTTGCTGACGCTCATGTAGAAGCTGGGAGCACCATCAAATTTTATTTCATGAGTAAACGTCGAAGCTGGATTAAGTCCCATGAAAACGATAAATTGATTACCCCAAGGGTCTTTGTAGCCGACAGAGTCAGAATTAGTGCGATTGTCAAGTCCAAGGAATTCGATTTGTTTTGGGTTAAAAGGGTTGGGCTGGTAGAGCGGACCAATCTTGGTCTCTGGATCAATTGTGTTTAAAGCGCGATATAGATAGTTGCCTGTAATGTATTTTGGCTCCGTGTTGGTCACAGTTACACTGAAACTGTCATTGCCGTAGCGGGAGATTATCACGGGTGTTATTATCTCGCCAGACATTAGAATGAAGGTGCTGTCCAACTGAAGTTGTGGGTCATCTGTCGTGTAGCCGCTGGCTTTAATAAGCTGCCCGGGCCAGAAACCATATACTGTTTTATATTTGATGACCGCCTGTGTCAGCAGCGTTGCCTGTATACTCGCTTTACGGCGTTCAGCTGCTTTTCTGACTGATTTCACGGTTGGTAACGATATCGCCAGTAGAACCGACATAACTCCGATCACGATCACAAGCTCAATAATAGTAAAGCCGTTCCACGGCTTTACCAACAACGATTTCAGCGCTGAGGTTTTAGAGTTATTTGTGCTATGTGTCGGCTTTTTCATAAAGAAATTATAGGATTCTCACATTTAAAACTTTTTGGCTTGACTGCCCTATTTTGTAGCAAAGGGACTCCAGCTCCCGAGCATCACATCGGTTACGGCATTTTTATTGCCTGAACTATCGGTTGTTCTTGGCCCAGGGATGTATGTCCAAACTGCAACGGATTTGAAGACTATCTCCGATGCAGTATCGTTAGGAACAGCAGGGTCATCTCCAGGAACTTCAATCTGGTTGTCGCCATTGGAGTCGAACATCACTCTATATGCTCGGGTTGTGTCATCTGAATTTGAACTTAGTGACTTAAATGGATTTACCGGATGGCCTGAGTCACGGTTATATCTTGCGAATTCCATAAAGGGTATGCCTGCTGGATTAACTTCATTCATTAATGCTTCGTAATCTTTACTTACACCTTGAAGAACTTGAGCAAAGGCTTTGTCAATTATGAATCCTTGATCTTCACCACTCTTTATTATATTCAGGGCGTTGGTAGGCCAAAAATGATAGTGCGCCTCATATTGTTTAAATGCGGTTTCGATGTTTTTGAGCTCTGTGTAGGCTATCGCCCGGCGACTGAATTTCTGGGCACGTTCCAGTGCACCATAGAGTAGACCCAGTAGAACACTGATAATGGAGATAACAATCAGCATCTCGATCAGGGTGAACCCTGCGCAAATTTTTGATTTTTGATTTTTGATTTTTGATTTTTTCATTTTTAGTTTTGTTGTGGCGAGCCTCAGTGCGGCTCGCTGTTTGGTCTTCGCTGAGTGTGTAACCCCTTATTGGGCGCAAAGAAAAATTGATTGCTCTTTCCTAAAAGTTGTCTGTCGAGCTATATCTAATGTAGGTCCGGTTTCCAACCGGACAGTCCGATTGGAAATCGGACCTACGTTTATCGCTACACATCCTACCTCTCAAAAAATATGTCATCCGATGTACTGGATGCGCCGCTGGTGGAGGGCGGCAACTCAGTATCTGCATCCGGGCCACAGGAGAAGAGCTCATATGCTTGCTTGTTCACATCCCTTCTGTAAACATAGGGTGTGCCCCAGGGGTCGTAGATGCTTGCGGGCATGGTGCAGCAGCTGCTGAAATGGTAATTCGTTGATTCAGTGCCAATGTAGAAACGCGCCTGGCACTTATAATAAACATTTGAAAGATTCGCCAAGTAGTCAGTGCTCAACAGGTACTCTTTGGTTTTTCCTCCGTCAATTATATCCCCAGGATACTCGCCAAAGGTATTGTGCCAGTTGTCCATGGCCTGATGCCAGGCCGCGAGATCGGACTGCGCCCTGCGGATGTCGGAGATCGCGGAGATATGCTGGGCCAATCCGAGAACCATCGCCATCAGAACAGCGGCAATCGCGGTCACAAAGCCGAGCTCAATCAGCGTAACACCCCGACGGCTATATGGTGGTTTTCGTTTCATTTCATCTGCAAGCAGGATGCTTGCACTACTCCATTATCACTTTCACTTGCATTTAAAGCCATCTTGCATAAGTTTGTCCTCCGCTATGCGGTGGACAACTAATCCACCGTGTAACGGCGGATTTACTGGTATGTCCTCCGCTATGCGGTGGACAACAATTTCGCCCCATTCGGCCCATCTGTCCCATTCGGCCCATCTGTCCGCAGTACCCTAACCACCTTCAGCCTAAACTCCTAAACTCCTCGCTACTCCTATTCCGCCGAGCGGAATCACATAATTCGGCGACGCCGAATTATTCTTCCATGCGCCCCGCAACCCGCACCACCTCGTCAACCGATGTGCGTCCCTCGACTACCCGCAACCAGCCATCACGCCGCAGCGTGACCATACCCTCCTTAATGGCCAGATCCTTGATGATGTTAGAGGGGGCGCGCTCAATCACCAGCCCGCGGATGCCATCGGTCATAATCATGACCTCATTGATGGCGCTGCGACCGCGGTAGCCTGTGAATCCGCAGGTGGGACAGCCATGCCCCTTGATGAAGATTGCGTTTTCAATTGTATCCGGATAATAGCCTTTGATCTCGTCGTAAATAGTAGCAGGCGGGGTTGCAGCATCACAGCAGTTTTTACAGACTCGGCGCACCAGACGCTGGGCCACAATGCCCTCCACGCACGAGGCCGTCAGATAGGGCTCAACGCCCATGTCGGTCAGACGGGCAATCGCGCTGGGAGCATCGTTGGTATGCAGCGTGCTGAGCACCAGATGGCCGGTGAGTGATGAACGTACCGCAATGTCCGCGGTCTCTGAGTCGCGAATCTCACCGATCAGGATCACATCCGGGTCGTGGCGCAGAATTGAGCGCAGGATGGAGGCAAAGGTCAAACCGATTTTGCTGTGTACCTGCACCTGGCTGATGCCGCCCATCTGATACTCAACCGGATCCTCAACTGTGATGATTTTGGTGCCAGCCTGATTCAGCCTGGCCAGCAGCGCATAGAGCGTGGTGGTTTTGCCTGAGCCTGTCGGGCCGGTCATCAGTACCACTCCGTGCGGCAGGTCGGTCAGCTTGGCGATCTTGGGTAATTGGTAGGGGGAGAGTCCCAGCAGATCCAGATCGACCTTGGTGGTGCCGCGGTTCAGAATACGCAGACAGCAGGTCTCGCCCCAACCGGTTGGCAGCACTGAAACACGCAGGTCATAATCGTTGTTGCCGCAGTGCACGTTGATGCGTCCGTCATGGGGTTTGCGGTGCTCCGCAATGTCCATGTTGGCCATGATCTTGACTGCGGAGCTGACCGCATTGCGCAGTCTATCAACACCGGTGGGCAGAGGGATATGCTGCAGAATGCCGTCAATACGGTAACGCAGCCGCAGGGTGTCCTCATAGGGCTCAATATGAACGTCAGTGGCATCCATGCGGATGGCTTCGGCAATGATCAGGTTGATAAAGCGCACAACCCCGGTTTCCTGGGTCTTGACGGCGATGTCGGATTTTTCATCGCGCTCTTCGCGCATCTCCATGGCCTCGGCTTCGGCAATCAATTGATCAATGCTCTCCGCGCCTAGCCCATAGAAATGAGTCAGGGACATGCCGATATCGCGCTCAGGGCAGAGGATGAACTCAACACCAACATTGAGAATCATGCGCAGACCGTCAACTGTGGAGAGCGTGGGCACACGGCTGGCAGCCAAGAGCAGAACCCCCTCTTTATATGAGATTGGCACAATGCGGTGGCGCAGCGCGACCTTGGGGGTCACCATTTTAATGGCTTCGTCCTCGACCTTATAGTCGCCGATTGGGTGGTAGGGGATGTTACTGACATTTGAGAAGGTTTTCAGGAGCTCCTCTTCGTTGACAATGGCCTCCTCGCGCAGGAGGGTGTCGATGCCTTTGAGTGTCAACGAGGCGCGTCCTTGCAGGTCAGAGAGCTTATCAAATGTCAGCAGCCCTTTGTCAATCAATAGCTGCGAGGCTTCGGTGATCAGTTCATCGGTGTAATAGCGAATCTGTTTGTTGTTATCCATAGTTTGGTTTATAGCTTGTAGTTTGTCTATATCTCGGGGTCGGGGTCGCGGTCGGAATCGGTATCGAATAGTCAAGGAACGCGATTTACACCTCCGATGCAGCTGGCCTTTAAGTTACTTCTTATTGGGACCCTTTTGTTTGGCGGCAGCCTCTGCCGCGCGCTTAGCTTTGGCGGCATCTCTTTGGGCGGGAGTCATTTTAGCCTTGTTAGCGCCCGGCTGGTTGGCGCCCTTTTTTTTCAGGTCAGCTGGCGGAGGTGCTGCCGCCTCTTCCGGCGCGAGGGTGACCTTCTCTCCAAGCTTCAGCTGGCGGGTTGAGCCGTCGCCCAGGCGTAGCGTGGCGCTCTGCAGGCTAGCGTTCACAATGTTTACACCATGCACGTCGTTGCCCTTATCATAGAAAACCGTGGTTTTGTTGGCTGAGTCATAAAACATAGCAGCCGCAGTGCCGTCTGGACGCTTGATGAAACCCATGTAGGTCAGCACAGGGGTGATCATTGGCCTGCCGTCGGGGCCAAGGTTCTGGCCAGGGACATTCGCCTTTTTACGTAGGTGGGCAAAGGGATCCGTTTTCTTGGCATCTGGACTGGAGGTCATGCCTGCTGCCTCTTCTTGAGCCTTTTTAAGAGCCGCGATAAAGGCGGCGCGCTCAGCGGCATTGGTAAAAATCGCCTCAATAGTTGGGCGGAAAGGGTCCACCGGTATGATCAGAGAGGTGGATGCCAGCTGATTGGAGACAAAATCAAGCAGTGTGATCTCCCAGGCTGGGCTTAATTCGGGAGTTTTTTTCTCGCCGACCTGAATCGGAGTGGGTGGTGTGCTGATTTTAAATCCGCAATAGAGCGTGATCGCAATGCAGATCACCACCATCCAGAGGCAGAAAGCCTTGGCGTTCAGGTGCATGATGCCTTTCCATAGAGTATTCATAGTTTTTAGGGGTTAGGGGTTAGGGGATAGGGGATAGGGGTTGGAGGTTAATCAAAAAGCAGTGCTGAGAGGATGGCTTTCATGCGCAGTTTGGCATCAAAGGTTGGGCCTGACTCAACACGGAGATTACGAAAAGCAAAGACCTGTCCCTCCTCGAACACCGATTGAAAACCGGTGTAGAGCCGTTCAAAATCAATATCGCACTCAATACGCACCGGGTATTCAGTGAAAACATACCGCCCATTTTTGTCCCTATGTTCAATCGGCGCGAGTGGATAGATTTCAACCAACCGAGTGATTTGACGGTCCAAGGTTAGGTCAGCGAGTTTTTCCACTGCTTTGAGCTGCAGCATACGCACGCGAACAGCTGCGCCGCTCTGCAGATCTTCATCCAATCCCAGCTCTTTGGGAACCAGCGGGATGTTAAGCTCCGCTGATTTCTCTTTGAGGCGCTGTCGAATTTCATAGAGTTGAACCTTGTAGTCAATACGGTTCACCCCAATATCCAGCAGAACCGACTGATCCTCAAACGAGCTTAGGCGGGCGTTGATGCGAGCCCACTCGTTGGAGAGTTGCTGCAGATTCTGCAGCTCATGCTCCACAACGGCCTGCATACTCTCAATTGAGTGGCTCGCGAATTTGCTGCTTGTGAGTTGTTCGCGCACACGTTTATTATCGGCCTCCATGTTGCGCTGCGGGATGAAAACGAATCTGATGGTGCAGAAAAGCCCGATCGCGATGAACAGCATAATAAAGATCACCTGCGCACGTTCAGTTTTAAGAATACTCCAATCTGGTTTGATCATGGGCGGTTTACCTCGATTTCAATTACAAAACGCCGGAAATCCGGTATCTGCGCTGCTTCCAGCTCTGGAATGCCGACCGGTGCTAAAACCTGGTCATCGCTGCGCAGGTCAACCCGGGCGATTTCAGGGGAGCTTTTAAGGCGGCTGATCATGTCGCGTACTGTTTTAAGGCTTGGGTTGGGGGTGTATCCCTCAACAATAAAAATTCGATCCATTTGTTCTACGATATCTTTTTTTGCCAGTGGCATCTCTTTTTTGCCGGTTGGGGCTGGGGCGGCGGCTACTGGGCGCGTTGCCCTGAAAAGTGAGAAGGGGTTGCGTGCCGCAGCCGCTACTGGCAGATCTTTGTCAGGCTTATCCTGCTCTTCAGGGTTGTAAATCTTCTCATCACAGAACAGGGTGACCCAGTCATCCGGATCAATCGAGGCGCATACTAACGAAAAGATGTCGCGTGCGATCGGCCCGTTCATCAAAAGCCGCCCCAAGGGCAGGGAGTTGGTCAGCACCTGCGACTCCATCAGCTTGAGTTGCGTGATATGCTGGTCAATCTGCTCCCGGGTACGCAGACGCGACCGTTCAGCAGCGAGCAGGGCACCGTCACGCTGCAATAAAAAGACCCCTGTGGCGCTGTAAACTCCCATGCCTATGAAAATGAAGATTGCGGCAGCACCCCACCAAGGTTTCTTGGCGCGGAACACGACCTCGTCTTTCAAGTCCTCCGGCAGAAGTGAAAGCTTTACAATCGCGGCATCTAGCGAGCAGAGTGCCAGACCATAGGCAACATCAAACTGCCCCACATATTTCTGGTAAGAGGGGGGGATGTTGGGTAGCTCTTTTGCCTCCATAATCTGCATCGGGAGCTTTGTGAGCAGATGCTCCTTAAATCCCTTCAGCCGCGTACCCCCGCCTGAGATCACCAGCTGGTGAATCTGAAACTGTCGTTCAGAGTACTGACTTCGGAAAACACCCAGGCAGGCGTTGAACTGCGAGAGCCAGCGGTCAGCAGCAGCGCGTAAGGGAATGCAGCAGGCATCGTCATCCCGTAGTCCGCAGTCCGACTGCTTGCGCACTTCGGCCTGTGTTGCAGGCAGCCCTGTCTCGTGCGAGATCGCGTCAGTAAAGAGCTTGCCGCCAACACCGATAGTGCGCGCAAAGAGTAACCCGGTTTTATTGCCAATTGCCACATCGCTCTGATGGTGTCCGATATTGACGTAACACCACGGCTCCTCATGCTCCCCGGCAAAGGACTCCAGGGCGTTGAAGAGCGCGACCGGGGCGGAGATCAGCTCTGCTGCCCGTAGGTTCATCTGGGTGGTTTCGTGCAACGCTTTTTCAATTGCGGCAGGGCGCGCCATTGACATTATATAGCGCCGCATACCAGGTTCAAATTCAAGCTCGAAGTCAGCTACGTCATAGGCCATGAGGTCGCCGGCCATCTCATTGAACTGAGCGATATCCATATCAGCAACTTGTCGTGCAGTGCGTGGGTCGTTGTGGGGGATTTTACCACCCTGAAACACAGTTTGGGTTCCGTCCAGAGCGACATTGCAGAAGGCTTTGGCAAGGCTGTGTTTCCCGACCCACTGACGAATCATGTCGGTCGGATTTTCCTCCTCTGTGGGCAATGCGAATGACTCAACCCGCGCGACATACGGCTTGTTGGCGCGCATCTGCAGCCAGAGCGCACGTAGCGTGTGCGCGCCAGTGTCAATCGCTATAATTTGTTTCTGTTTGGCCATAAAAAATCGGTTTCGCTAGTCAGTGGTTCAAGAGTCAGGAGTCAGGAGTCAGAAGTCAGAATTCAGGAGTCACTCCGCCACAGGTGCGGCGGGCACGGCGGCGGGGGGTACAGCTGGCGCGGCGACCTCGACTGGTGCTTCAGCAGGCACGGCTGCGGGGACTTCGGCTGGCGCGGCGACGGGCGCGTCAGCGAGAATGGGCTCAATCGCTGGCGCCGCCTGCGCCGGTGTTTCCGCTTGTGCCGGTGTTTCCGCCTGCGCCAGAGACTCTTCCTTGACCACCAAATCTTCGAGTGGCATTGGCAGAGCACCCTTGAGCACATCAGGTGTGGCGGCATCAGGGGAGACGGCCAGACCGTAGCGGTCGCGCTCGTTCAGCGGGATCAGCTCTTCGCCCATATCACTGATCAGTGTGGCGGTGACAAAAATCAGCATGTTGTTGGCGGTTTCGTTGTCTTTATCCACCTTGAAAAGTTGTCCAATAAAGGGTAGTTTGTTCAACCAAGGTGTGCCGGAGGAGGCTTCGGTTTTCAGGGTGTCAACCAATCCGCCCAGTACCACGGTTTCACCGCTGCGCACGACCGCCTCGGTTTCAATATACTGGCGGCCGATGGTGGGAATTTCGATGGCAGGCTCATCGCCGATATCCTTGCCGCTGTCCAGACTGCTGAGCCGGTAGCGTTTCCACTCCTCGATGCTGCTGATCTCTGGACGTAACACAAGGTTGATGGTGGAAAGGTCGGCGCCGACACTCGGGGTGACGGTCAGAGAGTAACCCACCTCCACCACGGTGGGCCGGTTGTAGTTGTAAGTGACATTATCGCGTGATTCGCCGCTGTTGTAACCGCCGCCGCTGGTCATAATATTGGTGTCAACCTCCTCAAAGTAGGAGACGTCACGCCCAAAACGAAATGTCGCTTCGCGGTTATTCAAGGTTGTCACCCGCGGCACAACCACTGTGCGGCTGTTGCCGGTCTCCTCTAACGCGTGCAGAGTGGCCTGTAAGCCGGTTTCACCGAGCAGGGTTTGGTACATTCCACCAAAGCCCGCTTCGCCCGCTTTGGCGACATAGGCGTTTTTGGTGAACTGATTGGGGCTCATATTCTTGATAGAGTCACCGATTTTAAGGATCTCCTCCGGATTGGTTGATAGTGCCTGCATACGCTTGAGCTGAGCGACAGTATCCCCGCCGCCAGCAGCTCCCCCGAAATCATAGGGGCGCTGCAGCAGCCATTCAATCCCAAGCTCACGCAGGTCATTGACTTTAGTTGTGATAAACCGAGCTTCAATCAAAATTTGCAGCGGGCGTATGTCCAATGCCGCGATCAGCTCTTCCACCTGGGCCAGGTTTTCGCGGGTGTTTTTGACGATCAGGGAGTGGGCTTTGTCATTGAAAACAAAGTCAGCACCCTCAGGCTGCATCACAAAGCGTTCGATCAGCTCCAGCAGGCCGATCGAGCCCTCCTTGGCCTCGCTGGCTTTGTCGTTGTTGCTTTGGCTGCTGCCCTGCCCGCGCTGTTCCGGCCCTTTGAAGGGAGATTTTCCCGCTGATGTTTTACCCAGTTCGGAGCCGATCAAACCTTTACGTAGCTTGTAGACCCGGGTCATCAAGGGCACTCCGGTTGTCACCTCCTCTTTGGGGGTAACCCAGATCAGGGAGGTGCCAACCGAGAACTCAACGTTCAGATTGCGCCCCACATAGTCCAGGATTTCAATCAGGGGGGTATCTTCTGCATGGATCGTCAGCGCCTTTTCGGAGATTTCGCTGTCGGCAATAATGTTGATGTTTTGTGATTGGCCGATCTGCGCGATGATGGCGTTGATGTCGGCGTTTACAAGGTGCATGCTTACCGGACTGGTTAGTGCTGTCTGCATCTTAGTGCGCTCGGAGCGCAGGGGGGTGTTCTCTCCGACAACGTTTTTCTGCAGGCGGTAACTCTCGATCGGAAGGCCAAATCTTTTGGCGTCAGCCGTGTCGAGTTCGGCTGCTGATTCGGCGCGCATCAGCACCTCTTTGCGCCGATCTTCGGCCAGTTGCGCCGCGATGCGCTGCTTGAGCGCAGCCAACCCCACGGCGTCTGGACGCTTGCGCGAGATGTCGATCGTGGCGGTGATTGCCTCCTGCATGCGCCCCTGCTCGTAGAGTGTGTCAGCTGCGAGCACCGCCGCATCCGGGCGCGGCGGCGCCTCGGGCTTTGGTTCAGGTGCTTTGGTGGTGGTGCAACCTGCCAGCCAGACAAAGGAGCATAGGGTGAGGATATGCTTGGAAGTAATGTTCATGTGAGTTTCCTGTTAGTTTATTTTTACAACCACTCAGTGGTTACAAAGAGGAGGTTAAAAGTGTTGTCAATTGCGTTTGTCGCCCGGGTGGATGGTTCCCTCCCACCAGAGCGGGCCTACAAAAACATTGCCGGCATAGGCGACGTTAAGGGTGATGAAATTTCTGGTGGGTTTTGCGCCTTTGGCGGCATATCCCATAATTTTCATATCTTTAAAATGATGGTAGCAGCGGACAATGGGAATACGGGAGGCACTGTAGGGCATTTTCTCGCCTTTGATCACGTGGGCGGTGTCACCATAACGCATTTGGGCATGCTTATATTGTGACATAGTTTTTATGTTCGAGGTAACATCTTTCGGGAATTGTGAATTGCTTACCCAGTCCGAAGGCGCAGTAGCTGCTGAGAATTCATATAAATAGCTACAGGCCGCAATAGCTCTGGAGTTTTCTGGTCTACTGGTGTTTTTTTCGTTGTCCCAGAAGGAAGAGTCGTTGTCAATTTCGTTCTTACCAACACCATCACTACTTGTCAATGCATCTGGGCGGGGCCTGTCAAAGCCTTTGTTGATATCAGCTGTGCAGACATACATTGCACGGTCATCCACATACTCAGGGTAGAGAGTTGAAAGCCAGTCCGGGGTTTCGTTGTCGTGCTCGGCGCGGTAGATGGTCAGAGCGACACCGAACTGCCGCAGGTTGGATTTGCAGTTGGTTTGGCGGGCACTCTTATAGCTGGACTGCACTGACACCACCAGTGCCGACATCAGAATACTGAGGATCACAATCACCACCAAAAGCTCGACCAAGGTGAAGCCCTTGGTTGCGCTAAAGCGTGTTTGGCATGAACTTTGCAGATAATAACAATGCCTGGCACCAGCTGTGAGACGGTGCGGATTTTTTCGGTTTTTGGTTTGGTCACCCATAGACATAATAAATAGCAGAAATCGTGCCTTCCTGTAAACAGCGAAGTTTTATTAGTTTAGGTTGAAAAAAACAGCATGTGGGCTTTTTGTGTGCGTACAAAAGTCCACAGTTCGTCTATTGGTTTAATTGTTCGGGTGTGTTATGGTAGATGCAATTGGTTCGCACACTGAGCGCAGAGGTCGTCTGCACCTCCAATAGTGGAATGTGGGATGTGGAAAGCGGGATGTAATTTCCGTCCACCGCATAGCGGCGGACATACTGACAGCGACACAGTATATCCGCCGCTATGCGGTGGATGAATGCGACACAGTATATCCGCCGCTATGCGGTGGATGAATGCGACACAGTATATCCGCCGCTATGCGGTGGATGAATGCGACACAAGCTGCATGAAGACCTGATAGACAATTTTTTGGAAAGAACAATTAATTGTGCGATAGCAACGTAGGTCCGATTTCTAATCGGACAGCTACTGAGTTCGGCTGCGCCGTCGGTTGACGATAGCGGCGACGATGCTGGTGGACGATTTTTTAGATCGCGGATTTTGAATCGTAATCCGCTATCGTCGTACAGCATCGTCGGTCGAAGCCGCTCTACGAGCGGCATTGCGCTCGGTTGACGATAGCGGCGACGATGCTGGTGAACGATTTTTTAAATCGCGGAGTTTTGAATCGTAATCCGCTATCGTCGCACTGCATCGTCGGCCGATGCCGTTCTCAGAACGGCATTGTGTAACAGTCTCGTGAAAAGCGCGTTTTATGGTATATGGAGATTTTATGAGTAGGTGTCAAAATAATTATAAAGTTGGGCTGACAGGTGGCATATGCGCTCTGGCACTGCTTTTGCTTTGCCACTCCTTTGCCAGCGCGGCGCAACCAAGCTGGGTGGTGGCACCCGCTCCCTGCCGGATAAGCTTTACACGGCATATAGACGACTATATCCTCACCAAAGTACCGGTGAACATCACGAATCAGTTTGTGGCCGCCATTGAGGCCTATTCGGCGACCAACCGACTACCAGGCGAGGTGATCTTCAATGATGGGCGCGACCTTAGTGTTCTTATCGATGTCAGGGGAGTTGAGAGTCGCAGCAGAGTTGATCTATACCTAGTTCCCGGTGAAGCAGCGGCGCAACCTGCCGCCACGACGTTGCGAGAGGCCACCCCGCTGCACGGCAGGGCCGCTCGGACGGCAGGCATGGATTTCCCGCACACCCGGCAGGAGGTTGACTCGCTTGCCACCCGTTTCGACCGTGCTGTGGCGCTTTTTGAGATCAGCGGTTTTGACCAGATTGGAAGCACCTATACGAATTGGTATAACGGCGACTGGCAACGTAAAAGCTATCTGGTTGATTTAAACACCTGGATTTTGGTACCAGCGGATGGTGTGTTTGTTTTTGGCTTGGCTGGCGTTGCGCCAGCCTGGCTCGATGTTGACCAAGAGGAGGTCTTAACTCATCCTGTACATCAGCCATCAGATCAATGGACAATTGGGAAAGCCTTTGAGATGAAAGCCGGGTTGCATCAGGTGCAGGTGCGCACCCTCTGCCGCCAGAAAATTGACACTGGTGTGGCTTGGAAACGTGAGAGCGAGGAGGGAGTCGCCTCAAACGTGGTGATGATCACCGGGGTTGAGTTACGGGAGGGACGCGTGGAGTGGGCTGACCGAAAGGTACACCCTTTTTTCACTGTCAAATCGGGAGAGGCATATCGTTTCATCGGTGTTGACAGCAAGTTTGTGCCTTTTAAGTTCACCAGCCGTTCGGCCTGCAGCTCCGGTGGTTGCGAGTTGATCTGGAATGTGGCGGATCAGCACGCTGGAACCAACAAGTGGATTGAACAGACCGTGGCCTCGGCCCACCTGCCGGCAAAGATCTCGCTGACCGCGATTGCAGCCAAGGGCGGTGAGAGCGCACATTACGAACGCGCAGTCAATTATACCGGGCCGATTTGGAGCGAATATGAGATCAGCTCCCGGATCACCGGCGTGTCAGCCGCATGTTATGGTGATGATAAAATTCACCCGATTATCCGTATCAAAACCTCGGCCAAAGAGGGCTTGCAGTATATTTTGAACTCCGAGATCGAACTTGTTTCAGGGCGGAAGATCGGTCGCTCCGATGAGATGCGCACCAACCAGGGCTGGGGCCGCCAGTATTTGGCAGAGGTCGCCGCCGGCAGTGTGAAGAGCATATCCTGGTCTCTGATTCACCATGGCTGTGAGTTGGCAGCTGGACGACTTCAATTTCAACAGGCTCCCTTCACCGTTGTTCCGGATAGCATTTCAGGCGAACTTTTTAAACAAGGGGAAGATTTCGTGGCTCTGGTTGTCTCTAAACGTTCGTTCGAAAAAGAGATTCATCGGACAAGCGAGAGTAATAACGACAAGAAAATCTTTTTCCTAGATGGGTTTATCGTTGATAGAGCGATAAAACATGCGCCTGTTGCTCCTGTTGAGCAGCAGGGAGAGGCGTGGCAGTGGTTGAGTTTATCCGCGCTTGAGTGGAGCCAGGAGCGAACAGGCACCTCCGCCCTGCAGAGTTTTACGCAGGTGCGGGCCGCGCTGGAATCTGATGTTGTTCTTTACGCTCCCTCGTTACGCTCTATCGCGTTGGAGGGTGGCGTGGATGGCTTTGAACGGCGGCTGGCGGCGATGTGCGCTCTTCTGACATACGCGGGTGGGAGCTCCCCGCGTGTGATTCTAGTTGTTCCGCCGCGGTCAGTGGGAAACGCGGAGCTGGAAATGAGGGACAGTGCCGCATTTGAGTCGCGGCAGGTGGCTGAGATTATTGTGCGGGTCGCGGATGCTTATGGGGTTGAAACAGTTGATCTTTTCACTGCTTTTGAGATTGCAGGCAACGTTGCGCCCGACAGCTCACTACTGGTGGTCAACGGTGAATTGACAAAAAACGGCACCGAGTTTGCCTGCGAGATTATCAGGCGCAAGCTCTGAGCTCGTGCTGCCGTTCGTGCTGCACTAGGCCTTTGTGGTTGCAAATCAGCTACGCACCATTCGCGCGAATTCGCGTTATTCGTAGTTAAAAATCGTCCGGCACTTCAATACGAATGGTGCGCCCTTTCATGTTTTTAAGCTCATTTTCGGTGTGTTCCAGATCGCTGCCGTGCAAGGTGCCTTTGTCCGAGAAGAAAGGCACTTCAAAGCTCATTCCGCAGGAGGGGCAATCGCAGGCTGAGCCCGCCATGTCGGTCGGCGCTTCAATTTCCTGGTTGCAGTTTTTGCAGAAGAAAGAGATCATGCGTTTGGGTTCTGTTCTGCGCTCCTCTTTAATGCCAAGTGCCGCCAGATCAATGCGTATGGTTTGATTTTTGCCCAGATTGCTCTGCGCTGGCTGTGAATAGGTGGCGAGATTTGTTTTCACCTCTGGTTGCTCAGTTTGTGGCAGAGAGGCTGTCGGTGCCGTGGTTGGGGCAAACATGAATTTTTTGGGCGGCGTATCGGTTTTCTCGGGCAAGGCCTCACCGTGCATTGTTCCCGGCTCGGATTTGTAGGGAATCCTGATAGACATATTGCAGGCCGGACACTCTGACTCAACACCGGCGGCAGCCTTGGGAGCCTCGATCTCCTGGCCGCAATTTTTGCATTTAAAGGAGATAGCTTGTGAAAAATCATCGTAAATCTTTGGTGTCTCAGGTTCGCTTGGCAAATATGTAAGTAGTCCTTCAGGTGCGGGTGTTACCGCATCTTTTGCTTTTCTGATAGGTCGGCTTCGCAGCGCGTCATGCTCAGCGATGAGAATTTTTTCTCCTGTTTGAGGATTTCGCACCTGGCGTTCTTTGCGTTTAATCACGTCAATGCGGCATAAACCCGGCACTGTGAAACCTTTATTTGCGGCTTCCCGGTAGGCGATAAACTGGAGGGCATCCAGTACAAACCGCACTTTTTTTTGTGTCAAACCCACTGTGAAGGCAATTTCTCGAACCAGATCTAGTTTAGTATAGCTTTTATTCTGCATTTACAGCACTCCCGAGTTAATTGATTATAGCATGTATAAAGCACTATCCATGCCAGAGAGAGATAATAAAATTATTAAAGATGGCATAAATACTGCTTAATCAATGTAAAAGTTAAGTTTTTTTAGAAAAGGTGATTATGGCAGGAAAATTTTGGTTTGGAAAACGGAGTTTGAATAACAGCTCGGAATCTGACATGGAAGGATTTGATGTGCATGTCGGTTCGGCGGTTATGGACAATGCTGTTTTCCCCGTGCGTTTTACTGATGCGGATAAAAGTAAATCGTTGTCACAAAACTTTAGTTTAGAACAAGATTCAAAAAAGGAGCGGCCTGTGAATATTTCTGAAACTCAAGGTGGTATTAAATTTGCAACGAGATCGATTCCCGGTGTTATAGATGGCGGAAATTCTAGCGGACGACCGGTCCTGACCCCTGTGCGCAGATCAGTCGCAGGTGCCCCGGTCAAATTAAAAAGTGTCTCCAAGCCGATTGAAAATGTGGCGCCCGCCGCTCCAATGGAGTTTCGAAAAACCGCGACCTCTGGATTGAAGGTCATTGGTAGACCGAATACATCAGGGGCTGAAAAAACTCAAACTCAATTCGGTCTGCATGCGCGTCCGGCAGATGTACAGCCAAAGAGCACTGTTTTGAATGAGAAGAGTAGCGCGCGCGAAGAGTATGTTAAGCCCAAGGGGGATCAGCGTGTTCTCTACTACCAGTTGATGAATGGCTTGTATGACGCGATCCTGGTGCTTGATGATGAAGGGCATGTGGTTGACTGCAATGACAGAGTTCAGAAGGTTTTAGGATTTACGCGCGAAGATGCCTGGGATCTGCCGATTGAACAGGTGATCAAAGGCATGAACAGCCAGATGTACGCTCATCTGAAAAGAAATCTCGCCGAAAACCACCATATCTTAATCACGGCTCGCTGTTATAGACGCGACGGGGATTCATTCAAAGGTGAAATCGGCGTGAGCACACTTTCGCTGACCCGGGAGAACAATGTTGTGTTCGCCATCAGGAATGTTGACCAGCGCAAGAGTGCTATGGCTGAGCTGCGCAAGTCCGCCGCGGCCTTTGAAGTGGCTTTGGTTCCCGCTTTTGCCTGTAATCTGGAGGGGTACTTCACGGTTGTAAATCAAGCACTCATGGATGCTCTCGGGATTGCCGATGAAACAGAGGCGAAGAAGGTGCGCTTTGTTGATGTCCTGCCCGACACAGCGCGCGCGTTTGTCAGGTGTCTGGCCGGCGAGAAGCGCAGAGAGACGCTGTTGGCGCCGACAGCAGAGGGGCACCCAGTAAAAATTGAGATCGCATTGGCACCCATTATGAATGGGCGCGAGGTGATTGGAGTAGCCGGGTCTATCCTGCAGCTTTAACCTTTGTGCCCTATGTAGTCGCTTAAGCGACTAGAAAAAACAATTAATTGTTCTTTGCAAAAAGTTGTCTATCGAACGTTTATCGGGGTTTAGTGTAGTAGTCGCTCTACGAGCGACACAGAGGTTGGTGTAGTAGTCGCTCTATGAGCGACACAGAGGTTGGTGTAGTAGTCGCTCTACGAGCGACACAGAGGTTGGTGTAGTAGTCGCTCTACGAGCGACACAGAGGTTGGTGTAGTAGTCGCTCTACGAGCGACACAGAGGTTGGTGTAGTAGTCGCTCTACGAGCGACACATGCCGCTCATAGAGCGGCTACTACATTCAATGCTGTGCGACCCGCCTTCCAGCCGTTCGTCGTGGCAAGCGATAGCGGATTACGATTCAAAACTCCGCGATCTAAAAAATCGTCCACCAGCATCGCCGCCGTTATCGTAAACCGAAGGCGAACTCCAGTAGGTCCGGTTTCCAACCGGACATGTCCGATTGGAAATCGGACCTGCGTTGCTCCCGCGCTAAAGGCGCGCCTCTTCACTCGCACACTTACGCACTCGCGCCCTTCTTCCCTCCGCGCCCTGCGCGGATCTAGGCCTTCCGCAATTAACGGAGGACTTTAGATTGGTATACGCGCCAAGTCCTTTGACTGTAATTTAGCTGAAAGTCATAATGGAGTAGTGCAAGCATCCTGCTCGCAAATGAATTTCCAGTGAAATATTTTTGTTCAAGGTTGACAATCATAGGATTGAAAAGAGATAATACCCATTTATTTTCACCTCACTGCGGAGTTCAATGATGGTAGTAGCGTCGGTCAATGATTTTTTATGCGTCCATGCGCTGGATGTCGCCGCGATTAACCGTGATAAAATACTGGCCACTTTTGCTGAGGAGATGGCAACTGGCTTGAGCGGTGAGCCGTCCTCGCTGGCTATGATACCCTCTTTTATTTCGATTGACCGCGAGGTGAATACTGATCAGCCGGTGGTGGTGCTGGATGCAGGTGGCACGAATTTGAGAGCCGCGGTGGTTTCGATAGATGGCAGTGGAGACGCGCATATAGGCGAGTATAGTAAACGCGCCATGCCCGGAACTGAGGGGGAGTTAAGTCGAGATGAGTTTTTTGGGGTGCTGGCTGATTTCACGCTGCCATGGCTTGGCCAATCGGAGACAATCGGTTTTTGTTTTTCTTATTCGGCTGAGGTGACCCCCGAAGGTGATGCGCGTCTGTTGTACTGGAGCAAGCAGATTGAGGCCCCGGAGGTGGTGAACACCATGATCGGCAGCGGCCTGAGGGAGAGCCTTGCCAAACGTGGCTATCAGCGCCGCGTGGTGATCCTCAATGATACTGTGGCAACTCTGCTGGCCGGCAAGAGCATGGGGATGAGTCGCGGTTACTCAGCCTATGTCGGATTTATTCTGGGAACCGGCACCAATACAGCCTATGTCGAAAATCATCGCAATATTACCAAACGACCAGAGCTCAACCCCGCTGGTTCTATGGCGATCAATGTGGAGTCAGGCGGATTCAACAAGATCAGCCAAAGCGAGTTCGACCAGCTGCTGGATCAGCGGACGATTGACCCGGGACGTTACACATTTGAAAAAATGATCGCGGGTGCCTATCTCGGTAGTCTCGGCACAATAGTGATGTTTGAAGCGCTGGAAGCCGGCCTCTTCTCAAAGAGCGCCGCAGCGGCAATTGCGGCGCGTGAAGGCGGTGCAGGCCGCGAATGGCGCCCTTTCTCCAACAAGGAGCTGGATGATTTCTGCGGCAATGCGCCAGAGGCTGATAATCCATTCCTGGATGCGGCGTTCAGCATTGTTGACCGCGAGGTGGTCAAAGCGCTCTGTACACCAATCTATGAGCGCGCGGCAACGCTGGCTGCAATCAATATTGCCTCAGCGGTGATTAAAACCGGTGCGGGTCATGACCCTGCGCATCCGGTCTGTGTCAATGTGGACGGGTCAACCTATTACAAGACACGCACCGCTGATTTCAAGGGACGAGTTCAGGCGGAACTTAAAGCTTTACTTGAAAAGCGCGCGCTGGCTTACGAGCTTGTCTTTGTCGCTGATTCGCCGGTGATCGGCGCGGCTGTGGCAGGCCTGATGCTATGAAAATAAGCCCAACCATTTATCTGTTGATCGCGGCTTTGCTGGTGCTTGCTCCGTGCGGCTCGGATGCGCAGAGTGTGGCGGACTTGGATATGCTGTTCACCAATGAGACACTCTGGGGGAAAAACGCCGCCGAGTTTAGCCGCGAGCTTCCAGAGATTGGGTTTCAATCTGTGGACAGCGGAAAAGTTATCAAATCGCAAGATGAAAAACTCAAATTTTACGGCTTTAAGGTCTGGGAGGCACTCTTTTATTTTGATTCTGAGCGGATCTCCCGTGTGGTGCTTTCTCTTTATAATAAGGGCGATGCAGGCGATTTGAATCAGGATGCGTTTAAGCAGGAGGTCGAAGGGCTCTGCGCAAAGTTAAATGAGCTGACCGGATCGCGCGGTGTGACCGGCAAGGTTTCTAATGACCGCGCCAACTACTATATCAATCGGCGCAGTTGGGTGCATGGGGGGATCGGGGTGCAGGCGGAGTGGGCTTTTGTCGCGGCCCATCGCTCAAATCGCCTGGCCGTGCCGTTTCGCGCTGAGTTTATTAAAGTTCTCTTGGCACCAGTCTCAACCAGTGCGCTCTCAGGGCGGCCCGCAGCCCGCCCGGATTGGGCCAGCCATGTCAGCGGTAGAATCTTATTGCCGAATGTGCGTAAAAATAACGAGGGTGATCTCTGGGTTGAGGGGGTTCCCATGGTCGATCAAGGCCAAAAGGGATATTGCGCGGCAGCTTCGGCCGAGCGGGTGCTGCGGTACTACGGATGGCAGGGGGATCAGCATGAGATTGCCCAACTGGCCGACACCGCCGCCATTGGTGGTACATCGCTGGACGGCATGATCGGGGCGGTGGCCACGGTGGGCAAGCGCTATCAACTGAATGACAAGTCGCTGATCAAAGCGGATAGCAGCGGCAATTTTGAAAAAAGCGGTTTTCACGAGATCATCAAATTTTACAACCGCGAGGCTAAATCTCAAAAAGTCACAGAGCTTGATTTCATGGATTTCTGCGATGTCAATCCGGACAACTCAAGAGCTGTCAATATCATGGCAATTTTCGGGGCGATGGATCTGGAGATCTTGAAATCCTCCCGGCTTAAACAACGTCAGGCATATGCGAGATTCCAGGAGGGGATCATTAACTACGTTAAACAAGGGGTGCCGCTTTTCTGGGCCTGTATTGTTGGTAAATACCCCGAAACCCCTGACCTGGGCGCCAATGGCGCCTTTGGCCATATACGGCTGATCATTGGAATCAATCAAAAGACACAAGAGGTGATTTATTCGGATTCGTGGGGGTCGAGGCACGCGCTTAAGCGGATGCCGCTGGACGATGCCTGGGCCATGACATTTGGATTGACTGTTTTAAAACCGCGGGATGTCAGGTGACAGCCGTGATCAGGTGACTGGCTCGCGGTTTGGAAACCGCCCTTTGCTGAGCACTGAATATACAATGAGAGAGTTTAGGAGTGTTGGAAATGAGTGATCAAAAGGTTTCGATGGCAGACTTTGAGAGTTTGTTGAATGAGCAGTTGTTAAACTATCGCAATGGGTTTGATCCGGGCGAACGTGTCAAAGGTGTTGTCACGAACATCACCCCTGAATATGTGATTCTGGATGTGCGCGCTAAACGGGAGGGACTTGTGCCGGTCGAGGATCTGACCAGCCCTGAGGAGGGAGAGGTGCGAGTCGCGATTGGCGATATTGTTGATGTTATCTTCTCCGGCATGTCGGGCGGCGCCTTTCTCTTTACCAGTAAAATTAGCTCCCGATCCGCGGTTGACCGGAGTTTGCAAGACGCTTACAACCGTGGAATGCCGGTTGAAGGCAGGGTTGAGAAAGAGATCAACGGCGGCTATGAGGTTAGTGTGAATGGTCAGCGGGCCTTCTGCCCGTTCTCGCAGATCAATCTCTTTCGGCAGGAGGAAGCAGTTTATATTGGTAAAACCTTTATGTTCATGATCTCCGAATATGATCACGACGAGCGCGGTGTCAATGTGATTGTCAGCCGCCGTCAGTTGATGGAGCAGGAGCGTGAGGCCCAGCGCTTGGAGTTGGTTGAGGATTTGTTTGTGGGGATGATTGCCCCCGGAACCGTGACGCGTATCATGGAGTTCGGGGTATTTGTCGATCTCGGCGGAGCTGAGGGATTAATCCCCTTGCGCGAGGTTGCCTGGGCTAGGGATGCCAAGGTCGAGGAGATTGTCAAGCCCGGCGATAAGGTTGAGGTGGAGATCAAAGCTCTGGACTGGGATGCCAACAGAATCTCGCTCAGTTTGCGCGGTGCTCAGGGCGATCCCTGGGATGATGTGGTGGCCAAATATCCGGTCGGCTCGGTCTGCATTGGTAAAATCACTAAAGTGGAGCGATTTGGCGCTTTCGCTGAGATTGGTGACGGCGTGGAAGGTCTGATTCCTATCAGCAAACTTGGCAATGGGCGGCGCCTGATGTCGGCCCGCGAGGTTGTCAATGAGGGTGATGAAATCGAACTTCAGGTGGAGGAGATCGACACCGATCGCCGCCGGATCTCTTTGAAACCGATGGATCGTCGCTTTGAGACGCTCGACACCAGCGCACTCTCTGTTGGGAGTAAGGTCGAGGGTTTTGTTGAATCCATCCAGCCCTTCGGCATCTTTGTGCGCCTATCTGAAACTCAGACAGGTCTGCTGCATATCAGCGAAACTGAAATACCGAAGGGCGGCAACCCAGCCGCCAAACTCGAGCTGAAATTTCCGCCAGCCGAGAAAATTACGGTTGTGGTCAAGTCCATCGAGGGGGAACGTATCTCATTGACCGTGCCGTCCCTTTGGGAGAGTCGGAGCAATGAAGATGGTGAGGTGAGCCTCTCCGCCTGGAATAAATCCAACTCCAGCGCGGCCTCATTAGGGTCGCTGGGCAGTTTGTTTGACGGGCTTTAGCAGACGAAAAGTTGAAAATTCGGCGTGGATAGTCATTCAGGCTGCCATCATCCTATATATACCGCGCCTCCAATTGCACAAAGTTGGAACTGGGTCCAAGTAACGGTGTCGGACGATAGTGTAGTAGCCGCTCTATGAGCGGCATATGCTGGATGAAGGTCGGTTTCGCAGTCGATAGCTGGTGCCATGCAACTCGGAGTCGGAGTCGGCATCGGGGTCGTTTTTTATGCGTTTTTCAATACCGATTCCGATAGCGACCCCGACCCTTGGTAATAGGCCAGCTTTGTCGCTGACGTTCGGCTTCACCTTTCTCCAGTTTTTTGAAGGATTTTTGTTGAGGGGTATTGTTGCATGGGACATTTTTTTGTCCAATGTGTTGTCGCATTTCATATTACAATTCAGCGAAAATTAATACGCTAGATTACGCCCTTGTTTTATGAGGTATTTTTTGTTAAAATATAAGTTTTATAGCCCAAAATTTAAATTTACTTAAAAATTTACTTAAGTAGTATATGTTTTTCAAAAAAAATAAACCTGTCATACGCGAACGAAATAATCATTGCATATCCCGTACTAATATCGACCCTGATGCGGTTAAAGTGCTGTATCGGCTCTCAAACTGCAATTATGTCTCCTATATGGTGGGTGGGAGTGTGCGTGATCTGTTGCTAGGACGCCGCCCCAAGGATTTCGATATCAGCACTGACGCTCAGCCCGCGCAAATTCGCAAGCTGTTCCGTAACTGCTTTTTAATTGGCCGGCGATTCCGGCTGGCACACATTGTTTTTGGGCGCAAGGTAATTGAAACCAGTACCTTCCGCGCCCAGCCCGTGTCAACAGAGGGCGATGACGCTCTTTATCAGAGTGAGGATAACACCTTTGGAACTCCGGAGCAGGATGCCAAAAGGCGCGATTTTACGGTAAACGGTCTTTTTTATGATATAAAAACCTTCGCAGTGATCGATTATGTGAATGGCCTCAAAGACCTCGAGCAAAAAGTGATCCGCAGCATTGGCGATCCCAATGTACGCTTTCGTGAAGACCCTGTGCGTATGATGAGGGCTGTGAGGTTTGCGGCTAAACTGAATTTTACAATCGAAAAGGGCTGCTGCAAGGCACTAAAAAAGCACCATGCTGACATTCTCAACGCCTCCGTGCCGCGCGTCTGTGAGGAAGTTTATCGCCTGTTTTCTGTGAATGCAGCTGAGAAGGCTTTCAAATTAATGTGGGAGTTCAAGTTGCTTGAAGATCTCCTGCCGGAAATCAATGAATATATCAACCGCAGCGGCAAAGAGACCTCACCGCTATGGCGCTATCTTACCGCGCTTGACCGCATGCCCGAGAACGGCAGTTTTTCAAATGGGGTGCGCACTGCGGTTCTATTTTATCCCCTGTTCCTTGAACAGTGCAGCCGTGAGAGTGAAGCCACGCCCCATGGGCGGATTAACCGCGCGCATGTTGCCCGCAAGGTCCTGAACCACCTAGTGAACTCACTGCACATTCCCAAGGCGATCTTTTATGCAGCGGTGTCGGCCATGGATCTGGTTCCCCGTTTTGATCCAATGCCTACTAGAGCCAGAGTAAATCGTTTTGTGAGAAACAGCAATTTTGAGGATGCGTTTATCTTTAAGCAAATTGTGGCCGCAGCCGAAGGCGACCCTTTTGCAACCCTAACGCAATGGGAAGAGCTTTGCAACGAGGTTGAGCCGGACGAAATCGTTGTTCAAAGCCGCGAAAAGGGAGGTAGACCTCCCCAGCGGAAGCGCCGCCATCCAAGGCGAAGCCGACAAAAGCAGAAGCAGGCTTAGTTGCTGCGGAAAACTACCTTAGCGTGCGGATTTGCGGTTGCGCAGTTTAAACAATTGGGTTTTGACCAAGGTGTAAAGCTCATGAATCTCACTGATTTTAAGGGCATAGGTTGCCGCGAGGTAAATAGCCACAAAGACCGCGCTGGCGATGCCGAGCTTGAGCAGATCACCCATACGATTAGCGAGTTCAATGTGGGTTGTCACACTGGGGTGAATGAGCCAGGCTGTTAAGCGGGAGAGGGTCAACCAAGCCCCCAGCCCAGCCACGACCGAGGCTGCTGTGATACGAATCAGGAAAGTCCAGGTCTCTTTAAAAGGAAAGACTGGGGCGCTTTGCTTGAGAAAGAGGGTGAGCGCAAAGCTCTTCAGTATCCTAGAGAGGGTGAAACCGCCAGCGATAAAACAGAGCAGCAGCACTCCGTTCGCGCCAGCGTAAACAAAGCCCGCCCAGCTGAACAGAATACTTGTCAGCGAGAAGAACATGCCTAACAGAGTCACAGTCCACATGCGGCGGTTGGCAAAAAAGGCCTGCATGGTCAGTGCCTCAATGGCCCCGGCAGGCAGCACGAAGGTGTAAAACGAGAGCGCCAGCGCGGTGCGGTGCACTGCGGTCTCATCAAAAAACCCGCCTTTAAAGACAAAGGCTGTAAACGGCACGGAAATAACGGCAATCAGGAGAGCGAAGGGAATAAAAGTTGCCAGCAATATACGTCCGAAATGGGTCACTAGCCGGCCAAGCTCAGCCTGGTTTTTTTTGTCAACCAATTCGCAGAAAAAGGGGAAAACCGCGATCGACAGAGTATAGGGCACCAACCAGTGCAGTGTGCTCTGAAGTTTCCGTCCCATGGTGTTGGCCTGCATCAAACCGCTCTCTTCCAAGGAGCTGAGAAAATAGACGTTGTTACTAACATCTCTGACTTTAGCGACAAGAATCCCGGCCAGCAGCGGGAGCATCAACCAGAGGAGTCTTTTAATAAAGGGATGGTGAAAGTTGAACTCCACCTTAAAATACCCCAGCTTATCGCGTAGTCCATAAAGATGGGTCGCCAATTTACAGACCGAGCCAGCCACAATACCCCACGCAAGCATCTGCGCGTTATCTTTAGAGAGAAAGCACCCGACCACTAAAAAACCAACTGCGCAGAATTTCCAGACAGCATCGCCGAAGGCGGCCAGAAAAAAACGTTTGTAAGAGTTCAGCAGAACGTAGGTGGTGGAACCCAGAGAAAGCCCAATGATCGCGGGTGAGAGCATTTTAAGACTATGTGCTGCCAAATCAAAGCGCTCTGGAGACTTTGCGCTGCTCCATTTGGTGCAGATTGTAACCGCCCACTGCGGAGCGAAAAAGAAAAACAGGGCCACGACAATCAGCAGCACGAACTGCGTACTCAGCACAGTGTTGGCAAAACTCCAAGCGCGCCTGATCCTCCCCCTGTCGATCAGACGCATAAACAGAGGCAGAAAAGCGGGCGCAAGCGCCTCCTCACTGACAAGAAAAAGCATAAAAACACCATTTTCAAAGGCAAAGGTGTAAACAACGTCGAAGGTCTCTGGAGGCAGCAGTCGGCCCATGACCTGAGCCTGGATGAAACCGGCCAATTTAAAGAGAATGTGGGCGATCAGAACTAAAGCACTCGCCTTAAAAATTCTTTTTTCCATCTTTGTCCGAGTTGTCGCCATATTGCCCCTTTGTGAGGGTTAAGGGTTGCAGTCGAGTCATTCGAGGTAGTCAAATTAATCGAGGTAGTCGAGGTAGTCGAGAAAATCGAATTCATCGACTTAATCGACTTAATCGAAGCACTTTAGAGCTTTAGTGCTTCTTCTCAATCCACCATCTGCATATCGCATAATTCGCGGTAATCCCCATTCTGCGTGTAAAGTTCATTATGGGTTCCGATCTCCTTGATGGCCCCTTTTTCCAGCACAATAATCTTGTCGGCACTCTTAATCGTGCTCAGTCGATGCGCGATAGCAAATGTGGTGCGGTTGGTCATCAGCGTATTGATGGCATCCTGAACCAAACGTTCAGTGACTGTGTCGAGCGCGCTAGTGGCCTCATCGAGGATCAGAATTCGGGGGTTCTTGAGGATTGCTCTGGCAATGGCAATACGCTGACGTTCGCCACCGCTGAGTAGAAAGCCCTTCTCGCCGGTCACACGCTGATATCCATCAGCATGCTCTAGAATGAATTTGTGAGCGTTAGCCATCCGGGCGGCAGCCTCGATTTGCTCCTGCGTGGCATTCGGTGTGCCATAGGCGATATTGCAGGCAATGGTGTCGTTAAAAAGAACGGTTTCCTGAGTGACAACCCCGATCAGGCGCCGTATATCCGCAATATCTATATCCCTAACATCGACTTCGTCCATCAGCACCGCGCCGGAGGTAACATCATAGAAGCGTGCCAGTAGGTTGGCGATCGTTGTTTTACCGGAACCAGTGCCGCCGACCACTGCCACCAGCGAACCACAGGGGATGTCAAAGGTGATATTTTTAATGGTTGGCTCTTCAGAGTTATGATAGTGGAAAACCACATTTTCGAAGCTGACGCGCATGGTGAAATCCTCTTTTTTAACGGGATTTTTTGCGATGGGCAGCGAGCAATCGGTGTCTAGCAATGAAAAAATACGGGCCAGCGCAGCGCGTCCGCGTTCAATCTGCGGCTGCAGCTGACTGATTTGCTTTACTGGTCGGTAGATAATAGCCAGCGGCACCAGCAACGGTGTGATCTCGGCTAGGCCAATTTTTTTGATCTCAAAACAATAAAAAACAAAGGCGCACCCGAGAAAGATGCCAATGCACTCAACTGCGGGCGGCACCAGAAGTTCAACGCGCAGCGCTTTGAGCACACTCTTGAGATAGTAGCTGTTGACCGCTCGATATTTCTCGACCTCCACCGCTTCGGTGAAATAAGCTTTGACCACACGGATACAGGTCAAATTCTCATGTATCCGAGAGATGACCATAGATATCCTCTCCATTGCTTTTTTAGCCCATTTGCGCACCTTGGCACCAAAAAACGCCATTGGCAGAAGAAAGAGTGGAAAACCCAACACAACCACTGCCAACACCTCAAGGATATTGTTCTTGATCGCAAAGTGAACCATGAAGCCAACGGCGAAGAGGATTTCAAAGGGCGCGCGACACACATGGGCCAGAGTGTTAGATATAACGCCATCAACCTGCTGAGGATCATGAGTGCAGCGGCTCATAATCTGGCCGACATCGGTGCGACCGAAAAACTCCAGCGATTGTTTTTGCAGATGATTAAAGAGATCTACTCGAAAATCCTGCACAACCCGTGCCCCTGCCCAACGCAGGCAGTAATTATTCAGGTACATGACAATTATTTTAAAGAGCACCACCACCGGAATAATAACCAGCGCAATTAACTTCAACAAGTTAGTGATATTACCTTGCTCATCGCGCAGCTCGACACCGAAACGAGCGGCCAGCGACTCTGCCTGCCTGAACCACGACGGCATATTTTGCTCTGCTTGAACTATCTCGCCGGTCGCATCCATAGTAGTATCCAGCGGCTCGCGCGCAGCTGCTTTCCCCTGGCTGGGCAATGGCGGCGCACTCTCAGTCATCACCTCATTAAGAGCGGGCTGAATCATCTGAAAGACAGGCACCCAGGCACCTGCCGTGAGTGTGCCGGCCAGCAATCCAATGATCAGCCGTACCCGGTATTTCACCGCATAGTGATATAACCGACCGTAGGCCTCTTTGGCCGAGTAATCCCTGTCAAAAAATTCAGCCATAGCAATTACCCTCGCCCCCCCAGCCAGCGTTCAGCCTCTAGAGCGGCGATACACCCAGTTCCAGCGGCAGTCACCGCCTGTTTGTAATGGCGATCCTGGACATCACCAGCGGCAAAGACCCCCTCCCGTGAGGTTCTGGTGTTGTTGGTTTTGACATAACCCTCACTATCCAGATCAAGATAATCAGCGAAGGGCGCAGTGTTGGGAGTATGGCCGATGGCAATAAAAACCCCCTGCACCGGAAGCTCTGTGATCGCATTACTTTTGACATTTCTAACCTTCAAAGCAGTGACCTCCCCCTTTTCCACATCCAGAAACTCTTCGGGTACTGAGTTCCATAGAATATCGATGTTAGCAGCGTCGAGTACCCGCTGCGCCATAATCTTGGAGGCGCGGAATTCATCGCGCCGATGAATCACAGTGACTTTACATCCGATCCGCGAGAGATAGAGCGCTTCCTCCATGGCGGTGTCGCCACCGCCGACAACGGCAACATCCCGACCCTTATAAAAGGAGCCATCACAGGTGGCGCAGCCGGAGACTCCCTTGCCGATCAAAGCCTGCTCGGAGTCTAGCCCCAGATAGCGCGCACTGGCGCCAGTGGCTATAATCAAAGCCTCGGTCTCCATCTCACCCTCAATCATCAGCGTCAGCTTCTTGACATCCCCTGAGAGATCACAGGCGGTGAGTTCATCCGTCAAAACACGCACACCGAGCCTTTCGGCCTGTTTTCGCATGGTTTCCACCAGCTCATTTCCATCCACAGGCTCCTCGAATCCGGGGAAGTTCTCAACATCCGTGGTCTGGGTCAACTGCCCGCCGGGTGTCATCCCGGTGATCACAACAGGCGCCAGGTTCGCACGCGCGGCATAGATCGCCGCTGTCATGCCAGCTGGTCCGCTGCCAATAATCACAACTTTTTCCATTGTTTTCTCCATTTATGTGTAACGCAGCACCTCGTCCACGGTTGTGTAACCATCGAGAACATTGCGGATCGCATCCTCGCGCAAAGTCCGCATTCCCAGCTCACGCGCTTTTTCCCTGATATACAGCGTAGGGCGCCGCTCATTGATCAGCATCCGGATAGGGTCAGTGACACGCAGATATTCAAAAACACCTTTCCGCCCTTTGTAGCCAGTGCTGTTGCATTTTGTGCAACCGCGTCCATAGAAAAACTGGCGATCTCCAATATCATCCTGGGTTAAATCAAGTTTCTGAATGGTTTCAAGGTCAGGCGTGTAACCCACTTTGCAGTTGAGACAGATGGTACGCGTTAATCGCTGACCGAGCACCCCTTCCAGCGTGGATGAGATCAAGTAGGGCGCGATGTTCATATCGCACAAGCGGGTCACAGCGCCCGCAGCGTCGTTGGTGTGAAGTGTGCTGAAAACAAAGTGGCCGGTCAATGAAGCCTGAACTGCGATTTCAGCGGTTTCCTTGTCGCGAATCTCACCAATCATCATGATATCAGGATCCTGCCGCAAAAAAGCGCGCAGCACTCTGGCAAAGGTGTTGCCAGCGGACGGATTGATCTGCACCTGGATAATACCGTCGATATCGTATTCAACCGGCTCCTCGGCTGTCAGCAGCTTGGATTCGATCTTGTTAATTTTGCGCAGACATGAGTAAAGCGTAGTAGTCTTGCCGGAGCCGGTCGGTCCGGTTACAATCAGGATGCCATTCGGTTTTTCGATATCCATAGTGACTGCTTCATAAATATCCTCCGGCAGCCCGACATTCTCAATATCCAGCGAGACGACCGAGCGATCAAGAACACGCAGCACGACACTCTCACCATGCGCAGTCGGCAGGCAGGAGACACGCAGATCCACATGATGGCCGGCCACTGTCAAAGAGATACGCCCATCCTGCGGAACACGGCGCTCGGCAATATTAAGCCCTGACATAACTTTAATACGTGAGATAATCGCCAGCGCCAGACGTATGGGGGGCGGCGACATCTCGTAGAGCGCCCCATCCACCCGGTAACGGATACGGAATGATGTTTCAAAGGGCTCGAAATGAATGTCAGAAGCTCTGTCTGTCACCGCCTGATAGAGCACCAGATTCACAAATCGAATCACCGGGGCGGCTGCGGCGGCATTTTCCAAGCTGACGGCGTCAGAGCCGTCCACCATGAGCGTGCTGTCAGAGGCCATATCCGACTCAATGCCATCGATCATATCAGCGATGGAGGCGCTGTCCTCACCGTAATTAGCACGGATACGCTCCAGCAGATCCTGCTCTTTGGCGAAAGCGAACTGCACGTCGCGAGTGAGTACAAACATCAACTCATCCATCACATGCGGGTCAAGCAGACTAGATGTTGCTAATGTGACAGTGCCTGCGGTGGCACTTACAGGCAGCACATTGTACATCCGCGCCACGTTGCCAGGCACACTTCCGATTACATCGGGATCAAGAGAGGCGATCTCCAGATCAATGACATCACACCCCTGATAGGAGGCCATCATACCCAACAGATCCTCTTCGGAAACATAGCCATTGTTGATCAAAATTTTGCGAATGGAGTTTCCTGTGCGCTGTTGTTCTTCACGTATCTCCTCGCTCTGCTGCATGTCGATCACGCCATTACTGATCGCCAGATCAATCAAAGGATCGTAAAGCGCTGTTTCTGTGAGTGCCTTGTTATCCATAAAATTACCCTCGTTGCTGCAACTCTTGTTTAAGCTTTTGAACAACTGTTTCAGGATCTTTTGCTTTCGTGATCAAGTCATCATATGAAATCATCCCAGCTAGATAGAGTTTCATCAAATGCGAGTCAAGCGTCACCATGCCGAACTTGTGACCTGTCTGAATATCCGAATCAATCTGGAAGGTCTTATTGTCGCGGATACGGGAGCGTATCGCCGGCGTGGAGATCATGATTTCAAACGAAGCCACCCGCCCTGGTTTATCAACCCGCTTGAGCAGGAGCTGTGAGATCACAGCGACCAGGCCAACAGAGAGCTGGGTTCTAACCTGCTCCTGCTGATCCATTGGAAACGCGTCCACAACACGGTCAACCGTGGCCGTGGCGCCGGTGGTGTGCAGCGTGGCGAAAACCAGATGGCCGGTTTCAGCGGCGGTGATTGCGGCCTGCATGGTTTCCAGATCGCGCATTTCACCCACCAGAATTACATCCGGGTCCTGGCGCAGAGCACGCCGGATAGCCTCAGCGAAACTCGGAACGTCATGGCCAACCTCACGTTGGGTGACAATACAATTTTTATGCGGGTGGTAGTATTCAATTGGGTCTTCAACCGTGATGATATGCAGAGCGCGCTGCTGGTTGATGACATCAAGCATACTGGCCAAGGTGGTGGATTTGCCGCAACCAGTCGGCCCGGTCACAAGAATCAATCCCCGAGGTTTAAAGAGCAACTCTTTCACCTGCTCGGGCAGGCCGATTTGTTTCAGCGTCAAAAGGTCACTGGGAATCAAACGCAACACAATGCCGAAACGTGAACGTTCCTTGAATACCGAAACACGAAAACGGGCGGCATCACCGAAAGGCAGTGCGAAATCGGTGCCGCCGCTCTGTTCGACCTCCAGCCGACCATCCTCTTTGAGGATCGAAAGTGCCAGGCGTTCGGTATCTTCCGCGGTTAACACCGGAATATCCAAAGGTGTTAAAGCGCCGTGAATACGCAGCATTGGCGCCACGCCAACTCTGATATGCAAATCGGACGAACCTTCGTCAACCGTTGCCTGCAGCAACTCATTCATAGTAAGTTCGTTATTCATTATTCAGCATCTCCCATTGTTGCTCTCAAAACTTCCTGGAGCGATGTCATGCCTGAAGCAACCTTCAACATGCCATCCTCTCGCAAGGTTCTCATGCCCATCTCCCGGGCCCGCGCGCGCAAAACTGAGGCTGGCGCCTGATCAAAAATCAATCTCTGGATCGTGTCGTCCATCAAAAAAATCTCAAAAATACCTTTTCGCCCTTTATAACCGGATTGGCTGCAAGCGGAGCAGCCTTTGCCTTTAAACACCTTCCCTGTTGTTATGCGTTGTCCCATGGCACCCAGCATTTTTATCTCACGCTCGGTGGGGGTGTAATCCGCGCGGCATTTATCGCAGATGGCGCGCACCAGCCGCTGCGCCATGGCCGCCCGTATGGCGGATGCCACGAGGAAAGGCTTAACGCCGATATCCAGCAGACGGGTAACCGCACTGGGTGCGTCATTTGTATGCAGCGTGCTGAAAACTAAGTGACCGGTCAAGGCGGCCTCCATCGCGATATCGGCTGTCTCCGCATCACGAATTTCTCCGATCATAACAATATTAGGAGCTTGTCGCAGAATAGACCGCAGCGCAGCGGAGAAGTCCAGCCCCACATCCCGATTTACCTGTACCTGATTGATGCCTTCCATCTGATATTCAACAGGGTCTTCAACCGTGATGATCTTACGGTCTGGCAGGTTGATCTGCCCCAGACAGGCGTAGAGCGTGGTCGTCTTGCCGGAACCGGTCGGCCCTGTCACCAGCAGTACGCCATCGGGCAAGTTGATCAGGCGCTCAAATTTATTCTGGTCATCAGAGAGAAATCCCAACTGCGGCAGTCCCAAACTCAGATTTTCCTTGTCCAAAATACGCATCACAATACTCTCGCCATGGTTGGTCGGAACTGCGGAGACACGCAAATCCAGCTCACGTCCCTGCACCTTGACTTGAATACGCCCATCCTGAGGAACGCGTTTTTCAGAGATTTTCATATTGGACATGATCTTGACCCGGCTCAGAATGGCGGCCTGCAGCCGTTTGGGCGGTGTATCCATTTCGCGCAGCACACCGTCAATCCGATAACGCACGCGGAAGGTGCGTTCGAGCGGCTCCAAATGAATATCAGAGGCCCGCATTTTACAGGCCTCCATGATGATTAAACTCACCAGACGGATCACCGGGGCGTCCGAGTCGCCCGCGTCCGGATCAGTTTCATCGAGCGCAAGCTTTTGCTCAATGTCTAAATCCTCACCTCCGAAGCCAAACTTGCTCTCAAAATCTTCTGGGTATAATTTTTCAAGTGCGCTCTTCACCTCACTGGCGGGAGCTATAACAGCCTCAATGTTCTTATTCAGCACATAGCGGAGGCTGTCAACCGTGTCGTAGCCCATCGGGTCGCCCAGCGCGACAGTGATTGTGTCTTCAGTGCAATACACCGGCACCACCCCGTACTTGCGGGCGACATCTCCGGGGATCGTATCCTTGACAGCGATATCGATCGAATCCACATCCACATGAACATACTCCAAACCAAACTGATACGCGATCAGAGAGAGAACATCATCCTCATCCACAACCCCGCTTTGCATCAGAATATCGAGTGTGGTTTCCCCTTCTTCCTTGAGAGAGCCTTTGACAGCATCGACCTGCTCAGACGTCACATACCCCTGTTCCAGCAATAAATCTAAGACATAGTCATCATTTGAAGTCACAAATTCTCTCCTCAATCAAAAGTGCGTAAAATCGCTCAGCTTAATTCAGCAAATTTTTTAGCGATCATTTGGTTAACGACCTTGGGGTCAGCCTTGCCTTGGCTCAACTTCATCACCTGGCCAGTCAGAAAACCAGCTGCCGCCTTTTTGCCTGCTAAAAAGTCCGCAACTGATTTTTCATGAGCAGCAAAAACCTCATCAATATAGGATTGCAGCACTCCGCAATCGCTGACCTGCGCCAGCCCGCGCGACTCCACTAGAGCCATCGGCTCGCCGCCCTGCCGGAACAGCTCGGGTAAAAGCTCTTTAGCAGTGGGGCCGTTGATCACACCCCGCGTGACCAGGGTTATCAGCCCCGCCAGCGCTTCGGGGGTAAGCGCACATTGATCAATCGTCAGCCCGCTCTCCGAAATCAGACACATCACATCTGTCATGAACCAATTGGAGAGGATCTTGGCCTCACCGCAAATCGCCGCTGCGGCCTCAAAAAAATCCGCGTTCGGCTTTTCATCCGCGAGCACACCAGCATCATACTCTGGAATGTTGTACTCTTTGGCCATGCGTTCGCGCCTGACAGAGGGCAGCTCCGGTAGAGTGGAGCGCCAACCCTCCACCAACTGCTCGCTCAGCACCACTGACACCAGATCAGGCTCGGGGAAGTACCGATAGTCATGCGCGTTCTCTTTAGAGCGCATGGCTTGGGTCTCGCCCAGCTCCGCCTCCCAGCGCCGTGTCTCCTGCACGAGCTGGCCCCCATTGCGAACAACATAAAGCTGGCGCTCAATCTCGTAGTTCAGGGCAGCATAAATACCCTTGAATGTGTTCATATTCTTGATCTCAACCCGGGTGCCCAGCTCAGCTTGCCCTTCAGGGCGGACACTGACATTGACATCCGAACGCATGTTGCCCTCCTCTAGGTTGCACTCGCTGACTCCAGCGTACACCAGAATTTGACGCAAGTTGTGGAGGTATGCCATCGCCTCATCAGGAGAGGTGAGATCAGGCTCTGAAACAATCTCCATCAGAGGCATCCCGCACCGGTTAAAATCAACTCCGCTATGACGCGCGTAATGGATGATCTTGCCGGCATCCTCCTCCTGATGGATATGGTGAATGCGAATCAGCCGCGCACCATCAGGGGTGCCAATTGTCACCCCGCCGCCAACACACAACGGCAGCTCCTGCTGCGTGATCTGGTAATTTTTCGACATGTCCGGATAAAAATAGTTCTTGCGATCAAAGGTGCTGGTGTGGTTGATCGCACACCCCAGCATCAACCCGGATATCACACATTGCTTCACAGCCTCACGGTTCATAACTGGCAGCGCGCCAGGATAGCCCAGACAAACCGGACACACATTGGTGTTAGGCTCAGAGCCAAACTCTGTTGAGCAGCCGCAGAACATCTTCGTACAAGTCTTGAGATGCACATGTGTCTCTAAACCAATTGTTATCAGATACTTACTCATTTAAAACCTTGATTATTTCCGTTCTCGCAATCCCTTGGCTCGCTCACACGCAAGCGCACCTGCCATCTCACCTGCCATCCCGCATTTTTTCATAAGCATGCGCCACACTCAAAACACGATTCTCACTAAAAGCCTGCCCCAAAACTTGAAGGCCAATCGGCAAACTATCCGTGGTGCTGCCGCAAGGCAGCGAGATACCGCAGATCCCAGCCAGACTCGCCGGCACAGTGAAGGCATCACCCAAATAGCTCTTTAAAAGATCCTGCTTCGCCGCCCCTATTTTATAAGCAGCCGTGGGCGAAACCGGGGTCATCAAAACATCACAGCTCTCAAAAGCCCGCGTGTAATCCTCCCGGATCAAGGTGCGGGCCTTCTGCGCTTTAATATAGTAAGCATCATAATAGCCGCTGCTCAACACATAGGTTCCCAATATAATCCGGCGCTTGACCTCAGCTCCAAAACCCTCTGCCCGGCTGGCGGCATACAGTTCATAAACCGAACCGGGCATGGCTGTCTGGTGGCCATAGCGCACGCCATCAAAACGGGCTAAATTGGCTGAGGCCTCCGCGTTCGCCAGAATATGATAAACCGCAATTGCATACTCGGTGTGCGGCAGCGAGAGATCAACTATCTCAGCACCAGCGGCTCGGCAGACCTCAACCGCACTCAACACCGCTGCAATGACCTCTGGATCTGAGCCCTCGATAAAATACTCACGCGGCAGCCCAATCCGTACACCTTGCATATTGCCAGTCAACCCGGCCTCATAATCAGGAACCTTGAGATCCAAGGTCGTGCCGTCATGCGGATCATAACCAGCCAACGCGCGTAGGAGAATCGCCGCGTCTTCAACGGTCTTGGTCAAAAGGCCTACCTGATCCAATGAAGAGGCATAGGCGGCCACACCATAGCGCGAAACCCGTCCATATGAAGGCTTCAAGCCCACACACCCGCAAAAAGAGGCTGGCTGCCGGATTGATCCGCCCGTGTCGGTTCCCAGCGCGGCAAGCGCCTCGCCGCCGGCCACTGCGGCGGCCGAGCCACCGCTGGAACCACCGGGTACATACTCGAGGTTATGCGGATTGCGTGTGATTTGAAAAGCTGAACTCTCAGTAGTCGAACCCATGGCAAACTCATCCATATTGGTACGACCCGCGAAAACAACGCCCGCCGAACGCAGCTTGGCTGCCACCGTGGCATCATAAGGCGAGCGATAGCTCTCCATCATGCGCGAGGCGCAGCTGCAGCCCTCCCCGTTGACATTGATCACGTCCTTGATCGCAAGCGGCAGACCCAGTAAAGGCGCGTCATCGCCCGCTGACCGTCTCTGATCCGCCGCTGCGGCCTGTTTCAGAATATAGTCAGCGTCCACCTTGAGATAAGCCTGCAGCTGACCATCTTTCGCACCAATGGAGCTAAGCAGTGCCTGAGAAAGCTCAACCGAGGAAAACTCTCTTTTCTTGAGGCCCCGCAAGGCGCCTGCCACTGTGAGAATCGCAATATCTTCCATAAATCTCTCAATATCAAAATTACAAACCATCCGAGGCGGAAAAAACCCGCTGCATCAAGTGTCCTCAACAATCTTCGGCAGTTTAAACTCGCTCTCTGTACGCGCCGGAGCATTGGCCAGCGCCTCAGCACGGCTGAGTGAGGGACGGACAACATCCTCCCGAAAAAAATTGGTGGAAACTTGACCATGCATGGTTGGCTGGACACCCTCCAGATTCAGGGCGCTGATCTTATTGACATAGCCAACAACCGTCTCCAACTGAGCTTGAAAAAGCTTTTTTTCCTCGGCGGTCAACGCAATCCGAGCCAGCTCCGCAACATATGCCACATCTATATTTAGACTCACCTAAAATCTCCTTGCAGAATGTCAGTCGCTTAAACAACCAACCAGAAAAATAAAACAATCATTATATACGCTATAATCACCCAGCACAATTCAAAACACACAAAAAACACCTTAACCAGCGAAATTTCCGTTAGCTAAGGCATAAAAAGCGCATATCATCGCAAAAAATCGTCGACCAGCATCGCCGTCCGTTATCGTAAACCGGAGGCGAAGCCGACCTTCAGTAGTTTCCGATTACATCGAGACTTGTCCGATTAAAAATCGGACCTAAGTTGCTCCCGCGCCAAAAGCGCGACCTTTTCACTTTTCACTTTCATAAAGAACTACTCGCTAACGTAGCAACCAACATTGCTATAGTAGCCAAGAAAAGCCGGTATCCTGAAGTATTGAGATCCTCAGGATATCCGGCTGAGAGAGGTTATTTTTTCTTATCTCTTTTAACCTGCTTCTTCTCTTTAGGGGTCAATTTAGCTTTCTTCTGAGCTTCTTTTTTACCCTTATCCTTTTTTCCTGTGTCGCCCATATCTTCCTCCTTTAACATTAATGGATTATCGACTTAAAGGTATGATACCTGCCACAGATATCCAATACCACTATTAAAGTAACGCGAATATAAATTATTATGACAACTCTGTCAAGCTAGACCCCGTTTAAAATCCTCTAATTCCGCTCAAGAAATACGGCGTTGCCTCTATTCCGAATTCAGCCGCTCTGCCCTACGGCGCGATGACCTTGACAAGATTCAAACGCGCATCACAGGCTCCCTCGCTGCTAAAGCTCACCTGATTAGGGCCTCCCTGTAAAAGAGGCAACTCTTTCTCCAGACGCCCTTGGGAGAGAATTTTACGGCTGCTATCGATGATCTGCCAGTTCTGCTGATCGCGGCAGCGCACTCTCTCCCCAAGTTTCAGGGTGATATCAAACTTCGCCACATGATTATTAATGGTGAGCGTCGGATTAACCACTGGCCCATACAACTCAATCTCCACCTTCGCCTTTTGGCCAGCAGACATAGGCTCAATCCAACGACTCTCCTGGCTCCCGCCGTGCTGGATGATCCGTGGCAGCGCAAAGGCACGCTGGAGGTATTTCCAACCAATCGCCGACTCCGGCTGCATACTGCCAAAAGCTTCACCACGCGAAATCAACGATAGCTCAGCGCGCGGAACTCCCTCTCCCTTTGAAACCGGCATAAGTGTAAGGCGATTGACACCCTTTTTATAAAGCGGTTGTTTTGACAGTGACACCGATGCCAGCGGATCACCGCTTGGATTAAAATGCGTGCAGCGACCATCCGCATCAACCTCCGCAAAATCGCCGGAGTTCAATGTGAAAGGAATGATCAGCGACTCAGCGTTGACCTGAATTTCAGGATTGACGATTTTACAGTCTTTCGCAGGCAGTGCCACAACCGGTGAGAGAACCACCGCTGTGCCACCACCAGCCGGAATGTTGTTGAGATAGATATTGACGGCCGAGAGATACTTCCGATTCAACGGATTGCGATAAAGCGCATGGATATTGTTGTATGGCCACCGGTAAAGCTGGTGCAGCCGCGTGTCACGCTCTCGAAGATGGAATTCGCAATAACGCCATCCCTCAAAGTTCAGAGTCACATAATGCTCGGAGAGTCCACCCAAATGCTCGCGTGGTGTCGCCAACTGCACATTCAGTAAGGCACCGCTGCCATCGCCTTTAACCCAGAGCCCCACCGCCCCGCAGGGGGAGATATCCAAATAGTCGGGCGCAAAACTAACGGAAGCCGAAGACCAGGCACCATACGCAGCTTCCCCCTGATTCTTAGCTTCCAGCTTGAAGGAACCGGCAAAGCGCTCCTCAGCCGTGGAACTCACAGCCAGCTTAACGGATGGAGCTGTTTTGATCTGGAGATTCGTACACGCGGTGCCACCCACAAGCAGTATGGCGGCAGGGTCGTTATAAGGCAGCGCTCTTTGCAAGGCCTCCATCCGCAGGGTGGCGGGTTGCTCTCCAAAGCTGTTAACCGACTCCCAGACACTTCCCTCAGCCGCACTCACCCGATGATAATCATATGCCACGGGCGTGAAGCGCCACAGGCCGCTCGGGTTTTGGCGCAACTCAAACTCTTGGCCTGGAACAGCAATCTGATCTAATGTCGGTCGGTCAAAATATTCCGCTAAACGCAGCTTTTCGTACCACCCCAGAATTGTCAGCTGCTTTTCAATCGCGTAGGACAAAGGCTGATGCGAGACATTGACCCCCTGAATGGAAGATGCGCTCTCCAGTGCCATATTTTTACAGGCAAAGTACTCCATTTCATCTTGAAAGTGGCCTCTGACATTCGCGTTTACCTGCCGAGGCGCCCACCAGCCAAGTTGAGGCGCCAGCAGGTCAGTTTTCCGATATGTCTTGGCAGAACTAACATGCAAATCATGAAACTCCTTCATGCCCCACATCGGATGATCCCAGGCACCCAGCCGCGAGTGAAACCACCAGTTATGCGCCCCGTGACAGCTCGCCTCAATCACAGCATCGTTGCGCATCTTTTTCATAATGGAGTGACGCATAAAGTCAATCCCGTAACGGGAGCGCATGCCCTCTGATCCGTCAAAATAAAAGTTGTCGATCTCGCAACTGTTAAAGATATGCGCCAACCGCCGCGCCAGGGCCTCTGCCAGGGCCGAGTCCGGTTTGGGATAAAATGCGTAATAGCGCTGTTGCAGATAATCAATCGAGTCACCGCCCTTGTAAGCAGCGGCGGTTGTGCCAAAAGCGCCCCTTTTACAATCAAAGAAACCATAAGGCTTGGTACGGCTGATCCGAGTATACTGAATAATCTCATCACCAATGCGCAAGGCGTTGCCATTGCCGCTGTAAGTGAAAACAACATCATGACCAGCGACCGGAATTTCATCGACATAAACAGATGTCGTATCAGCAGGCAGGTCCTTGCTCAGTGTATAGACATTCGCAGCCAGCAAGTCAGGGTGCGGCACAGGCGTGACCCATGGATCCCGTGGATTAATACAGGCGGTCAATGTATGCATCCCAGCCTTTAATCCAGCAGCATGAATGCGCTGCACCGCCCGCTTTAAATCGGCCTCGCCCTCTGGGAAAAGGGTGCGATTGATCGGATACTGGCCCAAACCCTGCCACCAGCCGTGCAAATGGATAACTTCATGTCCACAGCGTCGGGCCAGTTCGATCCACTCATCTACAGATGCCAGCGAAAGATCTGCAAATAAGTAGGAGCCCTTATTAGCCCGCGAGTCCAGTGACCAGGCACCCCCGTTTGTTGAATAAGGAACTCCGGCATGCTGCGTCATTTTTCGCAGAATGCTCGGCAACTCCGCCCGTGGGCCAACGGCCAATCCCCCCCGCCAACCAACAAGCCCTAACTCCCGTGTTGTCTGAAGCCGCAGATTATTAGCAAAGAGCGACATCTCAACTGGCAGGTCATAACCGCGCAAACAAATGCCCTCTTCCTCATCAGAGAGCATGTTCGCCATCCCGCCGTAGTAATTTTTAAGAGCGGATGCAACCTCAAAAAAGGTCAGGCGCTCCACATTTTTCAAGGTACACTCCAGCAGGTCAATATCAAAAAAATCACCCTGATCTGATATCTTCAAATCAACCCAACCAGGATCACCACGAAAGAAAAAACGCAACCGATTGTGATCCAGAGCCTCCACCTTGGAGCACTTGAGCTGACGACCGGTATCAGTTGCCGCACTCACCAAAGCGGTGGGATGAGATAACAAAGCACGGTTGGTTTGCTTTGATTGCATCTGCGACAGCCATCCTCGCTGGTTGACAGAAAACGAGATATAACGGTTCTCAAAATCAGCCACCACCGGCAACGGCTTGGAGTCATGTACAGTATAGACAGCGGAGGCGCGCTTCATATCAGTGGCAAGGCTTTGAACCTCCTGCTGGGAGAGTGCCCGATTGTAGATACGCAAGTCATCCATCAGCCCGTTATGGCAGGCCGGCGGGTACCAGCCACCCAGGCGCAAACCATCGCATTGAATAGGAAAATCCCATTTCCCATCAGCCACCTTTTTGCCATCCACATATGTCGAAATATGCGGGCGTTCAAAAGTCACACACAGATGTGTCCACTTGTTTGTCGGCAATTGATTCAGCAAAGACACACCCACCTCCCGCCATCCATCACCCTTTGTATCCGGCTTGCCAAAACGAACACTGCATGTGTTCTGATTGACAAACAACATCATTCCACCTGGAGACCATGTGCGGCTGGTGAGAATATTCGGGTAGCTACGCATGGCATCCCCCTGCCACATGACCCAAATCGACAGTGAAAGAGCATTAGCGTTGCGCATGGCCGGGATCGCTTCAATTTCGACAAACGCGTTGGCGCCTCCAAAGCTAAGGGCTGTTCCAAATTCGCCCTTGGCCCATTGAACATTTTTGAGTTCCGCCTGAACACCCCCTTTCGAACCACGGTCGCTGACTACCTCGTGCTGCTCATCAAATGGCAGCCAAAGTAATTCAGGGACATCGCCGCAGGCCCGCCCGACAATCAACAAACAAATGACACTGGCAAAAAACCGATATTTCTTCTTCATGTGGTCTCCCTTGAACGTTAATTTTATTTTCTCAAAACAATTCTCTCAGATCCTGTCGCGAAAAACAAGAAGTTCGGCAAGCGTTTTCATAAGTAATTGAGTACAAGCACTTAAAGTGGTATTTCAAACAGTTCCAACTTCACTAAAAACTTCATCTGCAAGCAAGGATGCTTGCACTACTTCATTGTCACTTTCAACACCACTACATTTAAAGGCTTTTCAACAGTAATACGCCGCTCTTCCGGCTCTTCCCCCAGCTCAAAATAAAGGTGGATCGCTGTTGCGGGAATAAGCTCCTCTGCCCGCTCAGGCCACTCCACGGCCACCACCGCTCCATCCTCCAGATACTCCGCATAACCAATTGCCAGCAGGTCATCGGGCGAGTTCAAACGGTACAAATCTATATGCACCAGCTTAAAGGCTGGTGTTTGATACTCATTGGAAATAGCGAATGTTGGACTTGTCAGCGGCTGGGTCACCCCCAATGCGGCACCAACCCCCTGCATAAAGGTGGTCTTGCCTGAGCCCAACTCACCATGCAACGCCAGAACAACACCGGGTTCTAGCAACTCAGCTACCTCTGCGGCCAAAGCCCAACACTCTTCCACTGATTTCACAAGATAAAATTTTTTCATCAACAAAACCTTTTCGAATGGCCTCTACCTCAGCCACTCAATGCACTCGTCGATAAAACGTTCGATATACACCTCGCTAAACGCCGAGGCATGCGGCATACGCACCAGACCCGGCAGGTTTTCATCGGCCAGCGGCGACTCCGCCGTCAAAGGCTCCTGCTGGAAAACATCCAGGCAGGCCCCCCTGATGGAACCAGCCCTCAGGGCCTTGGCCAGTGCCACTTCATCAATGCTGTTGCCACGTCCGAAGTTATAGACCACCGCATGCGCTGGCATACACTCAAACTCTCGCTCCCCTAGAAAATGATCGGTGCCTGTGTCTGATGGCAACAGCATAATAACATGATCAGCATGAGCTAACACACGCTGCAAACAGGCGGGTGGCTGAACCGAGTCGCCGCTCTCAAACCATGCCGGCAAATTCACGGCTGGAGTGCGGCGAATGCCCGTCACACGGATATTGAAGTGTTTTAACATGCGGCCGACATGTTGCCCGATTTTTCCGAAGCCGATTATAACGGCATGTGTGCCAGAGATCAAGCGGGCGCCCAACAGTGCCTGATCCGGCCACAGCTCGCCCTGCAGCTGATGGCGATACGCAGTTAAAATTCCCCGATTAAAGGCCAGCAGCAGGCCCAGCACACTCTCCGCCATCAAAGGTCCATGAAAGGTGCCGTTCTTAATCTCGATCCACTCAGGAATCGAACTGGCAGCAAAAAAATCCCGACCCGCTGCGGGTGTGGCGATTTTACGCAGCTTGGGTGCCAGATCAAACCATTCCTGCTTAAACCTCCAGGTGAGGGCCACCTCCGCTTCCGGCAGTGCTGCCAAAAACTCATCCCGACTATGGCACCAGATCACCGCGGCAGCTGGCAGGCTCGCACGTAAACGCTGGATATGGCACTCCTGTACCGAAAAAAATGGTACCCGGCTCTGCTGAAAAACAGCTATTATTTTTTTATTCATAAGCTCAAAGTTCCACCGGGGTTGCGCGCTGAACGTTTATCGGGGTTTAATGTAGTAGTTGCTTTTAAGACAACATTCATACCGCAGCGTAATAACCCACACGTCCATTTCGAAATTTTCTATCGTTGTCAACGCTGTTCTCTTAGTGGGGGGCTGGCTGCCCCCGTACCCCCCCCCCGCCGGACCGTCCGTGTAACGCAGATGTGCGCGGCTACCGCCTTATGCACCCGCCAGCGCGCACTCCCAAATCCCTCCCTCTCCCTGTGGGAGAGGACCGGGGTGAGGGTAGCGCTACTGCGCTATAGTCCTCACAAGGCGGAAGCCATAATCGGAGTTCCGGCGCGACGGATAGTTGTAGGAACGAGACGCCGAACGACAGCTCGACGCGGAGTCGTACCAATTTCCGCCCCGCAGCACGCGGTGAGGCCCCGACTCCGCCCCTTTGGGGTCTGTGCCTGCAACTAACGTCCCTGTCCAGTCCAGGCACCATTCGTACACATTACCGTGCATATCGTACAAGCCCCAATCATTCGGCGCGTACGAGCCGACAATAGCTGTGCCGTTCGACGCATCACAACCCGCCACGGAATTAACCCACGCCGTGCCGTCCCACACCTTCCCTCCGTTGCTAGCATAGCGCCCCAACACGTTCATCTGCGCATTGGAGTCAGTATTTGAAGGTGTTCCAAATTTGTCGCTGTAATAGGTTGTCGTTCCCGCCCGGCAGGCATACTCCCACTGCGCATCAGTTGGCAAATCAAAATTCGCCAGTAAGGTCTTACTCCGCAATTTACCCATGAAAGAATCTTGTCCAACTTGGTTGGACTGCGGCCAGTTAGGGCTGATCACACTTCCATTCCCAGCGGGATTCTCGCGGATATCGTAGTACGAAACCTGCTCCATTGGCCGGAACGCCTTACTCGATACGTCAGTGAAATAAGCCTTTCGGGTGCCACCCATTACATTGGCCCACTGCCCCTGTGTCACTTGAAACACACCCGCGTAAAAATCTTGTGTCAGCGTGACAGTAACAGGCGTGTCCTCCCCCATGGGAAACGTTCCAGCAGAGACTTTGCTCATCACTAAATGAGAGCTCTTGTAGACAGCATTCGTCACCCCTCCATACGGCAGTGCCTCCACACTCACATAATAATTCACCGGGTAGTTGTCGGCAGAGGCCCCACCAGTCAGGTCGATCACCATAACCTGCGGCGGCGCGTCAACAGACCACGCCGTTACCTTCGCCTTAGCGACCTGAGTCAGGTTCTCGGGCCAGTCCGCGCCCGCGTTCCAAACGATGGAACCACTTCCCACCTCAACTACCTTGCACACATCACCAGAGAGGCGCGTCACTGCGCTGTCCGGGAGGGCGACCCCATTGGTCTCAATGCCCAGCGTTACGATCGCCGCCTCATCTAGATCATACGTAATATCCACGATGCGCGACCCCGCGCGTTGCTTCATCACCACATTGGACACCACCGGCACGGCATACGCCGCGCCCAAGGTCATAAAGACCGCCACAGCCGCCAGGACTACTCTGCTTGTCATACGCTTCATTGCGTTACCTTTCTTTAAGTATGTATTCACATACCATATTTAAAAAACAAGTTTCAAGGGTAACCTCGCTTCGCTCGGTGACTTTTTTGAAGGATGATTCGCGAAGTTACAGCCCTGTATATTTCAAGGGTAACCTCGTTTCGCTCGGTGACTTTTTTGAAGGATGATTCGCGAAGTTACAGCCCTGTATATTTCAAGGGTAACCTCGTTTCGCTCGGTGACTTTTTTGAAGGATGATTCGCGAAGTTACAGCCCTGTATATTTCAAGGGTAACCTCGTTTCGCTCGGTGACTTTTTTGAAGGATGATTCGCGAAGTTACAGCCCTGTATATTTCA
>Ga0265294_10000228_pt1 | contig 72415 bp, 85 predicted proteins | sample MunlanPumphouse3_FD_192504 | JGI IMG/M metagenome (GOLD analysis project Ga0265294, IMG submission 192504) | Groundwater microbial communities from a municipal landfill in Southern Ontario, Canada - Pumphouse #3 | ecosystem: Environmental > Aquatic > Deep subsurface > Groundwater | place...
ATGAGTAACTATATCATTGATGATGTCTGCTTCTTTTTGAGTTTTGCCTACACTTATCACTCCAAAATCTTTTACGACCACATAGTTTGGTGCAGGATTTAGCATTATTTCATCTTTTGCAAAAGTATTAAAATACTCCGTGTAAGATGCTTTATACTCATCTACGGCTTTTTGGATTTCTTGATTTTCTAGTATCAAAGGAGTTCTTTTTGTTCTTATTATATGCTCAGGGGTGAGTACTCCTCTAGTTGCTTTTTGTTTCAAATTTCTCATACTTGCATAGTGCAATGCAAGGGGAGATTGATTGACATTGATAGCTATTTCATACCCTTTTTCTTTTGATAGTATTGATACAAGATTTTCTATATCTATCATCCCTTTTGGGTAGTATTTTTCTATCACCAAAGGGGCTTTTTGGCTCAAAAATTCTTCAGCTTTGCCGACAGATTCTATCATCTTATCATATGATTTTTTGCCATCATCGTCAAATGTGAAAATACCATGATTTAAAAGCACTATTCCATCACATTTTTCCCAGTCGAAATTTTGCGTCATTTCATATATAGTTTTTGCAAGTATAAATCCAGGCATCACATAAGGTATAATCAAAAAATTTGGATAAATTTCTCTTATCAAATATTCCCCATTTGTGCTGTTTGATATGGTTACTACAGCATCAGCGTGGGTATGATCTACGAATTTATATGGTATTATGGCGTGAAGTATCGCTTCTACTGATGGATTTGGGGCAGATTTGTCTATCATTGCCTCTTTTTGAAGTCTTACCATATCACTATCGCTTAGAGCCTCAAAAGTTGCCATATCTTTCAAATTATCTAGCTTCACAGGGGCAAAACCCTCCACCTTGATACTTACCAAATCCCAACCGCTTCCTTTTACAAAAAGTATATCTTCACCGTTTACTACACTTTTTACAGAAGTATTTCCACCTCCGTGAAGTACAAGTTCGTCACTTCTTCCTAGTAAATTGGATGTATAAACTCTTAAGCCCAAATCACCTTCAAACTCTTTTGCTTCGTTGTCATCCCAAAGATTTTTCATCCAAGAACTTCCAATTCATCAGTATATTTATCTTCACAATAAGGCTCATAGCTTGATTTATACACTGCATAATGAGATGAAGCTTTGTGACCATCTAGTGCTTTTTCATCTCTCCAAGTCTCTACCGCCATAAACTTTCTTCTATTGTTTTCGTATTGAAAAATCTCATAAAATATACATCCATCTTCAGCTTTACTTGGGATTACCATAGCTGAAAGTAGCTCTTTCATTTTCTCTTCACAACCCTCTTTTGCTATAAATGTAACTCTTTTTGTGATAGTCATATTAATTCCTTGATATATTATTAAAATTAATTTTATCAAACATTAGGTTAATGTAGGTTGAAAAGTTTAAGCTTTTTTTTTGTATAATCGCGGATATTTAAATGATGGAGATTATTTTGAGAACACATTATTGTACTGAAGTGAATGTTGATAATATTGGACAAACCGTAAGATTATGCGGATGGGTAAACAGCAGAAGAGACCACGGTGGGGTTGTATTTATCGACCTTAGAGATAAAGGTGGTTTGGTGCAAATCGTTTGTGACCCGACTGACAACAAAGATGCGTGGGCAGTTGCTGATATAGTAAGAGATGAATTTGTATTGGTTGTTGAAGGAACTGTAAGAGCTAGAGGTGAAGGTCTTGAAAACCCAAATCTAATCACTGGTAAAATAGAAGTAGTAGCAGACAAAATCGTAATAGAAAACCGCTCAGCTCCTATGCCTTTTGAGCTAGGTGATCAAAAAGTAAATGAAGAAATAAGACTAAAATATAGATTTCTAGAACTTAGAACAAAAAGAAGTTATGATATATTCAAACTAAGAAGTAAAGCAGCAATAGCTGCAAGAAATGCACTAGATGAGCTTGGATTTTTGGAAGTTGAGACTCCAATTTTGACTAAATCTACACCAGAAGGTGCAAGAGATTATCTAGTTCCTTCAAGAGTTCATGGTGGTGAGTTTTATGCTCTTCCTCAATCTCCACAGCTTTTCAAACAACTTTTGATGGTAAGTGGATTTGATAGATATTTCCAAATTGCAAAATGTTTCAGAGATGAAGACTTAAGAGCAGACAGACAACCAGAATTTACTCAAATAGATGTTGAAATGAGCTTTTGTGACCAAGAAGATGTTATCAAAGTAGCAGAAAAACTAATCCATGATATTTTCAAAGCTTGTGGATATGAAATACCAACAACATTCAAAAGAATGACACACTTTGATGCTATGGAAAAATACGGAAGCGATAAACCAGATATGAGATATGATATGGAGATGGTTGATGTGATAGATATATTTGCAAAATGTTCAAATGAGATATTTAGCTCTATAGCACATGACCATGTACACAATCGTATCAAAGCACTAAGAGTTCCAAATGGTGATAATATTTTCTCAAAAAGACAAATGAAAGGTTTTGAGGATTATGTTAGAAAATTCGGAGCAAGTGGGCTTGGATATTTCCAAATGAAAGAAGATGGTCTTAAAGGTCCACTAGCAAAATTCTTTGATGATGAAGCTTTAAATGAAATAGTTACAAGAACACAACTTGAAGTTGGCGATGTAGTATTCTTTGGTGCAGGACACAAAAAAACAGTACTTGATTATATGGGAAGATTTAGAATATTCCTAGCAAATGAAATGAATATAATCCCTAAAGATGTATTTGAGTTCTTATGGGTTGTAGATTTCCCAATGTTTGAGATAGAAGATGGAAGAGTAAAAGCACTTCACCATCCATTTACAAGACCAAAAGACCTAAATGTAGAAAATATCGAAGAGATAGAATCAATAGCTTATGACATCGTACTAAATGGAACAGAATTAGGTGGTGGAAGTATCAGAATACACCAAGAACACCTACAAAATGAAGTATTCTCACTTCTTGGAATAGAAGCTGATGAAGCTAGAGAAAAATTCGGATTTTTACTAGATGCTCTTAAATTTGGAGCTCCTCCACATGGTGGATTTGCTCTAGGGCTTGATAGACTTATCATGCTTATGGCAAAAACAGACTCTATTAGAGATGTAATAGCTTTCCCAAAAACACAAAAAGCACAATGTATTATGACAATGGCTCCAAGTGAAGTGGCAGAAGAGCAACTAAAAGAATTAAGCATAAGAGTTAGAAAAACAGCTCAATAAATCTTAAAAATGTATGACTTGTCGTGTCATACATTTTTATATCTTTGTCTATTAGCTAAGTTTCTTAGTCTTTCATTCTCTTAAAAAAAGGATTAAAATGGTTTTAGTCAAAAATATTTTATCAACACAAAATGTTTCTATATCTCAATATAGTACAATAAAAGAAGCTGTTGAGATACTAGGTAACTCTTCAGAAGAGGCAATTGTTATACTAGATACTGATGATAAACCAATTTGTACTTTTACAGAACGAGACCTTATAAAAGTCCTTACAAACAAAATTGACTTATCACGCCCTATTCTCGAAATCACCAGAAAAAATATCATCACAGTCAATCACAATAGAACACTAGAATATGCTTTAAATGTTTTGATTGACAACAATATAAGAAGAGTTGTTGCGGTTGATGATGAAGATAAATTTATAGGTATTGCATCACAAAAACATATTATCAAATACATAGAAGAAGAATCTTTCAAAACAAATATATTAGTATCCAATATCATATCCCAAAAATTAAATCTAATCACTATAAATCAAAATAAAACAGTTAATGAAGCAGTATCTTTGATGGCACAATATGAAATTAGCTCTGTTTTAATTACAGATAATCAAAATACTACTATTGGATTATTTACAGAAAAAGATGTAGTACATATATCAAGTTCCAACAAGTCTCTATCAACACCACTGTATGAAGTATGTTCCTTTGACCTCCAAACTGTAAGGCATGATGACAATTTAAAAGATGTAGTTGATATAATGAGCAAAAAAGATATTTCTATTGCTTTGGTTTTAGATAGTCAAAATAATCCAACATCAATATTAAGTACTAGAGATATAGCTCACAATATCAAAGGTAATTATAATAAATTCTTAGAAACAAGACTAAAGGGTGTAAAAAGTACCCTCAACTATATCGGTGAGCTTATAATAGAAGTTTGTAGTGATAATAATAAACAAATCATTCAATGGATTAATGAAGCTAGTATCAATAGATTTGGACATCAAATCATAGACAAAGAAATCAGCTCAGTTATAGGGATTGAAGAGTGGTGCAATATTTATACTGAAATAAGAACAAATCAAAAATATACAAAGAAAAAAATCCAAATTGATGAATATTTTTATGAAATGATATGCTCATACCATTTTATTAGCAATAAAGAAACAATTTTGATGATACTAAGAGATGTGACAGATTATGAAGATAGAGTTACTTGCGAGGTTCTAAAAAGAGAAGAAAAAGAGAAAGAATTAGCACTTTTACAAAATGTTATCAACCAACAATCAAGTCTAATTATTGTAAGCAATGGCACAAAAATTGAGCTTGTAAATCAAAGTTTCCTAGATTTTTATGATGTAAGTTCACCTACACAATTTCATAAAAGTTATAACTGTATTTGTGATACTTTTGTAGCTCACCCATCTTTTTTCCATCTTACACCAGATGATAAAAACTGGATTGATACTATTTTGCAATTACCTGAAAAAGACAGGGTTGTATCTATTGTAAATTTAAAAACAATTGAACCAAAAGCTTTTTCAGTACAAATAAATAATTTATTACCAAATAGCAATAGATTTGTTATTACACTAACAGATATCACAGATATCAAACTAGAATCTCAAAAACACTATTACCATGCAACTCACGATACATTAACCAAGATTTACAACAGATCATTTTTCCTAGATAAACTAAATGATGAGATAACAGCTTCAAGTAGATACAAAACACCCTTTTCATTAGTTATATTTGATATAGATTATTTCAAAAAGTTTAATGACACATATGGTCACTTAAAAGGTGATGAAGTTTTAGTGAGTGTTTGTGAAGTTGTAAATCTTAATATTAGAAAAACTGATATATTTGCTAGATGGGGTGGAGAAGAATTTGTAATATTATTGCCACATACTACCATACAAAAAGCTGAAATTTTAGCAGAAAATTTAAGAAAACTTATAGAAAAGATATCCTTAGACAAAATCAACAATATAACAGCTAGTTTTGGGATTAGTGAATATACACAAGGAGACACAGAAAAAACACTTATCCAAAAATCTGATGAGTGTTTATATCGTGCAAAAGCAAATGGGAGAAATCAAGTCGTTATATAAGACTTCTTCTATTTCTCATCCAGTAATCTATCTTCAATCTTACTAATAGCATCTTCAAATGGTTTTATACTATATCCAAAATCTACAACCAGTTTTTTAGCTTTTTCTACACAAACCTCATCAAAAGGTTTGACTATATTACAAACTAATTTGACAATATGAAGTATTTGAGAATATTCTTTTGCTTTAACACTTGCCAAGTTTGGATCATCAGCATACTTTATATCATTGACAAGATTCTCATCCAATCCCCAATGTTTGAAAATTGCAGAAGTTACCTCAGATGTAGTTATCCCCACAAACTCTTTTTCCACATTATGAATCTCATCATATCTTGATTCTATTTCTTTCAAAAATTCTTGTTCTTTTTTTTGAGATTTTATGGCATCACTAATCAAAAACTTACCGCTTTCTTGCAAAAAAACTGGCAAGATCAAAGCATCACGCAGATTCCTATCCACTTTACCTAGCCAAAGATTGAGAAAATTTGATTGCATATTAGCCACTCTCAAGAAATCATCACTACTTTTTCCATATGCCACCAAATCCGTATTTATCGCTTTTGACATATTACTAGCAAGTGCAATAGAAAGGGTAAAATTAACCCCCAATAAATTCACAGCTCGACTTGGAGTTTCTATCTTACTTACAAATCCAAACATAGCCGAATTTGAAACTTTGAGTAAAGTAGAGACGATAAGAGGGTCTTTCTCAATTATATTTATAAGTTCGCCAACATCACTACTTTTACTTTTTTTGAAACTTTCAATTTCCAAAATTGTTTGGGGCAAAGGTGGCAATGAATCAACTTGTCTCATAATAGTAATATTTGACATATAAAATCCTACAAGATGGTTTTTTGTTTATTAATTGTATAATACATACCATAATTATAAGCTTAAGGTTACAAAAAATAATGTTTTTACCGACTACAAAAGAAGAAATTGACAAATTAAACTGGAATCAACTTGATATTATTTTGGTATCAGGGGATACATATATAGACTCACCATACAATGGAATAGCAATTATAGGTAAAGTTTTATTGTCTCATGGATTCAAAGTAGCCATTATAGGCCAACCAGATATAAATAGTGATGAGATTACACGCCTTGGTGAACCTAGACTTTTTTGGGGAGTTAGTGCTGGATTAGTTGATAGTATGGTTGCCAATTATACTGCTAGCAAAAAACGAAGACACAACGATGATTTCACTCCAAATGGAGTCAATAACCGCAGACCTGATAGGGCTAGTATAGTATATACTGGACTTATTAGAAAATATTACAAAAATACAGTTCCCATAGTATTAGGTGGTATAGAAGCTAGTCTTAGACGAGTGGCTCATTATGATTTTTGGGGCAATAATGTACGAAAATCTCTACTTTTTGATGCAAAAGCTGATATTTTGGTATATGGAATGGCTGAAAAAACTATTGTAAAACTTGCCAAATCACTTGAAGACAATAGTGATTATTCAGATATTAGAGGGCTTTGTTATATGTCAAAAGAGCCTAAAGATGGTTATATAGAGCTAGAATCATTTGATGATGTCAAAGCTGATAAACTCAAATTCATAAAAGCCTTTCATACATACTACCTTAATGCAGACCCAATCACAGCAAAAGGTTTGATGCAAAAACAAGACACTAGATATCTAATACAAAACCCACCAGAATTTTATATGAGTGAGTCAGAGATTGATGAAGTTTATAACCTAAACTACGAAAGAGATGTACACCCTTTTTACAAAAAACAAGGGGATATAAAAGCACTAGAAACTATCAAGTTTTCCGTCACTACACATCATGGATGTTATGGAGAATGTAATTTTTGTGCTATTAGCGTCCATCAAGGACGAACTATCAGAAGCAGAAGTGAAGACTCAATCTTAAAAGAAGTCAATGAGTTCACAAAAGACAAAAACTTCAAAGGTATCATATATGATGTAGGTGGAGCAACTGCAAATATGTACGGTTTTGAATGTGAAAAGAAACTTTCAAAAGGTGATTGTGCCGATAAAAAAAGATGTCTAAGTGATAGCGTATGTAAGACTCTTAAACCAAACCACAAAAGACAAATCGACCTTCTTAGAAAAATAAGAGGAATTAAAGGGATAAAAAAAGTTTTTGTAAACTCTGGTATAAGATACGATTTGATAACCCAAGACAAAGTTTATGGTGATATTTACCTCAAAGAAATAGTAGAACACCATGTATCAGGACAGATGAAAATAGCCCCAGAACACAGCGAAGAAAAAATCCTCTCACTTATGGGCAAACCAGACAAAAATACCCTACTAGCTTTCAAGAAAAAATTTGATGATTTGAACAAACAACTTGGCAAAAAACAATTTCTTACTTACTATATGATAGCAGCTCACCCAGGGTGTAGCGAAGAAGATATGAAAAAACTAAAAGAGTTTGCCAACAAAGAGCTAAAACTCTCCCCAGAACAAGTCCAAATCTTCACCCCAACACCTAGTACATACTCAACATTGATGTACTATACAGGACTAAACCCATGGACTTTGAAGCCAATTTTTGTAGAAACAGATATGGGCAAAAAACAAAAACAAAAAGATTTAGTAATAGAAAAAAGAATTTGTACAAAAAAGCCAAAAGGGAATTATGATATAAACTTATAAGCCAATTTTAGATAAAATTGCTACTCAAATGCTACGATATTTGGCTAGAATTGCCCAAATTTACCAAAATAATGAAGGATTACAATGAAAAAACTTTTTTTAATTATAGGTGCTCCAGGAAGTGGAAAAACTACTGATGCAGAACTTATTGCAAAAAAACACGATGACATTACACATTACAGTACTGGTGATATGTTTAGAGCTGAAGTTGCAAGCGGAAGCGAAAGAGGTAAATTGATTGATTCATATGTGAGTTCAGGAAATCTTGTACCTATAGAGATTGTTATAGAAACTATCGTAGGTGCTATCAAAAAAGCTCCAACTCCTGTGGTTGTAATAGATGGTTACCCAAGAAGCGGTGAGCAAATGACTGAACTTGACAAGTATTTGGCTAACGAAAAAGAGGTAAAACTTGTAAATGTTATCGAAGTTGTTGTAAGCGAAGAAGTGGCTCGTGATAGAGTTCTAGGTCGTGCAAGAGGTGCTGATGATAATAATGAAGTTTTCAACAACAGAATGAAAGTTTATACAGAACCTTTAGCTGAAATTCAAGCGTTTTATACAGCAAAACAACTATTACACAAAATCAATGGTGAAAGAACTATTGAAGAGATAGTTGATGATATGGATAACTTTATTCAAAATAGAATTAAAACTTGCTAATTTAGATATTAGTTGGTAGGCTGTAGAGGGTAGGTGGTAGAGAGGAACGCCAGTTTTAACTTGTATTCTTCAATACACTAAATAAAGAGGTATATATGAAAAAGCCAAATTTCTATACGGTCATAATAGGTACAGAGCTACTAAATGGTAGAAGAAAAGATGACCATTTTGCGTTTGTAAATAGTGAGCTTTTAAAAAGAGGTTTTGAACACAAAGCCTCTTTTGTTATCAAAGATGAGCCAAAGTTTATAGAAGATGTTTTTGCTCTTGTAAAAGCTGATGAGCAAAGTGTGATGTTTTGCTTTGGAGGCATTGGTGCAACTCCTGATGATTATACTCGAAAGGCAGCTGCAAATGTTTTTCGTGATGGAAATATGGAGATAAATACTCGTGCCAAAGAGCTTATTTATGAGCGATTTGGTGATGATATGTATCCCCATCGTATAAATATGGCAAATTTACCTGTAAATGTAGGGCTACTTAAAAATGTAGTTTCAAATGTACCAGGTTTTTGCATAGATGATAGATTTTTCTTTTCTCCAGGGTTTCCGTCTATGGCTAGAGATATGGTACTTGAAGCACTAGATAAGTTCTACACAAAAGGGCAAGAAAAATTTAGCTTAGTTTTGACAGCATACACATCTGAAAATACTTTGATAGATGTTATGGAAAAAGTTGATGAAAATGTGGACTTGTCATCTTTACCACAAATGCTAGGTGATATAAGAAAAACTATCATATCAATAAGTGGGTACGAGGAGAAGAGTGTGCAGAGAAATTTTGCACTTTTTACAGACTTTTTAGAAAAAGAAAAAATACAATTTAACTTAGGAGAGTAAAATCTCTCATTTTAAATAGATGAAATAAGAGTAACTCTATTTTAAGCTATATCAAGGCGAAATAATGAAACTTACCAAACGGTAAGTGAAATTGTTTCAACGCAGATAGAGTTTAAAAGAGAGTTAAAAAACTAATATATTGTTAATAATTCTTTATGGTAAATAATAGATATAAATAGCTATTATTTTATATAATTAAAAGGAGAGATTTGTATGTTTATAGATAAAATCCCATGTGGTGAAAACCCAGAAAAAGTAAATGCTTTGATAGAAATCCCTTATGGATCAAGTGTAAAGTATGAAGTAGATAAAGAAACAGGTGCTGTTGTAGTAGATAGAATGCTTTATAGTGCTATGTATTATCCAGCAAATTATGGTTTCGTACCAAATACATTAGCTGATGATGGTGATCCTGCTGATATTTTAGTTCTTGGTGAATTACCACTTCAAGCTGGAAGCGTGATCAAATGTAGACTTATTGGTGTACTTGTAATGGAAGATGAAGCTGGTATGGATGAAAAACTAGTTGCTGTTCCTGTAACAAAAATTGATCCTACTTTTGAAGGTATCAACTCATTAGATGATTTACCAAAATCTCAACTAAACAAAATCAAAAATTTCTTTGAAACTTACAAAATGTTAGAACCAAACAAATGGGTAAAAGTAAAAGAATATGGTGATAAAGAAATGGCAACTGCTATTTTAGATAAAGCTATAAAAGCTTACAAATAACGCATTCACCGTTCACATAATGAATAATTAATTCATTATGTGATATTTTGAATAAATTTATGGTATAATGTCATTTCAAAAAATTTTTTACTAAAGGAATGATTTAATGTCTTCGGATCGTAGGTGCTATTTGCCTTTTTCTTCACAGGAGTGTAAGATATGACACTTCTACTAACATATTTATCTATCGCGTTATTTGTTTCATTTGTTTGCTCTATCTTAGAAGCTGTTTTATTGTCTAGTACAAATTCATATATTGAAACTCTAGCAAAAGATGGTAATTTAAAGACTGTTGAGTTATTAAAGAAACTCAAATCAAATATAGACAGACCAATTTCATCTATTTTAATATTAAATACATTTGCACACACCATGGGTGCAGCTGGTGTCGGAGCTCAAGCACAAATTTTATTTGGTGAGGAATGGCAAACGGCTATTGCTTTTGTTTTAACATTATTAATACTTTATGTATCTGAAATAATACCAAAAACTATAGGTGCTATTTATTGGAAAAAATTACTTATTCCTTCGGCGTATACAATATCTTTTATGATTAAAGTCACATATCCTCTTGTTTGGTTTTCTGGACTTATTACAAATTATATTTCAAAAGGTAAAAGTAAAGATAGTAATATTTTTTCTAGAGATGAAATTATGGCTGTTGTTGCTATGGGTGAAAGAGATGGTTCTATTTTATCAAAAGAAAGTAATCTAATAGAAAATCTTTTGAAGCTAAAAAATATCAAAACAAAAGATATTATGACTCCAAGAAGTGTTGTTTTTGCTATGAAAGCTTCTATGAGTGTAGGTGAAGCAGTTGAAGATGATAAAATGTATATTCATTCAAGAATCCCTATTTATGAAGAATCTATTGATGATATTATGGGTGTTGTATTTAGCCAAACTATTTTAGAAGAGAGTGTTGAAGAACGAGATGATTCACTTCTAAAAGATATTATGGTGCCAGTTCATAAAATATCTGAAAATGTTCCAGTATCAGCTTTGATTGATTTATTTATTAAAAGAAAAACACATCTATTTATTGTACATGACAACTATGGACAAACAAGTGGTGTTGTAAGCTTAGAAGATGCTATTGAGACACTTTTAGGTGTTGAAATCGTTGATGAAATGGACGAAGTTGAAGATATGCAAGCTTTCGCAAAAGACAGAAGCAAACAATTCCAAGATAGAATGCTTTTAGAAAAGAAAAGACTAGAAAAAATCAGACTATCATAGTCTGATTTTTTAATTAATAACTAACAATTAAGAGTTAATAATTGTTGTGTTGCTTCGCAACTATATAATTAATCGCTTTAGCGATACCATAGTTATTAATTATTCATTATTAACTATTAGTTAGAAATCGCTTTCGCTAAATTTATAAGATTCTCATCCCAATTTGGATTTAACGGACTTGCTTTTATTACTTTTATTCCTAGTTCATCAGCTATCACTTTTGCACTTTTGTCAGAAAACTCTGGTTGAGTAAAAATGGCTTTTATATTTTCTTCCCTAGCTTCTTTGATAAGCTCTACCAAAACAGCAGGTTTAGGCTCTTTGCCCTCTACTTCTACAGCAATTTGAATCAATCCATATTCATGAGCAAAATATCCCCAAGCTGGATGAAATACCATAAATTTAGAATCTTTTGGTGTATCTTTTAGAATCTCTTTTATTTGAGATTGAACACTATCTATTTTATTGATTAATAGTTTATAATTTGCCTCATAAGTCTCACTATTTTGACTATCTATTGAGATAAGTTCATTATAGATATTTTTTGCAATCACTTTTATGTTTTGCGTAGATGTCCATACATGTGGGTCTTTAGATTCATCATCATGGTCATGATGTTGATGTCCATGGTCTTCATGCTCATCTTCTTCATGATGATGCTCTACCATAGATATTTTTTCTATCCCTTTTGCGGTATCTACAATTTTCAAAGATTTATTTTGATTCTGAAATCTTTTTAACCAAGCATTTTCAAACTCCACACCAATTGCAAAATATATTTTTGCATCATTTAAATCTTTCATTTGAGACGCTTTTGGCTCATAAGAATGAGGAGAATTACCAGGCAATACCATAACAGATACATTCACAAGCTCACCACCTATTGATTCTACAATTAGCTTTTGTGGAACTATACTTACTACTGTATTTACTTTTGCTACTAGCGAACTAGTAAATAATACTGATATTATTAGCAATACTTTTCTAAAATTTTTCACTTTGATTACTCCTTTTGCAACTTAGTTGCATGAATTATATATAATCTAAACTTATTTGCAACTTAGTTGCATTTTTGTTTTAATATTTTTTTAGATAAAATAAGAGATGCAAAACTTATTTAACAACACCAATATAAAACCTACAACTGCTAGAATAAAATTATTAGAGATTCTCAAAAATTCTCAAAAACCTTTAAGTTATGAAGATATTAAAGATTTCATTTCAATGGATAAGGCTACTTTTTATAGGAATATTACTCTTTTTGAGCAAGAAGAACTTATCAACAGTTTTGAGTCAAATGATAAAAAAAGATATTTTGAACTTACCTCAAATCCTCATGCACATTTTGTATGCAAAGTATGTCACAAAATAGAGTGTATGGATTTTCTAAATATTAATATCCCCAACTACAAAATAGACAATATTACAATAAGTGGGATTTGTAAAAATTGTCTATAAAGAGTCATTAGATTACCTCATCATCCCTATGCCTTACCAATAAATTCTTTAGAATTTGCATTTTCAATTATAAGTGTTGCTATGTCACCAATACTATTTGATAGTTCTTGTGTCTGAGAAGCTATCATTGCATTTGCCTGTGTTTGTTGGTCTAGTTGTGTTACGGCATCATTGATTTGTTCAATTCCTAGTAACTGTTCTTTTGAAGCATTCTCAATATCAGATATTAAATTGATAGTATAAGAAATATTTTGATTTAATTCACTATAACCTTTTATCATATCACTAGCTATTACTTTACCTTCATTTGCTTTTGATGTAGCATTTTCTACTATGTTTTTTATCTCTTTAGCAGCTTCAGCACTTCTTGAAGCAAGATTTCTAACCTCTGCAGCAACCACAGCAAATCCTTTTCCAGCTTCTCCTGCAGTTGCAGCTTCAACTGCAGCGTTTAGTGAAAGTATATTTGTTTGAAATGCAATCTGGTCTATTACACTTATTGCATCATTGATAAGGCTCACTTGAATATTTATCTCTTCCATAGCAGTAGTTGTTTGATTTGCTAGTTTTTCACCTTGACTTGCACTAGAAGTTACACCATTGGCAAGCGATGACATTTTGGCTATATTTTCCGTATTGCTTCTTATATTACTTGTCATTTGTTCTAATGCTGCTGCTGTTTCTTCCAAAGATGAGGCTGCTTCATTTGAACTTTGATTTAATTTATCTACATTTATAAGTAATATACTTGAACTCTCATCCAAAGTCAAACCATTAGATTTATTTTCTGCCAAAATATTTGATATAACATCACCAATTTCATTTACCATTATCGCTACTTTTGCATAAGGATTTGGAAATCTTGCAGTATAGTCTTGATTTTTGTATTTTTCAAGAACATCAACTAATAAATTGGTATCTCTTGCAATAGTATATTCAAGATAATATCTTAAATCTTCCAAAAGATTTTTTAGTTCTTTTAGTGCAGGAGTATTGGTATCTTTTGATAGTTTTGCAAGATTGTTTCCACTTTTTAGTTCTTTTACAAACATTGATACAGATTCTACAAATTCATTATCTTCTTTTATAGTTGCAACTGTTTTTTCTATATTTTTATTTACCACTTGAGCCATTTGTCCAAATTCATCTTGGGAATCTATATTTAGTGTATTTATAGTTGAACTCTCTTTATTTACATATGAAAAAAAGCTTAATAACCCAGTTTGAAAAGTATTAAGTGGTTTAACAATTTGACTTTGTATAAATATCATTATACTCACAGCAATTACTATTAGTATTATTAGTGATACAAGGATAATAGTATTTCTTGTTTCATAAGCATTTTTTAGAGCTTCATCTTCATCAATTTCAGAAATCAATACCCATTTGGCTTGATTGAAAATATCAAGAGTATTGTAAACACTTAATACATTGATATTTCTATAATCTTTGATAACCCAAGCTTTTGATTGGTTTTCAGAAGTACCTTTTAACCCCTCTATTGAAGAATCTGTTTTTATTTCCCATATACCTATAGTAGTACCTAGTGATTGAACTACTTTATCAGTTATCTCTTTTATAAATCTACTATCATTTCTCATTTTGTAGTCTTCTCCGACTAGATAACTTTCTCCACTATTTCCAAGCCCAGCTTCAACATATTTACCATCAAAACTCATAATATTGTTGATAACACCTATTGGCATTTGGAAAATAAGTACACCTTGTTTTATTCCATCAATAAATATAGGTGTTGCAATAAAAGCAGCTGCTAGATTATAACTTGGCTCATATGGTACAAAATCATCAAATGCAACTTCTCCTTCTTTTAGTGTCATTGCCTTTTGATATGCTCTTGCAATACCTGTATTAGAATATATCCCATTATTTAGATTTGTTGCAAAATCTTTTTCTTTAAAATCAGTATAGATCAAATCTCCATCAATATTTACCATAAATATATCATATAGATTATATTTTCCCAAAAACATATCAAATGTTGAATGATATTTTTTGTGAGCTTTCATATAACTACTTTCATATTTTTGATTGTAAACCATATTGTTTTTTTGACCTATTTTTTCTTCACTATCCACAATAAATATATGTTGTGCAATCTTTCCGTTGAGGCTTTTTGGTAAATAGTTTTGAGTTTGTTGTCTTTGGGCTGAATTTGGTATTTGATAATTTACATTATTTAGAAATTGGTTTTCATAATGTTCTATAGCTTCTTTAGTAATTTTATTTTCATCTAAACTTACCTCTTGATGCAATTTATAAAATCCTTCGTTAAATTCTTGAAATGCTTCTTTTGTACCTTGTGAATTTGCTATAGAAACCAGTAACCCATCTAATTGTTCAAAATATGCTTCGATTTCACCTTTTTTTGCAGATGCTATAGATGATAATTGAGCCAACCTAGCTTCTAATAAACTATTCATAGAATTTTTTATTGAAACAAAAGAAAGAGCTATTGCTAATACAAAAAGTGATGCCATTATAACTGCAAGTAATTTGATTTTGATAGAGATAGGATTAAACATTTTGATTCCTATTAATTATTTTATCTAGTTTTTCATTATCTTAATATATGGCATAAAAAGCCAATACAATAAATAACACCTATTATATAGATAATAATATTATAGTATGCTTAAATGTGTATAAAATATATACAACAATAATGATTATATTTAATACATAGAAATTGTTTTAAAATTGAGCAATATTTTGTTCAACATAATAAGTTTAAGATATGGGATATAAATATTCTAAATAGTTTTACACTAACAAAAGTTTAACACAAGCTTGTTATAATTTCAATGTACCAAAAAACAATACACAAATCAGACTAGAATAATCTCCTCCTAAGCTTTTTACTCTAGTCTTAAAAGCCACTTGTTAAGCACAAGTGGCTTTTAACATATAACCACTTTTATATTTTGATTCTATCAAATCTTTTCCCAATACTCTCCTAATATTCCATATATGATATCTCAATACATTTGACTTAGACTCACTACTACAAGGATAAATATTTTTTTCTAACTCTTCATTACAAATAAAGAATCCTCTATTTTTTATCAGATAATCCAACACATATAATGACTGTATTTCTATTTCTATTGGATTCTTATTTTTATATATTTTTTTGTGAAAGATATCATAAATTATATTACAATCAAGTTCTATTTCCTCTTTATAAGTATGATAAGCTCTCTTAATCATCGCTTTTATTCTTAAAATTAATTCATCAACATCAGTATTCTTACTTAAAAAACCATCACAACCATTTTTAAATGAATTGATAACCGAATTTGGAATTGATGTCAAAACCAGTTTCATAGTATTATCATTATATTCTCTTAACATTTTCATAATCTCATAACCATCAATTTGTGGTACATTTATATCTATAATATATAAATCATAAACATTTTCAAAAATTTTATTTAAAAATTCCTGCCCATTATTGCAAGTTTCAACTATAAATTCTTTTTCTTCTAAAATATCTTTTATACTCTCTTGATAAAGTATATCATCTTCTAGAAACAGTATTTTTGTGCCCGTCATTTTAAATCTCCACATCTAACGACAAAATGCCAAAGAGTATTATACTCTTTGGCATTTTAAAATAAAATACTATCTTACAGTATGTTGTTAAAGAGTATAGCCATACCCCAACCAAAATAAATAACCATCCATAAAATCATAATAGACAATGTATAGTTACCAAGTTTATTCACTGCAACATCTTTTGAGCCATCAAATACATCTTTTGATTTTCCAACTTTCCAAGACATTGTAAGTAAATAAGCAACACCAACCCCACCCATAATAAGAAAGGTTAATAAGAACATTACAATTGATGGTATTTCAAGATTTACAGGATATTCATAAATACTATACCCTAATTTTGCCATAATGTCAAATCTTATTAATTCTCTCATAGCTGAAATCAATAATGCTACTACTACCAATACTCCTGTAGTTATATAACTATTAGAATTTTTAGCAACCATTAATAATAAAATTACTACACCTATAACTATAGATATAGATAATGGGTGCAATAAATATCCTATTTGTAACATCCAAAGTGCAAATGTAACTGCACTTAAAAGAAATCCTACAATAGCTAATTTTGTACCTAAAGATGCTGTGTAGCTTATAAATTCTTTGCTAAAATCATCTCTTGTACTTAAAAATCTACTATAATTTTGTAAAAATATACCAACTACTGGAATACTTAAACTCACCATAAATGCCAATCTTACAACATCCATATTGAATGTCAAACCACTAGTATCTACTACACCATTTGGTGCATACATATTCATCCAATCATTTGGCATAATAGAAGTTACTGCAAAGTTATGCATCAAAACTCCAGCAAAAACCAATATTAGAAAAGATACAATTCCAATAAGTTTTCCTCCACCTGTATTTGCTTTATTTGCATAATAATACCAATAATACATAATATAACCAACAACTAATGAATATATAAATATAAATACCCACATACCAGATAGTGTATTGGCAACATACCAGTTTGGATCATAAATAACTTGTGTAAAAAGTAGTGGTGCTACACCTAAAACTATAAGTATAGAAACACTTATTTTACCAGTTTGGATCAAATGTGGAGTTAATATTTTCCAAATAGGATCACTTTTTTGTCTAAAAGTTCCATACAACGAAAGTCCCATAGAACCAAGTGCCAATAATACAAATGCTGCATGTAAAGCCCATGTTAAAACATACAACGCTTGAAATACGACAGGATAAAAAGGTACCCCTGCAGGATCTCTAAGAGCTAATAATACCGATGCGTCCATAAATCCTCCTTTAATATTTCAAAGATGCAATATATTCTGCAATTGCATCATATTCATGCTCTGGTAATTGTAACTTTGGCATATAAGGGAATGATCCACTACCTATAGCATAAAGTATTGATTTAATACCATCCTTATCCATTCCTACCAATCTATCTCTAAGAGGTCTAAATACACCTGTTTTTTCTAAAGAGTGGCAGTTAGAACATGACATTTTTGTCAAAAGCTCACCAACTTGAAGTTTGTTTTCATCAGTTATAACTTTCAAATTTTCTGGAACAAAAGGATTTACTTGTAAAAGCCCTTTTTCAGCTATAATAGGAAGTTCACTTTTGATTCCTTTTCCTTCAACATCACGACTTATGATTTGATTTGAATAAATATATTGACCAGCAACATAAGGTTTTCTCATAGATTCTCTTAATTTTTCTCCTGGCCAAAGTCCTGAAATCAATATTACAGCAATCATTACTGAAGCTAATGCTGGATTTATGAATCTTGGTTTTACTATCGCAAGTAAGAAATATAATGAGAAAACTATAGCAAGAATAATTCTATTTTGTATAATTTCATCTTTTGTTACATTAAATACAGCATGAGCATTATCAGGAAGTGTACCCATATACCACATGAAGAAGAACATAGTTACAAATCCACCAAGCATTGCAACATACCCCATTTTAGTAGTAAGTTCAGCTGAGAGTTCTGCATTGTCTTTTTTCATAGCACTTGAGATAACAAGACCTATCACACCAGATAGCATAATCATAAAGCCAATTCTTAAAAACATATGAGGGAATGTATTGATACCAAAGAATGCATCACTTGCACTTCCTGTAACATAAAATGCATCAGTCCCAGGCCACATCATGAAACTTATAATTCCTATAATCAATGCCAAAGTTCCAACTGAAGCCAAAGCAAATGTATAGGTTAATTTTAGATGCGTCTTCTTATCTATTTTGTCTATGAAATATACAAGCACAAATACACCTATAACCTCATATACAAAGAATACCCACTCTGTCGCCCATACCCACACAAAGTTGTGTATCAGAGCACTTATACCTCTGGGACTTGCAGCCGTAGCCGTATACCAAATACCAGGACCTGTTATTGAACCTATAACATATGAAAAAATAAGTAAAAACATACCATATTTTTTCATATAAGGATATAGGTCTGATCTATCTTCTGAGTATGCCTTATAAGCCAAAAAAGCAAAAAGCATAGCAGCACCAACAGAAGTGTGTGAAGCTAAAATGTGTATCGTACCAGTGACACCCATCATCCACGCACTTCCATACTCTGGGAAATAAAACAATGGGAATTGCCCTATTATATCCATGAAACCTCCTTGTTTAAAAATTCACTGTAATTATAAAAAACTAATGTTAATTATTTGTTAGTTTAATCTTTAATATAAGTTTAAGTTAAGAAATATTATATACTTTTGATTTTATGTAATAATATGAAGCGAATTGGTCTTTTTATGATAATTATTATCATTTTAAACTTAAATTAAGTTAATATTTGATATTATTTTAATAATGATTATCAATAGGAGTTTAAAATGAGTAGATTAAGATTAAAAATAGAGATTAACAAGATTATAAATGATATGAATTTATCAAAAAGCAACAGCTGTTTGTGCCCAGTTTTCAAGGTGTTAAAGTCAAGATATCCATATTTGAATAGTCAAGAACTATCATATATGATAAAAAGAGAAATTGCCTAACATAGTAAAACTACTATGTTAGATTGATGGGATATAAGAGCAACAATAATCTGTTACAGTTTTTACTTTTAGCTTAAAACTAGAGTTTGCAGGAACATCAAAACTAGCAGGTGCTACTATATTTTCCCATGATGTACTATTTGGCAATAATACATCAAGCTCACCAGCTAATATTTCCATTACTTCAGCATCTGCTGTACCGAATTCATAACTATCTGGCATCATAATACCTAAAGTTTTTTTAGTGCCATCTGCAAATAAAACTGTTCTACTTGTCACTTTTCCATCATAATAAACATTTGCTTTTTTTACAACCGTTACATTATCAAATTTGTCCATTGTCAGACCTTTTTAAAGATTTAGGCGTAATTATATGATTTTTTACATTAAATTATTCCATAATTATTTTAAAGACATAGTATTCAATAGTGAAAATATTTTTATCTTTAATTGCCACTATAAATAATTACTTCTTATTGATAGTGGTAAAAATTTAAACATAATATCATTTCTATTTTTTCAAATGTAAGGCTGCCTTTGCCATCATATGTGCACTTATAGGAGCTGTAAGAAATAGAAAAAATGTAATCAAAATTTCATGCAAACTCAATTCATCGGTCGTGACGCTAAAATATATACTAGATGCAACTAATATAGCTCCAACTCCTAATGTAGTAGCTTTTGTAGGTGCATGTAATCTTGTAAAAAAATCAGGTAGTTTGACAAGTCCTATGGAGCCTACCAAAGTAAAAAATGCACCTAATAGAATTAATATACTTATAATTATTTCAAACATTTCAAATCCTTTATTCCATTATATCGCCACGAAGTAAATATTTACTAAGTGCAACAGTTCCTACAAATCCCATAACAGCTATAAGCAATGCGGCTTCAAAATAGAGTGTATTTCCTAAATAAAGACTAAACATTATAAGTAATGCTATTGCGTTTATATACAATGTATCAAGGGCTAGTATTCTATCCATCACGGTAGGCCCGACTATCATTCTATATAGATTCAAAATCAATGCTATTGTAATCATAACAAAGGCTATAGGTAATGTAAACTCTAACATATTGCAAATACCTCCATTAAAGGTCTTTCGTATCTCTCTTTAATCTCATTGATTGTTTGTTCTTTATCTTCTACAAACAATCCGTTGATGATGAGTATTTTTCTATCTTCACTCAAATCACAACTTACAGTTCCAGGGGTTAGTGAAATTGTACTTGCCAAAATACTTATCCCTAAAGGGTGTTGAATCTCTACTGGGTATTCAAAAAATGCTGGTTTTAAATCATCATTTGGACTTAAAACTTGTTTTGCAACAGTTATGTTTGATACTATAATATCATATAAAACTACAGATATAAATTTAAAAAGTGCTGATGAATTTTTAAGGCAAACTTTTTCTTGCCAAAAACTTTGAGTAAACCAAGGTATTGCAATAGCTAAGATACTCCCAAGTATAATATGCCCAAAAGCAACGGTATTGTTTAGAAGTAACCATGTAACAAGAAGAGTTATACTTAACATTGGATGGGGTAAAATAGTATTCTTTTTCATACTCATCCTCCTATGATTTGTTTGTGTAAAACGGCATTAACATAGCCGTTTACATTAAAAATATCTGTTGCAATACTATTACAAAAAGATGTGATAGGATTTGCAAAAATCACCATCAAAGGGGCAATCAATAGTAAAACAGCTACTATTTTTACAGAGTGTTTTGCTATATTATTTTGAAGTGGTTCATCTGTGATAAGCGTATTAAAAAATATCGTAGTTCCAGCTTTTGCTAGGGATATTATTATCAATAAACTAGCTAACAAAATAGTACCTATGATAATAGGATACATCTGATTATCCAAAGAAGCATACAAAATCATAATCTTACCAAAGAAGCCTGACAAAGGTGGTAGACCTGCTATTGCTATGGCATACCCAAAAAAGAGTATACCTACTACTCTTGCATTTGGTAGTTTTGGTGTTTGTTGTGTTAGTAAATCACTTTGTCTTGAATTTACTATAATATCAGCCAATAAAAATAACCCACCACTGATAAGTGTAGAGTGGATAAGGTAGTATATCGTACCGCTTATGGCATCTTTGGAGTTAATACCTACGGAAATAAGAAGTATAGAAACTGAAGCTAATACTAAATAAGCAACCATATTTTTAATTTCTTTTGAACTCATAATTCCAAAAGTAGCCATAATCAAAGTTATAATACCTATCACAAGTACCCAAGTTGTGTGGTAGTATGCTAGTTCTCCCGCATATTCACCAAATAATGTCCCATGAACTCTGATAATAGCGTAAATACCTACTTTTGTCATAATAGCAAATAATGCTGCAACTGGTGCACTTGTTTTGCTGTATGCCTTTGGAAGCCACAAATAAAGTGGAAACATAGCAGCTTTTAGTCCAAACACAACAAGAAGTAATAACCCTGCACTTGCTATGATATTTAAGTTTTCTTTATCTAGCGTAGATATTTTTAGTGCTAAATCTGCTATATTTAAAGTACCAAGTATACCGTATAATGTACCAACAGCAAATAAAAACAGAGTAGAACCTACAAGATTTATAATAACATAATGAAGTCCTGCTTTTGTTTTTTCTTTATTTGAGAAGTGCAACAATAATGAGTATGATGCAAGAAGTAAAATTTCAAAAAATACAAATAGGTTGAATAAATCTCCAGTCAAAAATGCACCGTTGAGTCCAAAAAGTTGCAGTTGGAATAACACCTGAAAATTTGCCCCTTTGGAATCTATATTTTCACTAATAGCATAAGCAAGAGCAAAAAAAGCAACTACGGTAGTTAGAAGAACCATTGTAATAGATAGTTTGTCAAGAACTAAAATAATCCCAAAAGGTGCTTCCCAGTTTCCTAAAATATAGGTGATGTATTGTTTATCTATGGCTTCACTTAGTGCAATTAACGATACTATAAATAAAACTATAATAGAACTGATTGATAAAATTCTTTGGAATTTAAGTCCAAAATCTTTGAACAATAGTAATAAAAACCCTGCAATAAGAGGTATTAATAATGGTAATATAGGGATGTGATTTATCATTTTGTATCCTCTTTAGCATCAACATGGTCTGTATTAAATTCACTTTGTGCTTTTATTGACAACACAATAACAAAAGCAGTCATTGCAAAACTTATAACAATAGCCGTCAAAACCAATGCTTGTGGCAAAGGGTCTGCATAGCTTTGTACATCTGATTTCAAAATTGCAGCCATATTGATATTTAATCTACCCATAGCAAATAAAAATAGATTTACGGCATAAGCAAGTAGAGTAAGTCCTAAAACTATGGGATATGTTCTTGCTTTGAGTATCAAAAAAATACCACCACTACATAATACGGCTATCACGAAAGAGATAATAATCTCCATTAGTTACCTCCTTCTGAACATTTTATTGTGTGTTCGTGAGAGCTTAAACTTAGTCTTCCAAGCTGAACCAATATAAGTACAGTGGAGCCTACAACTACCAAAAATACACCCATATCAAAGGCTATGGCACTTGCTATTTCTATATCACCAACAAGTGGTATATGAAGGTGTGTAAATGCAGATGTCAAGAAAGGGTAACCTAAAATCATAGAGACCAAACCAGTAATAGTGGAGATAAGCAATCCAATACCTATTACTGAGTGTTTTGTAAATTTAAGTTTCTTTTGAGTCCACTCTATGCCGTTTGCAAGGTATTGTATAATCAGTGCTACAGATGTAATCAAACCTGCTATAAATCCACCGCCAGGGAGATTATGTCCTCTTAGGAATATATAAAAAGATACCATCAACATAAGCGGTAATATCAACCTTGTAAGAGTTTTTACGATAAGGGGATATTGGTCGCTTGACCACGGTAAACCTTGAGTGTTTGCGGTAGGTGCATATAGTTTAATCCCTTGAATCATAGCAAAAATACCTATTCCTGCTATTGCAAGTACGGTTATTTCACCTAATGTATCAAACCCTCTAAAATCAACTAATATAACATTTACAACGTTTGTACCACCACCGCCAGAAAGTGCATTTTCTAAGAAATAAGTACCTATTGGAGCATATTCTCTACTTAATACGGCAAGTGTAAGTATAAATATAAAAATACCACTTATCGTAGCTATGAATCCATCACGATATAGTTTTGCCTTTGATGACTCTTTTGGAGTGTATTGAGGAAGATAATACAATGCAAGAAGTATCAAAATAATAGTAACTACTTCGACGCTAAGCTGAGTTAGTGCCAAATCAGGAGCAGAGAATTTTATAAATGCTAAAGATACTATAAGACCTATTATACCTATTGTAATAAGAGCAACAAAACGGTTATGATGTAAGCCTACTGTTGTTATAACACCTGCAACCAAAATTAAGGCAGTTATTATGGTTATCCAATCGGGACTTAAGAATTCTCTAGTTCCTAAAATTGGAGAATCAAAATATGTAAACCCTACTAAGCCAAAAAATAAAGCGGTCACAATAAACCATACTATCATATTTTGAAGTGAGTTTACATCAAATTTAGATGTTATAAATTCCGCAAATTTAAAGATTGAATCTATGGTTTTATTATAAGGCACCCTAGCGTCAATTTTAGATAAATTTTTCTCATACCATTTAAATAATACTTCTCTATTATAATAAACAAAAATACCGCCGAAGAATGCTATAAAACTCATCATAAGAGGTAAATTAAACCCATGCCACACAGCCAATGAATATTCAGGTAATGGAGATTGTAGGGTATCTGTTACAGCTACGGCAAGCATAGGTGCTATAGTAAACATAGGTAAAGTTCCGACTGCGAAACAAGCAATTACCAAAAAGTCTATAGGTATTTTCATAAATCTAGGGGGTTCGTGTGGTTCTTTTGGAAGATTTTTACCATTACCATTAAAAAATACATCATGAATAAATCTGATAGAATAAGCAACTGCAAATATACCAGCAACGGTAGCTAATATAGGTTCAATTACACCTAATATAGGAGAGTCTTGTAATGCTCTTTCAAAAAACATCTCTTTACTCAAAAAGCCGTTTAGAAGCGGAACCCCTGCCATTGCTGATGCCGCAACCATAGCTAGAGTTGCAGTATGAGGCATAAAAAACCAAAGACCATTTAGCTTTTTCATATCACGAGTACCTGTTTCATGGTCAATTATACCCGCAACCATAAATAAAGATGCTTTAAAAGTAGCGTGGTTGATGATATGAAATATAGCCGCAACTGTAGCCAAAGGTGTGGAAAAACCAAGTAATAACACAATAAGACCTAGATGACTGATGGTAGAGTATGCAAGTAGCCCTTTTATATCATCTTTGAACATCGCAAAAAATGAACCTATAAGAAGAGTAAGCATCCCTATTGTAGGGACTATTGCCGTCCATTCAGGTGTTCCGCTAAGTGCTGGATAAAATCTAGCAAGTAAAAATATTCCTGCTTTTACCATCGTCGCAGAGTGCAAATAAGCCGATACCGGAGTAGGTGCAGCCATTGCATGTGGTAACCAGAAATGAAAAGGGAATTGAGCTGATTTTGTAAAAACACCAAGTAAAATTAGGATTAAAATAGGTGTATATAGTTCGTGATTTCGTATCAAATCACCACTTGCCAAAATATCGCTGATATTGTAACTACCTACTATATTGCCCAACATCAAAATACCTGCGAGCATTGCAAGACCACCAGCTCCTGTGACAGTAAGAGCCATTTTTGAACCGCTTTGGCTCTCATCTTTGTGATACCAATAGCTGATTAGTAAAAATGAACTAAGTGATGTAAGCTCCCAAAAAACAACAAGTTGTAGTGCATTTTCTGAAAATACAATCCCAAGCATTGAACCCATAAAAAGGAGTAGGTAAACGTAAAATCTACATATGCAATCTTTTGTGCTAAAGTAATATCTTGCATAAATAATGACCAGAAGTCCTATTATAAGGATAAGATAACCAAAAAGTAAAGAAAGACCGTCAAGTCTAAATGCAAAATAAAGACCTATATGTTCTATCCAACTCCAAGATTGGATGAGAATTTCACCATCAAAAGGAATATGTGCTACTGATGTAAGAATTATAATACCTAGTATTGCAACAAATCCAGAACCGAATACACTTCCTAACTTATGTTGTTTTATACCAACACCTATGATTAAAGCACCTACAAAGGGTAGCATAACAAGTATCGGCAATACAAACTGATTAACAATTAACAATATTCAACTCCTTATCAAATGTAGAATTGATTCTATCAAAAAAAGCTTTGAGACTTTAAATTTATATAATTTATAAATAAAAAATAAGTATTTTATAAGATAATGAATATTTTATTACCAGAACTTATAATTCTTAACAATCTAGTTTAAATTATTCACCATTTATTTTCAAATTAAATCCATTCTTAATGTACTTTATTGCCTCATCTATATCATCAGTTATTAGATATGAACTAAGATCAACTTCTTCAATATAGCTATATTTTAACATAACTTTAAAAAAAGCTTCAAGTGGTTCAAAAAACTCTTTTCCAAAAAGTACTATTGGAAATTTTCCCATTCTTTTAGTTTGCACAAGAACTAATGCCTCACTAAGCTCATCCAGTGTTCCAAAACCTCCAGGCATTACAACAAAAGCTACAGAGTATTTCAAAAAGCATACTTTTCTTGTAAAAAAGTATTTAAAGTCAATTGGTATTTGAACAAAAGGATTTGTTCTTTGTTCATGCGGTAAATCAATATTAAGTCCTATTGATATATTAGCACCTTTACTACCAGCTTCCATAATCCCACCGCCACCACCAGTGATGATAGAATATCCTTCTAATGATAATTTTGCTGATAATTCTACAGTTTTTTTGTAAAAATAATCATTTTGAGGAGTTCTTGCACTTCCAAAAATTGATACAGCCGGAGGAATATCATTTAATTCTTCAAAAGCATCTGTAAAATCTGCTAATATTTTAAACATTCTCCAAACATCTTTATCTTTTGCTTTATTGCTCAAAAACTCTTTTTGTAAATCTGGCATTACATGGTTTGCACTTTTAAATCTATTCATTTAAGTCCCTTATAGATGACAATCTAGTATTGATTTATTAGGATCAATTATATATTCATATCCACTATAAAGAGTATAAATACCAAATAAAATCACCGCAATACTAGCAAATTTTATCATAATATTTCTAAAACCTGATTGTTTAAAAAGTCCGACAAAAAATCCAAGAGAAAAAAGTGCAGGAATTGTACTAACTCCAAATATAAACATCACTACCCCACCCCAAAAAGGATCAGCAGTACTAGCAGCTGTAATTGCAAAAAAGTAAACAAATCCACAAGGAAGAAGACCATTGAGCATACCAAGAAGAAAAAAGCTAAATAATGAACCACTATGAAGTAAACTTTTGAAACTTCTTTGATACCAAGAGCTTTTTGATACCCCATATTCAATAAGTGTTAAAAATTTTATTTTCCCTAGCAATGAAAGCCCAGCTAATACCATAAATAGCCCAGCAATTAGCAGTAAAACACCATTTGTCATATTTGAAAAAGCTATCACTCCTCCCAAAAATCCAAACATTGCCCCAAGCATAACATAAGTCAATACTCTACCTACAGAATAACTAATATGAGCTAGTGATTGCTGAAATTTACTCCAACTATTATCAATTTTTGTACTTGAATATGCCATAACAATACCACCACACATCCCAATACAATGTCCAAAAGAGCCTAAAAAGCTATTGTCATAATAGAAAGTATACTTACCGTTTCCATGAAGTCCTCCCAACCAATAAAACTCTAATAAAGAGGCTATAGATTAGTACTAGTACTAGGCAGAAGTTTGAAGCTTTACATCGTAAAGTGAAAACTTCTAACGAAGTAATAGTGCTGATATATAGTCTTATAACTACCCTACTACTGCGTTGGAAAATTTTGAAATACGATGTATTCCTGCAATTTTCCGCCTTGTATTAGGACAGTTCTAAAACTACTTTCTTAGAGTTTGATTGGCTGGGTGGACTTAGTTATTCTCTTGAATATATTTTGCATATACTGGATTTGTCATATTTTCACCTCTTAACATTCGTTCCTTCATTTCATTAAAATCAATCAATTTGTCTTGATTGTTTTCATAGGCACCAAATCCATATCTCATAGGTGTTACTTCATTTACACTATAATATGCTTTATATCCATCTATCCACTGGTGAGTATCTTTAGCATATACCCAAATCACAACATTATCAGCAAACTCTTTGTCTTTCAACCAATTTATCATACCACCATGGTCATGAAAAAACCATGTTTTACCATTTTGTGCAATCACTTGTGACGCATAAGTAATATCATCAATATTCATACCACAATCACTATCTTGATACTGCCCCAAAACTATATCTAAAGGTTTTTTATCTAAATTACCCTCAACCACCACAACAGTTTTTGCACTATTATGATTTGATACTATAATAAAACCTATAACAAAAATAAAAATAGATACAAATAAAACTTTTAATAAAATATCTTTTATCATAAAAACACCCCATTTACCAAATAATACCCAACAACATAAGAAGTACAAATTATGACAAAAATTGTATTAAAAAATGTACTATATAAAAAATACTTTTGTATAGTTTGCTTGATAAGAAGCTTTAATGCAAGATTTACAATACCAAAAAAACTCCCCAAAAACAAACTCCCCCATATCAAATATCCTACAAAATAATAATCACTTTGCAACATACAAAAAGGGCATATATGAGTTGGCAACTGATAGATATAAGTACCAAAAAAATATGTAACTGCATAATAACCAAAATAAAACAAAAGAATTGTCGAAAGGAAACTAAAAAGTGGGTTTTTTTGGATATTTGCTATCAATACAAGAATATATATACTATAAAATAAAATCAAAAGTGTTTGCGTATTGATGCCAAAAGGCAAGGGGTCACTACTTCCACTAACTCCAAATATCACAGAACAACACTGCACTGGAACATCTGTAGAAATATGTGTAAAATAGAGTATTTCAAGGACAAACTCTATAAAAATAAAAGCAAATATAACAATTGCCAAAATTAGTTTTGTCTTAATATATGGATAATCATATGCTGTAATATCAAGCTTATTTACAATAAGCCAAATGCCAACAATAAAGATAATAAATATCTTCAATCCTAATAAAAAATTACCATATTCATTAGCACCCACAACACCAGCAGCACACATAGCCCCATGAACCACATCAGATAAACTATCTATAGTAAAAGCAAAATAAGGGAGTAATATAATCTTAGCAATCAAAGAAAAGAATAGTATCAATACTATCAAATAACTTTTTTTCTCAAGTGTGTATTGAAATGCACTAGTAGAGCTAAAATCCCATTTTTTATAAATATAAATACCAAAAAATGAAGCCAAACCTTGCATAAGCAAAATCAAAAATCCAGCAACTACCAATATAATTACATTTTGTTGTAATAATATATCACCCACTTATATCACCATCTTTGATATATATAATTTTTTCTACAAAATCCAACTCATCAAATAAACTATCATGTGTAGAAATTACAATAGTTTTTCCAAGTTTTTTTAGATTGCTTAAAATCTCTACTAAATTCTTAGAATTTGCACTGTCTAAATTTGCTGTGGGTTCATCAAGCAATATAATATTTGGATTATTCACCAATGCTCTGGCAATTGCCACACGCTGTTTTTCTCCACCTGATAAATTCTTGGAAATTTCCATACTTTTATGGGCAATATTGCATATTTGCATAGCATAATTTACTTTTTCTTCAATCTCTTTTGCACTAAGACCAAGTGGAATCAATGGAATAGAAATATTATCAAACACACTTAAATCATTTATCAAATGAAAAGATTGAAACACAAACCCAATAGAACTAGCTCTAAAATTGGACAAATGCAAATCTGGCAATTTTGCTATATATTTATCTTCTACAATCACTTCACCACTTGTTGGTTTATTCATACCACCTATTATAGAAAGAAGCGTAGATTTACCACTTCCACTTACTCCTTTTAGTACCACAACCGTATTTGGCAAAACTTCAAAGTTGATATTTCTCAAAGCTACAAACTCATTTTTTTGACCAACATTATATATTTTATTGAGTGCTTTAATTTTTATCATCTCAAGCTCCCATCTATATCACTAGTTGCTATTTTCCAAGCAGGAATCAAAACAGAGGCTATAAAGAAAATCATAAAAAACATAAATAAACTAAAAAGCATGGAAAATTCTATATAAGGGACAAATGATATATCATATCCAATATTGTGTGAGCCCAAAAAAATATCTGCCAATAATGGTGCATCAAAAACAAAAACAAAAATATAAGCGATTATCACCCCAAGTAAAAAACTAAAAATACCAACTATTGAACTTTCAAATACCTTTAGCACTATAATAGCCTTGATACTCCAGCCAGTCGCTCGGAATATTGCAATCTCTTTTTTATCACTAGAATTTATCATAGAATATCTTTGGTATAAGACCAGACAAAAAGTAAGCAATAAAATCATAAATACAATCAAAAAGAATCCACTTTTATAGTTATACAAATTCGTATAGCTTTTTTGTAAATCTTCTTTTGTAATGATTTTTATATTATGATGTTTATCAATAAGCTCAACTTTAAGATTTATCCATTCAGTATCATTTGGAACATTTAGCACTATATCTGTTGATTTATCTTTATCAATACCCAATATCCTCTTAGCCAAATCAATATCCATCAAAATCAAATCATTAGATATAATATCACTATTTTTAGGCATAGTATCAAAAATCATAACTCTTTGAATATCAAGTTGTGGTGTCAAAAAATTATAATACTCTTTATAATAGTTTTTATCAAAAAAATCCTTGACTCCATTTCCAATTATCATATAATCTTCGCTCATAAACTTTTCAATATCAATACCATCAAAAACTTTTTTTATTTGTAAAGATGTATATTCATCAAATAAATCAATCCCTACAATAGTAAATTTATAATCACTTGCCAAATGATAATACTCTCCATAAACACGAGGTTGAATATGTGAAATACCTCTAATATTCCTAAAATCATCAATCCACTCATTTGGTATATCATCACGATTACCAGCACGAACCTTTTGTACTACAAAATCACTTTGACTATCTACAAAACTAAGCAGTTGATGTTTTATTGATGTACTTATAAACATAACAGACACCAAAATGGTTATCAAAAGAGTGGAAATTAAGAAAATTGAAATGTGTTTGATTCTATGTTGATATACTAATAAAAATAAAAAACTCAAAAATGTCTTATTTATCATAAACAAATCTTTTATATTGAATTTGAGGCATTTGTGGATGGAATTCTTTTTTGTTATCGAAATCAAATCTAGATTCATAGATAGTAGAATTATATGCAAGATATGGCATAGTCGTAAGACTAGCCACATCAATTGCTTTTGAATTATCAAAAATATAGTATTTGTACTGGCTATGTATCATCAAAGATACAAATAAACCAAATACAATAAAGAAACTATACAAAAAACTTTTATATATCAAAATACCTCTATTTATCAAGCCCAAATACTATTTCAGGTGTAATTTCATTAAATGTTAGAATTTGCTTACCACTATAGCTTTTACTAAAAGCTACTGCATCTTCTTTTGTTGAAAATGGAATCAACTCTTTACCCATAGGGCCATAAACTGAAGCACCTATTACAAAAAATGCTTTTTTTGCATCAATTTTATTAAGTGTATAATAATCACTTACTAGTATTATAGCAAAATCATCTTTAGTATAGTTATGATGGTAACTCTTTGCTTCAAAAATAAATTTAAACATATCTTTTGAACCATCATAAAAAAACTCTTTTCCATCACTTAGCTTTGTATATGCTGCCCATTTAGGATATTTTGCAACAAACATTCCACACACTGGACATTTTGTATCTTTTGGTACTATCAATGGATCTGCTTTTGCATTTACCATACCATCTTTAGAATTCCATAAATATCCTAATAATGACACACTATCATCATCTTTTAATTTTGGACAATCTTTATTTACAGCATTTTTCAAATCATTAAATGTAGTATATTTTGTTGGATCTATTTGTTTACAAACTCTTTGATGTATATTTTCACCTCTTTTTAAAAAGTTTGAATCTTTTCTTGATTTGATATATAGTTGTATTTCTTCATTTTGTCCATACATTTTCTCAAAATTCTCAAGTTTTATATCCCAAACATACAGCATTACAGCTTGAAGTTGACCATCATTTAGTTCATCTCCACAAAGTTTTTGTTGTTCAATAATTGCTTTCATTTCGCCCATTGTATGTGCATCTATTTTATCAATAGCTTCTTTATTACATTTTGTATTATAAAGTTTTTCGCCGTTTTTATACATCATTGTGCTTCTATTATCATAAACCAAAGCAGTATCTTTAGCAAAATCCATAAATGCTATTTTATACGCTTCATCAAAGCTTTTTACTTCTCCACCATAAGTTTGCTCAAAAGCAATCGCATCTTCAATTTTTGCAAAAGCATATTTACTAGTCATTGTCATTGTACCTTTTACTGTACTACCTACTACATAATAAGCTTTTTTTGCATCAATAAATTTAAGAGTAGCCACATCAACAACTAAAATTTCTTTTATAGAATCATGCTTACCTTTTAAAACAGTAAGTTCCATCTCTTCTACAAGACAATAAAGACTACAATATTGTCTGTTAGTCCCATCACTCAATTTTACAGCATGGTTAGTTTTGTAAAATTTTGGTAAATGCATCCCACAATTTGGACAGTACAATTTATCTTCAGTAGTCTGAAGAAGAGTTGCATCTTTTACTGGAACTGTTTGAAACATTTGATTCGGATTTGCACTTGCAATTGAAGCTATCGTTAAGATTAGCAACACTAAGAATTTTTTAAACATTTTAGTCCTTTTTAATTAGATATTTTATAGAGTATTATAGTAAGTCTTTGTTAATTAATCGTTAAATCATGAAATTATAACTGATTAATAAAATGTTTAACCATACAGATTAAAATTGTAGTATATTTGAGAAAGTTCAAGGCAGACATTAGCCAAGTTTTAGAGTTGATAGTTAGTTAATGATGACAATTTGGTAAATTTCTAACTCCGAAAGTACCAAATAGCATCATTTAAAACTAAATTTATTTGTAACGGTGAGTAATTCTACCCTTATCTAGTGAATACGGAGTAATCTCAACCTTTACTTTATCACCTGGCAAAATTTTAATATAATTCATTCTCATTTTTCCAGATATATGACATAAAACTATGTGACCATTATCAAATCCTACTCTAAACATAGCATTTGGAAGAGCCTCTTTTACTACTCCATCAATTACTATTACATCATCTTTTGCCATCTATTTTATCCCTTTTATATTTGTGTTAATATTTTTGCTTTACCATTTACAATAGCTACTGTGTGTTCATAATGACTAGTTCTTAAACCATCACGAGAAACTACAGACCAATTATCTTCTAAGATTACAGGTTCACTATCTTTATGACATATCATAGGTTCTATACAAAACACCATACCATTCTTGATTTTTGGACCTTGTTTTGGATTTGGTGCATCCAAATAATTTGGAATTTCTGGATCACAATGAGGCTCACGCCCTATTCCATGTCCACAAAATCTTACAAGTGGAACAAATCCTCGTGAATGTATAAAATTCTCAATCAATAAAGATAACTCTTTAAACCTCATACCCTCTTTGATAATTCCAATAGCATACATCAATGTATCATATGAACAGTCAATAAGCTTTTGGTCTTCAGAAGATATTTTACCAATAGGCATAGTAATAGCTGCATCACCATACCAGCCATCAATTTCACTTCCTATATCTATTCCTAAAATATCTCCGTCTTTTAATACGGTGTTATTTGGAATACCATGAATAACGACTTCATTTAATGATGTACATATAGCATTAGGAAAGCCATAAAGTCCTTTAAAAGCTGGTCTTGCACCAAGTTTTAAAAGAAATTCTTCACCAAGTTTATCAACATCTAGAAGAGTCATACCAGATTTTACATTTGATTTTAAGTAGTCCAAAGTCTTCGCCACTGCAAGACCTGCAGTGTGAAGCTTTTGTATTTCATTAGGTTTTCTAAGTGGAATTGCCAAGATTATAACCTTGTAGCACTTAGAGTATCATATTTATTCATATATTGTTGAGCTTCAATTTTTCTCATAGTATCTATTGCAACTTGTACAACAATTAGTACAGCAACACCACCAAAATAAAATGGAACTCCCATAGCCTTTACAATCAAAAAAGGAACTGTAGAAACAAGCCCTAGATAAATAGCACCACCAAAAGTAAGTCTACTTGCAACTTCATTCAAAAATGATGCTGTAGATTCTCCTGGTCTAACACCTGGGATAAACCCACCTTGTCGTTTTAGGTTTTCTGAGATATCTTTTGAATTAAAGGTAATTGATGCATAAAAGAATGCAAAAAATACAACAAACAAAAATGTCAAAACATTGAAAAAATAACCACTAGGATTTAGTAAGTCTGATATTATCATAATATATTCATTCTGACTACTTTGTAAAACAGTAGCAGGAAACATTAATATAGCAGAAGCAAAAATAGCTGGGATAACTCCACTTAAATTTACTTTAATAGGAATATAGTTCATAATTCTTTTGTTTTGGTTTTCCATAACAACTTTTCTAGAATATGAAACTGGAACTCTTCTCTCACCCAATTCTACATATATTATCGCTCCAACTGTAGCAAAAATAATCAATACTATCCCAATAACTACAAAGAAACTCATTTGTCCATTATTTACAAGTTCTATAGTACCACCAATTGCACTTGGAATTGCAGAAACTATACCAGCAAATATAATCAAACTTATACCATTACCTATACCTTTTTGTGTGATTTGTTCTCCAATCCACATTAAAAGCATAGTACCACTTAACATAGAAATAGATGCAACCCATACAAATGTACTCATGTCAATACTTATTGCACTTGCTCCGTTGCTTCCTGTTAGAGAATTTAATCCCATAGAAACACCAAATGCTTGTACTAAAGTAATTACTATTGTTGTATATCTGATAATTTGCATATATTTTTGCATCCCATCACGCTCTTTTTTAAGTTTGCCAAGAGCTGGGAAAGTTGCGGCAAGAAGTTCCATTATAATTGAGGCAGTAATATAAGGCATAATTCCAAGAGATATAATGCTAAGTCTTTCAACCGCATTACCACTAAACATATTGATAAGCCCTAATGCATTTTGTGCATTTGAATCAAAAAACTCTTTTACTACATCTATATTTACACCAGGCACTGGCACATATGCCAACAGCCTGTATAATAAAATAAATCCTAGCGTTATGAGAATTTTATTTACTAAAGTATTACTCATAATTATTTTCCAGAAGTAGTTATATTTTCGTCTTTTATTTTACTCACTAAATTTATTGCGTTTTTACCAATTAACTTAATTCTTGTAGTTGAACTTGATAACTTATAAACAGTAGCAATATTTACAACTGTAATTTCTTCTAAGTTAGCTATCGAAGTAATTTTGTCTACATTTAAACTAAGTGGTTTTTCAACTCTTGAAGTAAATCCAACTTTTGGAAGTCTTCTATGAAGTGGTTGTTGCCCACCTTCAAAACCTCTTTTTTCATTGTATCCGCCTCTAGCTTTTTGACCTTTGTGACCTTTTCCAGCAGTTTTACCAGTACCACTTCCTTGACCACGACCTATTCTTTTTCTGTTTTTAGTACTTCCAACAGCTGGTTGTAAATTTTCTAACATGATTTACCCCTTTATCTTAGCTAAAGCTTCAACTGTCGCTTGAACTAGATTGTTTGGATTATTTGAACCAAGTGATTTTGCAATAATATCTTTTACACCTGCAAGCTCAAGAACTGGTCTTGCCGCACCACCTGCGATAAGTCCTGTACCTTCTGATGCTGGTTTTAAAAGAATTTTACTTGCATTATACTTATGTTCAATATCGTGAGCAATTGTAGTACCTTTGATTGAAACTTTTACTAAACTTTTGAAAGCGTCATCTAATGCTTTTTTAATAGCATCAGGAACCTCTTTAGCTTTTCCTGTTCCATATCCAACTGTACCATTTTTGTCACCAACTACAACTAAAGCTGTAAATCTGAATCTACGACCACCTTTTACAACTTTTGTTACTCTACCGATTTTTACAATCGCTTCTTGAAAATCTTCTCTATTTACTGCTACCATTGCTCAACCTTATAGTTTGATACCGTTATCTCTTAGTGCATCAGCAAACGCTGCAATTACACCATGATAAACATAGCCATTTCTATCAAATACAACTTCAGTTATATTTTTTTCTTTTAACATACCAGCAAAAGCAGCTGCAACTTGAATTGCACCTTCTTTACTAGCTCTTACATTCATAGTTTGACTATTTAGTCCTGCTAATGTTTGACCAGCTACATCATCAATTGCTTGAGCACTAATGTATCTATTTGATTTAAAAATAGATACTCTAGGTTTAATTGCAGTACCACTGATTTTCGATCTAACTTTTAATTTTCTTTTTGCTCTTAGCAAATTTTTCTTTACAATATCTTTTGCTCTACTCATCACTTACACCTTATTTTTTAGAAGTTTTTCCAGCTTTTCTGATGATAGTTTCATCAACATACTTCACACCTTTACCTTTGTAAGGCTCTGGTGGTCTATAACCTCTAACGATTGCTGAAACTTGTCCAACTTGACCTTTATCACTTCCTGTTATAGTAATGACATTCTTCTCAACAGATATACTGATACCTTTTGGAATCTCAAAATTAATAGGATGAGAAAAACCAAGAGCCATCTCTAAAACATTTCCATTAACTGCGGCTTTATAACCAACACCATTAATTTCTAGTTTTTTAGTGAAACCTGTATTAAAACCTGTTACAGCATTGTTAGTAAGTGCTCTATAAGTACCCCAAAATGCTTTATTTTCAGCTTCTTCGCCAATAGGAGAAAAAACTACCTTACCATCTTCAACAGCAACATTAACTCTATTTAAAGTATCAATTTGTTTCGCATCATTACCTTTTTTTACTGTAATAACACCATTATTTACTGTTACCTCAACACCACTTGGTATTGCTATAGGTTGTTTTCCAATTCTTGACATATTTTATACCTTTTACCAGATAGTACAAAGTACTTCACCACCAACTTTAGCTGCATAAGCTTCATCATTGCTTATAACACCTTTGTTTGTGCTTACTACTATTGTACCGTATCCATTTTTAAAGCTCTTAAGTTCTGTATAACCTTTGTAAACTCTTCTACCAGATTTAGAAACTCTTGTAACTTCGTTAATAACAGTTTTACCGCTATCATCATATTTTAAAACTACACTTATTGTTTTTTTGTTATTTTGACCATCAACAACTTTAAAGCTCTCGATGTATCCTTTGTTTTGTAACACACCAAGCAATGCCTCAACAGTGTTAGAATGTAGTAGTGTAGTAACTTCTAGTTTTCTAAGACTTGCATTTCTGATTCTCGTTAGTGCATCAGCAATCATATCATTTACCATAAATTTCTCCTACCAACTTGCTTTTCTAACACCAGGAATTAATCCCTCGTTAGCCATTTTTCTTAAACATACTCTACAAAGTCCAAAATCTTGATATACTGATTTTGGTCTTCCACAAACAGAACATCTTGTATATGCTCTTACTGCAAACTTAGGCTTTCTTTGAGCCTTTGCTATCATAGACTTTTTAGCCATTATTCTCTTCCTTTACTAAATGGAATTCCCATTAGCTCTAATAATCTATAAGCTTCTGTGTCGTTTTGCGCAGTTGTAGCTATAGAGATATTCATACCGTGTGTTTTGATAATATTATCATAAACTACTTCTGGGAACATAAGTTGCTCGTTTAGACCGAAGCTAAAGTTACCTCTACCATCAAAACCATTTCTGTTTAGACCTCTAAAGTCTTTTACTCTTGGTAAAGCAACAGAAACTAATTTGTCCAAAAACACATACATGTTATCACTTCTTAAAGTAACTTTGATACCAACTGGCATACCTTCTCTTACTTTAAATCCAGCAACTGATTTTTTAGCTATGATAATTTGAGCTTTTTGACCAGCTATCAAAGAGATAGTGTCAGCCATATTTTGCATCAATTTATTATCTTTCATAGCCTCACCAGCACCAACAGAGATTACAACTTTCTCTATTTGTGGTGTAAGCATTTTGTTTTTTGGGAACTCAGCTTCAAGAGCAGGTTTAACAACAGCTTTATATTTATCAAATAATCTTGTTGCCATAATTAAGCTCCTTCTACTTTTGCTACATTAGAGATATCTATTGGCATCTCTTTATTGATAAATCCACCGTCTGGATTTTTTTCTTGATCTGGTTTGATAGCTTTTTTAGCTATTTTACAACCCTTTACAAGTACTTTCATATCTTTAGGCATAACTTTGATAACTTCACCAGTTTTACCTTTGTCATCTCCAGCGATAATTTTTACAGTATCACCTTTTTTAATTTTTAATTTAATAGCCATTATAATACCTCCGGAGCAAGTGATACGATTTTCATAAAGTTTGCATATCTAACTTCTCTTGCTACTGGTCCAAATATACGAGTACCAATTGGCTCTCTTTTTGCATCAAGAATAACTGCAGCATTGTCATCGAATCTGATTAAAGAACCATTTTCTCTTTGAACTTCTTTGTGAGTTCTAACAACAACAGCTTTTACTACTTGACCTTTTTTTACTTTACCATTTGGGATAGCTTTTTTAACTGATGCAACAATTACATCACCAACACTTGCGTATCTTCTTTTACTTCCACCTAAAACTTTGATACACATAATTTCTTTTGCGCCACTGTTATCAGCAACATTCAATCTTGTAAAACTTTGTATCATTATTCAACTCCTCTTGCAAGGATTACATTCAATCTGTATGATTTAGTTTTTGATAATGGTCTACATTCTAATGCAGATACAGTATCTCCAACTTTTACTTCATTTTTTTCATCGTGAACTAGGTATTTTTTAAACTTTTTAACTGTTTTGTGATATTTTGGGTGTAAAACACTTCTTGTTACTAAAACTGAAACTGTTTTATCACCGCTTTTTTTTACCACTACACCTTGAATCTCTCTTTTGTGTGTATTCATGAGCCTGATCCTTATGCGTTAACTGCAGTGATAGCAGTTTGAATTCTAGCGATATCTTTTTTTACAGTTCTAAGTTCGCTAGTGTTTGTAAGTTGCATAGTTTTTAGCTTAGCTTTAAGCTCAAATAACAACACCTTTTTCTCTTTTAACGTAGCTTTTAATTCTTCTAAGCTTTTATCTTTTATCTCAGTATATTTCATTTTCACTATCCAAAGTTACGATTTTTGTTTTAAATGGTAATTTATGCATAGCCAATGTTAACGCTTCTCTTGCTAACACATCATCTACACCTGCCATCTCAAAGCAAATTCTTCCAGGTTTGATATTCATTACCCATTTATCTACTGAACCTTTACCTTTACCCATCCTAGTTTCTAGTGGCTTAGCAGTAAGAGGTTTGTCTGGGAATACCATTATCCAAACTTTACCAGTTCTTTTTACTTTTCTTGTCATTGCAATCCTAGCAGCTTCAATCTGTCTAGAATCAATTCTTCCGTGTTCAACAGCTTTAACACCAATATTACCGAATGCTAATGAGTTTCCTCTTGTAGCTTCGCCTCTATTTCTGCCTTTCATCTGTTTTCTATATTTAGTTCTTTTTGGCATTAACATGATTATTTACCTCTTTTATTCATAGTAGGTTTTCTCTTTTTAGCCGCATTGTTATTAGCAGGAGTTTCACGTTCTGGTTGAATACCTTTTGCAAGTACTTCACCTTTGAAAATCCAAACTTTTATACCAATACATCCATAAGTAGTATGTGCTTCAGCAAACCCATAATCAATTTTAGCTCTTAAAGTATGAAGAGGAACTCTACCTTCAAGATACCATTCAGTTCTAGCCATCTCAGCGCCACCAAGTCTACCAGATACTGATACCTTAATACCTTTAGCACCAGATTTTAGAGCGTTTTGCATAACTCTTTTCATAGCTCTTCTAAATGCAACTCTTCTTTCTAATTGTTGAGCAACATTTTCAGCAGCAAGTTGAGCAGAAGTTTGTGGTTTTCTCTCTTCTTTGATGTTAACAGTAATTTCTTTACCTAAAAGTGTAGAAAGTGCATTTTTAAGTTTTTCAACATCCGCACCTTTTTTACCAATAATGATACCAGGTCTAGCAGCAACAACAGTTACTCTAACTTTTTTAGCAGTTCTTTCAATTAATGTTTGAGAAACACCAGCATAGTAAAGTTCTTTTTTGATGTATTTTCTAACTTTATGATCTTCAGCTATATTTTCTGGCATTTTACTAAAAGTTGGAAACCATCTTGATTCCCAATTTCTGTTTATTCCAAGTCTTATTCCAATTGGACTAACTTTTTGACCCATTACTTCTCTCCTTTAACTGGTGCTACTTCAACAATAATGTGAGAAGTAGGTTTTAGTTTTGGTGTTGCTCTTCCTCTAGCTCTTGGCATAAATCTTCTTAAAACTGAAGCTTTATCAACTCTACAACTAACAACTTCTGCTTCATTAGCTTCTAAACCTGCATTTGCAACAGCAGAAGCAATTACTTTAGATATTATGTTAGCAGCTTTGTTTGGAGTAAACTCTAAGCTTGCAATTGCAAGTTCACAATTCATACCTTGAACTTCTCTAGCAACTAGTCTAGCTTTAATAGGAGAAAGTCTTATAAATTTTAGTACAGCTCTACTCATATTATCCTACCTTTTTTTGCACAGTGCCTTTGTGCCCTTTAAATAATCTAGTTGGTGCGAACTCACCTAGTTTATAACCAACATGATTTTCAGTTATTGAAACTGGTACGAATACTTTACCATTATGCACAGTAAAAGTAAGCCCTATCATATCAGGTAAAATAGTACTTCTTCTTGACCAAGTTTTAATTGGTTTTTTATCACCACTTGATTGCGCTTTTAAAACTTTTTTCATTAGATGTCCATCAACGAATGGACCTTTTTTTATTGATCTTGCCATATAATTACCCTACTTCTTTCGTCTTGAGATGATAAGTTTATCACTAGCTTTTTTCTTTCTAGTTTTATAACCTTTTGTAGGCATACCCCATGGAGTTACAGGATGTCCAGATGAACCAGTTTTACCTTCACCACCACCATGTGGGTGATCTATAGGGTTCATTGCTGCCCCTCTAGTTTGAGGTCTAATACCCATATGTCTTGAACGTCCAGCTTTACCTATTACCATATTGATATAGTCTTCGTTTCCTACAACACCAATAGTTGCCATATTAACACCAAGAACTTTTCTCATTTCACCACTAGGTAATCTCATGATTACATACTTTTCTTCTCTACCCATTACCTGAGCATAGCTTCCAGCACTTCTAGCAAGTTGAGCACCTTTACCTGGTTTTAATTCAATATTATGAACCATTGTACCAACAGGGATACTCATAAGTTGCATAGCATTACCTGGTTTGATATCAAGACCACTAACTGCAGAAGATATAACATCACCTACATTTAAGCCTTTTGGTTGAATAACATATCTTTTGTCACCATCAACATAGTTAACTAAACAAATTCTACAGTTTCTATATGGATCGTACTCAACAGTAGCTACTGTTCCAGGGATTCCTAACTTATTTCTTTTAAAATCTATAATTCTATATAGTTTTTTTGCACCCGCTTGTTTATGTCTGCTTGTGATTCTTCCGTTACTATTTCTACCAGCTGCTGCTTTTACTCTTACAAGTAAAGATCTTACAGTTGGTTTTGAAGTAATATCTGAAGTATCCAATACACTCATAAATCTTCTAGCTGGTGTAATTGGTCTAAATTTTTTGATAGCCATCCATTACCCCTTAAGCTGATAGGTTCGCGATTGCCGCGCCCTCAGGAAGTGTTACATAGAACTTTTTGAAATCAGCTCTCTTACCAACTCTTCCTCTGAATTTTTTTACTTTACCATCTTGTCTTAAAGAATTAACTTTTGATGGAGTTACACCAAAATACTCTTTGAAAACTTCTTTTAAACCGTTTTTTGTCATTTTAGGTGAAGTTTGAACAACTATTACACCATTTTCTTGAAGCTCTATAGTTTTTTCTGTATAGAGGATTGATTTGATATCTGTAATATCTGCCATATTATTTCTCCCCTGTTAAACTATCAAATACTGCTTTTTCAATCACTACAGAGTGAAATACAGACATCCAATAAGCGTTTAATTCTTGTTTTTCAACTACATAACAATTTGGAACATTTCTAAATGCCAAATATGTTTTTTCATCTAATAAGTCAACAACTACCAAAGTACTTCTTTGGTTTAGTTTTGTAACTATTGCCATTGCATCTTTAGTTTTACCTGATTCAACAGTTAAAGCGTCAAGAATAAATAAAGTTCCTCTTTGAGCTTGTGCATTAAGAGCAAATTTTAAAGCTAGTACTTTTTGTTTTTTATTAACTTTTTGCTCATAATTTCTTTTTGTTGGTCCAAAAATTGTACCCCCACCTACGAATAATGGTGATCTCATAGAACCCCATCTAGCACCACCGCTACCTTTTTGAGCTTTAGGTTTTTTACCACCACCGCTTACTTCGGCTCTTGTTTTACTTCTCGCAGTATTTGATCTCAAAGACGCAAGATACGATTTTACATATAAATATAAATTGTGAGAATTTATACTATCATAAGCTGAAGGAAGTTCTACATTTCCAGCTGCTTCAAATTTTTCGTTTAATATTACTGCTTTACTCATTTAGCAATCCTTACTCTACCTAATGCACCATTTGGTCCACTTACTGAACCTTTTAGTACTAAAACACCACTTGCTGGATCAAATGAAACAACTTCATTAGAAACTGTTACTGTTTCATAACCATACTGACCTGGCATTTTTTTACCTGGTTGTACACGTCCTGGCCATTCGCAGTTACCAATAGAACCAGTTCTTCTACCCATTCTATGTCCGTGAGAAGCTCTACCACCAGCAAAGTTCCATCTTTTTACAACACCAGTAAAACCTCTACCTTTTGTTCTGAAAGTTGCTTTAATTTGAGCACCTTCAACCAAAAGTGAAGTATCAACATCACCTGCTTCAGTATTTGAAGTTTTAACAGTAGCGAATCTATTAAATTCTTTGCTAAGGTTATATTTAGCTTGTTGTCCAGCTGTTGGCTTATTTAAAGACTTACCTTTATTATATGCCACTAACGCTTTTCCATTTTCTAAAACTTCACATACTTTTGTATCTATAAGCTTTAAAAGTGTAACAGGAACACTTGGAACAGATATTGTTCTGCTCATACCGATTTTTTCAACTATGAATTCCATCCATTACCCCTTATTATGCTTGACCCATTGATCTAACTTCTACGTCAACTTCAGGAGCAAGATCAAGTTTCATTAAAGAATCAACAGTATCTGGAGTTGCAGAGATTATATCAATCATTCTTGAATGAACTCTGATTTCAAACTGCTCTCTACTGTCTTTATTAACATGTGGAGATCTAAGCACTGTATATCTTCTGATTTTAGTTGGCAAAGGAATTGGTCCTACCAACTCTGCACCTGTTCTTTTAACAGCTTCTACTATAGAAGCAACTGAACGATCTAGAACTCTATGATCGTATGCCTTTAATTTTAATCTAATTTTTTCCATTTTTACCTCTTTAAAGAACTCATCAAGTCCATAATTCTTGTCTTCAAAAACTACACTTGACATCAAACATGGACGCGGATTATAGCTAATTTTTAATATAAAGTCAATAGATTGGGGTGTTTTAAAGGGAAAAAAGGAATTTTATTTCCTTTTTATAAGGAAGACTAGTCTTCAGTAAAGAATTCTTTTTTCATATTATTTACGAGTTGTTGAACTTTTTCTTGATCTGCTTTATTTGTATTTTGTTCAAGGATCTTATTTAAATTAGGATGAAATTTTCTTAAAAACTCTAATATATAATTACCTTTCCTGTAAGGATTATTGATTTGTGAATCATGATCTATTAAAACTTCTACAAAATCATAATACCCTAAAAATGCTGCATAATTAATCGGAAGTACTCCAAATTTATCAGGTTGATTTATAAGTTTTTTATTGTAAGAATAGATTAGTTTAAATATTTTGATTCTATTTTTCCATACACTATTGTGTATATAATTTCTTCCTCTATTATCAATTGCATTTAAATCAGCTTTTGCATTTATCAATATTTTTATAGTTTGTTCATCATTATCTAAAATTGCTTTATGAAGTACAACACCTCCATAATTATCTCTTGCATTTATATCAACACCAATACTTATAATATTTTTTAAAGTTTCAAAATACTCTTTCTTATCTGCTTCTCTCATACTTTCTTTATGTGAACCAATGAACTTATATATTACATTCAAACCATCATGACTTAATTGATTGATATCTGCACCATATTTTATAAGCAATCTTACAATTTCAATATTACCAAGCATAAGGGGTTCAAAAAAGTATGGGTCATTTTTAGAATTTAATTGTCTTAAATTAACTTCTGCATTATATAATATTTCTTTTAAGACAACTTGATAATCACCATCATCAATTATTTCTTTTCGTTCATCTCTACTTAAATGAATTTTATTTTTTAGATATAAATCTGCATTTATTAGTTTTTCTACTATGGTTTGATTGTTAATATCAGCAATATTGACATTTGCTCCAAAATCTAGTAGCATAATTAATTCACTATTATAATTTTTTCCGAGCATTGCAATAATAGAAAGAGTACTTTTCCCATCTTTTGTTATATTATTTGGGTCTACATCATTTTTTAGTAAAAACTTTAATAGTTGTGTATTCTTTCCTTTAACAGCAATTGTTAATAAATTGTCATCTTTTGAATTCCATAGAGTTGTATTTACTTTTTTATCCAGCAAAATATCTAATATCTCATATAAAATAGCAATACGGTTAGGATTCTTATTTTCATGGTACAATTTATTTATATGACTCACTATTTTAAAAATCAAAGTATTTTTTTTTGAATCTAGTTGTTCTAAATCAAATCCAAGTTCCAGTAAATATTCAAAATAGTTTATAGATAATGATTGAGATTTAATATAGTAAAATAAAACATTTTTGTTATTACTATCTAAGGCTTTAATATCAAGTCCTTTTGAAAGCAGTGCTATTAAGATTTCTTTATTTGAATAAACAGATTCTAAAAATAAAAGTGTTTTCCCATCTATGTCTTTTTGGTTGATATCTAAGGTATTGATTTTTAAGAGATCATTGATTATTCTAATATTTCCATTTGATGCCGCATAAAAAAATAAATTCTGACCTTTTAAATCTATAATATTTAAATCTTTTGTAATATCTTTTAAAATATAAAATATCTCTTCTTTATCTGCTGTGATTGATTCTGCTAATGCATTTTTCCCTTGATTATTGATAATATCAACATTAGCATTTAAAGATAATAGTTTTTTTACAGTATCTACACTACCACTCATTGCAGCTATCATTAATGGTGTAAAACCATTATTATCAATGGCATTAATATTAACACCTTTTTTTATAAGCCAAGATACAGCTTCAACTTTATTTTGATTGACTAATTGATGTAATAAAGTTTTTCCATCTTGTGTTTTTTGCTTTATATCAATATGGGAAAGCATATTATTTACTTTAGTTTCATCAAAAGATTCTTTTTTGAGTTCAACTAACAAATCTTGTAATGTACTCTTCTTAAATATGCCAAGCATTTATTATTACCTTAAACAAAAAATTATTTTTATAAATTATGTAATTTTATCACAATAGTACTTAAGTATTAACTTTTAACAAGTCCAGCTTCTTTTAAAAATATACTAGGAACATAATCTTGCTTTTTTATTTTATCATATTTTGCGTAACTTAGATACAAAATATCTTTTGCCCTTGTCACTGCAACATAAAAAAGTCTTCTTTCTTCATCAAGTGATCCCCCTTTACTCATCAGCTTTCTATTTGGAAATCTCCCATCAGCTAAGTCAATAATATATACTTCAATAAATTCCAAACCTTTACTAGCATGAACGCTAAGTAAGTTTACACCATCACCTTGACTCATCTCACTGCCACCTAAAACCATAGAGTTTATGAATTTTTGTGTATTGCTATAATGGGTTGAAAGATTTTTAAGAAGTGCTACTTTTCTATCAATTCTTTGTTTTGACTCAAATTGCATACTTTCATCAATATTACCATCTTTTAATGTTGCTCTTTTTTTTGATATGGTTTCTTTTATATGACCAAAGAAGTCACTTTTATGAATATGTTCTATCAATGAAGCTGGTAGTTTTATCCTTTTTAACTCTTTTAAGAGTCTATAAAAACTATAAATATATATTGCTCCATCTACATTTAATTTTGGATGCTTTAAAACTGGATTCGATAAAAATCCCTCTTCAAAATCCAAATCTTTAAATCTCCTAACACTACCTAATTCAAAAAAGTCATCAAATAATCCTAATTGAATATTTTTTACTTGTGCTGTATTAAAAGGGTTTTTGATTTCCGTATCAGGATGAAGTAGTCCTTGATGAATATCACCGTTGCCAAGTTTCAATAAAGCTTCAAATATCTCTTTTGATATAGTTTTTCCTATACCTTTGCCATATTCTAATGTATGGATAAAAGCCATCATATCATTTGGATTTACAAGCAAGAAAACCACATCCAAAATGACCTTAACCTCTTTTGCATCAAAAAAGCTATTCCCACCTTTTCTCTTAGATGGAATTCCATATTCTCTCAAAGTTGCTTCAATACCATCTGCAGTAGAGTTATTTCTATAAATAATAGCTATTTCATTGTGTGGTGTTGTTGATTTTTTTATATTTTGTGCTATATAATCATATTGACCAAATGACTCATCAAAAACCAATAACTTTGGTAAATAAAAACCCTCTTTTCTAACTACCTCTAAAGCTTTGTCATATATTCTTACATTGTTTTGTATTACTTTATTGGCAAGTTCAAGTATAAGCCTAGTGGAGCGATAATTTTTATTTAATGTAAATACACTAGCCCCTTGATATTTTTGGGTAAATGTACTAATGATTGATATATCAGAACCATTAAAGGCATAAATAGACTGGTCATAATCACCAACACAAAAAAGTGACTTTGGACGAAACCCATCTAAAATTTTACTTTGTAGCGGATTGGTATCTTGGTATTCATCTACTAATATTTCTTCAAATTTTAAAATCTCTGATTCATCTTCACTATTTAAAACTTCAAGCATTCTTGTAAGCAAATCATCAAAACTAGCATATCCATAAGTTTTTTTTAACTCATTAAATTCTAAAACCACATCATCATAAATCAATGAATACAATTCATGTTCACTATTTTTTTCTTTAATCCACTCCATAAAAGATTGATTATTGTTGCTATTTAAATATAAAGAATACATATCATACAAATATCCACCATCATAAGGGCTAGAACTATTCCTATCCATAAAAACTCTTTTTTCATATACACTCTTGAACAAAGTTTTTAATTCATTTGGTTGTTTTAGAGTTAAAGGAATATTTAGTTCTTTTAATAGCTTATAACTAACAGAGTGAAAAGTACCTGCTACTATCTCTTTTGCTGTTGCTTGTCCAAAATATTTAGCAACCCTTGTAATCATCTCACTTGCAGCTTTGTTGGTAAATGTTAGGAGTAATATCTTACTTGGACTTATCCCACTATTTAACATATAAGCAATTCTTCCAACAATAGTGGAAGTTTTTCCAGTTCCAGCACTGGCAATTATTAGGTTATGCCCTTTTTGACAACTCGCAGCTGAGAGTTGTTCAGCATTTAGATTATTTAATGGCATAAAAACCTTTGACTAAAACTAATGCCAATATTGAAACAATAATAATACTTGCTCCACTACTCACATCGTAGAAATAAGAAAAAACAAGTCCACAAATAGTAAATACAACTGCAAGAAGTGAACTTAAAATCATCATACTAGACAATCTATTTACAAAATTCTCGGCTATAAAAGTAGGTATTGTTAAAAGTGCAATAACCAATATAAGCCCAACTACTCTAATAGCTGCTACAATTGTAAGTGCTGCTAAAAGGAGCATCAATGTATAAAATATTTTTACACTAATTCCTCTAAGCGTTGCAAACTCTGGGTCATAAGAAACTGCTAGTAATTCTTTATAAAAGAGTATTACAATACCTACAATTAAAATATCAACAATAAATATAAACCAAATATCGGCGCTACTTACTGCCAAAATTGAACCAAATAAATAGCTCATCAAATCGACATTATATCCAGGTGTCATATCTACTAGTATTATACCAATAGCCATCCCACCAGCCCAAATGACACCAATTAAAGCATCCAGTCTTTCACGCTTTCTCAAAGTCAAAAACGCTATAACACCAGCACATAAAAGTGCAAAAACTGTAGTACCCAAAAGTATAGGAAGCCCAAAAAATATAGCAATACCAATTCCACCATAGCTACTATGAGCGATTCCGCCAGCTAAGAATGTCATTTTATTTACGACTATTAATGAACCAACAATTCCTACTGCAATTGCTATGAGTACGCCAGAGAGCAAAGCATTTTGGATAAATGTAAATTGTAACATATCAAACATGGCTACATCCACAAGTGTGATTGTCTGCAAGACCTAGCAAAAGTTCCACCTCACATAAGTGACCATTTTTCATAACTTCAATATTTTTTGTAATTTGTGATAAATTATGATAAACCAAAGTTTTATTGATATATGCTACATTTTTAGCATATCCTAAAGAAACTGATATGTCATGAGTTATTACTACAATTGCAATATCTTGATTTAATTCTTTTAAAAGATTATAAATATCTTTTTGACCCTGTACATCTATATTTGCCGTTGGTTCATCAAGTAAAATGATTTTGGGCATTTGCACCAATGCTCTTGCTATAAAAACCCTTTGTCTTTGTCCACCTGAGAGTTCACCTATTTTTTTATTACTAAATTCACTCATACCCACTAATTCCAAAGCTTTCAAAGCACCATCAAGTTGTTGTTTTTCATATCCAAAAAGACTAAACTTATAAGCATACCCCATCAGTACAGCTTCAAGTGCAGTAATTGGAAAATCAAGATTTAAATTTGTATTTTGCGGAACATACCCTATTTCATTAATCTGATATTTATGTTTTATAGTACCACTACTTGGATTTAAAATCCCAAGCATTAGTTTAAAAAGTGTAGATTTACCACCACCGTTTGGACCAATTATTGCTAAAAAATCTTTTTCTTCTATATTTAGTGAAACTTTTTCTAAGGTAGTGGCGGTATCATAATTAAATGTTAGATTGTTTATCTCAATTATATTCATTTGCGGATTATACTATTTTTTTAGTAATAAGCTGATAAACTAACTTTAGTTTAATTAATTGGGTGTACTTAATTCCCTGATTTCATAACTAAGTGCTTGTTTTGTAAAATCTATTGAATACACAAACAAAGTTTTTACTAGTGGATTTATTTTTACATTGTTTTCATCAACCACATCAAATAGTTTCAATTCTATTACTTCACTCACTTGTGTATCTTTTGGAGTGATTACCATAGAGATTGGTTTAAGTGCTTTTATCATATTTAAAGTCAATTTATAAATTTTAGGTTCTAATCCACCTAAAATATCACCATCTTTATCTTCTTTTTCAATTGCATGAAACAATAAAGTAAGATTTTCTTTAAATATTGCCTTATCCCAACTAATTTTTCCTTTTGAATAATAAAACACACAACTCTTATTTAAAAGTGGATGTGGTTTTGCTGCTTTTATCTCTTCAATAAGTTGTAAAAAAAAGTTTTTCCCACCAAATCTCATAGCATCTGCTAACATTATTTTATGTATTTCTTGTTTTGTAGCAACTGGTAATTTATTAAAATTCATATTTCTCCGATTATTTTATTGTGATTATACCACAAATTAATTTTATATTAAAACTTTTGCATTTTTATTATTGATTTTTTTGAGTTCCATATCGATAAATTTATATTTATCTTGCCGTTGTTTAAAAGCCAATGTACTTTTTCTTCCATTTTCAACAAATATTTCATATATCATAAATCCATTCTCACTCATTGTAAGTCTTACATTTGTAGCTATTGAATAAGTTGTCAATATACCATCAGTATTTATAAGATTTGAAATTAGATGAAAATAGCTCATATTCCAAAGCTCATAATTTACATCACTACTAAAAGCATCTTGATACACTATATCTATATTATTTAAATTTTGTATATATTCTCTTGCATCTGTGCAAGATACCTCTATTTTATGAAACTCATCTTCATAAAATAGATTGTTTGAGACTTCTAAGATTATATGTTTTATTTCATCAAATTCTTTTGGATAGGAAAAATTCTTAAGATTTTTTATAAGCTCACCATCTAGTTCTGGGGAAAAAAATTCTATTTTCTTTGGATGTTTAGATTTTATATTATGAAGTATTGTCAAAAATGTATTATAACCAAGCCCAAAACAAATATCTAGTATTCTAAGTGTATCTTTTTTTTGATGATGCTTAAATGCTGGGAGAATATGTTTTTGTAATGATTCTTGGATAGCTCCATCTTTTATACTATGATATGCCTGATTATATTTTGTACTAAAAAGTGTATTTGAGCCATCAGATGTTTCAACTATTTCTATAATCCACTTCCCCACTTATGCATTTTTTTGCCACATACTAAATAAAAATTATCAAAAATATCTATCTCATTTATTGCCAAAAAATCATAACTGTCCAATAAATTTTTTAATGTAAAAGCATCTATAGAATTTTGTTTACTTGATATTAATATAATATTTGCAGAATTTTCTAATGTATGATAAATTTCTTCGAGGAGATATGCATTTGAATGATCAATAACATCACATAAAACTGCATATTCAAATGCTCTAGGTCTTAGCCTAAAGCCACTTTGAGCCAACTCATTGTTATAAATGAGTTCTTTAATTCTAGGATTAATATCTTTTAAAAATTCTTGTAGTACTATAGTAAAATCAGGTAAATGATTTTGAACTATCAGGACTCTAAGTTCTGGAGATTTTTTAATCAGTGCTTGAAAAAACTCAATTGATTGTTTAGTCATCACATCCACATAATAAAGAATCATCAAGCTTCAAGTCATCATTACTAGCTATGCTAATACCATCTTTAATTATCTTTTTTGCTATTTTTTTAGCACTTTTAAGTGAATGCATTGCATAAGTTCCACACTGATAAACATTGAGTTCTGGAATATCTTTTTTACTTTTGACAGTCAAGATATCCACCATAGATGCCAACCATGCCTCAGCAACAGTAGATGATTCTGGTGTACCTATCAAACTCATATAAAATCCAGTTTTACATCCCATAGGTGAAATATCAATAATTTCAACACCATTACCATTCAAATGATCTCTCATAAAACCAGCAAACAAATGCTCAAGAGTATGAACACCTTTTGAACTCATTTTGTCAATATTTGGTTTACAAAATCTTAAATCATAAACAGTAATCAAATCACCCTTTGGTGTGGTCATAGTCTTAGCTACTCTTACACTTGGAGCTGACATTTTTGTATGATCTACTTTAAAACTATCTAGTAATGGCACGAAAACTCCTTAAAAAACTAATAACTAATAATGAACAACTAATAACTATCGTATTCGCTACGCTCATAATTTTCCAATTGTGACAAAGTCACACATAAATTATTAATTATTAGTTGTTAATTATTAATTAAAAAAAGCCCAAAAGGGCTTTTTTTATACTCTCGCTTCTTCTCTTCTTTGTAAATAATCCCACTTAGCATCTACTCTTTTTTGCCATTCATCTATTATATACTCATATTGTGGTTTAAATAAATGTTTAAACCTTGGTTGGAATGCTAAATAGTCTCTTACAGGTATTACATTTTTTGGTCTGTAAGTAATATTTAATTCTGTTCCATTAATAATTTCATAAAGAGGGAAAACCAAAGAATCAACCGCTAAGTCACTTGCTTCAACAGTTTTATGCATCGGAAACTTCCACTCAGTAGTACATGCACTCATTGCATTTATAAATACTGGACCTTCTGTTGCAAATCCTGTTTGAATTTTTTTAACCATGTCTTTCCATTTATTTGGAGCAACTTGTGCAACATATGGAGCGCCATGAGCTGCCATAATAGCTAGCATATCTTTTTTATTTTTTTTCTCACCATAAGATGTACTTCCAGCTGGAGAAGTAGTTGCACTAGCACCTATTGGAGTAGATGAACTTCTTTGACCACCTGTATTTGCATAAACTTCATTGTCTAAACAAACATACATCATATCATGTCCTCTTTCAAAACATCCACTTATCCATTGAAAACCAATATCATAAGTTGCACCATCTCCACCAAAAGCTACAAACTTTGGATCTTTTTGATTAGGATCTAATCTTCCTTTTCTTTTGAGTGCTTTATGCATAGACTCTGCACCAGCAACTGCTGTACTTGCATTCTCAAAGCCAATGTGAATCCATGAGCAATCCCATGAAGTATGAGGATAAATAGCAGTACAAACTTCAAGACATCCTGTTGCAGCACTTACCACAAGATTGTCATTTGTAGCATTTAAGATTTCTCTTACTATAATAGAGTGAGCACACCCTGGACATAAAACATGGGCACCTTCAAATCTCTCAGCAGCTGTTGAAAACGATTTTAAATTCTTTATCTCTTTTTGATTACTCATATTTAGTCCTTATACATTATAAAAGCCAAGTTCTGGCCCTCTAACACCGACAAATCTTTGAAGTGGTCCATTTCTTTTTCCACTTTTTGCATCTTTGTCAAGTTCTCTATAGATATCACAAAGTATAGCTATAGTCATATCTCTTCCACCTAATCCGTATATTATATTACTCATAACTGGACGAGCTGGAGTATTAAATAATGCTCCACTTACTTCATTGAATAACATACCAACAGTTCCACCAGGTGCGCTTCTATCCATACATGCAATAGCTTTTACATTTTGCAATGCAGATGCCAATTCTTCAAGAGGGAAAGGTCGTATTACTCTTGGTGCAATAATTCCAGCTTTTATTCCTTCATTTCTCATTTGATCAGCAGCAATCTGTGCTGATTCATAAGTAGTACCAAGTGCAACAATTACAACCTCAGCATCTTCTAGTTTATATGTTTCTACTCTATTATATTTTCTACCAGTTAATTGCTCAAACTCGGCAAATACTTCATCTATTACTTTTGTAGAACCCATCAATGCAGAATGTTGTTTAGCCTTATGTTCAAAGTGCCAATTTTCTTCAGTTTGAACACCATGAGTTACAGGCTTAGAAAAATCAAGCATTGAATTTACTGCTTTATAAGCACCAACAAAATCACATGCTGTTTTATCATCAAGTACATTTACATTTTGTGCAGTATGTGAACACATAAACCCATCTTGATTTACAATTACAGGTAATCTTACATCTAAGTGTTCACCAATTTTAAATGAGCATAAAGTCATATCATATACTTCTTGTGGAGAAAAAGAACAAATATTAATCCACCCACTATCACGCCCAAGATACATATCAGAATGGTCTCCATTTACATTTAATGGAGCTGCTAATGCACGATTTACTTGCATTAATGTTATAGGTAATCTCATACCACTAGCTTGATAAAGTACTTCTATCATAAGTGCAAAACCTTGACTTGAAGTCGCAGTAGCGACTCTTCCACCAGCTGCTGCTGCACCAACACAGGCACTCATAGCAGCATGTTCACTCTCAACCATAACAAACTCACCATCAATAAAACCATTTGCATGAAATCCTGCATAATTTTCAACTGTTGGAGTAGATGGAGTAATAGGATATGCTGCAACTACATCTATATCAGCTTGTCTAAAAGCTTGAGCTGCCGCCATATTACCATCCCAAACTTCTACAGTGTCTAGTTCCATAATCTTCTTATTCATAATTACTCACCTTTTGTTTTTTGAGGCCATTGTGTAAGTGCCTCTTCATTTTTTTCTTGTTCTGCAAACATTAAAAGTGATTTTGGATTTGTTGGACAAACTTCCACACAAATTCCACATCCTTTACAGTGGTCATAATCTACACCAACCATTTTTTTGTCTCTTGAAATAATAGAAGTATCTGGACAGTATAGCCAACAATTTTGGCAATCTATACAAAGTTCACTATTCCAAACTGGTTTATAAACTCTCCAATCTCCCACATAAGCCATCTTAGAGTTTGTTTCACTATAATGTCTATCTTCTGGCAAAACTTCCGCTACATTGTAATTGATATCACCTTCAAATGAATATAAAGCAGCACCAATTACTAGCTCATCCCAACCCATCTCTTTTATAGTTTTAGTATTCATTCCAAACTCCTATCTAACTTCATTATATGCACGCTCTATTGCGATCATATTTGCATCAATTATATTTTGAGGAAGTTTACCTAGTACTTTTTTCATTGCATTTTGGAAATACTCTAAATCAAACATACCATCAACTTTCATTAAAGCACCTAGTACTGGGGTGTTAGGTATTGGTTTACCAATAGTCTCTGTTGCTATCCCTATACAATCAACCACAAAAACTCTATCCTCTTTTCCTTTTAATGCTGGGATTAAAGGAATTAATTTATCTTTTTCAAGATGTGTCGTGATTATGTATTTAGTAGTATCTTTTTCATTTGCTGTAATATTATCAGTAAATGCAAGACCTGGGTCAATAATCAACACATAATCTGGTCTCATGTACTTTTCATGATTTAATATAACACTATCATCAATTCTATTGTACGCAGTCATCGAAGCACCTCTTTTTGCAGATCCATAAAAGGCAAATGCTTGTACTTGCTTTCCTGTTTTTGCAATAACTGAGCCAAGACCTTTTGCTCCTGTTACAGCTCCTTGACCAGCACGGCTGTGCCATCTAATTTCTAGCATTTTTGCTCCTAAAAATTTATTTATTACCAACACTTACCACATCTAACTATATGAAATATGCGATAATTGCTTAATAATCCAACCCTATAGAGATGGCTTGTAGACACACTAATTTTTGTCTGCTCAATTTTATGTAAAAAGAGCTTAGAAAATACTTTGACAAAAAAGTAATATCTACAAAATTATAACAAATTATGAAAATTTCTTATGTTATTGACCGCTTCAAGTGTATCATTGCATATAAATGACGAATATTCTTCTAATTCTTCTTTTGTTCCATAACCACTCAATACTCCAATACATTTAATTCCTGCACAATTTGAAGCAATCAAATCTAACTTTGTATCACCAATCATCCAAATATCAAATTGATTAATATTTAGCTTCATCTTATCCATAGCTTTATGAATTGGCTCAGGGTGTGGTTTTGGATTTTGCACATGTTCTCGTCCTACTAAACACTCAAAATAATGGTCAATTTTCAAATGTTTTAAAAGTGGCTGAGTGTACAAAGCTGTTTTTGTTGTTACAATTCCTAATCTTGCAAAACTTGATGCTAATTCTAAACTCTCTTTTGCATTTTGTAGTAAAAAAGTTTGTGCACATGATATATCTCTGTATCGTAACTTATATTCGTCAACAAATAAACTTGTAAATTTTTCATCTACCCCTAAGCTTTGAAACATAATATCAAGTGGATACCCGATAAGCTTTTTTATATCATCAACCAATACAAGTCTATCAAATTTTTGTTTTTCAAATACATAATAAAATGTTTCTACAATAGCATCAGTAGAATCTATCACTGTCCCATCTAAATCAAATAATATAACTTTTTCCAAATATTTTCCTTATAAAGTTAATCTAAGCATTTATATAATAACATTAAACAATTGAAAACAAAATAAATCAGTGAAGTGAATGAAATGAATAAATCTATTCTTAAAGGTATTACAATCTTATATGCTGAAGATGAAGATGATTTAAGAATTAATACTGGTAAAATCCTAGATGTTGCTGCAAAACAAGTTTTTCAAGCTAGCAATGGAGCAGAAGCATATGAAATTTTTTTAACCAATAAAGATAATATTGATTTGATTGTAACAGATATCAATATGCCAAAAATGTCTGGTCTCTCACTTATAGAAAAAATACACGAAGTAAAACCAGATATTCCTTGCATTATAACAACGGCTTATAATGAAACAGAATTCCTACATCGTGCAATTAATTTAGGTGTTATTGGGTTTGTTTTAAAGCCACTTGATTTATACAAACTAATCGAAACTTGTATTAAGGCTGTAACACCAATTATTTTAAGGCAAGAACTTATAAATAAAAATGAAGAGTTATTACAATTAAATAAAGAACTTGAAGCAAAAGTAGCACTCAGAACTCAAGAGCTTGAAACTTTGGCAAATACTGACCCACTAACTGGTATTTCAAATAGAAGAGATTTCTTCAATAAAGCAAATACGCTACTTGTAAATGCAAAATATGACATTTATGCAACAATGCTAGACCTTGATAAGTTTAAAGTACTAAATGATACATATGGACATGCTTTTGGTGATATAGTACTAAAAAAAATTACTTCATACATCAAGCTATCTTTGAGAAATGAAGATATATTTGGAAGAATGGGTGGTGAAGAATTTGCAATCTTATGTGAATGTGAATCACGAGAAAATTTTATGAAACAAATGGATAATATAAGACAAGGTGTAGAAGCTATTGATTTTGAAAATGATGGGAAAATAATTCATGTTACAATAAGCTTTGGAATAGCTCATAAAGAAGATGATGAAGATATAGATTCTTTGCTCGCTCGTGCAGATGATGCACTATATGAAGCTAAAGATAATGGTAGAAATACAATTATCTTTAGAAACAGAGGTTAATACCAAATTTGGATTAATCTACTTTTTCCCAATCAATTTGATTATGCCAAATACCAGTAAAAGATGGTTCTATATTTTTAATATTTTTGCTCACTGCCGTTATTGCATCTGGAATATATAAGAATATATAAGGTGAATCTTCCACAATCATAGAAAACATTTGTTTGTAAATTATTGATAGTTTTTGTTGGTCTATAACACTAATTGAGCTATCTATTAATTCATCTACTTGTGAGTTGTTATATCCTACAAAATTAAATCCACCTACCCTATCAGATTCACTATGCCAAATAGGTTTTGCATCTGGCATCAAAGACATACTCCATCCTAAAAGTACAGCATCAAAATTTCTAGGATGAACAATAGTATTCAAAAAAGCTTGCCATTCTAAAACTCTAATTTTCATGTCAATTCCAATTTTTTTCAATTGATATTGAATAATTTGTGCTGCATTTACCCTGGTATCATTGCCTGAATTTGTAACTATTTCAAAAACAAATGGATTATTCTCATCATAACCAGCCTCTTTTAAAAGCTTTTTTGCCTTAACTAAATCAACTTTTGGTGTTTCAATCTCATCATTATATGCAAATGTATTTGGTAAAAAAGGTCCTTTACAAACCTTTCCATAACCAAAAAACAATATATCTACCAACTCTTGACGATCTATTGCATATGAAAGTGCTTTTCTTATACGAATATCTTTGAATTTATCTTTTTTAAGATTAAACCCCATATATGTATAAGAAAAACTTTCTTTTGAAATGATTTGATAATTATCAAAAAAGTTTTCTTCTACTTGTCTTGAAATTTGCAATGGAGACAATCCTCCTATATCAATACTATTTTGTTTCAACATTAAAAATGTAGTATTAGCATCTGGCAAGAATTTATATAATATTCTATCTATTTTTGGTTTTTTTTCAAAATAATCTTCATTTGCTATAAGTTCAATATCTGAAGAAACTTTAAAAGAAGAGAGTTTATAAGGTCCTGTACCTATAGGATTTTTATTAAAACTTGAAGTCATTAAATCTTGTTCATCTTTTAGGATATGATATGGCAATAAACCTACCATCCATATTTCTAATGCTTTATAGTATGGTTTATGGTACTCTATTTTAATTGTAAGCTCATCAATCATAGTAACAGATTTTACTACTGCAAAACTTCCAGCAATTGATGTAAAGATTTTAGGTGAGATTATAGTTTCATAAGTAAAAATAACATCTTTTGCACTAAGCTTTTTGCCATCGTGCCATAAAACATTATCTTTTAAATGAACTATTAAAGTAGTTTCATTTTCAAAATCATATGATGATGCCAAATCTGTAACTATATTTCCATCTTTATCATATTTGAAAAGTCCATTGAAAAGCCAATTTGAGATTTCACTACTAGCACTATCGTTTGATAATATTGGATTAATCCTGCTGGGATTTGATGACATTGTAAGATTTAATTGGGATGCGTTTAAAGGGATTAAACAAAAAATAGTAATATATAAAAAATGCCAAAAAGAGATAAATCTTTTTGGCATAAAAGGAATTTTTGAGAAAGGTTCCATTATCTTTTCGAAAATTGTGGGCTTCTTCTTGCTTTTTTTCTTCCGTATTTTTTTCTTTCAACAGATCTTGAATCTCTTGTTAAAAGACCGTAAGGTTTTAAAATAGTTCTAAATTGCTCATCAAAAGCAACTAAAGCTCTACTAATACCATGTCTTACAGCACCAGCTTGAGCTGAATATCCACTACCCATTACTTTTACTTTAATATTTACAGATGTTGATTGTTTTGCAACTTCTAATGGTTGCATTACTCTTTTTTTAATAGCTTCTAAACCACCTAACCATTGATCTAATGTTTGATCATTGATTGTTAGTGTTCCAGTTCCATTTTCAAGCCATACTTTAGCTACAGCTGTTTTTCTTCTACCAGTTGCATATACTTTTGCCATTATCATTATCCTTTAATCTGTGCAGTGTGTGGATGTGTTTCACCTGCGTATACTTTAAGTTTTTTCAACATTGCATTACCAAGTTTAGTTTTTGGAAGCATCCCTCTAGTTGCTAATTTAAATAGCTTCTCAGGGTTTTTGTCAAGCATATCTGACATTTTGTGAGTTTTTGTACTACCAAAATAACCAGAGTGTGTATAATAATTTTTTGATTCTAATTTATTACCACTAAATATTGCTTTTGATGCGTTTATGATTATCACAAAATCACCACAATCAACATTTGGAGTAAAGCAAGGTTTGTTTTTGCCTCTTAAAATCGTCGCAGCTTCAGTAATAACTCTACCGAAAATCTTTCCGTTTGCATCAAGTACAATCCAATCTTTTTGGATCTCTGATGCTTTTGCCATTTTTGTAAATTTCATCTATATCTCCAGATACTTTAAGTTGAGGTGCAATAGTAGTGTAATAAAGCTTAAAAGATTCTTAATTTAAGGTTGTTTTAAAACAATTAGAAGAATTTGGTGAAAAATCTATTTTTTAAGTCAGATATAATAATAAAAAGAGGTCAATTATAGTATAATATGATTACATTTTGGTTACAAAGGGCTAATAGTATGGATATACAAACCATAGGGAAGATAAATAAAGAGACAAAGAAAGTTCAAAGTGATTTTTCAAAATTTTCTTTAGCATTACTTTTTGTTGCTGTTGTTTTTGTTTGGACATTTACAACGCACGGCACAAGTGATAACAATATATTTTTAATTTTAGGTGCTATATTTGGTGCTTACATGGCTATGAATATAGGTGCAAATGATGTTGCTAACAATGTAGGTCCAGCTGTTGGTTCTAAGGCATTGACACTATTTGGAGCTATTTTTATAGCAGCCATATTTGAAGCAGCAGGAGCCTTTATTGCTGGTGGTGATGTAGTAAAAACCATTAAAAATGGTATTATAGATCCAGCTTATTTTAGTGATCCAAATGTTTTTATATGGGCGATGGCAGCAGCACTTCTTAGTGCGGCTCTTTGGCTTAACTTTGCCACCTCAATAGGTGCTCCTGTTTCAACTACACACTCAATTGTAGGTGGTGTCATGGGTGCAGGTGTTGCTTCTGCAGGATTTGCAATAGTTGCTTGGGGAACTATGGGTAAAATTGTAGCTAGTTGGATAATATCTCCACTTTTAGGAGGGATAATAGCAGCTGGATTTTTATTTTTTATCAAAAAGAAAATAATATACAAAAAAGATATCATAAGTTCAGCCAAAAAATTTGTTCCTATTTTAATTGCAATAATGGCATGGGCATTTATTACATATATTATGCTCAAAGGTGTAAATCAAATTATAAAAATTAACTTTTTAACTGCTTCAGGTATAGGTTTAGTTGCAGCTATTGGCATATATATTTATGTAAAACCCATTATCGCAAAAAGTAGTGATAAACTATCTCCAGATAGAGCTAGTGTGAATACACTATTTAATATACCTCTTATTTTTTCTGTAGCACTTTTAAGTTTTGCACATGGTGCAAATGATGTTGCAAATGCTATTGGACCACTTGCAGCGATTCATGATGCTGTACTACATAGTAATATTAGAGGTTCTGTTGCCATTCCATTATGGGTGATGGCAGTTGGTGCTATAGGTATTGTTATTGGACTTGCCCTTTATGGTCCAAAACTTATCAAGACTGTTGGTAGCGAAATAACTGACCTTGACCAAATAAGAGCATTTTGTATTGCTATGGCAGCAGCTTTAACGGTTATTGTAGCAAGCCAATTAGGACTTCCAGTAAGTTCGACACATATAGCAATCGGCGCCGTTTTTGGTGTAGGATTTTTAAGAGAGTGGCTACATACTACAGAAAAGGTTCATTTGATTGAAACTAGAGAAAAATTCAAAAAAGACAAGAAAGAACTTCAAGAATATAATCAACAACTTGATACTCTAATTGCCTTAGAATATAAATCAAAAAATGATTATGAGCAAATAGTACTTCTACATAGAATGATTGATGATAAAGAAGAATTAGTAAAGAATGAAAAAAAAGAGTTTAAATCTGCTAAAAATGTAGAATTAGTAAAAAGAGATGCCGTGAAAAAGATAATAGCTGCTTGGCTTATCACAGTTCCAGCTGCAGCACTACTAAGTGCAGGGATTTTCTTTATGATTAAAGGGATTATGTTGTAAGTCGTTCTTCTTACGACTTACTAACACCCTTTACCTTTTTCTCCCTTTAACGCCATATCTACACTACTTATCAAATCTTTAATCTTAATAGGTTTTTTTAAATAATGCGAAAAATTTTCATGAACATCACTAAAACCATAATCTTCACAAGAATATGCAGATACTGCTATAATTGGGGTATCAATATTAAGTATTTTTTTCATTTTATTTATTACTTTTGCCATTTCAAGACCTGAAAGCTCAGGCATATTTACATCAGTTATAATAGCACTCACTTGTTTTGAATGTTGATTATAAGCATAAACACCTTCTTTTCCATTTTTAGCCACAAAAACATCTTTAAAAATATTTTTTAATAGCTCACAAGTATTTTCTCTTATAAAATCATCATCTTCAACATATAATATACTAATTTTTTTAAGTTCTGTATTCATAGTGGTAATTTAGCATTTTTTGTCTTACTTTTAGATAAAATTCTAAACTTTTAAATATTATATTAAGGAATCACCTATAGAAGCACTTATTTCAATAGCATCTGTTTATTTTTTTATTGTTTTAGGATTTTTAGCAAAAAGAATTTTCAAAGATGATATTAATGACAAAACACTTATATTGCTCTCAATTTATTTTTTACAACCAATTTTAACTTTTTGGGGGCTTACACGAGTAGAACTTAATTATAATCTAATATATACTCCATTTTTGTATTTTATTATTGTAACTACTGTTTTAATCTTTTCTTTTACGATGGCACGATATATATCTAAAGATAAAAAAGACCAATCAATCTTCATAGCATCATCACTTATAGGAAATACTGGAAATCTTGGTATTCCTTTGGGTATAGCTCTTTTTGGAATAGAAAGTGTTGCATATACTAGTATGATAAATATTGCAAATATCTTTTTTATATACACAATAGGGATATACTTTTATGCTAAATCAAAGTTCAACCTTCAAAGCTCATTTAAAAATATAGTAAAAATCCCTATTTTATGGTTTGCTCTTTTTGCTCTAATTTTTAATTATTTTGGATTTACTATACACTCTCAAATCGATACACTGCTAGAAATGGGAGCTTATAGTGCAATAGTTCTTCAGCTTTTAATATTTGGTATATATCTAAGTGGTGTTACTTTCAAAAGTATCAACTATACCCTTACAATAACATCCAGCACAGTTAAGCTTATCTTGCTTCCACTGGTTGGCTTTATAGTTTTAGTACTTTTAGATGTGGATAAAATGATAGCTTCTATTTTAATCATGCAACTTCTTGTTCCTTTGGCTGTAAATAATGTAAATATGGCTTCACTTTATGATTGCAAACCTTACGATGTGACTATGATAGTAATTGCTAGTTCTATACTATTTATCCCTTTGCTTTTTTTATATATTCAACTAATAGGCTTTTAATATGTGTGGAATAGTTGGCTCAAATTTTACCCCAAATACAAACCCAAATTTATTGCTACAAACAATGCAAAACAGAGGACCTGACTCTCAAAACTATACTTTTATTAATGATCACTTTTTTGGGCATAGTAGATTAAGTATAATTGACTCAAAAAATATCCATGCAAACCAACCAATGGTATTTGATGATATTGTAATAGTTTTTAATGGTACAATTTACAACTATCAAGAGTTGAATAAAACTGAAAATTTACAATGTATTACAAACAGTGATACTGAAACCATATTAAGGCTTTATCAAAAATACAATACAGAATTTCTAAATATGCTAAATGGTGGATTTTCTTTTTGTATTTATGATATAAAAAAAGAACAATTCTTTTGTGCAAGAGATAGATATGGCAAAAAACCATTTTTTTATTATCATCAAAATGGTCAATTTATATTTAGTTCTTTAATCAAACCAATTCTTCAAATATTACAAACAACTCCAAAGATAAGTAAAATTGGTTTAAATCAATACCTACAATACTTTGTACCTATAGAAACAAATACTATTTATCAAGATATATACAAATTAGAAGCAGGGTATTATTTGGTTTATAATTCATCAAGCAATTCCATATTTACGAAAAAATATTATAAAATAAATACAAAAAAAGAGATTTTCGATACAGACTTAGCTATAGACCTTATTCATAAAAATCTTCAAGATAGTATTAGCCAAAGAGTAATTGGAGATGAAAAGATTGCAACATTGCTTAGTGGTGGAGTTGATAGCTCATTAGTAAGTGCTATGTATGCAAAAATATCACAAAATAATATCAATACTTTTAGCATAGGATATGACGAATACAAAAAATATGATGAACTCAAATTTGCAAAAATAGTTTCAAAGCATATCAATTCAAACCACACTGAGATTTTACTCTCAAAAAATGAATTTATAGAAAACATAGATGAATCAATAGATATTTTAGGGCAACCTCATGGTGATAGTGCTGCAATACCTCTTCAAATACTAAGCCAAACAATAAACCAAATGGGATTTAAAGTAGTTTTAAGTGGGGAAGGGAGTGATGAGCTTTTTTTAGGTTATCCAACTTATGCAAATATGAATAAATACCATAATTTTCAAACTTCTTTAACCACTTATCAAAAAGATTTCTTAAATACCATCGTACAATCACTTCAAAACAATACGAAAGAGAGTGAATACCTAAAAAGAGTAGTCAAAAATGACCCTCTTTATCAATCTTTTGGAGAAATTTTCAATGACTCTCAAAAAAGCAAGCTGCTACATAAGCCATATTTTTTTAGGCATGATACCAAAAATGATTTTATAAATCATATGAGTTTACTTGATTTGAAAATCTGGCTAGGAGATGCTCTTTTGTCAAAAGTAGATGGCATCACTTCACACAATGCAATAGAAGCACGAACTCCATTTTTGGATTTTTACCTTGTTGACAATGTATTCAAAATAGATACAAAAATAAAACTTGGAAATGAATCAAAACATATAATCAAACAAATTGCAAAAAATTATTTGCCATTAGAAATTGTATATAGATCTAAAAAAGGATTTTCAAATCCATCAAACGAATGGATACACACTGAATATGGTGATGAAATATTAAAACTTATTTTAAAAGTAAACAATGAGTGTAATTTTTTTAAAGATGATTATATCAATTTTATTTACACCCAATCAAAAAGTGGTAAATTTAGACAACATTTATGGTCTTTGTATATTTTTGCACGATGGTTTAATAAAACCTATTTGTAAGCAATATAATACTAAAATTGTGAATAAATAAGGAGTCAACATGTTTGGAAAACTTAAATCAGCTATACTTAAATATGTTTTTTACACCTCAAAAAGACCAATACTCTTTTCTGATCTTTTATATATAAACAAACTTTTCAATGAAGGGATGCTTCTTGATGTAGAAAAACTTGGTGCGAGAATGAGGCTAAGTGCAACTTATATTGTATTTTTATTAATTTGGCATATTTTGATATTCTTACCTACCTTGATTTTTCACTCTGCACTTGTAAAGATGGATTGTCATTTATCAGTGATATTTGCAATTTTATTTACTGCAATATTTTTTGCAACTTTTTCTATATATAAAGAGTGGTTAATTGATGAATATTCAAAACAGAGAATAGAAAATACTTGGCATACTCATTTTCCTTTTTTTAATTATCAAGAATATAATCAAAAAGTATCTGAAATTTATTCAGAAGCATTAAGACTTGATATCCAAAAAAAAGAACTTGAAAAATTTGTAATGGATAAATTAATAGACACTGAATAAAGCGAATTAACTGATTTTTCAACTACATTTTGGTAGAATAAACAAAAATTATAACAACTTAGGTAAATAAATGGGACAAACAATAACTGAAAAAATATTTAGTGAGCATGTAGGCAAAGAAGTATATGCTGGTGAAATAATAAAATGTAAGATTGACATGGTAATAGGAAATGATATAACAACTCCTATTTCAATCCATGCTTTTGAAGAAAGTGGAGCTACCAAATTAGCCAACCCTAATGGGTTTTGTATAGTACTAGATCACTTTATACCTGCAAAAGATATAGCTTCAGCAAATCAAGCAAGAATCAGCCGAGATTTTGCAGCAAAACACAATATGAAACACTTTTTTGATGAAAAAGATATGGGTATAGAACATGCTCTTTTACCAGAAAAAGGGCTTGTAATCCCAGGTGATGTGATAATAGGTGCTGATAGCCATACATGTACGCATGGTGCTCTTGGAGCATTTAGTACTGGTATGGGAAGTACAGACTTAGCTTTTGCTATGGTTACAGGAACAAACTGGTTTAAAGTTCCAGAATCTATCAAAGTAGTATTTAGTGGTAAACCTAACCAATTCGTAACTGGAAAAGATTTAATACTAGAAATTATAAGAATTATTGGTGTTGATGGAGCTTTGTATAAAACTTTAGAATTCACTGGTGATACAATTGCCCATCTTTCAATGGATGATAGATTTGCACTTTGTAATATGGCTATTGAAGCTGGTGCCAAATCTGGAATAGTTGCATATGATACTATCACTGAAGAATTTTTAAAAGATAAAAATCTAAGAGATACACCAAAGATTCACTATAGTGATGAAGATGCAACATATTGTCAAGTTTTAAAAATTGATGTTGCAAATCTAGAACCAGTAATTGCTTACCCATTTTTACCAGAAAATGGTCATAGCATATCACAGGCTGTAAGTGATAATATAAGGATAGATCAAGTATTTATAGGAAGCTGTACAAATGGAAGACTTAGTGACTTACAAGTTGCAGCAGAAATTTTAGAAGGCAAAAAAGTAGCTCCTCATGTAAGAATGATAGTAACTCCTGGTACTCAGAAAATACTTCGAGAAGCTACAAAATTAGGATATATTGATATTCTTGTAGATGCAGGTGCTGTCGTATCCAACCCCACATGTGGTGCCTGTCTTGGTGGATATATGGGAATTCTGGGAGATAATGAAGTTTGTATTTCTACAACAAACAGAAACTTTGTAGGAAGAATGGGAAGCAGAAGCTCAAAAGTATATTTGAGTAACTCAGCAGTTGCAGCTGCTAGTGCTATTAGCGGATACATTACAAATCCTTCGGATTTGTAAATTTTGAATTATAAATGTTGAATGCTTAATGTTTAATTCAAAATTCAAAATTCAAAATTTAACATTAAAAAGCATCCCTTGTGTTATACTAAGTGGTGGTAAAAGTTCTCGAATGGGACAAGATAAATCTCTTCTCCCATTTGGAGGATATTCTTCTATGATTGAGTATCAATACTCAAGACTCAAACCTTATTTCAAAGAAATTTATATATCATCAAAAAGCAACAAATTTGACTTTGATGCGAATATTATATATGACAATCATGAAATATACTCCCCAATGATAGCTCTGAAATCAATATTTGAGTATTTGGAAAATGAAGAAAAAGTTTTTATAATAACTGTTGATACACCCCTTGTATCATTGGAATCTATAGAAACTATAATCTCAAATTCATCTAATTATGATGCAACCATAGCTAAAACCACTTCAAAGACTCACAATTTATGTGGAGTTTTTACACACTCACTATGCACTAATATTTCACAACTACTCACAGATGATATTCACAAAATCAATTACTTACTAAAACTTTCAAATGTAAATTATATTATTTTTGACTACGATAACGAGTTTATCAATATAAATGAACATTATGAATATAAGAATTTACTTTCTATTTATAAGTTAGACTAATAATACTTATTAAATTTATTCTTCAGGTTTTAAGTTATATATTATTTGAGTTATGGTAAGCTTTCCTTAAGTTTTTAACGAAAATTAATATTCCAGAAAGGATTTATCTATGACAAACGAAAAAGAGTTAAACAATATCATAGAAGCAATTGATGCTCAAATGAGAAAAGATGGTATTTCAAGAAGAGATGCTCTAAAAATGGCGGGTGTTAGTTCGGCTGCACTTATGATGGGTAGTACTACTGCATCAGCTGCTACTCCTGCAATGGCAAGTAGTGCTAAAGGTAAAATAGTAATAGTTGGTGGTGGACTTGCAGGTGTTGCAACTGCTGCAAAACTTAAAAATACTTTATCAAATCCAGATATTACAATCATTGAGCCAAATCCTATGTCTGTTTCATATCAACCAGGTCAAACATTGGTTGCTTCAGGAATCTGGAAACAATCTGATATTACATACAATACAAAAGATTTCATGCCAAGTGGTGTAAATTGGATTCAAGATAAAGCAATAGAATTTGATCCAGAAAACAATCAAGTAAAAACTGCTGGCGGACAAACTATTAGTTATGATTTCTTAGTAGTTGCTGCTGGTCTTGTACTTGATTTTGGTGGAATCAAAGGATTAGAAGAAGTTGGTGATGTTTATTCTTTAGATAAAACTGATGCGGCAAGAGCACAAAAAATACTTGGTAAAGATGGTCTTTGCTCAATCTATTTTTCTGATGGTGCAGTGGACACTTGGACACAAATGCAAAAATTAGTTGCAGATGCAAAATCTGGCAAAAAAGTAAAAGCTGTTTTCCCAGAACCTCATACTGCATTTAAATGTGGTGGAGCTCAAAAGAAAATGACAAACCTTGTAGATGCTAGATTAAATGAAGCAAAAGCTAGAGCAAATGCAGATTTAAGCTTCTATACAAATGGTGGAAAACTATTTGGTGTACCAATTTATCATGATGCAATTGATGCTCAAATGAAAGCTAGAAATGTAGCTGTAAACTATTCTCATAAATTTGTAGAAGTAGATCCATCTAATAAAATTGCTATTTTTGAAAAACATTGGAAAGAAAAAGTTTGGGATGCTGAATTAGAAATTGAAGATGAAGTAACAAGAACTCAAAGAATTGAAGCTGAGTATGATTTTTGTCATGTGATCCCACCACAAAAAGCACCAAAAGAGATTGCTAATTCTCCAATAGGTTCTGGTGCAGGTTGGGTTCCAGTAGATAAATATACGCTACAACACTTAAAATATCCAAATGTATTCTCACTTGGTGACGTTGCTGCTGTTCCACTAGGAAAAACTGGTGGAAGTGCTAGAAAACAATACAATGTACTTGTAGAAAACTTAGTAGCTACTATGGAAGGTAAAGCAATGACTGCTAAATATGATGGATATACTGTTTGTCCATTAATTACAAGCATTGGTACAGTTATGATGGCTGAGTTCAAATGGAATCCAGATGGTCCAGGTGCTGTTGCAGCTCCTTCATTCCCACTAGACCCTGCTCAAGAAAGATGGGTAATGTGGTTATTAAAAGCTTATATGCTAAAACCAATGACAATGTATGGTATGTTATCAGGTCGTGCATAATTAGTTCTTTTAGCTAATTTATAGTATAATCCAGCCCTCAAGTTAAACCTTGAGGGTTTTTTAATGTCTAAAAACTTTTTAGACCAAATCTTTAATGGAGTAATATTAGTATGAAAAAAGAGTTGATTATAATCTTAGTAATATTTCTAGTAGCTACACTAGGAATGCATCATAAAGAGTGGTTATCACATCCTATTGAGCATATTATGCATTTGCCTAAAGCTGGGGCATTTGGTTTTGGAGCATTTCATCCAATCATTTTTAGTATTTTGATTTATGTGTTTTTATGGATTCCAAGAGGAATAATAAGCTTATTTAAAAAGAAAAAGTAATAAAAAAAGGGAAGGTATCAAATACCTTCCCTTTTTAAAGAATGTTATACAAAAGATTAAGCTAAAGCTTTCTTTGCACTTACTACAACTGAACTAAACGCAGCCGCATCATTCATAGCCATATCAGCTAAGATTTTTCTATCTAGCTCTATACCAGCCATTTTAAGACCATTCATAAATCTTGAATAATTAATATCATTTAATCTACAAGCAGCATTTATTCTAACAATCCAAAGACTTCTCATATCTCTTTTTTTCTGTCTTCTGTCTCTAAAAGCATATACCAAGCTTCTTTCTAACTGCTCTTTAGCTTTTCTAAAGTGTTTTCTTCTACCACTAAAAAAACCTTTTGCAGCTTTTAAAACTTTTTTATGTCTTCTTCTTCTTACGATTCCTGTTTTAACTCTAGGCATGTTTTCTCCTTTACCCTTATTATCTCTTAGGTGTCAGCATTGGCTGAACTTTTCCACAAAATGTGGAGTTACTTTTAAAAAACTGTTAGAAAGGTTGCTTATTAAGCACAACCCAACATTTTTTTAACTCTACTTACATCAACAGATGCAACTACTTTTGGTCCTCTTAGGTTTCTTTTTCTTTTTTGAGTCATTTTAGTTAAAATATGACTTCTAAAAGCAGCTCCTCTTTTGATTGAACCATTTTTTTTCACTTTAAATCTCTTTAAAGCGCCGCTTACAGATTTCATCTTTGGCATTGTTAGTTCTCCTTCTTTTTTCTCTCTATTTGTAATAATTTATTTTATAGTCAATAGAAAAGTTTGTGATTTTACTTAAATTTTACTTAAAAGTTGATTAAATAAGAACTAGTATTCCACAAATCCATATAAACTATCAACCATAAAGCAAAAACTATTTAGCTTTTGGCAAAATCATCATATTGACATATCTACCTTCAAGCTTAGGCTCTTTATCCATCACCCCAATATCTTCTACCATAGACCATACACGATTAAGAACTTCTACACCAGCTTCAGGTTGTGCCATTTCACGACCTTTGAGAAAAACTCTAAATCTTACATGATTTCCTTCTTCTAAGAATTCTCTAGCATGTTTTACTTTATAAGATACATCATTTTCAGCTATTTTTACAGAAAGTTTTATCTCTTTTACAACAATAACTTTTTGTTTTTTCTTAGCCTCTTTTTTCTTTTTCTCTAGTTGATATTTAAATTTCCCATAATTCATAATTTTACAAACTGGTGGCTTCCCATCAGGTGCAATACAAACTAAATCCAAGTTTAAACCATCAGCGATTTTTTGAGCTTCATATGAACTAATTAGTCCATACTGAGTGCCATCATCTCCTAAACATCTAACTTCTTTGAAGTTAATAGCTTCGTTCATTAAAACATCGTCTTTGTTATCTTTATGATTCAAATTTCATCCTCACTTTTTATTTGTTTTAGCATATCTATAAACTCGACTCTCGTCAAGTTGCTTTGTTCTCTTTTTCTTCTATCTCTTAATGCTATTAGATTATTTTCAACTTCATTATCACCAATTACTACTATCATAGGAACTCTTTGCTTTTCAGCAGTTCTTATTCTTTTATTCAAACTATCATTTTTATCATATATATCACTATCTATTTCAAGTGCAAGTAGCTCTTTTCGTAGCTCCTTAGCGTATGCTACATGAGACTCAGCTATAGGGATGAAAATTACTTGAGTTGGAGCTATTACAAATGGAAACTCTCCAGCATAATGTTCTGTAAGTATTCCAATAAATCTCTCAAATGAGCCAAGTATTGCACGGTGAATCATTACAGGTTGAGCTTTTGTATTATCTTCTGTAATATACTCAACACCAAATCTTGAAGGTAAATTCATATCAACTTGAATAGTACCGCATTGCCATTTTCTTCCAATAGCATCAAGTATCTTAATATCTATTTTTGGGCCATAAAATGCTCCACCACCCTCATCTATTCCATAAGTGTAGCCATTTTCATCTAAAGCATCCATGATACCTTTTGTAGTAGTCTCCCAAAACGCATCATCACCGATTGCTTTTTTAGGTTTTGTAGATACTTCCATTTCATATGGGAAATCAAATTTCTTCATAAGTTTATCTACAAATTCAAGAACTTCTATGATTACATCCTTTACTTGTGAAGGAGTACAGAAAATATGTGCATCATCTTGAGTAAATTCTCTTACCCTAAAAAGTCCATGCATAACACCTGATTTTTCATGACGATGTACTACACCATATTCAAAAAACTTCATAGGTAAATCTCTATAAGAAACTAGTGAATTCTTAAATATTTGAATATGACCCACACAGTTCATAGGTTTTATACCATATTCTTGTCCATCAATTTCAGTAAAATACATATTTTCTTTATAATTTTGATAGTGTCCGCTTGTTTGCCATTGATTAGCTTTTAGTATCTCAGGACCCCTAACTGGCTCATAATCTCTTATTCTATGTGCTTTATAAAGAAGTTTTTCTAATTTTCCTCTAAGTCTTGCACCATTTGGAAGCCAAAGTGGAAGCCCAGCTCCAATTTCTTCATTGAATGCAAAAAGTCCAAGTTCAACTCCTAGCTTTCTATGATCTCTCTTTTTTGCTTCTTCTAGCATAGTTACATAGTTTTTAAGTTCACCTTTGTCAAAAAAAGCAATACCATAAATCCTTGTAATCATCTCATTCTCTTCATCGCCACCAAGATATGCACCAGCTATTCTTGTCAGTTTGAAGTTTCTAATATATTTTGTATTTGGAAGATGTGGTCCACGACAAAGGTCTTCAAAATCGCCTTGTTTATAAATAGTTAATTTATCGCTTTGGATATTTTTCAGTACTGCTTGCTTTAGTTCATCGTTAGCAAATTTCGTTTCAATTTCTTCTCTTGAAGCTTCATATTTTGTAATTTCTTGCTTTTGAGATGCAAGCTCTACCATCTTTTTTTCAATAGTTGGCAAATCTTCGTCACTAATTTTACTATTTACTTTAAAATCATAGTAAAACCCCTCTTTTACAGTAGGTCCAACAAAAAACTTAGCCTCTGGATAAAGCTCTTTTATAGCTTGTGCCATAAGATGTGCAGTTGAATGTCTCAATATCTCCAAAGCTTCTTTAGAGCTATCAGCAACGATAGCATCACCATCTATTCCCAAATCAGCGGCTGTTTGTAAATCATATATCACGCCACTATTTATCAAACCAATTTTGTCCAATAAAATCCTTTTTTATAAAAATTTTTCAATTAACCACTATTTTATCTTAATATAACTTAAAAGTATTATTAAACCACATAATAAATAGTTATTTTGCTACTATATCACCAAATAACAAGACATCTTTTAATATTGCAGTTTTACATAAGCCATCAAAATCTTGCTCTATCAAAAGTTCACCCCTAGAACTTGAAAAAATAGGTTGATTTAAATAGACTTTAAATCTATTATCACCTAATTTCAAAATATTTGTAATACCTTTATTTTTATCATTTCCCACACCAATAAACTCTACTTCTTCATTCAAATTCAATGTTGGTAAAATATCTTTTAAATTAAAAAACAAAGATAAAATATCATTATTTGAGTAATATTCCAAAATCTCCTCAGAATTTGAACTCTTCTCATTTTTACTCTTCCTATTTTTTATCAATAAAATAGATTTTTTACTATGATTAAATAAGTATATACTTTCTCTTGATTTAGAATTAGTAGCTGAAAATTTCCTAAACCTATCAGGAACAAAAAAACCATCTACAATTTCCCCTTTACTTTCATATACTTCAAATCTATTATTGCTCAAAAAATTAGCAAAACCTACAGTTTTGGCTTCAATAGTAGCAACATATGTTTTATTATCAGTATCCACAATTAATTTTGCATTAGAAATACCTAAATTTGAGAAAATTCCATAAGATATAGCATAGCTTCGTTCAAGAATTTTGATATCAGAAAATGAAGTTGTAAAGATTAATATTAATAAAAGGAAGTATTTCATAGGATAATTATAGCATAAGTTAGTTTTTAGTTGTTAGGTGTTAGTTTGTAGATGGTAACGGAACGCCAGCTTTAGCT
>Ga0265294_10000229_pt1 | contig 72396 bp, 59 predicted proteins | sample MunlanPumphouse3_FD_192504 | JGI IMG/M metagenome (GOLD analysis project Ga0265294, IMG submission 192504) | Groundwater microbial communities from a municipal landfill in Southern Ontario, Canada - Pumphouse #3 | ecosystem: Environmental > Aquatic > Deep subsurface > Groundwater | place...
TGCAACACCGCTATAAGAGGTGCAGCATGAGATGCGAAACATACAAGCAAGAGATAGCGCAGCTTAAAGAGGAATTGCTCAAGGCAAAGTCTTGGGAAGCCTTGATTCCAGAACTTAGAAATATAGCTCGTCTGGATCACGACGTGAATACCCCGCTCTGTGTGATCACGATGTCTTTGGGCAGAGCAAAGAAGCTGGGGCAACAAAGTGGCGATGAATTATTACTGAACAATGTAAAAGATATCACGGACGCAGTAGCTCGCATCGGAGAGATTATGCAAGCAGTGAGAGTGCTGAAGACCCACCCTTTGGTGGTACAGAATAAGGCGCATACATCAACAAAAGAAATAGGGCAATAGTTATGAGTACAAAAAAGATATTGGTCGTGGATGACGAACAAAACATTAGGGATATATTCCAAACCTTTTTGCAAGAAATGGGTTACAAGGTCGCGACCGCGATCGATGGCCTGGATGCCTTGGAAAAAGTCGCGATTGAGAAATATGATCTCTATATAGTGGATATATATATGCCGCGCATGGGTGGGCTCGAATTGATCTCCCGCCTCAAAGAGATTCAACCGGATTCGGTGATAATCGTTACTACCGGTTATTCCGGATTGGATGTGGATTTTCGCAGTATCCGGCAATCTGCATTCATGTATCTGCCAAAGCCGATTCAGCCTGATGAGTTGATTCGGGCGGTAGAAGCAGGCCTGGCGCAAAGTCGAGAGAGCATACCGGACGCGCATTACCAGGAAGAAGAAGAAGAGCCTGTCTCCGAACCGGATAAAAAGCCGGAACTTTTGCTTTTGCGGGGCTTCAGTACCGAACAGATTTACAGCTTCAAGAGCACCGGCACGCTCAAAGAATACAAAAGCGGCATGAGCATCCCGATGGATAAAGATGAAGGCTGCATGGTGGTGATCGAACGTGGATTTGTAAACGTGTATTACAACACAGATCTGGTAGATTCTCTGAAAGAAGGCGACGTGTGGGGAGAGGAGACTTTCATCAACCCCCAGGCTGTATTCACCAGCCTGAGGGCGCACGGCGACGTGGTGATCCGCCATTTCCCGCGCAAAAAATTGATAGACTTCTTTACCTATAACGATAAAGCATTGACCGATCGCTATACTATCAATCTGATCCAATGTATACAAGTAAAATGGAAACGCAGCATTGTAAGACTGGCATTACTGGGTCGTAACGTTCCGATCGACGAGGATGTGTTTGACAGATGATGCGTCTCAGTTTTACCGAAGCACTCAGTAAAGACATACCCTCAAATTATCAGGGTGTGGAAGTTTGTGAGATCATCAGCCAATGGCTGCTGCATCACTCTGAACGGGAAAATGAATGCCGGGATCTACTAAAATACATCTTGCATAAAGCGCGAGAAATGGAAGCTTCCGATGTGGATTTGGGAGCTCCGGGTTGTGCAAATAAGATCTGGATGAGGGTCTTTGGCAACAAGAGTCCGGTGGAGGAACTGGGAGAATTTTCCCTGATCGATACCAACACTCTCATCATCAGCTGGCTGTCTCCTGCGCAGCGTTCGCGGCTGTTCATGCAAAAGAGCCTGGATTTTCCCCTGGCATTTGACATCGGTGGCAAGGAAGTACGGTTTCGCGGAACCGCATTCTTTGACCGTAATGCTTTGGGGGCAAATTTTCGCCGTATCAACGACAGTCTGTTGGAGATGGAAACTCTTGGCATCCCGGAAGTGGTGGCAAACCGCATGAACCTGCGCTATGAAAAGACTGGCCTGGTGCTGATCACCGGTATCACCGGCAGCGGAAAATCTACTACCTTGAACGCTATTATTGACATGAATAACCGACAAAACAATGGACACATAGTATCAATTGATTCCCCCATCGAGTATGTGCATCACTCCAAAAGCTGTCTGGTGCGACATCGTGAGGTAGGGGTCGATGTGTTGAGTTTCGAACACGGAGCCGTGGAAGCCCTGCGTCAGGATCCGGATATCATCGTGGTGGGAGAGATGCGCGATCCTCAGACCATTGCCACAGTATTGGAAATAACCGATAGCGGACACAAAGCCTTTACCACTCTGCATACGAGCTCTGCCATCGATAGTGTCCACCGCATTGTGGCAGAGTTTCCTACAGACTCCCAGGAAAGGGTAAGAAACCGTCTGGCAGATGTGTTAACGGTTTGTATGAGCCAAAAGCTGGTGCCCACCACGGACGGGAAGCTGACTCTGGCCAAAGAGATTCTTTCGGTTGATTCCAGTGTACAGGCTGCCATCCGCAACAAAAACATCGGCGAGATCTATCAGATGATGGTGGAAGGCAAGAAGCTGGGGATGTGCACTATGGAACAGGATTTGAAGACTTTGTATCAGAAAGGAATGATCAGCCACCAAGTAGCCTTGAATTATGCCAACAACAAAAAGCGAATGCAACAACTGATGTCTGTGTTGTGATCAAAAATTGGAATGAAGTTATGAAGAAACAACCCAAAGAAGCCTTCGGTATATATCAGGATGCTAATATCCTGAGAATTGTCCATTTGCGCAAAGATGGCACCGAGATCTATCTTATGGGCTCGGACAGTATTGAGCTGGAAAACGACTGGTATAAAAGTGATCAAGCTAAAGCAAACAGTGCAAATGCGGAATTCATCCCGCTGGATAGCAGCTTTATGGATGCAGATGGCTTTGATGTAGCTGAACTGGAGGAAGTTGGCCCAAGCGAGATGGGAGATCTCCCTGCGCAGGGACGCCTGGAAGTAAGCCAGAGCACTTTAATGCTTTCACGATTCCCTTTGAGTGAAGGTGTGATCGCGCTAAATATTCACGATCAGCATATACTGAAGGACGTTCCGGGTAAAGTAAAAAGAGGTGATCTAAGTCGCTTCAGAAAGCAAAACTTGAATGTCGCACAGCGCAAAGCTGCTGCATGGCACTCTTGTGTGGTCGAAGCTGAGGATGGTCCTCAGCATTGGTTACATACCGGACCCAATCTGCTATTGGATACATTGATCAGTTATGGTCAGGAAAGCAGCACAAAGCTTTATTTCCAACACGCCGATGCCAATGATGTAGTGCTCACAGAGTATTATCGCTATTCTTTGGGCGAGGTTCCCGATGGCATCAATCTCTTTGTGTATCTGGGAGCCGAATATCGCAAGCTCTTTATCTTTCAAGATGGTAAATGGATCCAAACTCATCCAGTGCACATCACTCAAGAGTATCCCGATCCGGAAATCATCTATTCCAAGCTGGCTTTGGCTCTGGACAGTGCACAGATCAGAGAACCTGAAACCATTGTTTTAGCCGGAGATCTGGCCAGCAACCAATTGGTGGATTACATGAATTCCCAGAGTATGTCCACCAAATCCAGTCTTTTGCATTTTCCGGATCTGGTGATTCCTTCAGCCTCTGAAGACGGATACAACGAGCAGGTCTTGGAGCCCTACAGTCTGGCCCTGGCCCTGGCATACAAAGCGCTCAATTCCGAGGACGAGCACTTTAGCCGCTGCACCTTTCTGCCCAACAAGATAGTAGACTCTCAGAAAGAGCTGCGAGTGGTATGGCATGGATTCATTGTGCTCAGCTTGATTTTTATCCTGGTATTTTATACTACATTCAATTACTTACGGTTTAAGCAAGAAATCCGGGAGGAATCATCCAAGGGGCAGAACCTCACTTTTACCCTGAATAAATTGAGAGCGGAAAATGCTGTGTTGGAAAACCTGGCAGCAGAGATCGAAGAGTATCGAAATACAACCCGGGCTGTCTCAGACATGCTGAAGGGCAAGAACCGCTGGACCGAGCTTTTTCACATAATAAACACTACTTTCAATACCCATCGGGATAGCTGGATCAGCAATCTGAAACAAAGCGGTGAAAAGATGAACATCTCCGGAACTACATCCCGCCGAGAGAACGTGAGTCGTTTGGCTGAGGGGTTGCCCGGTGGTAAGATCAACAGTGTGTCCCGAAGTGAGATTCGAGAGCAATCTGTATACAATTTTGAGATCGAATTCAACTTGCCGGAAGTCGATTGGGACGAGATTATCAGCAATGATTTTAGTGAACAAAGCGGCGAGACAAGTACGGTACCCGGTTCCGGCAGCACTCCGAAATACCGCCCTGTTTCCAGTCGTAGCCCAAAAAACGGCCAGAACAAAGTGAAAGTGTATCACTATGGGATTCTTCCCAACATTGAACATGATTTTACGCCGGGGCCAATCGGGGATGAACTGATCAACGATGAGGATATGAAAGCTGAGTATTTACGCTTTGTAGAATCCATCGGGAAGGGCAATATGCTGGAATACCGCCTGGCTGCACATCTGTTTTTGCAGAAGTATCCTCACAGCCAGTTAGCATCATTGATCCGCTGGTGGGTGGCATATCGCCTGTATCTGGATCGAGAGTTGGTAGCTGCCCGAAATTCACTGCGCCCCAATTTGGTGAAAACAGATTACTACCTGCCCTATAGCAAGTTACTGGACGCGAGGATCAGTTTTGCCTCCGCTGAAAGCAGCTTCAAACAGAAGTATGAGGAGCTATCCAGACAGTACTCCTCATCTCCTGCAGGCAGGCAGGCAGCAATAGATCTGCAAAATATCGAAGCGGGGAATGCCAGATGACAAATACTTCACGAAACACCCTGGTTCTTAGCAGCTTACTGGTGGTAAGCGGACTGATCGGCTTCCTGATGCTGAGAAGTGCCAAGCTGGATTTGGATGAAAAGAAAAGCGCGAATAAGGAGATATCCAAGGAAATTGCGAACTTCAGTAAACTGGTATCGAACCGGAATGAATTGGAGAGTGAGCACGCGAAATACCAGGCCATGGCAGGCTCGAACGCCAAAGTGCTTTTCAATAGCGACACCTCCATCATCACTTATGATTACCTGCTCAAGGTGCTCAAATGGCTGGGTAGGGATATTGAATACGATTTTGGAATGTCCGATAAATCTGAAGGAAACTACAACGAATATGTGATTTCGGGACTTTGCCACTATATGGATCTGGTGCGGTTCACTAGGCAAATCGAGTATCAGCGGCCACTATTGACCATCGAAGATATCTCAATTTCCAGTGAATCGGCTCGTAGCGATACGGTAAACTTCTCTATGATGTTTCGCACGCATTTCAAAGAACCCGGTCTGTCTCCGGACGAGATCGGTTATAGATCTATTCAAAAACCGGTGCAGGCCTTTGATCTCTTCCGCGCCAGATACACCGAAGAGATTCAGGGATATGACGAAGATCCCAGACTTGTAAATCTGGACGACAATACACTAATCGCAATAAGTGAAAAGAGAGCATTCTTGAGGGACAACCGTGGCATCATTCGCATTCTGAAAGAAGGCGATAGGGTTCTCTGGGGCCGCTTGTATAAGATAGACAGCCGCGAACAGATGGCTGTGTTCAAAATAAACAAATACGGTTTCGAAGAAAACCAAATTCTGCAATTGAATAAAGAAGACTGAGGCCATGATGCATAAATTAATTACTACCCTGGTTTGCCTGAGCCTGTTTGCCGGCGGATGGCTTTTTGCCCAAAACAACCTGCAGTATGAAACAGAAAAAGTAAGCATGAGTGAACAGACGCACATCAATAACGCTGTGCGCATATTGGAACACTTTAGCTTGGAAGAAGATGGCAAGAAACTCATCAACCTCTCCAGCTACAACAGCAGCATCAATATCCCCATCAAAGAGATGCAGTGGAGAAAAGCACTGGAACTGATCGCCTTGCAAAACAAACTGCTGCTGGAAGAAGGCGTTGGCTATCTGGCTCTCAAAGATACTGATGAATCCATAGTGGAAGCAGCTCAAGAGATGGAAGATCTGGATCCTGAAACCAAGCAATTGGTGGAAGAAGCTCTCACCAAGCAAGTCCGCATCAAAGCCGTGGCCATGCTCGCGGATAGAAGCTATCTGAAAAACCTGGGAATCGATTGGTCCAGCGTCTTCAACGGCAAGGTGAGCGTGAATGCAGGTTTTGCCGGTGCATCACAATTAACCTCTCCGCTTACTTTGAGTGGCTCCGGCACTGCAGATGTCGGAAACTACAGCGTAGATATAAACACCTTGATCCGCACCATTGAAACAAATCAAAAAGGCAGTATCCTTGCCGAACCCAGCATTCTGGTCAGCAGCGGCAAGACCGGTCGCATCCAGGTTGGTCAGGATATCTCGATCAAAACCGCTGATGAAGCCGGTAACACACTGGATACATTCTTTTCCACCGGTATCATCATGGATGTAAGCCCGGTAGTGGTAGATGTGAATGGCGAAGACCTGATCATGATGAAGCTCTCCATCGAGCGCTCCAGCGGGCAACCTTCCGAAGTTTCCACCGTCATCACCAAAAGCACTTCCGCTACAGAGCTGATCATGTACGACAACGAAGAAACCGTGATAGCCGGGCTCTTTGACACCGACGAAATCACTGTGCGCAGCGGTATCCCCATCTTGAAGGATTTGCCCTGGTGGGTGTTTGGTATTCGCTATCTCACCGGCTACAATTCGGTGGAACGCAAAGAACGTGAACTGATTATCACCATCAATGCAGAGATCGTGGATTCCGCCCTCGAACGCTTATTGCAGAGCAGAAATACAAAAACAGAAGAAAAGCGGTAAGATACATCTGAGGGCATAATGCGCATATCTTCAAGGCTACTGATACTGTTTGTGGTTATAGCAATAGTGTTTGTAGCGTTCTTCTATCTGTTCTATCACATCAAGCGTGAAGAGATGCGCTTGTATCAAGAAAGTGATCACAATCAACGTAAATATACCCTGGACACTATACTGGTAATCAAAGCCGACGAGCAAAAGCTGATGGGAGAATCATTCTCGATTTCGGACGCTTTGTATAACTACATATTTGAGCGCGATCCCCGGTGGGCAAGGAACAATCTGGAACCCGTCAATACGGTCTTCGGCTATCCTCTACTGCAATTGTACGACGCCCAAGGACAAAAGATATACAGCAACACCATGGAGACAAACCCCGGATTTGCCGAATACACCCTGGAAAGTACAATTACGGATACCCTGAGTAAAGGCGGAGTAATAGGTTTCTATGACATCTTTCATCAATACACGCTTTACTGTACTGTTGCATCCATCCATCCCGGATACGATCCCCTGCGCGAAAGCAAGCCTGCGGGTTATTTCTTGATTGCCAAAGTATTCGATTATCCATATCTGAGGGATCTATCCTCCGAATTGAACTACGACATCAGCATATCCCGGCAGAATCCCGGTGATGAAAGCATGGGGGAGGGCTACGATACACGCATCAATAAAGCCTTGAAGAACTATAACAATGACACCGTGGCCTGGCTTAGTTTCGACAGCTCCAATCCCTTTTTACAACGACTGCGCAGCTTGGGTAATCTCATCCTGTTCGGTACCATCGGCTTCATATTCGTATTTCTTTTAATGCAGTTTTTCCTGATCCAACAATGGATCAGTCAACCCATGAGCCTCATATCTCAGAGCCTGAAAGATAATGATCCCAGTAGTATACATGAACTCAGCAACAAGAACAATGAATTTGCCGATGTGGCGAACTTGATCGAACGTTTCTTTGCTCAAAAGGAAGAACTGATCAAGGAGATAGAAGAGCGCGCGCGAACTGAAGCACTTTTGCGGGAGGTCGAAGAACAGACTAGGAAGATTATCTTTACCATACCTGAATCTGTGGTAGTAACCGATCTGGACGGGCACATCCTCAGTGTCAATGATGAAAGCCTGAAGATATACAAATTTGACAGTGAAGCGGAAATCATCAAACGCAGTCTCAAGCTCGAGGACTTGGTCATCAGCTCGGATCGTCAGCATCTCAAACGCATGTTTCAGGATCTTTACAAAGGTATCTATGTGAAAAACCAGGAGCTTTGCTTCCGCGATTCGATGGGAGAGAGTATCCCTTGTCTCTTAAGCGCTTCGGTGATCTTGAATGACGACAATAAACCCGGTAAACTGGTGTTTGTTACTCGCGATCTCACCGATATCAAAAGCTTGGAAACCCAATTGCGGCAATCGCAAAAGATGGAATCCATCGGCACCATGGCGGGTGGCATAGCTCACGATTTTAATAACATCATTACCATCATCGCCGGCTATATCGCATTGTCCACCGGTAAGATAGAGACCTGTGTGGAAGCCCAGAATGATCTGGATGAAGCCCTGAAGGCCTGTTTACGAGCGAAAAGCCTGATCGGAAAAATACTCACTTTCACTCGCAAGGGTGAGCCGGATGTAGGCGAAGTGGTGCTTGCCGATATCATCGATGATTCTTTGCCCATGATTCGTGCCATCATCCCCGTAAAAGTCTCTATCGATACCGATATACGAAGCCGGAGTTTTGCCCGGGTGGACGAAACTGAAATGCAGCAGGTCTTGCTGAATCTGGCTACAAATGCTGTACATGCCATGCAACCTGATGGAGGCTCTTTATTCATCAGCCTGGAAGAGATCAGCGGATTTGAGATTTTGGGAATCGATCCCAAAGTGCAGATCGAAAGTCCCTATCTGCATCTGGAAGTGCGCGATACCGGTAGCGGTATAGCTCCGGAACTGATCTCACGCATCTTCGATCCCTATTTCAGCACCAAAGCATCCAGTGAGGGAACCGGACTGGGACTGTCTATAGTTCATGGAATTGTAAGCGGTTACCGGGGATTTATAAATGTACACAGCATAGTTGGAGAAGGCAGCAGTTTCCACATCTACCTGCCAGCTATAGACGCTGCAAAAGTGAAGAAAAAAATACGCAGCACAAAGGATTACCCCTTCATACCCGCCAGAGTCCTGATCGTGGACGATGAACCGTCTCTGATCGATATCTTTTCCCAATCGCTTCAAGCTGCCGGGTATGAAACTCAATCTTTCACGGATTCCCGGCTTGCTCTACAGGCATATATCAGTGCAGAGACTCCATTTGACCTCATCATTGCCGATATCAATATGCCGGGGATGGATGGTATAAAGCTGGCCACAGAAGCTTTGGCCTTGCGTAAAGTACCGGTAATTCTCTACACGGGATTTTTGGATCCTGCCCAGCAGCACAAAATCGAAGCTTTGAAGCACAAGATTATCCTGAACAAACCGATCATGCCGGACGAAATGATTAAATCCGTAAGACGTTCCATGCATGAGTTTTACACCGGGAAAGATATGGCTGATGGTCGGAAAGTGGATAAATAGTTACACTCTAGCCCGAGCTTTGGAAAAGAAAACTCTTTACACGATGTTCGCTTTGCCAAAAAGTGCCTTCAAAGCATAAACGATTATTAAAACAATAGAATATATCCCAAAGAGGTTACGAATGACCAAGATTCTTGTGATTGAGGACGAAGACAGTTTCCGCAGAGTGCTGGTACAAATGCTTGGCAAAGCCGGCTACGACGTCCGTCAAGCCGGGGACGGAAATCAAGCTTTGGAGGTTTGCGCGCAGTTTTGTCCGGATTTGGTGCTTACAGACATCATCATGCCGGATAAGGAAGGTTTGGAAACCATCCAGGAACTGTTGGAACTGAGCTCCACGATAAAGATAATTGCAATGAGCGGGGGAGGGAAATTTGGTCCGGACAGCTATCTGCCCCTGGCAGAAAAACTTGGCGCCAAAGCTACTTTACAAAAACCCTTTATGAGAGAGGAAATGCTATCAACCATAGCAAAAGTTTTGGCCGAAGATTAGCCTAAGAGCTTGATTGCCTTACGAAGCCCTTTCTGTCTGTTTTGAACGCTGAAGCGCGCACGAATATCTTGCGCTATTGCTTCTCTATCCACATCTTTAGTCATCAATTCTCTCAAGCCCTCAATGAGCGCTGTGGACTTGCGTTCGCCGATGATCTTGCCATTATCCCCGATGATATAGGGAATGCCTGCAACATTTGAACCCAATGCCTTGCAGCCATACATCATTGCTTCTATCAAAGCATTGGGCATGCCTTCCGAGATGGAAGCCTGCACATAGATATCACTCTCGTTCATCAAGTCCAACACTTCTTTGTGAGTCAATTTGGGGTGGATTTTCAGGTTTGGCATAGCAGATAGCGCATGCCTCTGCTCCAGAGTATCCCACCATTTTTTATCGATGCCCACTATCATAAACTGCCAGCCCGGAAATGCCTTAACCGCATGTAACAGCATGTCGTAACCCTTGTTGTAAAAATCTTCCGGGCGCGCTGTGCCGCCCACACTGAGAATCTGCTGCTTCCGCTTAAGATTGATGACTGTGGGAGCATCATCTGTGATACTGTTATATACTGTTACGGCCGGTGTCTTTAGCCGGGGGATCAGCTTGAACACACCTTCGGGATGCCCGCCGGGATTGTAATAAGTGTTTTCAGACGACAGCAAAGCCTCATGATTCGCGATGATCAGATCACAGTGTTTCAAGGCATAGACTGCGCAAAACTTTCGGAGGGCTCTGTGATAAACACCGTAGGCAAATTCAGGATAATAAACAGCATCGTATCCGCCGATAAACACAATCGATTTACGTTTCAGCAGTTTGGCCGCCAAGACCATCACAAAAGCATGATAGTCTGCAAACCAGCATAGGCATAGCCCGGCATTGGAGTGTTTTAACACAGCGGGGAAAATACTGCATAAACGCCGAAGATATGTCCATTTCCCCTCGCTTTGTCGCAGGCATATGCTTGTAACAGGCATTATCTGCCCCAGGATGTTTTCATCCACGCGGGTGAAAGAACTATCGTTCGGATACAAAAATAGTGCTTCCACTACTTGCCTCTTTTCCATATGCCGGAGACAAAACTCAAAGCCAGATCGATATCACAGGGCTTGATCACTTTCAGGACGCGAGCTATCGCGAAGTACAGTAACATATAAAGACTGCCACCCAAGAACATGCGTAGAAATGTATGTGTGATGAAGCCCGATACGGGCAGTACGATGATAACGGGGAGCAAGGCCGCACATAGGTTGATCAGCATACTTTTTAGCGGAAACATGCTCAAGAGCTTGAAGCCAAGGCTATAACGCATTTGCAGCAGATAGACAATCACGATGAGCCAGGATACGATCACGGTGGCAATTGCTGCTCCCACCATACCGTAAAGTCTGATCATTACAAAATTCAAGATAGCATTCAGGCAAAGCATGATGATGGAATCTATCATCACCAACCTGGTTTTGCCCAGAGCCTGAAATACAATGCCATAAGTAGCCACGCGCAAAGGTAATATCAATAAATAAACCCGGAAATACAGAGCGGCAGAGGCATAAATCGCGCCGTAGAAAAAGATCATGAACTCTGTGGCAAAGATGAAGAATACACTCGCCAAAGGAAACACAATAATGCTGTTTTTTCGCACCGACGCGCTGAAAATGGCCGCCAGTTCAGTTTTGTTTCCGGAGCTCATATGTGGCAACAGGATGGAATTTACAGAGTTTACCAAAATACCGATGAGCGGAAGCTCCATGGCGCCCAAAGAGAATACCGCAAAATCCTCCGGTTTGAAAAACCCGGAGATCATCAGCTTATCCAGCTGAACACTCAGCACACCCACCAGCAGAGAAAGGCCCAAAGGTATCGTGTACGCCAGCTGTTCTTTAAAACCGGTAAAGTTTGAGAGAGACCATCCCGTTTTCAGGTGCCTGATGCCCCATTCTGCCCATAACCACTGTAATAGCGCAGAGAGGATGAGTGCCCCCACTATATAACGCATATCCTCAAAGATCAGGGCGCTGCCCAATACTAGGATAAAATCGCAGGCAATGGCAAAGATTGCAAAGCTGGCAGATTTCAAGGGCTGCTTTAAGCCCAGCATAATGGAGCTATACATCTGAGTAACAAAAAGAAAGAGTGGATATATGCTGTAAGGAATCAACAGTTGTGCAATATCCGGATTGTTGAAACTGCGGGCGATCAAAAAACGGGTGAAAAAGATGATCAGGGCACACAAAACTGCCAGTATCGAAACCACATGCATGGTTCTGGTGATAAGTCTTTTAGTATGCTCCAAGTCTTCGCTTTTGGGGATGAAATACAGCAAACTCTGAGGAAAGCCCAAGAGTAGTATGCCGGACAGTGTGCCATAGATGAGAAAGAGTTGACGATAGGTTCCCAGATCCGCCGGGCTCAGTATTCTGGCAAGAGCAATCCCGATGAGAGTCTTGATAAAGAAACGGATAAAATCTGCCAGAGACAGAAGACCGGCTTGTCTGGATAAATCACTCATACAGTGTGGCTTCCAGTGTTACAGGGATGATGTATGAGAAATCTACGCCTTCTTGATTGGCAGTAAACAAGTATTCCCCGGATTGTATCTTGTCTTGCCCATTGCTTTTACCGTTCCAAAAGATCTGATGGGGTCCTTTCAGCAAATATTGCTCCTTGCTGTAGATCGGATTCCAGTCCTTGGTCATCAAGCTCCAAGCCCATCTGCCCGAGGCCGGTATCTCCAGAGAGATCACGTAGCTCCCGGCTATAGCTTCAAATTTTGCGTCGACCGCTTTGTGACTGTATTCCCGCGTATCGCTGCTCGGCTCTTCTGCCTTTTCCACTGCTTCCAATGGAGGGTAGGCCAGATTTGCCAAGCTGGCAAGCGCGTTATTCCTTTTGATGCCTTCATAGCTGAACAAGGCGGTTCCGCAAAAGTTCCCATCGCGAATCAAAGCGATGCGTTTGTTGATGTGAGCTATATTATAAGCCGGATTATCCAGAGGCATCAAAGATCTGCCCGCGGTATCCCAAGCCCTCAATCCGATCACCAGCTTGTCCTCATAAGCTCTTTGCTTCATATCTGCCAATTGATCTCTAAAATCTTCGTAACTCAAGGTATAGGCCATGGGGTAGATCCTGTCTATGATGCCTTTGTCCAGCCAATCATACCAATCCTGAGCATAGGCTATCCGGGCGTCGCTGATATTGGAAAACACCGCTGCGCTTAGCATGATGTTCGGATTTATACTCTTGATTCTGTGATAGCATTTACTCACGAAAGATGTAATCTGCCGCATTCGCCACTCGTTCCAGCTTAAGATCTCACCCTGTTCTTTGGCATGTTCAAACCCAGCCACGGATCGAGGATGATAACCCCATTTGGTATCGGGATAGCGTATATAGTCCAAATGCAAACCGTCAAGCTCCGGGTAGCCGGACACAATATCGCTGAATACATTCAACAGGTAGTCCTGAACCTCAGCAATGCCGGGATCTATGAAATAGCCGAACTGTTCGGCAGAGCGCATTTGCCGTCCTTGCGCGTCATACGTAAACCAATGCGGATAGTTCTGATAGATATAGTTATTGGCAACCAGCTCCTGCTTCAAAGGAGTCGCGTTGAACACTATTACCCAGGCCTGGACATCAAGATTGTGTGCATGAGCTTGCCGGATCAGGTAATCGAGGGGATCAAAACCGTCTTCTTCAAGGATATAGCTACGCGGCTCCGGGTTTGAATACAAGAATCCTGCTTTTTGCGGAGTATAAAGCGCGTCTGCCCGGTAGCGCACCTCCACCAGCAATTCATTCTGATGGTTTTGCACGGCATCAGAGATGAGACGGTCGATCGATTCCGGGCTTTTGATATCCCAGGGTAAGACCCAAAGTGAGCGCACTTCAGCGGATAGGGTAATCAGGCAAAACAGCATCAATATCAGCGTCAATAATGGTTTCATTTATCTTTTGTTACCTCTACTTGTTTCGAACCGTCCGAAAGCTGCAAGGACAGCATATCTCCGGCTTTCAGATCTTTTATACTCCGCACCACCCGGTTTCCCTTCATTGCCAATGCCCAGCCCTTGTTCAGCATAGTCTCCGGCGAGAGCTGAGCCAGCATGCCGGCTTTGGCTTTTAGTTCCATATTGTATTTAAAGAGAGTGTTTTGCCCCAGTGTACTCAGCTGTTGAGCCAGATTGTGCATGCTATCCTGTCCCCGATCAAGCTTTCCCCTGATCTTGATTTCTGCGATGCTGATCAGGCTATGTTGTGCTTTCTGAAAAGCTGTCTGGGGTTCCCGGATGAGGTGTTTGATGTTTTTTAGAGCCATCTCGGCCATATCAAAGCGCTGCTGGTAATCCTGCCACAAACGCTGGGGGTGATAGCGAGATAGCTTCAAAGTAAGCTCGCTCAAGCGATGAGCATCCCCGCTTAATCGGTTCTTTGCGCTCAGTGAGAGGCGTTGCTGCATAGAGCCAAGGTAAGACATGAGATCATCCTTGTTGGGGACCGCGATCTCAGCCGCCGCTGAAGGAGTAGGAGCCCTGAGATCTGCCACAAAATCACTGATACTAAAATCTATTTCATGCCCCACAGCAGAAATCACCGGGATTTTCGACCTGAATATGGCTCGGGCCAGTTCTTCGTCGTTGAAGCAAAACAGATCTTCTTGTGAACCGCCGCCCCGAGTGATGATGATGAGATCTACTCTGCCTTCAGCATTAAAATACTCTATACCCCGGATGAGAGTGCGAGGAGCATCTTTGCCCTGAACCAAGGCAGGATACACAAAGGCTTCCACCGGATAGCGCCGCTTCAGGATGTTGCTGATATCTTGCAAGGCCGCACCGGTAGGAGAGGTTACAATCCCGATCCGCTCCGGATAAGGGGGCAGCTTTTTCTTGTGAGCTTCATCGAACAAACCTTCTTCTCTCAGCTGTTTTTTCAAAGCTTCGATGCGCGCCTGCATGTCTCCTATGCCGGCAGGAACCATGGAACTAACGTTGAGATTGTAGCTGCCGCCTTTCTCATAGGAAGTAATCTTGCCAAAACAGACCACACTCTGACCGTCGGCCGGTTTGAAACTCAGCTTGTAATTCGCGTTCTTGAAAAGAGTGCAGCGCAGAGTGGCATATTCATCCTTCAGATTGAAGTACATATGTCCGGAGCTGTGATGCACAAAGTTCGATATTTCACCCTTCACATACAGGGCTTCAATGCTGCTTTCCAGCACTTGGCGGATATGGCGGGAGATCTCGAATACACTGAATACTTGAATATTTTCCATAAGGAAGCAGTAAATGCCCATCCGGCATTTTTGTCAATAAGCTTTGCGGCGTGGAGTGAAAGAGGCTTATCTGTAAACAGCCTGTTGTATTTAATGCTTTATTGTAGCTCATCCTGTGCTTTGGAGCTACTCAGCACAGTTCTTCCCCTATCATTGATCCCGATCTAAACGCAATATAAACGCGTTATCAACTAGTGTTCACTCGATGATAACGCGTTTATATCACGATCGGCACGGCTTGAAACATAGGGCAAGGCAGTGGCGATCAGTTCAAAATGAGAGTGTTTAGATCCAGCTTGGGCACGTGATGCCGATCCCGTTCATCCCGCCAGTATTCGATGTTGCCGTCTGCGCCGATATTGTCTATTACCACTTCCTCATTCGGAACTCCCAGGGCTATCACCAATACTATTTCCCATTCATTGGGAATGGCTAGTATTTCGTGAACTTTCTCTCTGTCCACTGCTGCCATCATACAACCGCCCATGCCCAGTTCCGTGGCACCCAACAGCATGCTCTGACACGCGATTCCGGTGTCGATATAACAGTATTTGGAACAGGATCTCGGGGCCAGTACGATGATATAGGCAGCAGGACGCTCACCTTCGAGTGGACCATTCCAATCCTTCAGATAATTTGCCCATTTTAAACACTTAAACAGGCCTTTGTGGGGATTGTCCACCAACCAATAGCGAAGGTTTTGCAAGTTTGCCGCACTAGCAGAAACACGAGCTAAGTCGACGATATCTCTCAGGGTCTGCTTACTGATCGGAGTTTGCTGTTTAAAGCGTCTGTAGCTTCTGTTGCGAACCACAAGTTGGCGAATCATGCTTCACCTCCCAAAAAATTTATATTGAAATGATAAGCGGTAAGCACGATATGGGAAAGTGCAATATGGACGCAAAACGCAAAGGAAGGCGTAGACTGTTGATAAATATCCACGGCCATCAAGGCGAGGCTGACAGGCTATTCCAAGATATTAATACCGGCGCGGACCACTCCGGCGCGGATCCTGGTGTGGGGCTCCAACATGCAGTATTTATTGGTGTTATCTTTGAAATAGCGTTCCTGATGTGGCAATAGCGCGATGTCGCCAAAACCATGGACCAATACCAAACTGGCAGGGATGTGCTCTCCACCTGTATTGATCACTCCCTGTTCTGTGTTCAGATAATTGCATAGATCTGCTTCATCGATTGATGGACAGATGATCCCTGCGGCTTGGGAGGCAAGTTGCTTTAAACAAGTAATATCGGGTTTAAAGCCCAGGGCGACTATGCTGTCTTCGGGAATAGGTTTCGGGCTGAATTCCGCCATCCAAATTAAGCTCCCATGAATTGGACTTCCCCAACCGATAGCTGCAGACAAACGCTTTGCCCGGTACATAATGCGGATCGCGCGGTCTTGTTCTACTTTGCTCACCACTCCTGAAACGTGAGCATGGTAGTTTGTGGGTTTTGAATTGTACTGGATCGTCATGACCCCTGTCTGAGGGTTAAAGTCCACTACCTGGCCGGTACTGGGGCTGGAGGCGATTCTTACTTGGTTTGTCTTCATATAGCGAGCCACACTATCGCCCTCGTACACAAACTCTCCGATATGCTTCGTGAGATAGCGCCTGGCTTTTTTGGGCGCGATGCCCAGTTTATCTCCAATATTGATATCAACGGGTTTGCTGCTGTATTTTTGAATCTCGGACAAAACGATGAGACCGCTTTTGAAATCGATGAATTCCACCCTGCCACGCACGGGTGAATAATGGGGTTGACGCAAGCCATAATCCGGCAAAGCTTCACGCAATTCCTCAGAGAAATGAATGTCATCGCCTGTTCGTACGCGGATAGCGCTTTGGAGCACAGTTTCGGGTATCCTGGCATTGGCGGAATTGGTGTTTACTACAAAGAGCCGCGGGGGGTTGTAGAGGTTTCTGGCCACGATCTCATTGGGCATTACTCTGTCGCCGCTTTGTTTCAGAATATCCCCATTGTAGGGTAGCTCCACATCATAGCTGTATTCCTTTGCCTCCGGTTCTGCCGGGTTTCGGAATACTTGCGGTGAGTCTCCGGTGGGATACAGGTTTAAAAGCTGATCCATGCGTTTGTCATATCTATCGCGGATAAATCTGCTGTCTAAAATAATGGGCAGGTCACTGGTGATGCTCCGCTCTTTGTGCTCACCATCGATCATGCATTTCTTCATGGCTTTTAGTACCAGCTTACGTCCCTTTTGAGCCGGGATAAACAGCAAATCGTCCGAAAGCAGCACCTGTGTCTTGGTGTCATATTCCACGCTCAGAACCGGTATCTTCAACTTTTCAGGGAAGATGGGGCGGATATACATCGCCAGGCCGGACAGACAATCGCTGAATAACAGATCGCGGCTGAGATCCTCCTCAACTGTGGAGAGCACCCCCAAATGCGGGGTAATAAAGTGTTTATCTATCGCCAGCTCCGTAATACCGAGGGGGAGAATTCCCGTGATCAGGATATCCAGGCATTGGTTGGTGTTTTGGGCATGGGCAAATACTCCACCCGCGCCGATGATCAAATCTATGTCGCTGGCATAAAAATAGTAGGCTTCTTCATTGGAGATATAATGGAATTTTGCCTCATATTTATCTTTCCCGTTGGATTTCAAGGCGTCCAAAAACCCCAACTTTTCTTTAATGAAATGCATTTCTTCGTGCTGTTCCAAAGCAAGCTTTAGTGCGCATTTGGCTAGAGCGTGCTCGATGCGGTATTCGTTTACACTGTTGGGATTGAGGGTAGGATATATGGTTTTATTGCCAATATAATTGCGCAATTCATCCTCGGAGATGCTCTGAGGCAGAAGGCCGCGCAGGGTTTCGATCTCGCTTTCTTTCATCACGTTCAGCGCGCTGTAACTCATACCCAGATTCGCGCTTACTGTGCGCTGAAAATGAGAGTTTATGCGGGTGAAGACGTCTGTGGTAGCGCCGCCAATATCGAAGAGAATCAGGTTTTCGGCTTTTGCGCTGTTCAGTTTCGTCAAGGTCTGCAACACTCCCACGGGAGTAGGCAGAATCTGAGCCTGCACGATGTCCTTGATCTCAGAATAGCCGGGAGCTCGTTCCATCACGGTTTCCATAAAGAGTTCCTGTATTTTGTCACGAGAGGGCTTTAAGTTCTCTTGCTTCAGGCTGGGCCGTAGATTTGGCAGGATGTGCAAATCAAAATCCTGGGAGATCATCATCCGGATCATATCTGCCGCATCGCAGTTACCCGCATAGATAGTGGGGATCTTCACACTGGTGCTGAATTTGGGCATGGGTTTGGCGATGCGCAGGATTTCGGCGAGTCGCAGTACTGAACTGATCGCACCTCCGTCCGTGCCTCCGGAGATCAGGATCATATCCGGACGTAAATTGCGCATGGCCAGCATTTGCTCGATAGGACTGCGATTGTCGTTGATGGCAAACACATCCAAAATGATGCCACCGGCTCCGTAAGCGGCTCTTTGGGCACTGCTTGCACTGTCAAAGAGGGTGAGTCCTATCACCAATATCTGTAGGCCGCCCCCGGCACTGCTGGTGCTCAGATAGCGTACTCTGGGAGCCGGACTAAAGCTGTTGTCCGGCTTTATATCTGTGATAAGTGATATGCCGCTTTGCCGCTCAATGGATTTGATGGCATTGATGATGCCGATCTTTACGTCGTTGTAAGGAGCCTCCACTGTTGTATCTGCGTGTTCCAAAGCCAGCAACTTGCGCTGGCTGCAATCGATCACGATTGCTTTGGTAGTGGTGGATCCGATATCGGTTATCACCGTGTAATCATATTGTGTCATATCGCTTTCTCCTCATGTCGACTGAGTTTGCAGATCTCGAGCTAGTCAGCATAAAAATCTTTAATCTGTTGCATCCAATATGGAATATCTATCTTTTGGGGACACTTGGGCAGGCAGGCACCGCAAGATACGCATTGCTCAGCGCGGGCTTCAGCTTTTATGAAGCCATGGTATTCGCCCTTGTTGAAAGGTTCATCACCAAACATGCGGGCCTCGGCATACATTCCCAATACCGAAGGGATACTCACGCCATGCGGGCAGGGCATACAATAGCGACATCCGGAGCACAGGTAGGGAACGCGACCGAGATAGGCTTTGCGCGCCCGGCCATAAACCCGCAGTTCCTTTTCGGACAGGATTTGTGCTTTCGACTTATTGGCCAGCTTGATGTTTTGCGTCACCTGTTCCACAGAGGACATCCCAGATAGCAATACTGTGCATTCCGGGAGGTTCCACACCCAATTGAGCGCGCGCTCCAGGGGGCTCTGTTTATTCCCCGCTTTCTGCCACACTTCTTCCACCTCATCCGGCATAGCACTTACCAATTTACCTCCCCGGAGAGGTTCCATGCTGATGATGCCGATGTTCCGGGACGCAGCAAGTCTTAGCCCTCTTAAGCCGGCTTGATAATTGGTATCCAGATAGTTCAGCATGAACTGAGTGAAATCCCAATCAAATGCTCTTATGATCTTGGAGAAAGTGGCATAATCATCATGAAAAGAAAAGCCGATGTGACGGATCTTTCCCTTCGCTTTCGCCTGTAGCAGGAAATCCAACACACCCAGATTGTGTACATTTTTCCAGCTGCCTTTATTGAGCGCGTGAAGCAGGTAGTAATCGATGTGATCAGTTTGCAGGCGTTCCAATTGCTTTGCCAGATAATCGTCCATATCTTCCCGGGTTTTGATCAACCAGCAAGGTAGCTTTGTGGCTACATACACTTTATCGCGGTTGATTTGTTTCAGGAATCTGCCCAAAAAAGGTTCGGACTGAGAATTGTGATATCCCCAGGCTGTATCATAGTAGTTTACTCCTGCCTGATATGCTTCGTGTAGCATAGCAAAGCTTTTAGCTTCGTCGATGTTTCCATCCTTATCGGTGGGAAAGCGCATGCAGCCAAAGCCGAGGGAGGATAAGCGTTCGGGGGATTTTGGCATTTTTCTGTATTTCATCAATTCTCCTTGTGAAAATAGTTATATATACTCAATGCGGTTTTTTCACCGATACCCTTGATATTTGTCAGAGTATCGATATTCGCGTCTTTTATGCTCTCAACACTGCCCAGTTCTTTTAGCAGGATGAATTTGGTATTTTCACCGATGCCCGGAATTTCTTCCAATTCACTCTTCAGAGTGCGTTTGCGGCGGCGACTGCGATGGAAGCTGATGGCAAAGCGATGTGCTTCATCCCGGATTCTGGTAATCAATCTTAACGCTGAAGAGCTGCGGGCCAGGATCACGGATTCACTGTTCCCGGGTAAGAAGATCTCTTCTGCTCGTTTGGCAAGGGATACTATGCGCACATCTGCATAGGCGCTGTTGCATAATACCTCGTTTGTGGCAGAGAGCTGTCCCTTGCCACCGTCGATGATGAACAGATCGGGTTTCATATCGGGATCTTTATCGATCTCAGTCAGGAAACGGGTTAGTGTTTCCTGCAGTGCGGCAAAGTCGTTTTGGGTTTGGATGTCGCGAATAATGAAATGGCGGTAATACTTCTTTTTGGCTTTGCCGTTTTCAAAGTATACAGCGCTGGATACGGTGTCGGTGCCTTGAATGGTGGAGATGTCCATGCAGACGATTTTGCGGGGAAGCTTATCGAAGCCCAGAGTTTCTTTGAGTTCCTGGATGGGGAAGATGGTGCGGTTTGCCTTGCGCATATGCGCCAGTTTCTTTTCTTCGATCAGGCTGAAAGCATTGCGCTTGGCCATGGCCAGCAGCTTGGCTTTGTCTCCGCGCTGAGGCAGAGAGAGTAGTCCTTTCAGCCACTGTGATAAAGCTTCGTATTCTAAAGGTTCAAAGGGCAGCAGGATCTCCTGGGGGAGTTCTTCTTTCTGGGCATAATACAATTTCAAAAATGAGGTCAAAATGCTCTCACGGCTCTCCAAAGCGATGTTTTTCATGGGGTAGTTTTCCTGATTGACAATAGCCCCTTCCTGCATCCTCAGCACTAAGCAGATAGCGTCATTTTCTTCTTGATAGAAGCCAATGATGTCGATATCTCGGTGATCGGCATAGACAACACTCTGCCGTTTCTGGATCTTTTGAATGGCGAGGATGCGATCTCGAATCCTGGCCGCTTCTTCGTAACGCAATTCTTCTGAGAGGGCATTCATCTCCTGACGGTAATCATCCAGTACTGCTTCATATTTTCCCTCGAAGAAACGGATCATCTTGTCCACTATCTGCATGTATTGCCCTTGCGATATCTTACCTATGCAAGGCGCGCTGCATTTACCCAATTGATAGTTGATACAAGCCTTTTTGAATACAACGGCTCCAATAGGAATGTTGCGCTTACAATCCCGTATGGGAAATAGCCATTCAAAGCTCCTCAGCGTGCGACGCAATGAGCGTACATCGGTATAAGGACCAAAGTATCGGGAACCATCCTTCACCAAATCGCGGCTTACAAATACTCTGGGAAAGGCTTCATTGAGGGTGATCTTTACATAGGGATAGCGTTTGTCGTCCTTCAGCATCACGTTGTATTTGGGCTGAAAGCGCTTGATCATATTCGCTTCCAGCAAGAATGCTTCGTTTTCGCTGGCAGTGATTATGTAATCCAGAGCGGCGATATGCTTTACCAATTGCTCCGTCTTGGGATCCTTGGCACCGGAGCTGAGGTATGATTTGACGCGGTGTTTCAAAGACAGCGCTTTGCCTACATAGATTACTTCATTATCTGCGTTTTTCCACAAGTACACACCGGGTTTATCCGGTAAGTAGGGCAATTTTTCAGCTATTTGCGGCGTAGGCGCTTGCATAGGTTTTGTGTAGCCTCTTTCATGTAGCTGAGGTGCACAAGCAATCCAGCCAAGTAAAAGAACAGGAAGCTGAGACTTGCGATCACAGCAGATTTCAGGATCAATCCCGTCTTGGAATCTAGCGGGATCAGCTTTCTAAGATATACAGCAAAAAAGTATATGGCAATCGCGATGAGAACACTCTTCAAAAGATTGAACATCACGCCATTATTGTCGATTTGAGGGAATCTTTTATGAATAAGATGTATGAGTATCAGATAGTTTACAAATGCGGTAATTGAGGTGGACAAGGCCAATCCGCGATGTTGCAGAAACTGCATGAGGACAAAATTCAGGCTGATATTCAAGCCAACCATTATCGCTGCAAGAATCACGGGCGTGCGGGTGTCGCCTCTGGCATAAAACAATGGTGTGAGCACTTGGTTCATGCTGTAAAAGAGCAAGCCCAGAGAGTAGAATATCAGAGCTTGCGAGCTCATCCAGACCGCTTGCTGGTCGAAGGCGCCATGGGCAAAAAGGATCACTACGAAGTCTTCGGCTAGCGCGAGAATCAACGCGCTGATGGGCAGCATCAGGTAGGCCAGACTCAAGGTGGTGAGGCGCATACTACTGGATAGTTCCCGGTATTCACCCTTGCTCACCAATCTGGAATAGGTGGGCAGAACCGCAGTTCCCGCACTGATGGCAAATATTCCCAAGGGTAATTGCATCAAGCGATTACCATATCCCAAAGCTGTGATGCTTCCGATGGGCAAAAAGCTTGCCATCAAAGCGTCCGCGATTAGATTTATCTCTCTGATGCCGATGCCGATCATGGCAGGGACAAAACGCTGCCACATTGTTTTTAGGGCCTCTGAACCAATACGGAACAGGATGGTGAGGCGATATCCCACTTTTTTCAGATAAGGAAAATTGATGATGGTCTGTAAGGTGCCGCCGATCACCACACCCCATCCTGCGGGATAGATCAATTGCTCGGCAGGAAGCTTCCAAAACCAGTAGGGTATCAACAAAGACAATATCATGCCGATATTCAACAGCGCGCTGGAAAGCCCGGTCATAAAGAAATAATCGTGGGAATTCAGGATCGCGATGAAGGTGGATGAGAGTCCGATGAAAAAGAGATAGGGAAAGATGATCCTGGTTAGTTTGATCGCAACTATGCCGGTATGCGGAGCCAAACCGGGATACAAGAGACGTACAATCAGCGGAGCAAAAGCGATGCCCAAAAGAGTGAGCAGCACCAGCAGAACGGTGAGAATACTTAAGACATTCAAAGCGAAGTCGATCTGGGCAGGTTTGCCTTTTTTGATGCCGATATCGTTGTAGATGGGCACAAAGGCGGTGGATAACGCGCCTTCACCAAAGAGCCGGCGCAAGAGATTTGGGATGTTGTATGCCACATTGAAGGCATCATTTAAGTATCCGCCACCAAAGAAGAAAGCCATCACCTGATCCCTCACCAGACCGAGGATTCGGCTGAGAAAGACCGCGATGCTCATCACGCTGATGTTTCGGGCCAGACGGCGTTGACTCATAGATTCAATAAATCGCAGGTTGCCAGAAAGAGAGATAATTGGATCAGCGTGGGATTTACATTCCCATCCAGTTTTCGGCTGAAATCGTCCAAGGCTAACAGATAATCCGGAATTCGGTCTGGAATGTTGTGATGAGATACCTCCCTCAGAAATTCACTTTTGTCCAGATTGGTCACTTCGTTTGGGGCCAGGTGGATCAAGGCCAGATCGTTGGCAATAATGCCCAGATACGCCAGCAGATCACGCAGAGCATCTGTGCTGGTCTTATGCTTTGATATCTGAGAGATGTATTCCAGATTTGCTTTCTCATAGGCCATATTAAGCAGCTCAAAGGCTTTGTCTCGAGTAGAATATCCTGCGTCATTGGCTACGCGGATGGCTGTTTTCAGGTTGCCTCCGCTTATTCTGGCTGCGCTTTTTGCCAAGACTGTATCCACCTGAAAGTCCTCAAACAGAATTTCTTGCACCACGCTTTGGGCGAGGGGCTTGAAATATACGGGTTGACAGCGGGACAGAATAGTGGGTAATATCTGCGGTAGCTTCTCTGTGATCAGGATTATCAGGGTGTTTGGGGGGGGCTCTTCCAAAGTCTTCAGGAAAGCGTTTGCGGTTTGTGTATTCATCATATCGGCATTTTCGATGATCACAACCCGATATTTAGCTTCATGAATGGAGTATTCCAAGCGTTTGATGAGCAGGCTGATGCTCTCCTTACGAATCTCCGTGGAACCGCTGAAGAAAAAGTCTTGCCAGGGACTCTCGATCTTGTTTTTCAGATAAGCTTCATACTGCCTCATAGCATCCGCGTCCTTGATCTCTCCATCCGAGCTTAGCTTCAGGTTCACCGTTGGAAACAGATACATAAAATCCGGATGCTCAAAACTGAGAAACTTGTGACAGGATGCACACACACCGCAGGGACGATACTCACTACTGGAGAGGCAGTTTAGTGCCATACCAAAATATAACGCGGTCATAAACTTACCAACCCCATCTCCTCCATGGAAGAGATACGCCTGGGCAATCCGTTGTTGCTCGGTGGCGTGTTGCAACAAGTCTATCACTTGTTGCTGTCCTTTGATTCTGCGAAACATCAGACGATAGAGATCTTGCTGCGCCCGGCTTCGTCGCTGATTGAATAATCGAAAGTTTTCTTCACAAAGGGGCTTTGAAAGTCTTCACTAAGAAAGTCGTATATAAGAGCATCATGGTATTCTCCCGCCATAAAATTGTATTTGCGGCGTCTGCCCACATATTGGAAGCCGACTTTTTCGTAGCATTTGATGGCGCGCTTGTTGTAATCCACTACTTCCAGACTGATGTTGTTCAGGTTCATGATGTTAAAGCCATAATCCAGGATCAACATGGTTGCCTCGGAGCCAATTCCCTGGTTCCAATAGGTTTTTTCGCCGATGAAGATACCAAATTGGGCGTGACGGTGGACACTGTTTACCATATGTAAGCCACAGTTGCCGATCACTTTGTTGGTATCCTTTTCCACGATGGCAAAGATAACGCTGTTGTCCATCAAGTCCTGCAAAGCGGCACGTTCCTTGCCGATGTCGAATACGGTGGAAGAAAACAGCACAAACTGCCCTATTTCAAGGTCATTGACCCATTCGGTATAGCGCTCTATGTCGTCCAGTGATACAGGGGAGAGGAAGCATTTTTCACCGATTAATTTACGAAAGTATTTCATAGTATATTCCTTTATCATGTTTTCTATCAGTCTGCCAAACGCCAAGATTCTGTCAAGCTTATTGTGCGGGATTCTGAGATTCTGAAGCCATTTTTACGGCTCACTGGTGCGAGGCTCAATTTCGTCTTATCTTATCATTATGAAGCAAAGCACAAAGGAGAAACACAGACATGATGAAAATACACAATCTACCTGAAGCTTATGCCAAAGTGCACTTGCCATCCAAAGTCGCTATGGCGGTTACAGTGAAACCGGACGGCAATTTCAACTTGATCACCTTGGAGTGGTTTATGAGAACCTCGATCGCTCCGCCAATGTTTGCGATATCGATCGGGCACAGCCGCTACTCGTATGACTGCTTGCAAGATAACAGGTATTTCAATCTCGTATTTCCCGGATCTACGCAAAAGCAGCTATTGACTCTGGCTGGTTCGCAAAGCGGCAGAGATGTCGACAAATTCAGTGCCGGACAGGTGTCATCATTTCCCGGGAAACTGAAGAAATTGCCCATCTTGAAGGATGCAGTGGCATGCTTTGAATGCGAAGTGTTGTCTCAAGTGAAAAGTGGGGATCACACCATATTTGTGGGCGAAGTGAAATACAGCTGGAGCAACGACGACGAAGATCTCTTCTTTTTCCCCAAAAAGGCGGATTGAAAAAAAAGTTTACAAAAGAGCCGAACTCCTCTGTAAACCTGTATTAACGATAATATCCGGAACTATATATCAGATGTTTATCCGCAGAAAGAGCGGCTCTGTTCAAGCACTTGGACAGAGCCTGAGTGTATCATTCACAGTAATCGCAGGTTCATGAGCATTTGTGTAGATCCCAATAGTGACCACAAGATCGTGGTAACAGCTATAAAGGTTCCGAAGGCAAAACCTTGTTCTTTGTTCCGGACAAAGATGAAGAAATAGATGATACCCAAAACGGCTGATATCAGGATCACATAGGGCATGCTGATCAATCCCAAAAACGCGGCAATTCCGGTAAGAAGCCAGATGTCTCCGCCGCCCAATCCATCCACTTTCCGGGCAAATCGATAGGCATAGGCTATGAATAGCAGAAAAAAGAATATGATTGCGGCTGCGATGCCGGATTCCAGGATCGTGATGTCGCTGCCGGGGATCAATGCAAAGATGAATCCCAAGGGAATCAAGGGTATGGAAAGCTTGTGGGGGATGATCTGATGAAAAGCATCTATAAAGAAGATCGGGATCAAGAACAGGCACAAAACTGAATACTTCAGAAAGAGCATAAACTGCCCTTGATAGCCGTATTGCAGGAAGAGCAGGATGAGTATCAGAGGAGTAATCGCTTCCACCAAAAAGTGATGCCAGTGGATGGACGCACCGCAATACTTGCACTTTCCGCGCAGCATGATATAGCTAACAATCGGTATATTCAGATAGAATGGGATCGGCTTGTTGCAATCACCACAATGAGAGGGTGGATAAACTATCGATTGTTTGCGGGGTAAACGATAGATCAATACATTAAAAAAGCTGCCAAAGGCGGCGCCTAAGACAGCTAAGAGGATTATTATCACTGTAGTCAAACCGGTTTGTCTCCTTGCTATTTCTCGTACCAGGGGCTTCGTTGCATCAAAAGACCCTGGCTCATTCGAATCTCGAAATTTACGGAATCGCTGGGTTTGTAGCGCAATGAGAATTCCGGCAGAATTTTATTCCGGTTGTCGTCGTTCACACTGAACTTGCTTCCGGTGTTCATGGAGCCGAAATTTACGAAGTTCAGGTCCAGATCAAGCTCCAGTTTGGGGCTGAATTGATATTTCATGTGGTTTGTATATCGTGATAGGTAATAACCGCTGCCGCCAGAATTACTACCGGCTTCAAAGCCCATGGAATGGGACATTTTGAGGTTTTGCAGCACAGGGCTCTTCATGCTGAAGGGATTCAGATCCGGACGAGGCAGATTGTAGGTTGCCATTGCCGGAACCATCAGGCTCAGCATCAACAAGGTTATCAGTATATTTTTCATGACAGATACTCCTTTGTTTAGACTATCTGATTACAATATAGCTTGACTGCCCTTTGGCGTCAAGCATAAAAGTCTTCCATCAGTTTTCCCAAGCTTCTCATGCCTTCATCGATCTGTTCCATTGTGCTGAAGCTGAAATTGAGTCTGAGAGCATTGTATTTTACTTGATTGCTAGGATAGAACTTGCTACCGGGGATGAAGCTTACTTTCTTGGCAATTGCTTGTTGAAACAGCTGATCAGCGTTCATGTCTTCAGGAAGTCTGAGCCATGTGAAGATACCGCCTTCAGGCTTTGTGTACTGTATGTAGGAGGGCAAGTGTTTTGCCATGGCTTCCAGCATCTTTTGCAGATAGGGACGGTAAAAATCACAGCATTTGGCCAGGTGAGGTTCCATATGTCCGGCTTCAAAAAATCTTGCTGCAACTCTTTGAGATACATTATCTGGGCCTATATTTACTTTCTGTTGCCAGGAACACATCCGCTCGATCAATTTTTCGTCACCTTTCACAAAAGCCAGCCTCATGCCTGGACCCAAGATCTTTGAAAAAGTTACCGCTTCAGTAACCACTTCGTGGTTCAAATAGTCTTGTGTGGCCAATCTATACAGAGTAGGCAGAGCTTCTCCGCTGAAGCGCAAGCGGGAATAGGGATTGTCTTCCAGGATGGGAATCTGCATGGCGATCGCGTATTCGATCAGAGCCTTACGCCGGGCCAAACTCATGGTGAGACCGGCAGGATTGTGAAAATCCGGTATGGTGTAGATCATTTTTACCTTTTTGCCCTGGCTCTGCAATTCATCTACCTTGCTATGCAGGATGTTCAGATCCAGACCTTCCTGATCCAGCGGAATGCCATGCAATTCTGCTCCGGTAGCTTCAAAAGCTACCAGACTTCCCAAAAAAGTGGGTGCTTCGCAAATGATTACGTCGCCCGGATCCACCAAAGCACGTGTCATATAGTAGATGGCGTTTGTTGAGCCTGCAGTTACCAGCATTTGTGAGGCAGATATGTCGTATCCTTCCCATTCAATCAGTTGTTTTTTCAAAACAGGATCGCCTTCACTGGCGCCATACTGTAAGACGCCGGCAGCCTCATCGCGGATTACTTTGCTGTACAAATCCTTCAGAATCTCAGCGGGAAAGGTTTTTGGAGATGGAAAACCACCCGCGAAGGAGATCAGCCCCTCGATATCACGAGTGCTGGCCACCAGTTCACGGATCATGGATGACTTCATCGTTCTAGTTGTGTGTGATAGCTTTTCAACAATCATCATTTTATCCTCTATATACTTTATTTATTTACGCTAAAACACCATTATGCAAAATGGCGGGGCTGAAAAAAGAAAACAAATAAGCTTGCCCCCGGGTATTTGGTGACAAGAGGGGGCTAAGCATAAAGACATGAGTTCAAGGATAGATGCGATAGATCATCCTTGGGAAGGGTATGGTTTCCCGGATGTGATGAGTTCCGCTCATCCATGTAACCAGACGTTCCAGGCCTATCCCAAAACCACTGTGAGGCACAGAGCCGTATTTACGTAAGTCCAGAAACCATTGATAGGCATCCAGATCCATCTTTTCTTCTTTCATGCGGGCCAGCAGGGCTTCGTAATCTGTTTCACGTTCGCTGCCGCCGATAATCTCGCCAAAACCTTCCGGGGCAATCAGATCACTGCCCAATACCAAGTTTTCATCTTCCGGGGCGCGACGCATGTAGAAAGCTTTTATGTTCTTTGGCCATTTTTCGATGAAGACAGGAACCGCAGAACCCTCGGTGAGCAAAACCTCATCTGTCGCTCCAAGATCGCTGTCATGATCGATCTCGCTGCCCTGAGAGCGCAGGTATTCGATCGCTTCAAAGTGGGTCATGCGTTTGAAGGGTGCATCTGCAGCTTTCAACAGTTCTTTATCCCGTTCCAAGATGTCCAATTCCTTGTCGCAAGTGGCGAGAACTTTGCGTATGACATGGCGAATCAGCCCTTCCTGTATATCCATATTCTCTTCGTGTTCCACATACGCCGCTTCGGCATCCATCATCCAGAATTCGGTGAGATGTTTGCGGGTTTTGGAGCGCTCAGCGCGAAATACAGGACCAAAATCGTACACTCTGCCCAAGCTCATGATGCCCGTTTCCAGATATAACTGACCGCTCTGAGACAGATATGCCATGCCTTCGTCAAAATACTCCAGCTCAAACAGTGTCGTAGTTCCTTCACAGGCATTAGGTGTAAGGATGGGAGAATCGAAACGGAAGAAGTTGTTGTCGTTCAGATACTCACAGATCGCAAAATATACAGTGTGTCGGATTCTCAGGATGGCCCATTGTTTGGGGGAGCGAATCCAAAGATGTCGGTTTGATAGCAGAAAGTCGGGACCGTGTTCTTTTTTGCTGATGGGGTATTCATCGGCGATTTGGACGATTTGGATTCCGGTGACTGCCAGTTCATATTCCCCGGCTTTTTTCTGATGTTCTTTGGGGATGCCGGTTATTATCAGACTGGATTCCAGAGTGAGGCGTTTGGCGCCTTCAAAGATTTCTTCGCCCAGTTCCGGTTTGAAGGCCACGGCTTGCACTTCAGCGCTGCCGTCGCGAAAGATTATGAAGAGCAGTTTTCCGCTATGACGGATGTTTCGCACCCATCCCTTGAGTCGTACTTCTGTGCCTAAATGGTTGGCAATATCTTTTACCAGAATATCTTGCATATCTATATCTATACCTTGATTTTACTTTTCTTTAGCTGTTTGTTTATGATTGTTATGATTTGTTCGGCGACTTCCAGAGCTTTAGCTCCGGCATGTCCATCCACGATTGGCTTGCTGTCGGTCAGTATGGCATCAACCCAGGATTGCAATTCCATGGAGAGTGCGTCTTTGGCACCGTCAGCGCAATCGTAGAGGCTTTGATCGACCAATTTGGCGGGATCTATATCGGTCGCACCCATCATGATTTTGGGCAGGTACTTCATCACGTGCGGGCTTTTTTTGATCACCTTGGCTTGCTTAGTCTGAAAGTCAAGGGTGATGTAACAATCCTTTTGGAAGAATCTGATCTTGCGTTCTTGTTTCAGTGATACTCTGGAAGAGGTTACATTAGCGATAGCACCGTTTTCAAACTCGATGCGGGCATTGGCTATATCGATAGATGGTGTGAGGATGCCTATACCCGAGGCGTGGATATGCTTGATGGGGCTGTGCACAAAGCTCAGAATGAGGTCGATGTCGTGGATCATCACATCCAGAACCACGGGTACATCCGTACCCCTGCTATGGAATGTGGAGATGCGTGTGGACTCTATGAATACAGGGTCTTTGATCTCGTTTTCCACTCTCAATATCACCGGGTTGAACCGTTCGATATGGCCTACCTGAATCTTGAGTTTTTTGCTGTCCGCCAGGTCTAGCAGTTCCTTGGCCTCTTCCAATTTGCCCGTGATGGGCTTCTCCAAGAAGATATGCTTACCGGCCTGTAATGCTTTGAGTGCCAGCTCATAGTGAGCAGTAGTTGTGGCAGCAATATCGACGGCGTCGCAGGTATCGAGCAGAGCGTCGTAGCTTTCAAATCTATGCGCGGACAGGGTCTTGGCTATTTCTTTGGCCCGGCTGCTTTTTGCGTCATAGATGCCCGCCAGGATAGCATTGTCCATGTTCATAAACTTGCGGGCATGATGCTGTCCCAAATGCCCGACACCTACTACACCGATCTTTAACATATCTAGTCCTATTTCTTCAGTTTAGCAGAGACCTTTTCGATCATGTCGCGAGTCATATTATCGAGGTCATATTCAGGTTTCCAGCCCCATTCATTACGGGCAGCAGAATCGTCCATACTGTTTGGCCAACTGTCGGCGATAGCTTTTTTGATGGGGTCCACTTTATATTCCAACACAAAATCCGGGATGTATTTGCGGATTGCGGAGGCGATTATTTCGGGATCAAAGCTCATGGCTGTAACGTTGAAGCAATTTCTGTGGATCAATTTCGCAGGATCCGCTTCCATCAATTCGACAGCGCTGCGCAGGGCATCTGGCATATACATCATATCCAGATAGGTTCCTGCTGGTAGATTGCACAAATAGTGCTTCTGCTTGATGGCATCGTAATAGATTTCCACGGCATAGTCTGTGGTTCCACCGCCGGGCAGAGTAACGTTTGAGATGATGCCCGGATATCTTAGTCCACGAGCATCGACACCATACTTCAGATGATAGTAGTCCCCCAGCAGTTCTCCTGCTACTTTGGATATGCCATATATGGTGGTTGGTCTCATTACGGTATCTTGTGGAGTCTGGTCCTGCGGAGTGGTGGGGCCAAAAGCGCCGATCGATGAGGGTGTAAACACCGCACCATGCATTTCTTTCATGACTTCGAGGCAGTTGAAGGTGGTGTCCATATTTATCTTCCAACTCTGGGCAGGGTTTGCTTCACCTTTGGCTGAAAGCACTGCCACCAGATTGAAAATGGTGTCGATATTATGTTTCTTCACTACTGCATTCAGGGAATTGCCATCCGTGGCATTCACTTGCGCGGAGGGTCCGGCATCCATGATGTCTTTGGGAAGGGGAGTATGGTTGAAAGTGGCAACAACATGTCCGTCTCCATATATCTTTCTGAGATAGGGGACGAGCTCCGAACCGATCTGTCCGGCTGCACCGATCACGAGGATATTCTTCATAGCTGTTTATTACTCCTGAATGTTTTCTTTTGAGCTCCACCTATTTTCAGCCTTGCTTGTTTGTCAATGATTATTCCTGCTTTCAATCCCCATTTCTGATGTATACTTATTATAACTTGGCATCTATCGTATCATACATTGATCTTTGGTGGTCTTATGTATTGCTCATTAAGCTTTATGAATGTATCAAATCTCTATAGCATCAGATACTCAAGCTTTTCGGGGATGCCTGTTATTCCTGCAGGCCCATGGGGAACTCTCATCTCCTTTACGCAACCTGAATTGTCGTGTGCCGGCGCGACATAACAAGCTATCGACCGGGTTTTGGGCATTTGTAATGACCGGTCCAGAGCTAAGATACACAAATGATTTGTAAAAGCTAAGCTAAGGATTAAGCTATCTTATAAAGAACGAATGTGAGGAGAATATGATTGACAAAGCACATCTAATTGACTCAATAAAAAAGGCGATGCAGGGAGAAATGGACAGCGTGAATCTATATCAGAGCGCAGCATATCAAAGCAGTGATCCCGAAGTGAAGGAATTCTTCGTAAACCGAAGAGAGGAAGAACGTCTGCATTACAACTATTTGCTGGACTACTATCAACAGCTTTCCAGCGATATGCAACCCAGTGATGTATCCAATGTATTGTCCAAAGTGAATATGGACGGTCCCAGTATCTTCTCAGATGCTTTCATCCGCAGAATTGGTGAAGATCAAGCGCTGTTTTCTGCCATTTCCACGGCTTTACTGTTAGAAAAAGACGCGATCGATCACTATCGCAAATGCGCCGAGGATACTGATGTGGAGGCCCTGACATCATTCTTCACGATGATGTCGCGGTGGGAAATGAAGCACTACGATGAATTGGCTTCGATTCAAAAAGACGCGGAACATTACTATTGGGAGATCAATAAGTTCCAGCCTTTCTAAACACTTAATGATAGAACTGACTAAGGACGCTCAGGCTTTTCAGCTTGAGCGTTTGCTTTTGCTGCGCGCTATAGTATGCCAGAAAGAAAGCATTGAGTTTGTTTACCGCCTCAGCGTCCGGTATGATGCTATCCAGATGCTTTCCTATTTCCGGCAAGAGGCTTAGGATGTTGCGCTCCTCCAAAGACAGTGCTACATAGTAATCCCGATTGATGACCTGACTGAAACACGATTTGCAGATAGTTTCAGATGCTCCGCTGAATGCCGCCGGGCCGTCATCAGAGCCGCAAATACTGCATTTGTTTAGTTCCGGGTTTATCCCCATTAGTTTAAATACTCTCAGAAACAGACGCCAAAAGATGAGAATGGCATTGTTTTCCAACTTTTGCAGATAAGATAAGTAATTGTGTAGCAGAGCGTAATACTCTCCGGCTTCGCTCGCTGATATCAGTATCTTGGATAGCAGCTCTGCACCGGCTTCTGCGGCGGCCCATGTGGAAGTGGATGGATACTGTGAAAAATCCTGTAGCAATCCTGCTTCCTTGAGAATGTATAGCCCCTCTTCTTTGGGTTCAAACAGGTTAAATTCATACTCGCCAAATCGTAAGAGGGGTTCCTGTTTCTTGCGCCATCCTTTTGCGATCACTGATATCTGGGCTTTTTCCGCATTGAATACTTTTAGAATCTGGCTGCTTTCGCTATAGGGAATCAACCCCAATATGATGCCGATACTTTTGTTCACAGCCCCAGCTCCTCTTTGATAGAACGGATATCTTTTGGATTGGCAAAGAAGGTCTTGTAATTTGTATAGGTGATGAACCCGGCGGCACTGCCTTTGGGCTTTCGCAGATAGCGCACCTGAGTATAATCCACTGGAACGTTCACCGAAAACTTTGCCTGAGAATACCACGCGGCAAGAGCACAACACGCGCGAATCAAATCGACAGGCGGCTCTTGCTTGCGGTAGTTTTTCAGCAACACATGCGCTCCTCGATAGATGCGGCTATGAAACCACCAATCCTGAGCTTTACCCAGTTTTGTGCTGATAAAGTCGTTTTCTTTGGCTTTTCTGCCTATATACACCTGCCAGGCTTCATCGATTCTGAATTGCAGTATGCGGTCTATCTGATTAATCCTCTGGCGGATGTTGTGACCTTTATCGCGGCCGTCCACATCCAGATCCTCACCATTCTCCATCCTGTTGATGAGAGCTTGCATGGCATCGATCTCTTCACGAGTACGCTGCAGGTTTATCTCGATGAAACTCTTACCGCTTTTGGCTTTATGATACTTTTTCAGATAATAGTTCAGGTTTTGCTGAGGGCTCTTGTCCGGGTATAGCGGGACGCGGATTTCCCCCAGCTCAGGATCATGATAGTTTGTGGTAACAAGCTCTTCCTGACCGGGAGTGATCTGCTGCATATTGGGTTTTATGGCTTCGGCACAGGCAAAATAGTAATCCATTTTCAGCGCGCTGTTCAAATCTTGCTTTTGCAAACCCAGTTTCTTATTCAAGCGTTTCAATTCTCGGTTCAGAAGGCGTATCTTCGCGTCAAGATTTGATTTGTTGTCTGCCGGTAGCAGGGTTTTCATGTGCCTTTGCACGAAGTATTCGTTCATGGTGTCGGCATTAGAATCTGCCGGGATACTGGCAGTCTCATTCAAATCCGGCTCAAAGCTCGTTTTGGGGGGATAATAAGGCTGATTTACCAGCACCATACGCATGGGGTTGTCTGCCAGAGAGTATTTCACGATGGCGTCCAGCACCAGATTCTTATCTCTGTTCACCAAGATCACGTTTGGCTTTGGCGGCATCAATTCGCAGACGATCTCGTAGATATGAGTTTCCCCATAGATGTCCTTTTGTTCGCAATAAATCGATATAATGCGGTCGTCGGGCTTAATCGATATACCGGTGATAAAAGTGCCCTTCAGTTGAGGCCAAATCTCGTTCTTTTTGGAGGGCGCATGCTCGGATTCCAGATAATAGATGAAGCTATCTTGCGGGCTTAGGACTATTACCAAAGAGCTATCTTTGATAAGATGTATGCGCATGGTATTTGACTCAAACGTGAGTCTGTCTACGCCGGCCCTAAGTGCTTCAAATTCTCGCACCCAAGCTGCTAAGTAATTATATTTCATTTTGCACCCCATTCTCTATTTGGCTTGACACAAAAACTGTGTATCATGAAATGACACAGATACAAAAACGCGATAGGAGTCAAGTATGAAAACTGCACAAATCATAATAATCGGTGTCCTGGCCGCTTTGGCCATAATCTTTGGCATCGTTTGGTTGAATGCCGCCAAAGAGAATAAGGTCCTGCAAAAGACCAATGATGATCTTCAGGCTCTTTACGAATCTTCAACCGCCACCATCGGCGAGATCCAGGAAAGTCTGCAATCTATGGACCAGGATCTTTCCGGACAACTGTTTACGCAGGGTGAAATCCCCGGAACCAGTCCAGTGGACAGACGGGAACAGATCATCAGCTCTATTGCAAATATGAGAGACCAGATCGAAGCCGACAAAAACAAGATCGCGAAACTGGAAGCACAATTGGCAAGTTCCAGAACACAATTGCGGGGTGTTCAGCAGATGGTAGACCGTCTGAAAGCATCTCTGGAAGAGAAAGAAAGCATCATGACCGAATTACAGGATCGCATGGGCATCCTGAACGAAACCATCGAAGAAGAACGCCGGCAAAGTCAAGTGATCATCGCCGAGCGTGAACAGACCATCGCCGAGCGCGAACAGGCCTTGATTGACGCCGAACGCGCAGCCAATACCATCTATTACGTGGTGGGTACGCGCAGCCAGCTTTTGGAACAGGATGTTATCGATCGCAAGGGTGGAATCCTGGGCATCGGCAGAGTAACTACAGTAGCCGGCGACATTGACATGAACAAGTTTGATCAGATCAATCTGAGTGACGATGATCAGATCACCTTCAAAGCCACCAAAAAGGGCTACAGCATTCTTTCAAACCACATTGCCACCACCTACAGTGTGGAAAAAGTGGAAGGAGAATATGTGCTCACCATCACCGATAAGGAGAATTTCCGGAAACAAAAATTCCTCGTAATTGAGCTTCTATAACGCGTTATCTTTATAAAGAACAGCCCCGGTTTTTATGCCGGGGCTGTTTTGATATACACAGTATTTCTATATATATGAGAGTACTTTATTAGCCTTGCCAATAAAGGCTTTGAGTTCGTCTCCGCTAAAGGCTTTTTGCTCCAGCAGGGAGAGGTCGTGGATATAGCCGCAGAGCGTTCTTATCTCGTCTTCTTTACCCTCTTTATCCAAGCTCACTATTTTTTGGATTACCGGGCTTTCAGTATTTACAACCAGGCTGTGATGCTTTAGCATGTCACCTGCTCCACCCATCCGGGAGGCCAAATCCATATCATGCCAGCGGCGCATGAATTCACTAAATACGATCATACCGGGGATGTCTTTGCTCTTCAGGTTCTTCAGCTCTACCTTCAGTTCCGCGAAAGCATGATTGTGAAGCTCTTCCATCGCTTCGCTGCCCAGTTCTTTCTTTGTTTGAGCGGGTAGTTCCAGGATGTCGATGATGGTCTGTTCATCCTTTTGGATTTGGTAGGGAGTCAGCAGTTTCGCTGCTTCAGGATGCTTTTTGAAGTATTCTTTCAGGCTTTCTTTGCTGAATGAGGCTTCCAGCTTTTGATCCAGGGATTTGTAGAATATCTGCTGCAAGCGGTCTTTGTCTTCATCGGACAGGCTGCCGCCCTCTTTGTTTACCAGTAGGTCGTTCACTTCGCTGTCCACACGGATGAACTCCACCTTATCCAGCTTGCTTTCCAGCTTTTGGAACAGATGTATATCCAAAGGAGAATTCTGGAAAATCACTTCGATTCCTTGCTCTTTCATCAGGTTCAGATAGCTTACCTGTGTATCCTCGCTGGCAGCGTACCAGATCCGGGTGTTGCCTTCATTCACGGCAGCATTGCGCTGTTTATACTCTTCCACAGTCAGATAGTCCCCACCGGCAGATTTGAAGATGGCGATATCCTGCATAGCATCGAAGAATTCATCCTCTTTCAGCATGCCAAACTTGATGAAGGCATTGATGTCTTCCCAATACTCTTCATATTTTTTGCGGTCCTCTTTGAAAGTGGCTTGGAAATGATCTGCCACTTTTTTGATGATGTATTTGGATATCTTCTGTACCTGAGTATCGTTTTGCAAAAAGCTGCGGGACACATTTAAAGGTATATCCGGGATGTCGATGCCGCCCTTCAATAATAGTAAAAACTCCGGGATCAGATCTTCCAGATTGTCTGCCACAAACACATTGTTGCAAAAGAGTTTCACTTCGCCCTTAAAGAAATCCGGTTCATTGCGCAATTTGGGGAAATAGAGGATACCCTTCAGATTGAAGGGAAAATCCACATTCAGATGAATCCAGAATACTGGCTCTTTGTAGTCATGAAATACATCCTGATAAAACTTGATGTACTCCTCACGAGTAACTTCCTGGGGCTTGCGATTCCACAAAGCCTCAGTCTGATTGATCTGCTTGCCGTCAAACATGATCGGGATCGGCATAAAATTGCAATAACGCTCTAGGATATCTTTTATCTTGCTATCTTCAGCGTATTCCTTGGAGTCTTCATTGAAGTGTAAAGTAATGGTGGTTCCCACTTCCTTGCGTTTCCCATCACTCATGAGGTATTCTGTGGAACCATCACATTCCCAAAAAGCCGCTTTACTGCCTTTATTGATCGACAGTGAATCGATTGTAACCTTTTCCGCAACCATGAAAGCGGAATAGAAACCCAGGCCGAAATGACCAATGATGTTGGCCTGAACGTCCTTGAACTTATTCACAAATTCTTCGGCGCCCGAAAAAGCGATCTGATTGATGTATTTGCGAATCTCATCAGCGCTCATACCGATACCGGTGTCGATCACTTGCAGGGTCTTCTTGCTTTTATCCAGCTTGATCTCAATCTTCATGTCTTCCTGCTTGAATTCAGGATCCGCGTATTTACGTTTGGAGATTGCGTCTACAGCGTTCGAGACCAATTCTCTGAGGAAAATATCATGCTGAGAATAAAGCCATTTCTTTATGATGGGAAAGATGTTTTCAGTATGGATGCTTAGTGATCCAGATTCACGTTTCTTTGTTGCCATGCTTGTTAACTCCTTAAATAATATCTATCTGGAGATAAAATAGCGCAGTCTGTGAATCTGTCAAGGGATAATTTAGCAGTCATCACAGTGGAGTGCTAAAATGGCCACAGCATATGGCTAGTAAAGGGGCATAGAATCATCTTTATCAGCTTGAGAGTATTTGGCAAATGCCGATACATATACTCCTGTACACTTATTGCTGCCTATTTTATAAAGCTCACAGGTTACGATCAAGAGTGGAAAACAATACCTTTCAATTTGATTAACAGCATCATAGATCTCTTCTGACAGATCTGTTTATTCTAACTGAAGCAAATAGATATCCGCAGCTGTATGCTTGCCATTATGATCGGCAGCTCATCAACTTACCACATATGAACTTAATTAGGATTTTTATTTGAACAGAGGTGAAATGACTTGAAATGGATATGGAAAATTTGGAGAAATATGGAGACCATTTTTTTTCACCATTATTTTGACCATTTTCCCAATTTTACTGTAAGCTCTGTTGACAGCGTTAATCAAGTGCTCATCAAGCGTTCATCAAGCGTTAATTATTAACGCTTGATGAACGCTTGATAAAGAAGTGATAAACGTCATCAATACGGGGAGAAATCAGGGGATTTCTTGGTCTTTCTGATTTTGATTCAGATTTTGCCGATATTTTGTCTGATGTGATGCCTGTTATCAGCCTGACAGCATTCAATAGGCATTCAATAGGCAATTGAGACTGACTACAGAGTGATGAAATGTGAATAAGAATCTGGGAAGAAGTTCAAGAAAACTATGTGTGAAGAATGGTAGTATCCCGCGATAGATCAAAGAAAATGAATAAACCCTGTTTAATCCGGCCTGTTTGCCAAAAGAACAATGGTATTCAGACGGCGAGGCTGTTTATTTATCCAAGGGAGGGGAAGCACTTCTACATAGTGTCATCGGTAAACAAGGAGCATCGAAGCTACAATTATTGCAGAATCCGATACAGAGAAATCAATCGGAAGAGATATATGCTTGGGAATCGGATGAATAAGTAAAGAATGAGTTTGCGAACGAAGTTCTCATCGGCGAGCTTCAGTTTTTGATAGTACAGTCCTGCCGGGAGCCTTGAGCCATGCTTATCTCTGTCATCCCGGCGGATGTTTTACATGCCTATCTATCCAATATATCGGGAAAACACACCGTATGTTGAAGATACCTGGGGAAGAATATGGCTACGGCAAGTAATCTTATCTGAGCGCTACAAAGTCCTATAGTCTGCAGCCGATGTAGAGCATAATGGATCTCAGGCCTACGGCATCCCTTAGTCCTGAATCCCCCAAGTCATCCAAGCTGACTTTGTAGCGGAGATCAAACACAAACTCATCTTTACCCAGACCGAAGCCAAAGAGGTCTTTCAGGGCAAAGCCTGCTCCCATCACGAGATCGGTCTTAAATTCCTTGAATTTGTCGCTACCCGTTTCCTGGCGGCTGTAGCTGTATGTTACAGTCGGATCCGGATTGCTTAAGACATTGCTAACATAGTCATCTACTTTTTGACTAAAGGCATCGATTCCCCGGGACTTGGATTGTGTCTGTTCGTACAAGTAAGAAAAGGATGGACCGATATACAGAAAGGCACCTTGATACTGCTCTTGTTTCAGTTCTTCAGATAGTTCCTGATTGAAACTGATCAGCAAGGGAACCGTGAAGTAATCTATCGTGCCAGCTATATGTCCTTCCAGTTTATCGTTGAACACGGTGCTAAGGCCCAAGCCGCTAGTGGTGGGGACTTTATCCCTGAATTGTTGTTTATAGACTAATCTGTCCCAAGTAACTTCTGTACCCAATCTGATGGAACTGGTTTTGCTGAAAAGGCGGAGGCTGGCATATAGGCCAGCGCTTTGAGAGAGATCCATCTTGTTATCGGAAGAGCTTACTTTAATGTAGCCATAGTCCGAAACTGTAGCGGCATGTTCCCTGATGTTGTAGCGAAGTTCGTAATCACTATCGGCGCCGTATATTCCCGTAAAACCGAGGCCATACTTGATGCCCCAGTTGAAATCTGCTGCTCCCAAAAAGCTGAGCGTTGAAATCAGTAACAAAGCTACTATTGAAGCCCTTTTCATTTCTACTCCTTGCACAATATCTATGATGGCTCTATTTTTCATAATATGAACGGGGATTCTGCATATAGAATCATTTAGTTCGCATCTTCATTACAGGGCCGGGCTTGTCAAGAATTATTTCGCTTCCGCAGTCATTTTTTTAGCTTGCCAAATTGTTGCCCTCAAAAAAGATGGCGAAAACACATAGGAGTGATCATGACAACTAAAGATAGCAAGCTTAATACAGAGGAACACGTACACGAATGTGATTGCGATGGGGAAGATTGTGAATGCGGTAGCGACGCCAACATCATAACCCTGGATATGGAAGACGGCAGTAAAAAGGATTTCATGGTTTTGGACATCATTCAAAATGATGGTCAAAACTACATTGCTCTCTCTGAAGTGGGAGCCATGGAATACGATATCCTGCGCTTTGAAGAACAGGAAGAAAATCTGGAACTAAGTATCATAGAAGATGACACCGAGTACAATCGAATTGCCGATCTGTTTAACGAACGCTTTGCCTCGATGGATGAACTTGAGGATACCGAGATTCAGGAGTAATCCTCGATAAATATTAAGCATAGAAAAGCCGATCCTCAAAGATCGGCTTTACTGTAATAGATAAGTACTATACTTTCCCACACATGCTGATACCGTTATCTTGATTGCCAGACTTCTGTTTGACTATGGCGACAGGGTCGAAAAAGCGAAAAAACTTCCGGTCTTTGTGTACAGCGGGAGCTTCCACCACCAATCTCCGCTTGCCTTGATGTGGTGTTATTGAGAATTCCCAGCAAGCTCCCTAATCCTATATGCTATGTTATCCATTTGTGTAGCGGTTGTTTTGCATATGACTGTATAGACTAATGATCTCAGATCGGAACTAATGGCTCAATTATTCACAGGCAGAATCCGATGGAGTTTTGGGGATGAAATCTGAGGTTTCAGAGATGATTTACCTGGGAAATTACCCCGGAATCACGTGGGATTACGCTTAGGGAGATATCAACTATCTATCATAACCCAGAGCTGCGAATTTGAACGGGCTTTAGATAGAGTCCATAGATAAGTGGTGGAGATGCGAAATACATAACACTAGTTCATCTTAACAATTTCATTTTAGATAGACTTAACTGCTTGCCGTTCCCAATCAGTTTTTCAAAGTATATACCGCTGCGGCACGGCTCTCCCAGTTGGTCATTACCATCCCTGGAATCCGTATAGGTACCTTTCTTCATAATTCTTTCTGAGACAGTTTTAAACTTCTGACCTTTGATATTGAATATTGTAAGCTCTGCAGATATATTTGATTCTGCTTTAACACTGAAGGTTACATTCAGATTGAATAGGGTTTGGGTAAGCATTAATCTCTATATCTGCTACATTTGAATCATAAATAGCAGTGTCCTCATATCCCATCAATTGATTTAAAAGGTCTTCACGGTTCATCTTGAATACTTCATATGATTTTGGCCTCAAATCTGGATACTTGTTATTAATACTCGTTTTGGTTCATTTCCATTTCTAAAAGGTATCCAGGTTCCAAATAAAGAAAGCGCTAGAAAAAGCATGGCTGCAGAACACATTGTTATTATCTTGCCTTATCCTTGAAAACTCCAATTTAACCTATTCTCATGATTTTCAAGACATGCTTTTTTAGTCCAGAATGGGCAGGAAGATTCCGATCATTGCGGCTATCAGAAGCAAGCCGGCCGGGGCCAGATACACCCACATACTAAGGCTTTTTTTGCGCTCACTTTCACCCAAACACATGGACAGACCTATCCGGATGATCCCCCACGAGATAATCGCCAGCAGCAACATCAGCAAGCCGAAGAGAAGATAAGAGCCATTACTGAGTAGAGCCGTGGCAATCAGAAATTTACTGGTGAACAAGGGCGAGGGGGGCAGGCCGATTATCATCACACTGCTAAGCAACCAGAGCCAGGCGCTCGTTTTGTTTGTGGATAGCATTCCGCGGATATTCTCATGGTTTTTGTCCTGATATATCAGTAGCGCGTTCCCGGCGGTCAAAAAGAAGGCAGCTTTGATGAGGGAATGACCCAAGATATGCAGATACGCGGCATAATGTGCCATGCCTCCGGCTCCAAATGCGATCATGATCAAGCCCATATTTTCCACCGATGAATATGCTAAAAGACGCTTGTAGTCCTTTGTCTTCAATACAAACACAGCGGCGATAAAGACAGAGATGAAGCCCATCAGCAGATACAATTCTTTGGCCAGAGCGGCCATTCCACTCTGTTGCATCAGTTTGTCCACTCGCAAAATGGGAATGAGAGCGATGTTTAACAGCGCTCCTGACAGCAGTGCCGAAATGGGAGCGGGAGCTTCAGAATGAGCATCCGGTAACCAGAAATGCAAGGGGGCCAAGCCGATCTTGGTACCAAAACCGATCAGGATAAAAACAAAGGAGATCTTCAGCCAAAATGGTGATAGCTTGCTTACATCGATACGGGAGATCAAGAGAGTGGCTTCTCCCGCTTGCGCGATCACCAGTAGCAGGATTCCGGCAAAGGCCAACGCTATGCCTACGCTACAGATAAAAAGGTACTTCCATGCCGCTTCCAAAGAACTCTTTCTGTTTGAATAACTTATCAGCATTGCAGAACTTATCGTGGTTGCTTCTACAAAGATCCAGATCAATCCCAAGTCTTTGGCAATCGTAGCCCCATCCATCGCCATCACGAAGATCATCAGAAACATCGTGTGGATCCTGTAGTCCTTGATGGCAGAGCTGTCCTGACTGCCCAATCTGTAGAACGCGATGGCGGAATACAGCACGGATAGGATCAAGTAAATAAAAAGCCCCAAATCGTCCATGGATAGCAAACTGCCGCGATTCACAAAGGCATGAATGCCCAAACCGCTGTGTAATAGGGCATGCAAGACAATCAACAGATCCATCCTGCGCCGGGAAGTGATAAACAGACAGAACAATATTGCCAATACGGGATAAGCAAACAGCAGTATCGCGCTCATCACTCCTCCTTCAGGCTATGGGGACTTTCCGCATCATCAAAAGTGGAGCGGATGCGTTTGATGAACAATACGGCGATAAGTACCGAAAGCATCAAGTCCAGAGACACTCCCAGGCTAACGATATAGGGCAAATGACTACCCGCTGAGAGCGAGAGCAAGAAGATGCCATTTTCCATGATCAAATAGCCCATCAGGTGGGTGATAAGCTTTTTATTGGCTATGATGATGAATATGCCTTTGAGGATTGTTGCAAAGGCAATGCCAAATTCCAGTGGAGATACTTCGGCAGTCCAGACCGGTGCAGAAGCAGACAGGGCAAAGCTGAGCACGAAGATAAGGCTCATCAGAGCAAGGGAAAAGAAGTTTGATACAGAAGCCTCTACCTCCCGCCGGATCCGGTTGTGCTTGATCGTGTCATCTATAAACCACGGAATCAAAATTGCTTTGAAGATCAGAGTCTCAAGGGCGATGAAACTGAAACTGATCCAATTGAGCTGTGTGGTTTTGAGCAGAGTGATAGCAAAAAGTATCACCCCTTGAAACACAAGGATCTTGATGATGGTGCCCAACATGTTTGTAACCGAAGCCCAAAGCAGGCTGAGACCAAAGACAACAACAAGAAATTCCATCATTACCAAGCTCCCAGAAATTTTGCCATCAGCACCGCAAGGGTAAGCAGAGCAATACATAAGGGCAGCAAGACCAGCTCCAGGTTGCGATTCATTCTAAAGCGCGCCATCAGAGATTCCAGCACAGCAATAGATATGTATATAGCAATCATCAGTACCAGATACCACCAGAAAGCTACCGTCGAAGGAAGGATCAGATGGGAGACCAGTGATGCGTATATGAACATTTTCAGCGCCGCAGTATAGTGGATTATGCCTAAATTGAATCCGCTGAAATCCAGGATCATAACCTCATGGATCATAGTGAGTTCCAAATGCGTGGCAGGATCATCAAAAGGTACGCGCGAGCTTTCTACCAACAGCATTATAAAGAGCGCGATGGCCAAAGCAAGACCGGCAAATGAATTCCAGACATCAAAATAACCAAAGCATTGGCGAGCGAAGATTTCAGAACAACTGCCCGCTCCACTGCTGAAGATGATCGCGGCTACGATCAAAAAGAAAGCGGGCTCCAAAAATGCGGTGAAACTGAGCTCACGACTGGTTCCCATCCCCTGAAAACTACTGCCGCTATCCATTGCTGCCAGGGCCATTACTCCCTTGGCAAGGCTTAGCAGATAGATGATCAGGATGTAGTCTCCATGAAAACTGAACAGAGTCTTATCAGAGACGAAGGGGATGAAAAGTGCAGCTACAAACGTAGCAGATAGTGCCAGAAGAGGTGCATATCTGCTGATCGGAGTGGCTTGATCGCTATATATCTCACTTTTACGCAAAAGCTTGAAGAAATCACGCAGGTTTTGCAACACAGGCTTACCTTTGCGCCCCACCATAATGGCTTTTACTTTGGGGATAAGCCCTACAAACAGCAAGGGAAAGACGATTATAAAGATTGCGTTGATCATCTGAACCCCACAACCCAGACCAATAGAATAACCAAAAAGCCCAAAGCCCAAGCAATGTAGCTATTGGTTTTGCCGTTGTGGATCCGGGCAAAGAAGAGCAGGAATTTGCTGATGATGCGGCTCACAGGTCTCACCACCAATGTCCAGATAGCATCGGGATGGTCTTCGAGATACTCAACTTTTTGCGGAAATGGGTGTTCTGCCATTACATGAGTGCTTTTCTTGTACATAAAGGGCTTCAGAAAATATGCCAGAGGCTGAATGTAGGTGATGGAACTGGATTGCATTTTTGGACTGACCCGAGGATAAGCGCAGGCCCAGGTAGCTCCGGTTTTTTCTCTTACACATAGCTTTCTGATAACATAAAATAGTGCAAACAGCGCTATCACAATCAGATAAATTGAGCTGATCTGTAGCGCTTGTTGCTGCAATCCCGCAAAGATCTGCATATCCAGATCGAACCAACGCAGCAATGGCTTCACAAAGCGTAGAGCTATGCCGGGAACTATGCCCGTAATCAGAATTGCCAGGCTAAGGAATAACACCGAGAGTCTGTTGCCTGGCTTCAGCTCTGAGGCCTGTTCGGCTTTTGTGCTACGTGGTGCTCCCTGAAACACAAGTGCATAGATGCGGATAAATGCTATCATAGCCAGAGCCCCGATAAACGCTAAAGCTCCCAGCAACATCAAGCTTGGCAGGATATGGGCTACAGAGGCTGCATCAAAGGCTTCGATAGCGCTTCTGTAGATGGTGAATTCGCTGAAGAAACCATTACTGAACGGCAGGGCGGAGATGGCAAATATCCCGATGAGAAACATGGCTGCAGTATATGGCATCCGTTTTGCCAGGGCTCCCATTTCATCGATGTCCAAAGTGCCGGTTGCCTGTAGTATGTTTCCGGAGCCGTAGAAAAGCTGGGCTTTGAAGATTGAGTGAAAAAAGATGTGTAAAAAGGCACCGGTGAAGCCAAACACAGCCATAGCGGGCAGATGAGCGTGCATTCCCAGTAACCCGGCACAGATCCCCATACCCGTGATGGCGATGTTTTCAACGCTGGAATATGCTAAAGCACGCTTCAAATTACGTTCATTCAGCAGATGACTGACTGCCCAGAAAGCGGATATGGTGAAGACGAAACTAAGTGCCGCTATTTCTGATAAACTCAAGCGATTGAGGCTGAGGACTAGCAAGATGCCATAAAAACCTGTTTTAATAAGCATCGAACTCATGATCCCGGATACATGCGATGGCGCTACGGGATGAGCTTGAGGCAGCCAGGATGCCACGGGAAAGATACCTGCTTTAAAGGCAAATCCGATCAGTATCAGGTACATGGGCAAAGGCTTCATCTGCTCGAAACCACTGAAATCAAAGGTTCCGGATTGCAGATAGACCAGCCCAAACCCTGCCAGCAGGAAAGCCGCGCCGATCTGCATCGTGATGAGGTAATTCAATCCGGCCTCCATATTCTCCCGTTTTGAAAAGAGAATGCAGAAAAAGGACGAAAGACTCATCAATTCCCACACCATCAGAAAAACTACACTGTGCCTGATCCACAAGACACCATGCATGGAAAGGCCCATTATGCCAAGCCAAAATAAGTGCGATCGCAGGGCAGGGCTTTGGTGCTCTTTCAGATAATAGTGTCCGTACAACATCCCCAAGGGTAAGCCCAGGGAAAACATCACTCCAAAAAAGGCTGACAGCTTGTTCAGGGCGATGGAAACATCACCGATGGGCATAGGCATAGTGAGTATGTAATCCTGGATAGCGCGGGAAAACATAACTTCCATGTACTCATAGGCTAGAAATGCTGAACCCAGCAACCACAAGATTACGAAATAGCCGGATCGTTTCCACAATGCGGGAATCAAAGCGATAAATAAAACAATTATTCCTATACTCATCTTCGTCCCATGATACTGGCTATTGCATGAACAATACTAAGCGGATGTGCCGGGCAACCGGGGATGAACAAGCAGGCTGCCCAATGCTTCAAAAAAGCTCGATTGATGGCTTCAGCCCCCGCAAATATTCCTCCGCTGATAGCGCATGTTCCGCATAAAATCAGGTATTTTGGCTCCGGGATGGCCTGCCAGGTTTCAGAAAGCGCTTCTGCCATGTTTCTGTTGATAGGTCCGGTGAGGATGAGCGCATCGGCATGACGCGGCGATGCCACAATATCGATTCCATAGCGGCTGATGTCGAAATTTACATTGTTTGATGCAGCAAGCTCCATCTCACAAGCATTGCAGCCACCGGCAGATACATTGCGCAGGGCAAAAGAGCGCCGTAAACTGAAGGGTAAACGAAATTCGATCTTTGGCAGAGCCTTCTGACCGGGAGCCATGATCAGCTTGTCTCTGCTATCCACGGCTAGCTTGTTGTTTGGCGTAAACTTGATCATTTCCGGATGTTCACGAGCGCAAAGGCCACAAAAGACACAGCGCCCCAAGTCGATGCCGTCGGAGCTGAAAGCATTTGTGGGGCACAGGCCGCCAAGCATTTGCAGATCAGCGGATGCTGTAAGTTCCGGAACACCGGGAAAGGCTGGATCCATGCCTACGGTCAGGGGATTGGGAATTGCCTGGTATCCATGTCTGATTCTGGCTTTAATAAAGTGTAGCATTAGAGGTCGCTCCCACAATAGGATAGATCAAAGCTCTTGTTGCACAGCGGGAAATCCGATATTTGCTCTTGAGATACCGCTATCGACAGAGCTTGCCAGTTTACAATGGATGGATCGACAACTCTGTACCACAGCGCTTTTTGGGTATCCATACTTTTGGCTATGTGTACAATTCTTCCCCGAGCTCCCTCCACGATTGACACAGCTATCTGATTTGGCATCAGTTCTTTGAGGCCTATGTAGCACGGAGCTTCAGGATCTGTTTTATCCAGCAGGTTCAAAATAATCTGCAAAGATTGCATACTTTCCATGTATCTGAGGTGGGCTCTGGCATATACATCTCCGGAACTTTCGGTTTGGACCAGGAATCCGGGATATTGCCACACCGGGTGATCCATTCTTGCGTCCACCGGGATCCCGCTTGCTTTGGCTGTGATACCCGTAAAGCCGAAACTCAAGGCATCGTTGGCGCTGATTGTGCCGGTATCGTCAAAGCGGGAAATGAGACTGGAATTGGCAAACATTGCCTCTGCTGCATCATGAATCTGCACGCTGCAATATTGCATTTTTGCCTTGAGATCTTTGATCAAGGACGTACTTATGCCGTAGTTCAAGCCTCCGGGGCGAAGCGCGCGTTTGCCAAAACGGCTACCGCATATGCTAAGAGTTGCGTTGATTACGGTTGTTCGAAGTGCGGCGAAAAGATTCTGACCCATGATGTAGGCCACATCTCCCGCCAGAGCGCTGAGAGTGGATAAATGCATCGCTACCCGCTCCATTTCCAAAAGGATCATCCGTAAGTCGGACGCAGGTGCAGTGATATCGGATAGCTCTTCTACAATCCCACAATAAGCACTTCCATGACCGATCACGGTGTCGCCGGAGATTGCTTCAGCATATAGCATTTTGCTGGCTAGTGGTCCCTTGCAAAACATGGGAATGATGCCTCTATGCTGCCACCCCAATTGAATTTCTAGGTGTTCCACCACTTCCCCTCGCATCAGGAATCGAAAGTGTCCCGGCTCAATGACTCCCGCATGAACCGGTCCTACACCAACTTCATGGATCAATCTGGAATCACTATGCAGGAAGGGATAGTCTTCTATACTTAGCTTGTTTCCGGAGGGATGTCTCACACTCTTCAGCCAGGGATGGCGGATGGGTAAGATACCGAACTCCTCGCATAACTCACGCTCAAAGATCTGAAAAGCGGGGTAATCTACTGACAGCGATGGATAACGAGCCGGATCGGGGAAAGGAGTGCAATACAGGCACAGCTCGTGAGTCTTGCCCAAAAAGCAATATATCAGACTCTCGGATGTGCCAAAAAAAGCTATTGGTTGAAAACCGGATTGCATTCTTTGCCTGATATCAGCCAAAAAACTATCCAGTTTCTGGGGTCGGATGACCTCATTGTGAAATAAACATTCCATCAAAACTGTTTTCCGGCGTGTGCCCTGACTAGTATCCTATAGAGCCCATCATACCACTCATCATACCCATAAATGTGCTGAAGAGAAGTATCCAGATTACAACGCCAATTGCCATAAAGATCAATTGTGCAATTGCCCAGTTTTTGCGATTGGGATTTTCCGTGCTTCCTACAGCCCATACAATTAACATGATGATGTTGACAATGGGAATTACCATGATCAAGAGAGTAATAATCCATTGGCCGATACTGAGCACCGGAGCTTGGTTCTGACTATAAACTAAATTACGGTTATCTTGTTCCATGAGGATCCTCCTATAGCATTTGTTTCAAGCATTATGGATATGCAAATAATGTCAAGCGAAACCTCACCGGCGATCGGGACAATACACTGGACCTGATATGCTGTATGGGTTTGGGAAAAGCTCTGAGGACAAATCTATCAAATTCGGAAAAAGAAAGGGTATACCTGCACCGGGAAAGCTCGATTTTGGCAACCATATTGCGCTCTGATAATCCCAAGACTTGCAGATGCGCGAAGCCACAATAGATTGAGAACTTGCACAAATAAAAGCATTGACACCTATCAAGGTATGAAAATTATTGTTCATCAACTCAAAAAATTCGTTTAAAAACAGAGATAAATACACGAGGAAGAACATGAAAGAATACTCAATGAAGAAGTTACGCAACCTGATGTTGGTTGGTGCCAGTGGCGCCGGTAAGACAACTTTGGCAGAACAAATCTTTTTTCAAACAAAAAGTGCAAACAGATTGGGCAAAATTGACGAGGGCAATACCATTCTCGATTTTGACCCCGAAGAGACTGCCAAAAAGATGTCTCTGGGTTTGTCAATCGGCTATGTGAATTATAAAGATCATAAGATAAACATACTGGACGCTCCGGGTTATCCGGATTTTGTGGGCGACACTGTCGTTGCTCTTCCCGCAGTTGAAAACGTGGTAGTTGTAGCCAATGCAGCCGGTGGTTTTGAGGTTGGATTGGAATTGGCTCTGGAACAATTGGAAGGAAAGAAAAAAGGCACAGTGATTCTGGTAAACAGAATGGACAACGAACATGCCGATTTTGACAAGACTTTGGAAGCTATCCACGAAAACGCTGGCATAAAACCGATTAGTTTACATATTCCCATTGGCAAGGAAGGTTCTTTTGAAGGTGTAGTGGATGTGATTCGCCAGAAAGCGATCACTGCCGCCGGGGAAACTGACATACCCGCCAATATGAAAGATGCCGCAGAAGAAGCCAGATTGCATCTGATGGAAGCCGTGGCGGAAACCGATGAAGATTTGCTCAACGAATTTCTGGAAAACATGGAGCTCAGTCACGAAAACCTGATTAAAGGTTTGAAGACAGCCATCGCCAGCGGTGAAGTGATTCCCGCTTTTGTTTGCTCTGCCGGGACCGGTGTGGGCGTGATGGCCTTTTTGCAAGGCGTGGTCGACTATCTGCCCTCTCCTGAAGATTGCAAAAACATCGAATTGGTGGAAGCAGAAAAATCCAAAGACTTCATTTGCAGCCCGGATGGCGAGCTTTTAGGCTATATCTTCAAGCTGTATGCTGATCCCAGTATGGGCGATTTTGCTTATGTGAGAATCTTCTCCGGCACTTTGAAGACCGGGACCGAATTCTACACTCCCGAAAAAGAAGCCAAAGACAAAGCCGGGAATATGTACTATATGCTCGGAAAAAACCGTCATGACTGTTCTGAGATTCGTGCTGGAGAGATTGGTGCCCTGGTAAAGCTGAAAAATGCTAAAGTGATGAGCAGCATGGTCGCTTTGAACGCGCGCCACTCCATTAAACCGGTGGAATTGCCATCCGCTACCACCTGGCAAGCCATCAAAGCCGTCAATCAATCTGATGAAGATAAGATCGGAGTTAGCTTGCAGAGAGTGATTGCTGAAGATTCTACAATCCGCTATGAGTTGAACGTGGAAACTCATGAGAACGTGCTGTCCGGCATGGGTGACCAGCAATTACAACTGGTATTGAAGAAGCTGAAAAATCGTTATAAAGTTGATGCCGAGCTCAAAGCCCCCCGGATACCCTACAAAGAGACCATTACAGCAGGCGCTGAGAGTCAGTATCGTCACAAAAAACAATCCGGTGGTCGTGGTCAATATGGCGAAGTATATTTCCGCATCAAGCCTACAGAACGCGGTGAAGGCTTTCAATTCATCAATGCCATCGTGGGCGGCGTGATTCCCTCAAACTTTATCCCCGCCATCGAAAAGGGACTGGTGGAAACCATGGACAAAGGTATCATCGCCGGTTACAAAGTGGTTGACGTATCTGTGGAAGTATATTATGGTAGTTATCATGATGTAGACAGCTCCGAAATGGCATTCAAGATAGCATCATCGATGGCCCTGAAAGAAGGCTTTAAAAAATGCAAACCTATTCTTTTGGAGCCGATTCACAATTTGGTTATAATAGTTCCCAATGAATACATGGGCGATGTGATGGGTGATATCTCCACTCGCAGAGGCCGCATCATGGGTATGGAACAACACGGCAAGAAACAGTATCTGAATGCTCAGATGCCGCTCGCCGAGATGTTTGCATATTATCCTGCCCTCAAGTCCTTCACTCAAGGAAGAGGACGTTTTACCCAGGAATTCTCTCATTACGAAAGAGTTCCCGAAGAGATCACTCAGAAAGTGGTGGCTGCCTGGCAGGATAACGACGTTCAATAAGATAAAGAGGTATTTATGTCCGGACACAATAAGTGGAGCACGATTAAGCACAAAAAAGCCGCGACCGATGCCAAACGCGGTAAGATCTACACACGCATTGTGAAGGAAATCATCCTGGCCGCCAAAGGCGGAGGGGGAGATCCTGAAACAAACCCTCGCCTGAGGACGGCAATTTTGGCAGCGAAATCCGCAAATATGCCCAGAGATAACATCGAACGCGCCATCAAGCGCGGAACCGGAGAGATCGATGGTGTCAGCTATGAAGAGATTACCTACGAAGGTTATGGACACAATGGTGTGGGCATTGTCGTAGATGTGATGACGGATAACAAGAACCGTACTGTGGCAGAGCTAAGACATACTTTCTCAAAATATGGGGGAAACCTGGCTGAAAGCGGTGCAGTTTCCTGGAACTTCGACATGAAGGGTTTTTTCAACGTACCTGTAACCGGACTGGAAGAAGAAGAATTCATGATGCAAGCTTTGGAAGCGGGTGCCGAAGATGTGGAAATGGGCGAAGAGTACTTTGATGTATTCACAGCTCCCGGAGATTTCCACACAGTATTGGGAAATATGGAAGCTGCCGGTTTCCCGGTGGAAAACGCCGAACTGACCAGAGTGCCCAAGACTACCGTAAACGCGGACGATGTGGCTCCGAAGCTTTTGAAGTTGATCGATATGCTGGAAGATCTGGACGATGTCCAAAAGGTCTATGCCAATTTTGAATTCTCCGATGAGGTTATGGCAGAGCTAAACCAGGAATGATGATAGTTGGTATTGATCCCGGTAGCCGCTACTGTGGTTACGGGCTCATTCAAACTGAAGGAATTAAAGTAGTAGCCGCGGGTTGCCAAGTAATTGACGTAACCCGCGAAAACTCTTTAGGGGCCAGACTTCGGCTTTTGCACTCTTCCATCACGGATGTTTTGGAGGAATATAAACCGGATTATGCTGCGGTAGAATCTATGTTCTTTCAAAAGCACATCAAGAGCATCTTCACTTTGGGTCATGCCCGGGGGGTTATCCTCCTGGCTTTGGCTGAACAGAATATTCCTATTGTGGAATATAGCCCCAGAGAAGTAAAGAAAGCAGTGGTGGGAAACGGAAATGCCACCAAAGCCCAAGTTCGCTACATGATTCATCAGCTTTATGGTTTGAAGGAATCCGAAAACCGGGATGATGCTTATGATGCTCTGGCTATTGCAACTACACATTTTAACCGAATCAAATGGAATAGAAGTAAATGATCCACTATATAAAAGGAATTTTGGTGCACAAAAGCCCGATGCAGGCGATTGTCGAAACCATGGGTATAGGCTGGGAGTTGTTGATCCCGGTATCTACTTTTGAAATGCTGCCCGCCCAGGGTAAAGAGTGTTCTCTGTATACCGCGCTTAGTCTTAACCAGGATGACGCGCGTCTATACGCTTTTTATACGGTAGCAGAGCGAGAGCTTTTTGCACAACTGACCAAGGTTAGTGGGATCGGCCCCAAGATCGCGATATCGATCCTGTCCACACTCAGTATTCCCGCCTTCATCAAGAGTATCAAAAGCGGGGAAGAGGGACTTTTGACCAGAGTTCCCGGTATCGGCAAGAAGAGTGCTCAGCGTTTAATTGTGGAGTTCAGAGACAAAGTACATAAACTGATGGATTTCGTTGATATCAGTCAGGGTATGGGTGAAGAAGGGCCTCTGCAAGAAGCGGAAAGCGCTCTTTTGGCTTTGGGTTACAATTCTCAAGCAATTCAGCGGGAACTGAAGCTTTTGAACCAGGATGATCTTCAGATGTCCGCCGAAAACCTGATCAAGGAGATCATAAAACGACTATATCAGAGGGCAAAATGAACTTTAGGGAAGAAGCTTTCAACACAATCTTGAAGGTGTTCAAAAACAGTGAATTTTCGGATACTCTATTGCAGCAAAGGGCCAAGAAACTAAAGTCATCCGGGGAAGATATCCGACTCTTTTATACCACAGTGAAAGGCGTAATAAAAATGCGGCAGAAATTGGATCACATTCTGTCTCACTATACAGAGCCCCAAAAGTATGAAGCCACCGATCTCAAAATTAAAATCATGCTCTATCTGGGCTTGTATCAGATTATGTATCTGGACACTATTCCTGATCACGCTGCCGTGAATGAGACCGTGGAGCTGACCAAAAGATTGCTTTCCGGGAACGTAGCGGATTTTGTAAACGCGGTGTTGCGAGCTTTTCTGAAAGAAGACAAAACTGTGTATCCGGATGATCCCGCTCTACGCATAGCTTACGAGCATTCGTATCCCCCGGATCTCATCCGGACCTGGATTGAACTGTGGGGGGAAGAATCCACAGAATATATGGCAATGTATTTCAATGAAAACCCGGCATTACACATCCGGGTAAATTCCACAGCTACCAATCCCGACAAACTGTTGAACTATTTTAAACGCCGAGATATTGAGATCGTGCCTTGCCCTGCCAGTAAGATGATGTTTTACACTCACCAAAGTGCTGAGGTTTTGGGGGAAGTGGCATTCTCGGAAGGTTATTTCTCTGTGCAGGACACCTCCGCTGCTTTGGTGGTGGAGCTACTGGATCCCAAAGAGGAACAATCTGTTCTGGATCTCTTTGCCGCACCCGGCGGTAAGTGCACGTACATATCGGAAAGAATGAACAACACCGGAGAGATAGTAGCCGTAGACAAAATCCCCAAAAAGATGAAGCTATTGAAACAAGCGGCAGACAGACTGCAGCTCACGAACATAATCCAGGTGGTAACCGATGCTCTGAAATACGGTCCGGTGGCACCGGCGTTCGAGCGCGTGCTGGTAGACGCACCCTGTTCTGGATGGGGAGTGTTTTCGCGCAAGGCAGATCTGCGCTGGCAGGCTCATAAGGACATTGTGGAATTGGTGAAGCTTCAGGAAAAAGCTCTGGATCATGCGGCGAATTTTGTGAGCCCGGAAGGATATTTGGTGTATTCCACATGCACAATGAACCCCAAAGAGAATGAAGAGCAGATAGCCAGATTTTTGGCCAGAAATCCCAAATTTCACTTAGTCCCTGCGGATACGATGATAGCCGCAGACTATACTGAAAATGGATATTTGAAAACGATTCCATTCAAACATCACATGGATGGTGCGTTTGCTGCCAAAATGCAGAAGAGCAAATAGGAGAAAACATGGCAAGCAAGAATGCTAAGAAGTGGGGCTACTCTATCGGTATCGGAATCGGCATCATTTTTGTAACCGCTTTCCTGTTCAGTCAGATTATCTTGCCTTTGCTACTGGGCAGAGCTGAAAAACTTCAAACTCCCGAATTAACGGGATTGAGTATGTCTCAAACCAGGCGTATCCTGCAAGATTTGAAGCTGCACCCTGTTGTAAAGGATTCACTTTATAGCGAGAGTGTGAAGCTGGATGTGGTTATGGATCAATCACCTGCTCCGGGAGCCATGATCAAAGAAGATGGTACTGTGTATCTGGTTATCAGTAAGGGAAGTAAGATGGTGAAAGTACCGGATATCCTGGGTGCTAGTTTCCAGGAAGCTATGCTTACCTTGCGAAACTATGATTTGCGCAGCACAATCGTTGATTCAACCTATAGTGACCAATATCCCCGTAATACAGTTGTGCGATCTATGCCCGGTGTACACACCAAGGTTGAAAAGCGCAGTTTGGTAAAACTGATTCTCAGCAAGGGCACTGAACCTCTTCCCGACAGTCTCGATTGGCTGGATGGTGAGGGTCTGTAAGAGATACATTCGAATGTTTTGAGACCGGAACTGCTATGTGGTTCTGGTTTTTTTTGTACCTGTTTTATCTGGATAAATCTTCTCGACCAGTTCCCAAAATCTGAGCTTATCGAAAAACCTTGAAAATAACGCTGCTGTTCCACCCCACGAAGTGATCAGTTTGGGGCTAAACTCAATTTTGACTTGACCCTTTTTGCGGCTCTTGTTTGAATGACTCGGTTGCATATTATTCTCCCGTCTTGATTTTGGTTTGTGATGAATATCAAATCAATGTTACTGGGGAATTTATGCAACACTTTTCTTTTAGGGTGTGATCTCTACTGCATTAATTGGGTTTATGTAGCAATACAGATATCGGCAATTACTACATCATGGCCATTCCAAGCAGCATCCCGGCTTGATCGCACCGGCTATGACACTTTGCTATGATATAGCAGGATTGGTTTTGACTCCCGCCATCAAAAAACCCCGGAGATTACCCCGGGGTGAGAAGAAGTCATTTTTGCTTATTTGGATACTCTGATAATCTTGCCTTGAATTCTTTTGCCGGCAGATTCCATTCGATAAAGATAGACACCGCTTTCGGCAATATCGCCACGGTCATCTTTGCCATCCCAATTCAGGATTGTGTTGCCCATGGCATCAGCCCTGGCTTTCCAGTTTCTGATCAGTTGGCCTCGAATATTGAACACTTGGAACGTGATATCAAGATTGGGAGAGGATTTGATCTGGAATTTGGTTTCACTTTGGAAGGGATTCGGCATCGCGCTAACGCCCAATTGTGCTGCTATTACGTCATCCTCGGTGTCGGAGCCTTCTATCGTAAGTGTAACAACCGGGGTGGGCAGGGAGAAATTCTGAGGGTTATTGAAAATGCTGCAGAGTTTGTAATTATACACACCATCCGGGAGATCGGCATCGCTATAGGTAAGTATGTCCGGATCTGAGATATCGGTGATCACCAAGTCGTTGCGGAATAGACGGTATCCTACGAAGCCACGGTCGTTGAAGTACATGGGCTTTTCCCAGGTAAGAATGGCCGTATTTGGAGCTTCCACATATCCGGCAAAGTTCTGCGGAGACGGAAGATTGACTATCGTGGGGCTGGGGTCACTAAATACGGGAGTTCCTGCCATTCCATACTGATCGACGGGTGTAACCTTGAATACAAATTGCTTGTTGATATCATTCGCGGCAATATCGTAGGTGATTTCATTTTCGCCGGGGATGAGTTGATTGTTGCCATTTACCACTTTGTACCATTCGTATATGCTGGTTCCTTCGTTATCACCATCGGGATCCGAAAAGACGTAGGTTCCGGTAATAGTTTGCAATACTACGGGTGGCCCGGTGATGCTAACATCTGCCACCAGCGGTGCAGCGTTCACAAACGCGTGCCCGGCAAGTGGGATGGTCAACACAGGATGGTCCGGGAAATTACCGTTAACAACGAGTTCTCCACTGATGTCACCAACTGTGGAGGGGACAAAATGTACCATGGTTGTAGCACTGCTCAGAGCCGGGATCTCCAATGCGGTAATGTCGGCAAAGAAGGTGGGGTTGGTGGTTTCCATAGTGGCCGAGACGGTGTTGTTCGAGAAATTGTAAAAGGTGATGGGCATAGAGCTGAGTCCGCTAACGTAGGTATCCGGGAACAATAATGCTTCGGTGGACACAGGATATGCTCCGGCGAGACCGGGAACGCTATATTTGGTTCCCTGCAGAATCTCTTTGCTGGAGTTATTCTGAAGAAATAGAACGAGTTCTAGATTTGGTAATTGCCAGCTAGAATTTAGATTGAAAGTAAGTGTATGGGTCACAGATTCACCTGTATCCAGAGATATTGCTGTACCGGTGGCACTGGGTGCCATCAATCGATTCACATAATCCAGTTGAGTTTGGCCCTGCCAGTTTTGCTGGATATTGGATTCTGTAATATATGAGCGTAGAAAGACATTTGTATTTGTATCTGCTTCAGGTTTTGAAACCGTCACATCCACTGTCAATACGCCACTGTCTAATGATCCCTCGGCGGTGATTGAGTATTTCGAAGGAATGGCCAGACGAGCGTTTACTCTTGGTAGAAATACTGAATACAAAGATTGAGTATTATGTCCGCCTTCATATACGTTCAATCCATCGAAGAATGAGGATGGATAGCTGGAAACTCCATAATAGGAATTTCTGGCGCTTGAATAGGCGTTTTCGTAGCTGTCGCCACCATGGTTTTTTACTACGGCTACATTGATGCCCGCTTCCAGTAGATCATGTGCGCCTATCGATGCTCCGGGGCAATAGGGACACCAAGTACCGGTTGTAATCTCCAGTACTACCATTTCTCTGGGAACTGCCCAGATTAAAGTCAAGGCTGTCATAAGCAACAGCATTATCAAAGCTCTTTTCATAATGTCTTTCCTCGCAGTTGTGTTTATATGTCGATAATCTAAGCAAGATTCGAGCCGATTGCAAGGTATATCTTTGCCCCAAAAGGAATATCTTGCCAGAAAACCATAATGCCATATCTTGTATATGTGATTCATTGCAAAGAATAAGGATTAAAACTATGAACGATAAACTAAATTCAATTTTCACAGATATCAAAGCCAAACACGATGCTCTCTTGGGGAATCGTGCTTTCAGAGATAAGAACGCCTGGCGTGGTAAGGCCGAGGATGAAGACCTGATGCGTTCGCGGTTTGCCGTGGATCGCGATCGTATCCTTTATAGCGGTGCCTACCGTCGCTATCATGGCAAGACCCAAGTGTTTTCTTTTACAAATTTGATCGATGAAGAAATGACCAATCGGAATCTTCATATAGCCTATGTATCCCAGATCTCGCGCACCATCGGTAAGTATCTGGGATTAAATACAGAGTTGATCGAAGCCATAGCCTTGGGTCACGATCTGGGACACTGTCCCTTTGGTCATGATGGAGAGAAAGCCCTTAGTAATTGTTGCCATGAAGCGGGAATAGGGCATTTCCATCATAATATCGAATCTCTGCACATTGTGGATCATATATCACGTAAGGGCAGAGGATTGAACCTCACCTTTCAGGTTCGGGATGGTATCATCTCTCACGATGGTGAGGTGCACAACACTCAATTGCGCCCAAAGGCGGACAAAAACGAAGATGATATTCGTGCCTACGCAGAAGCGAAGAAAAATGGCGAAAGCGTTCAATGGATGCCGGCAACCTTGGAAGGCTGTGTGGTTCGCATCACAGACACCATTGCTTACATCGGTCAGGATATCGAAGATGCCATTCGTTACAATATCTTGAAACGGGATGAATTGCCAGAAGAACAAGTGCGTTACCTGGGAAACACCAATAGTCAGATAATAGACACACTCATCAAGAGCGTGATAACAAACAGCTATGAACAAGATTTCATCGCCTTTGATGAAGAGAGCTCAGAGCAATTGCTGGAATTGAAAAAGTTCAATTATCGACGGATCTATACAGATGAAAACGTGAAACAATCAAACGCTGTGATCCACCGTACTATGCGCATCATGTTCGAAAAATATATGGATGACATCAGGAAAGAGAATACTGATTCAAAGATATACAAGCACTTCCTGAATCACAAAAACAAACAATATTTGGAGTCTTTCCAGCCGGCAGAGAAAGTGCGCGATTTCATCGCGACTATGACAGATCGCTATTACAATGAAGAGGTGAAAGCCTATATGCTCCCCTGGCAAGGATAGGCAAAGCCGAAACCCGCCAAAAACATCCAAACTCAGTTCAATTGCTGCTGCTGGAAGATTAGTACACATTTTCCTAATCGGATTCTGATAATGGCATGATAGATCTTCTCACCCATAATGTTTGTGTGCCGGATGCTGGCTGTAGCCCACTATCCGGCAATATCTGGCAGCAATTGCTAAAGCACTATCCTACTGCTCATTTATCCTCGACAAAATGACCGCGAGATTATGCTGGGATGCTCCAATCTCTGCCCAAGAATTGCCCGGGATCTCGGAATATTCATTCTTAGGGTTAATGGGATAATGCCCTAGACTACACAATATTCATACTCATGCATTCACAGCCTGCTTAACGCTGCATAGGCTGTCTAAACCCGGCTTACAATGGCAATTTGCTGCCCTGGGCAGCCTATTCCACACAGCAGTAAACAGCATTTAAAAAGAGCGGCTAACATTGGACACTTAGCTTGAGCGGTAACCTGCGCGGTAAACAGAGCAGTAAACAAAGTCAGCCAAAAATTATCTCAAAATTATCTCATAACAATTATCTCATTTTTCTCCCAATTTCTTCCTGTATGTATGGCGTTCATCACCTCTTAATCAAGCCTTAATCAAGCGTTAATAATTAACGCTTGATGAACGCTTGATGACTACTTGATTAACACTGTCAATAGAGGTGACAAAGTACTTATCAAAATGGTCTTTTTTGAACCTGAACTGAACCTGAACTGTAATTGGGCCTTTTTGGAGTATGTAAAGAACTTGTAGCGTAAAGACTGCCAAACAGTGCCCGACATTCCCAACAGTAAGCTACAGATAACGGCAGGCATCTTACAAAGAACGAGAAGATGCCGGATCAAGATTGGCCGGCTTGCATATATATGGGGGAATGCCAAAGGAAGAATTATCTTGACAATTGAGCAATTCTCTCATGAAAAGATCAGAATAGCAGAATTGCTTTGTTGTAGATAGGAGAATGCGATGTCTGAACAGAAGAAGAGCGGTCATGGCTTTGGCACGGCCCCAGTTTTCTTAGCGGCCATCAGCACCATATTGGGTGCTGTCATGTTTTTACGTTTTGGATATGCCGTTGGAAATGTGGGGCTTGCCGGCAGTTTGATGATTGTATTGATCGGTCACATGATCACCATCCCCACGGGTCTGGCGATAGCCGAGATAGCCACAAACCTCAAAGTACGTGGCGGCGGCGAATATTACATCATCAGTCGTTCATTCGGTTCCACTCTGGGCGGAACCATCGGAATATCTCTTTATTTATCGCAGGCAATATCGGTGGCGTTCTATCTGATCGCTTTTGCTGAGGCATTCCGACCGCTGTTGAACTATTTTGCTGATTTGACGGGATATATCCCGGACATCAGAGTGATCTCTATACCAGCGGCGGTGATCCTGACTTTGATTCTTTCCCGCAAAGGAGCCTCGATTGGAGTTAACGCATTGATGGGTATTGTCATAACCTTGGGCATATCCCTGGTTTTGATCTTTGCCGGCAAGGGTATGCTGAGTGAGGGCACTGCCATTGGTTTGTTCGATAAGGTTGAAAACCCACATAGCTTCTTCAAGGTATTTGCCATAGTGTTTCCTGCTTTTACGGGTATGACAGCCGGGGTCGGGCTATCCGGAGATTTGAGGGATCCCAGAAAATCTATCCCCTTGGGAACTCTTACGGCTACCCTCACCGGACTGGCAGTGTATATCCTGCTTGTCTTCAAGCTCAGCAACAGTGCCAGTCCTCAGGACCTGGCCTCAGATCAGTTTATTCTCAGTAAGATATCTTTGTGGGGTCCATCAGTATTCATCGGTTTGGGTGCTGCAACTCTTTCATCGTCACTAGGCTCTTTTCTGGTTGCCCCGCGAACCTTGCAAGCACTTAGTTCAGACCGTTTTTTCCCATCAACGGCATGGAACAAATTCCTTAGCAAGGGCAAGGGGACATCAAATGAACCCGTGAACGCTACCTGGGTTACCGCGGCTATAGTATTCGTTTTTGTGGCTATCGGCGATGTCGATTTTGTGGCACAGATCATCAGTATGTTTTTCATGATTACATACGGAACTCTGTGTACCATCAGTTTTCTGGAACACTTTGCCGGTAATCCGTCCTATCGTCCAACATTCAAGACAAAGTGGTACTTTTCCCTGATTGGAGCTATCTCCAGTTTTTTGATGATGTTTATGATGCAGCCGGCATATGCTTTGGCTTCCATACTGGTGATTACCGGTATCTATTTGTGGTTGAACAAGACCAGAGCCGGAGAGAGAAACCTGGCCATGGTATTTCGCGGAGTACTGTTCCAGAGTACCCGCAAGCTGCAGATCGCTATTCAAAAACGTAATGCCGCTCCGGATATGTCGAACTGGCGTCCCTCGATAATCGCTATCACAGAGTATTCGGAAGACAGGGTAGCGGTGTTTAACCTCTTGCGCTGGCTTAGTCATCACTATGGTTTTGGCTCCTATATTCATTTCATCAAAGGACCTCTGAATCTGGCCACCAACAACGAATCCAAAAAGATCCTGCAAAACCTGATCAACCAATCTCAGATAAGCTCCGCAGGTTTCTATGTGGATACCATTGTAGCGCCCACTTTCAAAACTGCCGTAGCCCAAATCGTGCAGATTCCCGGGATCAATGGCATGGAGAACAACAGCATTCTTTTCAATTTCTACAAGGACAATAAAGATGAGATACCTCCCATCATCGAGGGATGCTATTTCACTGCTGTCACGGGATTGAACGCACTGATCTTGCGGAGCGGAACCAGACATTTCGGTTTCCGTAGTAGAATAGACATCTGGCTGACGCCCGGAGACTATCGCAACGCAAACCTGATGATTCTGCTTTCCTACATCCTCATTGGTCATCGGGAATGGAAGAACTGCCAGATTCGCGTTTATGATGTGGTGGATAGCGGTCACGCTCACGCTAATAAGCTGGATGAGCAAATCAGCAGTGGTAGATTGCCCATCTCCAGAGGCAACATCCAGAAGATTGAAAAGAAGCCGGATGAAGACTTGCCGGATGTGATGTCCAAGGTATCCTGCGATGCAGATCTCATAGTGTTGGGCTTGTCTCTGAAAAAGATGAGACGCGACGGCGGCAAGTATCTGCTTAGCTTTCCATGCGCTCAGGATATGTTGTTTGTGAGGGCGGGACAGAAGATCTTGATCGATTCCGAAACCGATGAAGACGACATTATAGAAGGGGTGGAAGACAACATCAATCCCGCGGATCCAAATAAGGAAGAGACCGGAGTAAGTGAAACAAAAACTGATGATTCGAAACAAAGTAGGCCGGATCAGAGCAAATCTGAGATTGTTACTTGACAAGCTTGCTGCGAATAATATTATGACTCATATATGCTAAGTTTACGATATAGAAGGAGACGATCATGAAAAAAAGCATTATGTTATTCTTGATTTTTGCAATCAGTGTGGGGCTTTGCGCCCAGTCTGCCAAGCAGGAAGCCTTGCAAAGCCTTGACCAGGCAAAGAATCTGATCAATCAGAACAATCTGCTGAAAGCCCAGGATGAACTGAATTATGCACAATCCAAATTGGGTGAATTACTATCGGCTGAACTGCTGAAATTTATCCCGGATGCCCCCACCGGCTTCGTTTTGGAAGATCGCCAGGCAGCAAATCTTGGTCAAGCCGGTGCCATTATCGGCAGCGCGAACGCCATCTCGGCCAATGGTATGTACACAAAGGGAGACGCCGATTTCGATCTCAGTATTACCGTAGGCGGGTTGGTGGGACAATCCGGTGGTCTGGCAGGTTTGGCAGCACTGTTTGGCGGCATGTCCACCTCCAATACCAGAAACACCAGAATCAAAGGTTACAACGCTACCGTGGAATACGATGGCAGCGAGCTTAGCGGCACTTTGACGATCAAAGTGGGAGAGAAGATTACTGTGATCGTACAAGGCGATGATATCGAAAACACCGATATGTTGAATACTTTGGCTGAAACGATAGATTTGGCAGGCTTGGAAAAAGCCTTCTAGTCTAACATCAAAGTATTATTAACCCTGCCTGATCATCGATTTCGGCAGGGTTTTTGCATCGGTATTACTGAGGCATCCACAAAGCTGTGGTGTAAATAACTATCTGAAACACAAAAAGATATATGTGCTACAGTGCTAAGCTGGCGCATAAGTTCTTCAATGCTCCGAAAGAGAGTAAGCAGTTTTTTTATAGACAATATCCTGAAGTAATGAAAAATGGCATTAATCACGAATCTGTTTAATTTTACGGAGATAAGCAGCTTCGTTTCACGGTTCAGAAGATATTGGAAATTCCCGTCCGGACAAGTGGCGGGCTATACATAATATGATTTATTAGGAAGTATCCCGACTGTATCGGGGTGGATCCATAACAAGATTATAAGGACAAGTTATGAAAAGCGACGCGGATAATCCGCTTTCAAAGATAAGAAACATCGGCATCATGGCACATATTGATGCAGGTAAGACCACAACCACCGAACGCATATTGTTCTATACCGGCTTTTTGCACAAGATGGGAGAAGTTCATGATGGAAATGCTTTCACAGATTGGATGGAACAAGAGCGTGAACGTGGCATCACCATTACTTCTGCCACAGTCAATGCTCCCTGGAGAGAGCATCAGATAAACATTATCGACACTCCCGGACATGTGGATTTCACAGCTGAAGTGGAGCGTTCCCTGCGAGTATTGGATGGTGCTGTGAGCGTGTTCTGCGCTGTGGGCGGAGTGGAACCTCAATCTGAAACTGTGTGGCACCAGGCCGACAGATATAAAGTACCCCGTCTGGCTTATGTGAATAAGATGGATCGCACCGGTGCCGATTATGAGAATGTGATCAACATGATACACGAAAGGCTGACGAGTAAAGCCTGCGCCATAAATATACCGATCGGTAAGGAAGATTGCTTTGAGGGTGTGATAGACTTGATCTCGATGGAAGCTTGGTGCTTTGATCCTCTCACCCAGGGCACTCATACCTCACACATGAAGATCCCCGATTTCATGATGGACGAAGCCCTGATAGCCAGAGAACATCTATTGGAAAGCATAGCTGAGTTTAACGATGAACTGATGATGCTGGTTTTGGAAGGCGAAGATGTCCCCTCTGAGCTTATCAAGAAAGCCATTCGCAGGGGCACCATCCACCATGGCTTTATCCCGGTATTGTGTGGCTCTTCATTAAAGAATAAAGGCTTGCAGCTGCTACTGGATGCTGTCGTGGATTTTCTTCCCTCACCCTTGGATATCGGAGATACCCACGCCATGGATCCCGACAGCCACGAACCGGTGTATCTGGCCGCTGATCCTGATGATCACTTTGTGGGAATGGCCTTTAAGGTACAGATTGACAAATATGTGGGGCGCTTGATCTATGTAAGAGTGTACAGCGGAACACTGAAAAAGGGCGGAAACTTTCAGAATATGACAAACGGCAAGCGGGAACGCGTGGCACGGATATTGCAGATGATGAGCAACAAAAAGAACGACAAAGAGTATCTGCATGCCGGCGACATCGCCGCGATCGTGGGACCAAAATATCTGGTAACCGGAGACACCATCACCGACGGGAACATAAACGTGGTGTTATCCAAAATGCATTTTCCGGATTCTGTGATCTCGATCGCGATCGAACCCAAAACCAAGGCGGATCAGGAAAACCTGGCAAACGCTCTGCTGCGCCTGGAAGAAGAAGATCCCACATTCAAAGTCCATGTGGACAAAGATTCCGGGCAAACCTTAATCTCCGGAATGGGTGAATTGCATCTGGATATCATTGTAGACCGGATCAAACGAGAATTTGGCGTGACCGCGAATGTGGGTAATCCCCAAGTATCATACAAAGAAAGCATTACTTTGGTAGTGCAGACATCGGAAGTATTCCAACGGGAATTGAACGGTAAGGGTAATTATGCCTCGGTTACCTTCCGCCTGAGTCCTATACCCCTAAAAGAGATCAGTGACGATCAGAAGAATACATTCAAGTGTTCGGTGGATTCGGCGAAGATACCTCAGGAGTATTGGAAAGCCATCGAAGAATCAGCACTGGCTGCGCTTTCTGACGGCCCTTTGATCAGTTCCAACGTGGAGCGTGTTGCCATTGAGCTGGTGGATGGGGATTACAACCCGGTAGATTCTAACGAACTGGCATTTCGGATAGCCACATCCATGGCAATCTGCAAGGGCTTAAGGCAGGCAAAACCTGTGATTATGGAGCCGATTATGATGTTGACAGTGATCTCTCCAGACGATTTTGTGGGCGACATTATCTCGGATATCAACGCCAAACGTGGCAAGATTGAGGTGATGCGTAAACACAATGAATATCAACAGGAAGTGGTGGCAGATGTTCCCCTTTCGGAGCTGTTTGGTTATTCAACCAGAATCCGCAGCTTGTCACAGGGGCGTGCGATCTATACTTTGGAATTCAAAAAATTTGAGATCGCGCCGGCACAAGTACAAAACGAAGTACTCCGCAGGATAAGGGGATATGCAGAATAAACTTGACAAGCAAAGCATAAAATACAATTATGTTAAGGGAAAGAAAATTATTGAGGAGATAGATATGACTATCGATCTTACTTTTGATGGAAACATTGCTGCCATGAAGATCGACGGCATTCTGAATAGTGAGAATGCCCACATCTTGCAGGAAAAGCTTACCGAAGTAATGCAGAGCAATGCCAGTATGCTGGAATTGGATCTATTGGATTGCCGCAATATATCTTCCACCGGAATCGGCAAGATTCTATTGTTTTACAAAGATTTCATCTCAAAAGGCGGAGAAATTGAGGTGGTTCGCAGCTCCAACAGCGTGTATGATTTGTTTAGTATGCTGAAGCTGAACCAACTGTTTACTGTAAACCTCGGCTAAACAAAGATGGCTGACCGGGCAAGGATCCTGGTGGTTGATGATAGCATAGCGATTGTCAACTCCCTGGAAGCAATATTGGGCATCAGTGGTTACAAGGTGGATACCGCTTACAGCGGAAGTGATGCCTTGCGCAAGATTCATCAGATAGATTATGATCTGGTAATCTGCGACATCGAGATGCCGGGATTGTCCGGACTGGAATTTCTGGGCAGAGTGCGGGAGGAATTTGATCGTAACCTGGATGTGATACTAATGACCGGATATCTGGAGCACGATTATTTCATCGAAGCTATCCGCTTGGGAGCTAGTGATTTTATTCGTAAACCGATAGATACCAAGCACATGATCAGTTCCATCCGTGAATTGATCTTCAGAAAACAGAATCGGGATGAGAAATCTGAGTTCTTCGGACATCTGGACAAGGCTGCATTTACTTTCGAAATGCCGGCAAAGAAGTTCTCCAAATTGGGAGTGTCCAAAGTTTTCAGCAATTATATGCGACAGTACTTCCGCGTAGGGCCAAAGGTTTTGAATGAGCTGTTGGTATGCGTGGATGAAATGATTTATAATGCCTATATACATGGAACCCTGAACCTCAGTGTGCGCGAGCGAGCTTTGACGCATGAAGCATTGCAGGATGTGATCGATAAGAGGATGGAGAATCCGGAAATCCGCGAGCGCAAAGTGACCTTTGCTTTTGTGGTGGACAACCTTCAGCAGTGCATCGAAGTCTGTGTGGAGGATGAGGGTGATGGCTTCGATTTTGAATCCTGGCTGGAAACCATCAGGACAGAGCAAATCCACGATATTGAAGGTCATGGCAGAGGCCTGGCAATGCTTTATCACCTCAGTGATGAGATGATTTTCGAGCGCGAGGGAAGGAAAGTAAAGATCAAGAAAAGCCTGATTGCGTCTGATGCCGATGAAGGCTATTGATCTGCACAAAGAGTTTCCCACCATCAGCCAGGCAGATTTCAACTTTCTGCTATGCAATCTGAAGCATTGCAATCCGGGTCAAGTAAGCCTTAATCAATCACTCAACAGCGCCGAAGTGACCACCATGCAAGAATGGTTGGGACGTTTGCTGGGGGGTGATCCTCCTCAATATGTTGTTCACACAGCCTGGTTTTTCTCTATGGAGTTGTATGTGGATCCCAGAGTCTTAATCCCCCGCTATGATACGGAAGTCTTGGTTGACGCCCTACTTCCATATCTGGTGCCCAAAGCGAAAGTGCTGGAGATTGGAGTAGGATCGGGAGCCATATCCCTAGCATTGAAAAAAAGCAGAGCGGATCTGCAGATCTTTGCCACAGATATTGATGGCGGTGCCCTGGATGTAGCCCGGAAAAACTCTATCCGGCTTCAGCTTCCCATATACCTCGTGCAGGCTGATCTCTTTCCCGCTTCTGAAGGTGATTTTGATCTGATAGTATCCAATCCCCCATACATCAGTCCCGAAGAATATCTCGAACTGGAAAGCACTGTGAGAGACAAAGAACCGAAAATTGCCTTATTGGCAGCAGATAAGGGTTTTGCTTTCTTCAAACGTATTCTGGATAAAGCTCCGCAGTATCTGAAAGCAGGAGGAATATTGGCATTTGAGCATGGCAATAAACAGCAAAGCGCTTTGCAGAACTTGACAGAATCTGCCGGCTTTAGATTACTGCAAAAAGGACGTGATCTGGCTGGTCGTGATCGCTTCCTGATCGTAAAATTAAAATAAATCCCAAGAGGATCCCATGGATAAATTCATCATCGAATCCAGTCGCGATTTGAGCGGCAAAATCTATGTAAGCGGCGCCAAGAACGCCATTCTCCCTGTAATGGCAGCCTGCCTTCTGGCTCCGGGTAAGTCTGTATTGAAAAATGTTCCCATGCTCATCGATCTCAAAACAATGGCTCATCTTCTGAGAGTGATCGGTGCCAGAGTGGATTATGAAAATGACTCCATGAGCATTGACAGCAAGGATGTATGCTATCCTGAAGCGCCATATGAATTGGTGAGCAAAATGCGGGCTTCGATATATGTATTGGGTCCCTTGCTGGCTCGTTTGGGCAAGGCTCGCGTATCTTTCCCCGGTGGATGTGCCATCGGAACTCGCCCTGTGGATCTTCACCTGAAAGCGATGGAAGCCCTGGGTGCTGAGATTGAGATCGAGCACGGTTACATCAACGCAAAGTGTGAAGCTTTAAAAGGCGGAGATATACATTTCGAAAAATCCTCTGTAGGTGCTACCATCAATGCGCTCATGGCAGCGGTTTTGGCAAAAGGTGTTACCCGTATGTTCAACGCAGCTATGGAACCGGAAGTGGATAGCACCATCGATCTTCTGAATAAGATGGGGGCATCAATACAAGGTAAAGGTAGTACTACACTCACGATCGAAGGTGTGGATGAACTCTTTCCCGTGCAAATGGAAATGATCCCGGATCGCATCGAAGCGGGAACTTTTCTGATCGCCGGAGCTCTTTCCACCAAAGCCGTAACCGTATGCGGATGCAATCCCGAACACTTAACCGCACTGCTGGATAAACTGCGCGAAGCAGGCTGTGAACTGCAGATAGCCGGCAGCGATATCACCGTGAACCCACCAAAGACAATTAAGGCTACCAATATCCTAACCTTGCCGCATCCCGGTTTCCCCACCGATCTTCAAGCTCAAATGACCGTATTGATGAGCCTCGCAGATGGAGTCAGCTTTGTGGAAGATACGGTTTTCCCGGATCGTTTCATGCATGTGGCGGAGCTCAACCGGTTGCAGGCTGATATTCAGATGCAGCGCAATGTTGCCCGGATAAACGGTGTGAAGAGCCTCAGTGGAGCGGAAGTGATGGCGACCGATTTACGAGCCAGTGCAGCTTTGGTATTGGCTGGAATGGTGGCAGAGGGCACTACTACCGTATCCCGCATTTACCACATAGATAGGGGATACGATCGAATCGAGGAAAAGCTCAACGGGATCGGCGCCAAAATAAAGCGCGAACAGGGCTGATGGCAGTTTCCTGGCCCTGTGCCGGGGTTTTTGCTACGGCTATTACATCAGTTCTTTGAGGTTTGCCAGAGCCTCAGGGGCGACCTCGTACAAAAACTTATTGGTATCGCAGGGTAGATCCGAGCATTCAGCACAGGTCCGGTAGCCTTTAGCGGTCGCACAGGCCCGGATAGGGCATTTGGCGCACCAACTGAACTTTATGCCCTCACTTTGGCAAGCGTTGCAATTGATCTCTGCGTGACTCATCTGATGCTGGTATCGTTTGGACCATTCTACTGCCACTTTCTGCCGCAAGTCGTTGTCATCGTTGATGGTGGCAATGTAGGCTTCACACTTGGAACAGTCTATGCCGCAAGCTGATATTAGTTTTTTCATAATGTATCCTTGTTATACAGGTGTTCTTTATCTTGTATTTGTTTGTAATCCGGAAGTTGATATGGTTCTCTAAGGAAGAATGGGTTCAAAAAGCTGTGTGATATTGCTCTGACGGGGCAATTCCACCAACATCGCAGGCAGAGTAGGCAGTCATCGGCAAATCGGATATTTCCATTTTCCAGAGTGATATTCTGGGTGGGACATTGCTTCGCGCAAAGCCCACAGGAAGTGCAATCTGAATTTACTTTCCAGTGCTTTGAAGATTGGACGGCTCCATATTTCTCAAGTCCGGCGAAAGCGTACAATAGCCCTCGCAAAGGGGGATCTGCTATTTTGTTTCTGATACCGGCCAGAATTTCTGAGGCACTCTGTCGTGCCAATACGATGCATTTCTCGTAACGTTTTTCCACTTTTGCCGGCTTTGCAGTTCCAAAGGAATTAGGCGGCATTACATAAAGCTGTTCGTGTTTGAGGCGGTAGCCCAGCTTTGCCATGCTATCACGAATTCTAAAAGTGGATCCTGCGCTGGCGAAAGAGCTTCCGGCTGTCTTGAAAAGAAAGTAGTCCTTTCGCATTGCGGGTAAGGTCTTTAGAAAATCGTACACAATAATGGGAGCATCCATGGCATGAACCGGAAAGCCGATACCGATGATATCCCAATCCGAATAATTAGGGCTTATCCGGGCTTGCAAGATATCTTCCATGGGGATGAATTCACAGGTCTCTTGGTGAACTTGAAATTCGTCACACAGGATATTGGCGATGGCACTTGTATTACCCGTGCCACTGAATTGAATAATCAGGATACGCATAAAACCTTCTATTGATGCATAATTCATTCTGTATAAAGCAATATTCCATAGAGTCCGGGATTGTCAAGTCCGAACTGTCGATACATTCGATCTTGATAACAGCGGTGGAACAACTGAAATCGAATCAATTGAAGCCAGACTACCCATAAAACGCGGTTTGATTTACCACCTCAGGGGGGAGGGGGGGGCTATGTTTTGATGCCACTTCTTTAGTGTGTACTAAAAAGCCATACCATAGGCTTTGTGGTGGTATCAGAACGATGGGTTGTAGTATTACTAACTGTTGTTTTGCATAGTGCGAACTTTTTGAGTTTCACTTTGGATTGTGGATATAATGTTTTTGTTTGATGCTTTATCTGCATTATGGGATAGAACTGCGAGATAGATGAGGGTAAAGATTGTATGGTTAGCAGTTTCAGAAAATTGTATCTGTTTTTTTACCGTGACAGATATCACTGATTCTTCATCAGGAATTATGAGTTTGCACATCAGTTTTCACCAGTATTCTATGGGGAAAAATCACTTGACAGGATTCACCTTGTCCCAAAGACTAACATAAAGTAATATTATCAATAGGTAAAAATGCAACAATTTTCTGAGATATTAGCATTGATGAGGCAGGAAGTGGTTCCGGCACTTGGTTGTACGGAGCCCGCTGCTGTGGCTTTGGCGGCTTCCTTTGCAGCGAGTGTATTTCCCGCAGCATACGATGACATCACGGTAATAGTAAGCCAAAACATCCTCAAAAACGGAATGGGTGTGGGAATTCCGAATACAGGGCTAATCGGCTTGGAAATAGCTGCCGCCTTGGGGTTGATCGTGGCCAAACCGGAAAGAGAATTACAAGTATTGGCAGATATCGATCCCGATCAGGTTGAAGCCGGTAAGAAACTCGCCGAAAGCATTGATATTCAGCTTTATCCCGGTGAAGATAAAGTGTATATTGAAGTCGAGTTAAACAGTAAAGATCATCGGGCACGAGCCGTGATTCGCTGGCGCCATTCCTTCCTGCACAAGCTGGAACTGGATGATAAGGTTTTAAAGTATCAGGATATGGGGCCTAATGGCGTCTCTACATTGGTAAAAGCATCGGATTTCAAGCTGAAAGACTACTATAACTATTGTACTCAAGCAGAATATAATACGCTGCTTACCATGGATTTGGGAGAAAAGTATAATCGTCGTATAGCGGATTTTGGCCTCAGCGAAAACTTGGGTATCGCTGTGGGAAAATCAATCATGCAGCAGATTGAGCAGGGGCTTTTGGGTGATGATATCCATCATTGGGCAATGGCACTAACTGCGGCCGCTACCGACGCCCGTATGAGCGGATGCAACCTCCCTGTGATTGCCAATACAGGCAGCGGAAATCAGGGACTATCCATAACCTTGCCCATCATTGCTGCAGCCGAAAAGCTAAAGAGTTCTCATGAACAACTGGTCCGGGCTCTGGCTATGGGTCATTTGGTAAGTGTGCATATGAAGCATAAAATTGGTCTGTTGTCCTGCATTTGCGGTTGTCTATCTGCAGCAGCCGGAGCTGCCAGCGGTATTGTTTTATTGCTAGGGGGAGATTACCATAAGGTGGAGTATGCCATTAAGAATATGATTGGTAACACGGCCGGGATGGTATGTGACGGGGCAAAAGAGGGATGCTCTTTAAAGGTGGCAACCAATACTTCTGCTGCTGTGCAATCTGCATTGCTGGCTCATATGGGCAAATGCATCTCTGCCAATGATGGTATTGTAACAGATGACATCGATGAAACGATCGACAATCTGGCGGAATTTGCAAATTCCGGGATGCAGAATGCGGATTCCACAATACTGAATATAATGATAAATAAAAAGAATCATAAAGAGGAACACGATGTCTGAGAAACCTTTTGTTGCCAAACTCGATAATGTATATCCACCGGATCCGGTCTTTGAACCGGGTATTCGCAGAGCACCTGACAGGGGATTGAACTTAAGTAAGAAAGAAATCAAACAAGCTCTTAAGAACGCATTACGCTACATCCCCACCGAACTTCACAGGCGAGTAGCACCGGAATTTTTGGATGAATTGAAGACCATGGGAAGAATCTACGGCTACCGTTTCAGACCGCAAGGTCGCCTGAGGGGAAAGCCGATTGATGAATACAAGGGCATTACTCAGGCCAGAGCTTTGCAGGTGATGATCGACAACAATCTCGATTTTGATATCGCTTTGTATCCCTATGAATTGGTCACTTATGGTGAAACCGGCCAAGTGTGCCAGAACTGGATGCAGTATCGCTTGATCATGAAATATTTGGAAGCGATGACCGAGAATCAGACACTGGTAGTGGCCAGCGGGCATCCCGTGGGTCTTTTCCCTTCCAGACCGGAAGCACCCAGAGTGATCTCCACCAATGGACTTGTGATCGGAAAATGGGACAATCCGGAAGATTTCAAACGACTCACGGCTTTGGGTGTGGCAAATTACGGGCAGATGACAGCCGGCGGCTGGATGTATATCGGGCCGCAGGGTATTGTGCATGGTACCTATATCACTTTGCTGAACGCGGGTAGAAAGTATTTAGGGATTCCCGTGGATCAGGATCTTGCGGGAGTATTGTATATCTCTTCCGGCTTAGGTGGAATGAGTGGCGCGCAGGCAAAGGCAATAGAAATCTCCGGAGGAATCGG
>Ga0265294_10000230_pt1 | contig 72338 bp, 64 predicted proteins | sample MunlanPumphouse3_FD_192504 | JGI IMG/M metagenome (GOLD analysis project Ga0265294, IMG submission 192504) | Groundwater microbial communities from a municipal landfill in Southern Ontario, Canada - Pumphouse #3 | ecosystem: Environmental > Aquatic > Deep subsurface > Groundwater | place...
TAATCGCGTAAGGTGATGCCGACGAATATATTGTCGGTTATACTGTATTTCAAACCGATGCGTTGATGAAATATTGGTGTTTGATTGGTTGTTTTCTTTCGGTAAATGTAGCAGGCAGGTTGAAGTACAAGCGACATCCGGTTCATTACGAGTTCGTAAGAAAGAAACAGACTAATTTGCGCTTTATCTGTTAATGAACCGCTTACTGGGTCGAAGTCGTCCGAATTGATTGCTTTTATGGCGACATCCTGCGCATTGGCGGTGCTGTTGTACACGTAGTTTGCTCCCAATCCGAATTTTGACATACGGCTTACGTGGCGGTTGAGGGTGGCGGTAAATCCAAAAACGGGGAAAAACAATCCTTCGTACTGTTCGATAATGTCGGCTTGCACAGGTTCGCTGAAAACAAGGTTTTTTAATCCCGCGAAAGTGGAAAATTCCCATTCAAAGTGCGGTTTGAACTCGGGTATAGGACGTTCGATAAATTCGGGGCGTTCCTGCAAATTATAGATTACGCTTATTTTTGGCGCGATGGTATTGATGCCAAAATTCGGAACTTTGAGCGCGCCGTTCGAAAAATGTGTCAATGTAAAACCCGCGTCCAAATCGAAACGCTTACTGATTGCAAAGCGGTAATTCAATCCCGCGTCGATGAAAAAGGCAAATGGCGCACCAATGGCTACGTTGTATTGGTTTGTCACGGGGTTAAACGACTTCCAATTAGTGGAAAGTCCGAACGCGAGCTCGTAATTGAACGACGAATTTTTCCAACGCGCGAAAGGGGCGTTCAGAAAGGCGTAGAGCGCAAAAGGACGTCCAATTTCGATGGAATGGTTGAAATCCGAAATATTGAGACCAACTCCCCATCTCGGATAGTTGAAGAGCTGTTCCCAAGCATTTTCACCTGTTGTTTGCATAATGAAACGAAGGGACATAGATTGATAGTCGTCCAACTGTTTAGCAGAGGCGTTTTGCCCTCTCAAAAAAATATTGGTCGGGAAAATATAGCCGTTCTGATAACTGACGGAAATGGATTTATTGCTCCAAAAGTTTTTCTTTGGCTCTGTGGAATCTGCCTGCGAGAAAAGAATTATCGGGATATTGGTCAATATAGACAATATCAAAATTTTTATTCCCATTTTAGAGCAATTGATTAATGTTTTGGATTCTTGTAGCTCAACAACATCAAACTCGGCAAAACCACCAACAGCATCGGCAGACCGACGATAAATCCACCGATGACGGCCACGGCAAGCGGTTGTTGCATCTGCGCACCCAAGCCGAAACCCAAGGCCAGTGGCATCAAGGCGAGGATGGCTCCGATGGCGGTCATCAGCTTGGGACGGATGCGAAGCGCGATGGCATAGTTGACCGATTCCACCACATCGCCTCCCGCTTTGCGGTTCATTCGGAACTGATGAACGGTAAAAATCGAATTTTCGGCGATGATGCCGACAATCATAATGATGCCCGTGTAGCTACTCACATTCAGCGGAATTCCCGTTATCCAAAGCGCCAGCAGACAGCCCGAAATGCTGACCACGGACACAAACAGCACGATAAAAGAGATTTTCCATTCGCGGAACAAAATCATCAGCACCGTGAACACCAACAGAATGGCGAGGCAGAGAATGGTTATCAGTTCGGTGAACGACTGTTGCTGTTGCGAAAAAGCTCCGCCATACGTAATGCTGTATCCTTGCGGTAAGGGCAGTTCGTTTTTTATGCGGGTTTGAATGTCCTGCATTGTCGAGCCCAAATCGCGTCCGTCCAAGCGAGCCGTAAGTGTGATGTCGCTTTTCAGGTTTTCACGCTTTTGCTCAATTTCGCCAGGAATTATCCGCACGTCGCAGAAAAACGACAGAGGTTTTGTCGAGCCATCGGGCAAAAACAATAGTTGCTTTTTCAAAATATCGGGATTGTTATCGGCAAATTTCAGCTTGCGCAACAGGATGCGCCTCATCTGTTCGCCATCCTGAATCGTCCCGATTTGCAATCCGCCATACATCGCCGACTGCACAGGATTCGGTTCCACTAGATTCGGATTTTGTCCCAACGGAGCGCCTCCCGTGTAGATGCTCAACTGCTCCTGAAAATCGGTTATACTGATGCCGTATTGAGCCAGAAGCGCCTGATTGGGATAAAACGCGATGGACGGACCAGCCGTTATCAGCCCGTTGTCCATATCGGTCACGCCGTTGATGCCCGACAGTATGGTTTCGGCCTGACCAGCCAGTTTCTGCAAAGTGGCGTAATCGTTCCCGAAAATTTTCACTTCGATAGGTTGCGCGGTGCTCATCAAATCGCCCAGCAAATCGGAAATGCGCTGTCCGAAACCGACCGTCATTGACGGAACGTTGTTGTTGATGGCCGTCCGCAACTCGGAAATAACTTCGGGCGTTGTTTTCGTCCGTGTTTTTTTGAGCTGAATCAGGTAATCGCCGTAATTGCTCGGCGCCGTTTTGAACGCCATTCCCAAACCCGTGCGTCGGCTGTACGTCTCCACTTCGGGATTCGCCATAATTATTTTCTCCATTTGCAGACACATCCGATTCGTTACTTCAATGTCGGTTCCCGAAGGCGAATGATAATCGAGCACGATGCTTCCTTCGTCAAGGTCGGGCAAAAATCCCGAAGTCAGGTGTTGCGAAGCGAACCACGCGCCCGAAACGATGACGAGCAAAATGGTAAATGCTATCAGCGGTTTGCTGTAAAGTTGCGTCAGCCAATGCACTTTTTCGGTGGCTTCGTCTTCGTATGATTCGTTGTTGTCCAGCTCTTTTTGTTGCAAATTCAAAGTGTGCGCACTCGGTTTGTAGCCAATCCACAGATGCAAAACAGGCAAGAGCAACCAGGTAACGAAGAACGAGGCGATAAGCGTCAACTGCATTGTGTCCGACAATTCTTTGAAAAAACTGCCCGCCAATCCGCTCATCAAACGAAACGGAAAATGGATGACAATCGTTGCCAATGACGAAGCAACCATCGCGGGAAACAAATCGTGGATGGATTGCTTGACCACATCGAATCGGCTTTTCTGCGGATTCTCCTCGTGCCCTCGGTATATCTGTTCGATAACCACAATGGCATCGTCGAGAATCAGCCCGATAGAGGCCGCGATGGCGCCCAACGACATTATATTGATGGAAATGCCCGCCAGATACAAGAGCAACAAACTGAATGCCAGCGTCACGGGAATGGTCAGTGTTACGACCAGACTCGACCGCCACGCCCGCAGAAAAAACACCATCACGATAAGAGCGAGGATAAGGCCTTCCACAATGGTGTGGATAACGCTTGTGATGCTGTCGTTCACAAACGCGCTTTGGTTATAATAGGGTTTCAACTCGTAGCCTTTGGGCAAGAGTTCCTTTATCTGCGCCACTTTGCTGTCCACATCGCTGGCAAAATTAATCAGGTTTACGCCAGGCTGTTTCACCAAATCTATCTGCACGGCTTCGTTGCCGTTGGCATTAATTTTGACGAATTCCTGTTGCTCGTCAATCTGAATGTCGGCAATGTCTTTGAGGCGGATGATGCGCGAACCGTCGTTTTTGACCGTCAGGTTCGAAAGTTCTTCGATGTCGTTGATGCGCGTGTCGGTAATCGACAGGTAGAGACGGCTGTAATTGGCCAGATAGCCGTTGCCCGAAACGAAATTGGTGTTGTCGAAAACCATTTTCAGGTACGAGGGCGTAATGCCCAGCGACGACATCTTCATCACATCGGGAATGACCACGAATTCCTTGTTTTTCCCGCCTCTGACCACCACATTACTGATTCCATTCACTTGCGAAAACATCGGGCGAAGCACCAGATTTCCCAGGTCGCGCAGTTCGATGGGGCTGTGCGTTTTGCTTTCCAAAGTAAAACCATACACGGGAAACAGCGATTGATTCATCGCTTCGGTGGTGATGACCGTTCCAGGCGGAAGGAAATTTTTTATCTCGTTGATACGGCTTTCCAGCTCGGTTTTGGTCGTTTTTATGTCCGTTCCCCAATTGAAAAACACATCCACAACGCAACTCCCGCGCCCCGTACTGCTTTTCACGGTCGTTACGCCCTGCACACGTTTCACCGCACTTTCCAACGGTTTGGTTACCGTTATCATCATTCTGTCAACGGGTTGCTGACCCGCGTCGGCAATAATCGTGATGCGCGGAAACGGCACTTCGGGAAACAGATTGGTCTGCATCTGCCTGTAACAATACGAACCCGCCAACAGTAATATCAGACCGATAAAGAGAATCGGGTTGCTGTATTTTTTGAAAAAGTTTTTCGACTTAGCTGTGTTCATATCGCTCACTTAATTATTTTTACCAAAGTCGAATCTTCCATCGCGTAACTTCCGTCCAGCACAATCCGCTCGGATGGCGACAACACGGGCGAAAGGATTTCGATGTTGCTTTTATCGCCATTTCCGACTTGCACTTCCTGTTTCACAGCCAGACTGTCGTTCGCTAGGCGCATTATCCAATATTTCTGCATCGAAACATCGCATTGCACAGCCTGCCTCGGAAGGATTTGCGAGGACGAAACGGAAGCCTTTTTCAAGATTGAAACCTTTGCAATCAATCCTTCGGGCAGAAAGCCGACATTCGCTTTCGCTTTATAAAGTTGCGATTGAGAAGCTGTGTTCATCGAAGCCATCGGCGAACCGATTTGTGCATTCAGCACTTTTCCGTCGGGCAATGTGATGGTGCAATTTTTCCCACCAGCCACATATTGTGTGTATTCGTACGGAACGTTTATCTCGAACACCAAACTGTTTTGGTTGGCAATTTCGCAAAGTATCGCGCCTTCGGTTACATAATCTCCGCCCTGCTGTTTTACCAATGTGATGATGCCCGATGTGGTTGCTTTGATGTCGATGATGCCCGCCGAATTGTTATCGTCCAAACCCAAGGCATTCCGCTCTTTGCTCTCCAATCGGAAAAGCGGTTGTCCTGCCTGCACACGGGTTCCCTGCTCCACAAAAACCTTGGTGACGAAAGACGCGATAGGCGCCGTGATGGTGCTTTTGTTCAGGTAAGCGGTCGTTGCCGAAAGGATGATGGAATCGTTGAATGTACCCTGTGACACCTGTGTGATGGTTACGGCGGTGCGGGGCTTCATTGTATCATTGTTATTTGGCTGATGAGAACAGCTTAATAAAATGAGCGGAATAAAAAATAATATCTTTTTCATACGAATATTTAATGGATTTTTCATTTTCAATTTTCAACTTTCACTTTTCAATTGTGTTACCAATTATAATAATTATAAGCATTAATCAACAGCAAGCGGTTTGCCTGCAACAGATAATAGTTTTCGACGGCCTGACTTCTGTTTTTCAGAACCGTGATGTAATTTATCACAGACAATTGTCCTTTCTGAATCTCTTTGTTGTAATCGCCAAGCACCTGATAATAGGACGAAAGTTGCTTTTGCAGAATGCCTGTCCGCTCGTCGTAACCTTTCAGTTCGGACAAATATTGGCTTTTCCTCAAATCGTTTTGCAGGATGAAATTATCCCTGTTTATTGCCACCGTATTCAACTCCGCCTTGGTCTGATTGCGCGTGATGTGGCGTTGTTTGCCGTCGAAAATAGTCCACGCGAACGTAACGCCCGCGCTCATCCCCATATTTTTGAAAGTAGTGCTGTTGTATTGGTTTGTCCGCAATCCGCCATCGACAAACAGATTGACGCGCGGTTTGTACTGAATCTCCGAAACTGCTTGGCGAGCCATCAGATTGAGGCTGTCCAGTTTGTAACTTTCCAGAAAAGACGAGTTCGTAATTATCTCGTTTTTAATCTTCAAATCAATATCCGCAAGGTTGATAACGGCAGTATCCTTGATTCCGCAGAGGATATTCAGGTCGAGCAAATGGGTTTGATAGTCTTGCTCGTAGCTTCTTTTTGATTCTTCGTAACCTGTTTTTTCAATCGTAATCAGGTTGTAGTCCGATTGTTTCATCAGTGCCGATTGAGCTAGTTTGCGCACCACATTTTCCTGCTCGTTCAGAATCGTGAGAAGCGAATCGGCAAACGCGATTCGTTGCTTATCCAGCAGACACAGAATGTATTGGTCGGTTACCAAACGTTGCAGTTCGTGTGTTTGCAGATGGATATTGTTGCGACTTATATCCTGCGTTACCTGCGCCTGCTGTTGCGCAATTTTGTACGACGAACCAGCAAACAAAGGTTGCGTCCAGGTCAGCCCCGCTTGAAGACTTCCGCTACTCACGCCTTGGTTGTAGCCGTAATAATCGGTGGCGTTTTGCGGATTCAGTTGAAACTGAGTTTTCCCGTTGTCCTTAGAAATTATCGGCACAAACAGCAGATTGCCGTTTGCCTCCACTTTCGATTGGGTGTAAAACGCTTTCAGCCGTTGCGCTTCGTAAGCCGAAACCGTCTGCTGATTTTTGTAGTCGTTAATCAGCGGACTGCTCTTTATCGCGTGTTCGATATAATATTCCAACGAGTTTTGCGAACCCGATTGAGCATACAAACACAGAACAGACAGAAGCAAGGTGCTCAGAAAAATAATTTTCTTCATTATCGAATTTTTGCGACAAAGCTATGGTTCGATTTTGCAGAAAATTAGAATTTCATTCTAGGTAAAAATTGACATAAAAACAATGAATTTCATCCTTGTAATTATACCTGACTTCCCAACCGTGCAGTTTGCAAATCTGATTTATGATTGACAATCCCAAGCCGTTGCCTTTTCGCTCTTCCGAAGTACGGCTGAATCGGCGGAAAACTTTTTCTTTATCCAACGGGGTTTTAGAACCGCTGTTGCCGATTTGAAATGTGTTGCCGTTTACTTCAATATGTATAAATCCTCCGCTATAATTGTGTCGGATAGCATTCGAAATCAGGTTGTTTATCAGGCTTTCCAACAGCACCTTGTTGGCGGTAATTTCCAACGCGTTTTGGATATTTGCCGATAAAGTTATTCCATTATTTGATGCCAATTCTTTGAAATACGTTAATTGGCGTTCCAACAATTGGCTGAAATCAATCGTAATCGTCTCTTTGAATTGTGAATTGTCGATTCTCGACAAAAGCAACAGATTTTTGTTCAGCCTCGTCAATCGGGACGAAACATCGTAGAGCGATTCTATGACATTCATTTGTGATTCGTTTAATGAATTGTCCTGCAACAGCAAATCGAGTTGCGATTGAAATACGGCCAACGGCGTTTGCAGTTCGTGCGAAGCATTTTCCGTAAATTCCTTTTGCTGTTTGTAACTCGCCACATTTTCTTCCATCAGCTTGGTGAGGTTGCCGTTCAATCGTGCAAACTCGGTAGTCGTCGTTTTCTCAAATTCGGGAATTTCCCCTTTTTCAAGGTTGAAATCTTCAATTTCGTTCAAGCTGTTGTAAAAAGGCTTCCACAAACAGCGCGACAATACGAACTGGATACCCAACAATCCGATGACGATAATAACGAAAAACAGCAGATATTGTACGCCGAGCGTCCGAAACAAATCTTTCGATTCAATCATTGCAATCTGCGACATAAACACATACGGTTTCCCTTCGATGCTTATTTTGCGGTAATAAATGCGGTAATCGATTTCGTGGTTTTCGACATTGCTGAACAGCGATTTTTGGACGACTTTATTTAACGGATACGAATTTTCGTAAGGCAAAATCTTCATATCTTCGTTGAATCGGTTCCAATAGTCGATGTCCGAAATTTTCAACGTCGAATTATTGGTCTCTACAAAATGTTCGCTCCGAAATTTGATTAATTCGTCGAGGTCTTTCGCATAAAAGTTTTTCATCACGTAGAAAAACAGCGGAAAGCAACACATCATAACCACGCTTGTGAAAATCAGAAACTGTCCAGAACTTTTCGATAACAGGCTACGCATCTTTGTCCTCCCATTTATATCCCGTGCCGTAAACCGTTTTGATGCAGGCTTCTGCGCCCGCTTCGTTCAGCTTGGCTTTCAGGTTTTTAATATGCGCGTACACAAAATTGTGGCTGTCCAGCATATCGGCCATATCTCCAGACAAATGCTCCGCAATCGCGTTTTTTGAAATCACTTTGTTTTTATTTCCTATCAGAAACAACAGCAATTCGTATTCCGATTTTGTTAATATTATTTCGGTATTGCCGACATTTACGGTTTTTGCAAGTAAGTCAATTGTTATGCCGTTAGATGTCAGCGTATTGTTATGTGAAAATTGTTGCCGGCGCATCAAAGCATAAATGCGGACACTCAATTCAGGCAGGGGAAAGGGTTTTGCCAGATAGTCGTCGGCGCCAATTTGCAAGCCTTTTATCTTGTCGTCCAATGCACCACGGGCAGATATAATAATGATGCCACTATCGATTTTACGTGCTTTTATTTCCTCAAGGATCTTCAATCCATCTCCTCCGGGAAGATTTAAATCCAAAAGAATACAATCGTAGCTGTATAAATCGATTTTTTCCAACGCTTCGTCAAACGTAAAAGCCTGTTCACACAAATAATGATCGGATGCCAGATAAGTTCCGATGTTATTAGACAGTTCGCGTTCGTCTTCTATTAGTAAGATCTTCATATAATCTTTATTTATCCGTTAAAATTACCAACGCCCCCCCAGCAATCAATCCTCCCCCTAACAGTACTTTCCAACTGACAGGTTCTTTTAAGATTATAAATGAAAGGAAGATTGTTATCACAACGCTCATTTTATCAATTGGTGCGACTTTTGACGCTTCTCCCAATTGTAAGGCCTTAAAGTAGAACAACCATGATAATCCCGTCGCGACTCCCGAAAGGACAAGAAAGCCCCAATTGGTTTTACTCAACTCTTTTACGCCTCCTAAACTGTTGCTTGCAATGACAATTCCCCACGTTATGAACAATATCACACAGGTACGTATCGCTGTGGCCAAATTAGAATCAACATCTTTAATCCCAATTTTTGCGAATATTGCTGTCAATGCGGCAAATACAGCTGATAGTATGGCATACCACTTCCACATAATTCCAGTTTTTATTCAAAATTACACATCCAATTCTGTAGAAATTTTGAATAATGAATCTATTCATATAATTCAAAATTTCTACAAAGTTACCGATTTATCTTTGAGCCGATTTCAAATTATAATTTTAATATGTTATTTAAAGGAAAGATCAATGGGATGAGAAGGCTCTTTATGCATTCTCTTACAAGGACTATAGGGCAAAAGGATGATATTATTGGTATGAATAATCTTGATATTGTTAATGTGCTAATTTGCAGGCCCAATAGCAGGCTGGGAAACCAACTTCTTACAACACCAATTATTCAGGATATATCAAGCTATTTCCCGAATTGCAAAATAGACGTATTTGTTCGGGGAAGTGCAGCTTGTGCAATATTAAAAAATTATCGGAATATTGATCGTATTATAAGACTACCTCAAAAGCCATTTCGCAATATTATTCAATATTTATATGTCTGGTGTAGTCTAAGGCAAAAAGAATATGATCTTGTAATAAATGTTGATTATGGATCTTCATCCGGCAAGCTTGCTACTAAACTATCTAAATCAGAAAGAAAAATATTTGGAGTGATGGATGAAAAATTAGCTACTATTTACAGCGATTATATGCATATGGCTAAAACTTCGGTCTATAACCTAAGAAAATCTCTTGGCATAGATCCCCCAATAAATACTGCAATTCCTACATTAGATATGAAGTTAGACTCCAATGAAAAGAAACGAGGACAAGGACTGTTAATTAATATCGTAAATAATAATAAAGCTACAATTTGTATATATACATATGCCACCGAGGCAAAATGTTATTCGGTAGAATGGTGGAGTCATTTGTATGGAATGTTAAAAGAAAGGTATGGACAAAATTATAATATTATAGAAATCTTACCGAAAGAAAATATCTCCCAGATAAATTTTGAGGCTCCTACTTTCTACAGTATGGATCTCCGAGAAATTGCAGCTCTGATAGCCAATGCTACTCTTTTTATTGGAGCAGACAGCGGTATAATGCATCTGGCAAGTTCGTCCGGAACCCGAACAATAGGATTGTTTTCTGTCAGTAATATGGATCGATATCAGCCATATGGAACAAAGAATGTGGGAATAAATACCAATAATAAAAGTCTTGAAGGCATCTTAGATATTATTGATACTTTTCTGACTTTATAATTCAAAACTTCTAAGTTCATGGTGTTTTTTTAACTTAAGAGATATAAAATGAAATCGAAATATTCAATCTTTATTTTATTTTTTTGTATTTACTCAATGTCTGTACAATCAGCTTCCAAAGGAGGCAATATGATAACAGGAGTCGTTTTAGAAAAAGAAACAAATACTCCAATAGAGTATGTGAATATAAGTGTTTATCAGGCAAAAACGGACAAATTCGTAACAGGAACGGTTAGCGATTCGAATGGAAAATTTGCGATCCAATCCCTTCCTGACGGCATATATTATTGTGTATTTAGCTATATAGGATATGAAAAACAAAAATCGGCATCCTTTACAGTCAACAAGAGTCAAAAAACAATTGATTTAGGAAATTTCTACCTGGTAACGTCATCGCAACAACTCAATGAAGTAGTTGTACAGGGTAGGCGTTCAACATATATACAAAGCATTGACAAAAAGATATTTAATGTAGGACAAGATCTGATGAGCAGTTCGGGATCTTTGAGCGATTTACTGCAGAACATACCATCGGTACAAGTAGATGTGGAAGGAAACGTAAGTTTACGCGGAAACGAAAACGTGCAGATTCTCATAAACGGAAAACAATCCACCATGATGAATGCCCGAACAAGAGCGGAAGTACTACAACAACTACCGGCCGGCGATATCGAACGAATAGAAATCATTACCAATCCTTCGGCACAATACAAGCCTGACGGTGTCAGCGGTATTCTCAATATTGTGATGAAGAAACAACGGAAAGTTGGGGTTAACGGAAACATAATGGCCAATATCGGGAACGAAGGTCGTTATAATGCGACAACCTCTATGAATTATAATACAGGCAAGATAAATCTCTATGGAAGCTACGGTATTCGTTTAGATCGTAGAGACCGAATAACACTGGACGATCGAATCAAAAATGACAGTATTTTGTCTTATATCTCACAACATACCGACAGTAAAGCATATCCGCTTTCGCACGTTATCCGTGCAGGCATTGATTGGAATATTGATTCTTCGAACACCTTACAATTGAGCGGTGCATATAATCATCGGGGTTTTTTACGCGAAGAAAATACCTTGACGACCAACAGGGACGATGCTGAAATTATAACATATAATGCGAACCGCTACCGGCACGATGACGAGAAAACCAATCAAGCGGAAGGCAATGCCGTTTATACCCATCTCTTTGGTGATAATAACGAACTTTCCGTAGATTACAGTTATTCAATTCTTGAGGGGTTAGAGGACAATCAATATACCACAAACATATATTCTACTACATCGGAAACAAAGGATAACTCACAGATATGGCAGGCATATTACCAACATCTGTTCAGAGTCACATATAACCGGACGTTTAACGACAAGATAAAATTGACTATGGGATACGAAATGGATGCTTTGCAGACTGATTTGAATTATCACTTCCAGAATCTTGAAAATGGAGTTTTTGTACCGGATATGCAAAAGACGAATGACTTTACAAATAATCAGCTAAATAATGCCATCTATGCAACATTGGAATATAAAGTCGGTAAGTTTGGAATGTTGATGGGCTTGCGTCCCGAGTTGATGAACATAAAATCCCATTTGTTCAGTTTGGACAGTATTGTGAGCAATAATTATTTCATGGTTTATCCTACGTTGCATACAGCCTACCAACTTAACGACAACAATGAATTGCAACTCAATTACAGTCTGCGCGTAAACCGTCCCGAAGCCGACGACATGAATCCGTTTCCTGAATACCAGAATCCGTTAAGCCTGAGAGCCGGAAATCCATATCTGCTGCCGGAGAAAATTCATTCGATAGAAGCGGGATACCAATGGCGGAAAAGTGCAACAACCATTTTAGGCACGCTCTACTACCGCTACACAGCAGACAAGTTGACAACGGTTACAAAGTATTTGGACAATTCTATTCTGTTGACGACAAAGGAAAATTTAAACTCAAGTCAATCGGCAGGTTTAGAACTAATAATAAATACGGACATAAAAAAGTGGATGAATATTAATCTTAGCGGTAATGTTTACTATGACCAGATAAATGCCGAAAAACTCGGATATGGCAAAAACAAAAATAATATCGCGTGGAGTTCCGCTTTGAATGCAAATTTCAATATTTTCAAGGGAGCCATGCTTCAACTTAATTCACGATATACATCATCCTCCTTACTGCCTCAGGGGAAACGGGAAGGAGCTTTCATCACCAATTTAGGTGCAAAATATGAAATCCCATCAACCAATTTATCCATTATGGGTACTGTTTCCGACCTGTTCAACACGTTCAAAAAAATATATACAATAGATACGCCCCAATTAAAGCAACGTATCGAACAATGGCGTAATCCCCGTATTTTTTATATAGGTATAATCTGGAATTTCGGTTCGAGTCAACATAACGACAAGCAAAATTTGAAATACGATGAGTCGCTTTAACAGGCTGTATTGAAAAGACATCGAAAAATAGTTCCATTTTTTACAGTTTAAATATGTTTTGATGAATTTCTAAAATTCAAATTTTCCGCAAAATTAGCATCTTACTTTTGAAGAGAATTTTTCAATATGCACGAACGAATTATTCCATACGAAGAAAACTTGTTTTTCTTGATAAACGGCAATCATTCCTATTTTATGGACTGTATAATGTGGCTGTTCTCCGGTGGTATTATATGGATTCCTGCGGCTTTGTTTTTACTCATTGCTATGTATAAAAAGCAGTGGCAGGAATGGATTCCGATATTAGCTGCAATTATCCTTCTTTTTGTGTGCTGCGACCAATTCTCGTCATCGATTTGCAAACCTCTTTTCGCACGTTTGCGACCTACGCACTATCCGGGCATCGAAGAGTCTGTCAGGACATTGTATGGATATACCGGAGGAAAATATGGATTTATATCGGGTCATGCGACAAATGCTTTTGGTTTCGCTACTCTAACCGCACTTTTGTTCAGAAACAGATATTATACGGTTGTTATTTATCTCTGGGCATTGACCATGGCTTATTCACGGGTTTATTTGGGCGTCCATTTTGTATCAGATGTAGTTGCGGGAGCAATAGCCGGTAGTGCGATTGGATTCGGAGTATTTTGCTTATATCGATACTTTTCACGTGTATTCAACACAGAATATAAATGCAAACGAACATATTCAACCAATCGAATTAACATCATAACACTCACATTGGCATTTTACATTCTTTCAATTATCTTATTTAGTGAATTACTGATTAATATTTTTAAACCAACATTATTTTCTTAACGATGATATAATCTGTTTTATCACCTGTGATCTTTTTATGTCTGCAACATAATTATTCTCTCAATCGGGAGATAATTGATATATCGTTTTTTATCCAACGATAGACAAAACAATATTTCAACTACTCTAAAGTGACATTTTGATTGCCTGCTATACGTCGAAAACGGCGGACAGGCTTTTTGTATATAGTCTTTTCTTAAGTAATATTAAAGCCAGAAAGAATCGGTATATTCATTGTAAATAATGTTTTTTGGTGTGTTCAGTTAAATTTATTCTGGTTTGAACACTGTATGAATACCTGCCCCATTACCGGGAGAAGAAAAGCAAGTTGTTTTAATCTTGCTTTTATAATAGTTACTTTCAATAACAATAGTCGCATTTCCCTTTTTATCTTCGGGAATGAAAAATACAGAACCGTTTTTTCCAATCATAAATTGTTCATCAGGCTGGATAGCTGACAAATCATCTTTAACAAACCTACCGTTTCCTTGATAAGTATATCCAGACAGATCGTCTATACATATTCTGCAGTAATAATAAACCTTTGCTCCTGTATCAGGCTTTTTAAGATCAGGTTCATCAATAGTCTCATAAAACGCATATATTCTTATATCAGGTTATAGTTATAATCATCTTCTTCACAACTATACGTACTATAACTAAAAGTGTAAGAAAAGCCAATTTGGATATTATATTATATATTCATACAATCTCTTTTTTTTATTATATCTCAAATAAATATTGTATAAATGTAAAGGTGGAATTTTGTAGATATTTTGAATTTTATCTTTCTCTTATTTTTTTATCAGTTATCAAGTGGATTTTTTTGTCTACTGTTCAATACAACATAGATGAAACCTATCTTCAACTTGGGATCAATATGGATGAATATCGTAGAAGACTATATAAGTCATTTGCTCAGGGTGCAAGCAGGTTATTAATGATACCCAATTGAGTATTTTTGCTTTTACAACACCCAATAACCGATTTTCCACTTTTAACGGACATTTTTGTCACTTCTGAATTTTCTGTCGAAAAGAGGTTAAATATACAATCCGAGAACACACTGAATATCAACTGTTTTACTGCAACAAAAGAGAAATAATACCCAATTTCCCATTGGAATATCATGTAGAAAAACAAATTTTTCTAATACAATAAAGCCCTGTAATCACGGTAAAAGAAAATAGTCTAAAAATAGTTTACCCAAGTTGTCAATACAGGTGATTTATACTCCCGACCTTTGCAAAGTATCAATAAAACAAAGAATTATGGACGTAATAATTATGAAATCGGGAGCTTTCCGGGAGCTTATGGACAAGATAGAGGCCATAGAGAAACATATCTGCCGTATGGAACCTGAAAAATCTCCTTTGCAGGAAATATGGCTGGACAATGAGGTTGTCTGTGCTTATCTTAAAATCAGTAAACGTACTTTGCAACGTTATCGAAGCAATGGAGTGATTATCTATTCACTAATAGGTAGGAAAACCTATTATACCATTTCGGAGATAAAGCGACTGTTGGAAGAAAAACGCATCCAGCGCAGTAGCGGTTCGCTGGACGAATTGGACGCCAAAGGATTGATGACTTTGCCTAAAGATTGATTATGTTTATAGACAAGGAACATTTTGACAGTTGGATGTGGCGTATTATGGAGCGTTTCGACAGGCTCGAAAAGATGCAGTCGCCCGCATCTGTGCAAAGCAGAACACTGCTTCCCGATGGCGATATGCTGCTGGACAATTTCGACCTTTGCCAAATGCTGAACGTCAGCAAACGCACCCTGCAACGCTATCGTTCTTCCGGCGAGTTGCCCTTTCAGATGATATACCACAAAACCTATTATAAGGAATCCGATGTCATACGGTTTATTGAAAAACATTTCAGCAGTTTTCGGAATATGAATAAGAAAGGCAACAAATAAAACATGTTCAGCCGGAGTGAGAAAAGCCGTCGATTTTTTGTTTCGACGGCTTTCTCTTTAGATTTTCATGCTGCTTTTGGAAGGATTATCCGTATCGGCATGAGAGCGTGGAACGCTGCCAAGAACAATGCGTCCGCCGGAACTGTCAGCTATTTTCCTGAGCCGTGCCGGAATGTAAGGCTGTCCGTTGCCCAGAGAAGGTTGGCGGTTATCTTCCTGGGATTGTTTTTTGTTCTCTTCAACCTCGTTTACAGGCTGTCCCTCGCTTTCTTCTATCGGTTTGAGGGAAAGCTGTATCTTCCGGTCTAAATCCGTCAGTTCAGCCCTGAGAGAAGCCAGCTCCGGTTCTTTGCGCCATGTTCCGTCCACCACGTCTTTGAGTGTGGGAATATCTTTCGACAGTTTCTCATTCTCCTTTTGGAATTTTTCAAGCGTCGGTTCAATGGTTCCGAGTGCATTGATAAAATTCTGTGCTGCCAAACGTGGATCAGAGGCAAGATTACCATAGTTGTACTGATACAGGTAATCACCTTCGCCACGAACATAGAAACGGTTCTGCACAGCATCAAATCCTTCTTTTTGAGAAGTTTCACTTTTTACAAGCAGGTCGAAACCATACAAGCTACCAATCTTATCAAACTCATTTCCGGTGCGGGCGGTATCGGCAATATGATTCAGGTGTTTGCCGATAAACTTAATATCGCCGCCCTGAACACCATCCAGTTGGATAGGATTTTTATACGAGCCGTCCTCATTTAATTGTACCTGGCTTTTGAAATGTTCCAGGTCTTTACCGATGCGTTCAATCAAACCACTATTTTTCTCCACTTTTTGCAGAATCTCATCCAACTTGTAACGGCTGGATGATTTACCCCGCACGAATGCCTGCCGTTCGCTTTCCAATGTGGTGATTTTCTTTTCCAGACGGGCTTTCTCCAATAATTCCGTATTACCGGAAAGGATAGCCACATATTCGGAGAAGTTCATACCTGTCTTCTCATCCATTGCGCCCTCGTCAATGGTGCGTGCGCCCATATTGTTGGTTTTTAGTTGCTGAATAAAAAGTTCTTTGTTATGGAGTAACCCGAATTTATAGGCATCCAATGATTTTTCGACAGCATAGAGAACAACATCCACCTTATTATCGGCATAGTATTTGGCGACCTCGTTGCCTGTGCGGATGCCCCGCCCGTCGCGCTGGGTCAGGTCTGACGGTCGCCACGGGCAATCGAGATGATGAATGGCAACACACTTTTTCTGTGCATTTACGCCTGTTCCAAGCATTTCAGTCGAGCCGAACATGACACGGATTCTGCCTTCTTTCATTTCCTCTATCATGCGCTTGCGCATACTTTCGCTACTGGCGCCTTCCTGAATAAAGCGTACCTCATGGGCTGGTATGCCGTGATCTTCTACCAATTTACGCTTTACTTCACTATATACGTTCCACTCCCCAGCTTTGTAAGTGCCGAGGTCGGAGAATACGAACTGTGTACCCTTGTGTTGGTCGTACTTATAATAGTAATCGGCAATCATCCGTGCGCAATGGCTGGCTTTATTGTCCACATGGTCGCCGAAGCGTATCGGATCGACCATACGCATATCGAGCGACATTTTACGGGCGTAATCCGTAGCAATCAACATCTTTGCTTTATCTTCCCTGTCGGTCAGTTTACCACGATAGAGCAGTTCTCCATCGCCTGTTTTGGCAAACTCCACCAAACGGTCAATAAATGCCGTTTGGTCGGGTGTGGGCGGTATATTATGCAATATCTCATTCTTCTCTGGGCGGTCTATGCCGATATCGGCGGCTGTACGGAAGTCGGTGATCTCGGAATAAAAAGCCGCCAGTTCCGGCACTTTGATAAAATATCGGAAACGCTCTTTCTGCACAATCTCATTGGTTACCGAAAACTCGTAATCAATGGACTTTTTAGCAAAAACGGCTGCCCACGCATCAAAGGTTTTGAGGTTCTGGCGTTCCATTTCCTGCGGACGGAGGTATTTGAACAGCAAATAGAGTTCCGTCAGTGAATTGGAAATGGTCGTTCCCGAAAGGAAAGTTGCGCCTAAATCCCTGCCCGTGCGTTCCTGAATGGTACGGATGGCAAAAAGCATATTCAGCGCACGTTGGGAGCCTTCGGGGTTTCCCAATCCTGCTACCCGGTCGTGGCGGGTATTGAACGTAAGGTTCTTGAATTTGTGAGATTCATCGACGTAAAGGTGGTCTATACCCATGTGTTTGAAATCGACTGTATCATCCTTACGGTTTTCGATGGTGTGCATAACCGTTTGCAGCTTGGCTTCCAGATTGAGTTTACGCCTTATGCAACCTTTCAGCATGGCACGGGAAACTTCTTTGCCCTGGTCTTTGAGTACCTGCAAATTTTCCTCCACGCTGTCGAGTTCGGTCTGTAATATCTCCCGTTGCAGTTCCGGGGATTGCGGTATCTTGGCAAACTGTTCGTGTGTCAGGATAACAGCATCCCAATCGTTGTTCTTTATCTCGCGGAAGATCCTCTCCCTGTTTTTGGGAGTAAAATCTTCCTTGCCGGGATAAAGAACCTTTGCGTTCGGATAGGCGGTGCAAAACGTCTTGGCTATCTCATGTATATTGGCTTTTAAGCCTGTGATCATGGGTTTGTTGGCCAGTCCAAGCCGTTTTTTCTCCATTGCACCGCAACACATAATCAGGGTTTTACCACCGCCAACCTCATGGTCGCAAATATTTCCGCCCAATAATTTATCCATCCAAACGGCATCTTTTTGACTTTTATAGAGGTCTTTTATGCCTAATCCTTTCAGGTCAAGCCCCGGAAAGGTTTGGTGCGAACCGTCATAGTTGGGACGCACAAAACAGTTGAAGGTGCGGTTGTAGCGATCAGCCAGCCTGTCCTTAAATTCCGGTGACTGGTCGCGCAACCAATCGGAAAAACCGTTCCGCATTTCATCTATCTTGGAGTTGGCGAGTTGTATCGCTTCCGGGTCACGCACTTTTACCTCCTGCATTTTACCATCAATCAGCTTATTCACTTTCTTGGTGATGTCGGGCGAAGTGTTTTGCAGGGCGTGTTTCATTAGGTGTATGCCGTTAAATGTACGGCTCTGTGATTTCACGGCATACTGATCGGTTATTTTTACGTTCGTCCTGTCAACCTTTACGCTGTACTCGTCGATATTGGGTGCGAAGTTTATCGAAACATCCGCATCAAACAGATGCGATGCATATTTTTCATAAATACCTTTGGGTATCCAGCGTTCGCCAAAATTAAAATCAAGATCATCAAAGGCAATGGGTTTCGGGGTGGCTTCTTGAAGCGCCCGCAGAGAATCCGCTGCGGGAATGTGGTTAGGATTATCATTTAAAAAGCGCTCTACCCGTTCTGCTTTCTCTATGACATTTCCGGCTATGTATTTATCGGCAATTTCATAGCCGTTAATTTCCGGGTTGAAATAGATACTGCCGTGCAGTTCTTCCAGAATATTATCCTTTGTTCCTCCGGTAAGCCCCGCCATATATTCCAGATTCACCCCGGCGTATCTGTTTAAACTGGCGACCAACGCTTCACGGGCATCGGCAGCTTCGGTAATTTCATTAGGATTGAACGCTACCGGATGATGGAAAATATCGGCTTTCTGCGCTACCCCGTCAATATAGCGTTCGAGGGAAAGGATTTCCGTTCCCCTCGCGTCCATTTTAATCAGGTCGAGGTTTTTCTTCTCGTTCAACCTGCCGAAACGGTCTGTAAAGTTGTCGTACAGGCGATTTAGCATTTCCCTGAGGGCGGGATTGGCTTCCAACCGTTCGGCTTCATTCTGATAGAGGTGGTAATAAGTATCTCTTATTTCGACGTAGATAGAGGCTTTCTTCCCCTGTGTTTCGGTTAGTTCCAGTGGGTGGAATATAGGTTGTAAGCCGTCCATATCCCGCAGATAGCCGATACGGTTGTGTTCATCCGAAACGAGTGAACCCTCACGGTAATGCGGCAGTATTTCCGCTTTGAACGGGATCGGTTTCAGGTATTCTTCCCGTTCCTGTTCCCGCCGTAAGGCTTCCTGTTGTTCCACTCTGCGGGCATCTTCAACCGGATAAACAAGTGGTGTATTGTCTGCCGATGCTCGTTCCGGTTGCTGATCTTTCTGTTGCCGCTCTTTTTCTTCACGCTCACGATGGGCGTTAATTTGCATTTCCTCACGCCAGTCGATAAAACGCTCTTCTTCCTGTTTCTTTTTAGGTTTGACAGTCTTTTTTCGCTTGCGGGGACGGCTTTGATTGCGTTCTTCTTCGGAAAAACCGAACAGATCATAGAGGGTAATTAGCGGTTCTTTCTGTACGTTTACCTGCGGGGCGGCCTCCGTAGTCGGCTTTGCGAGAATAGGGGGATCATCCATATCGAACAGCGTTCCGCTAAAATTACCTACCGGGGCATTCTCTACGTTTTGTTTAGGCTCCATAGTCGCCTGAACAGGTGTTTCCGGGGCAGGCTCAATAATCCCGTAATCATCCGGTGTTGGCGGGTATTCTTCTATAAAGCGACGATCACTCTCATTAGCCCATGCCCCGAACTCCGCAAGGTCATCCGGTGTAGGGTCATTATCTTGTTCAACAGGTGAAATAATCTCCCCTGTACTCTCTATTGGAGTCAGTTCCCCGGTGCTTGTATTAAAATTATATCCTTCCGCCCGTGCTTTTGCGATAGCATCCTGTTCCAGTGTAATCGTTTGGGTATTACCTCGATTGTCTAAATCTTCAAAGTGTTCCTCTACGGCTTGCCAAAACGGATCAAGGTCATCCGTCTGCCAAAGGGGATTAAGGTCGTTTGGCAGTCGTTCTTTCCCCTGTGGTCTTTGAAGGTGCGAGGTGGAAACGTCGGCTTCCACTTTGTTTGAAGCATCTGCAATGTCCACTGTTATACTTTGCTCCGATTTAACTTGCGGAGCAGTTTCATTTCTTACTTGCGTTTGCTCCGCAATTTTAGGAGCAAAAGAAAGGTAGCGATCAAGGTCGAGGTGTTTGGAAAAGTCCTCGACCAGCATCCGGCGCAAGTCTCCGGCGATACCTGTTTCGCCACCGGAATGGGTAAATTCCATTGCGGGTTTGCCATAAGGGTCTGTTCCGACTTTGGCATCGGTTTGGATAACCCTGTCTAACTGTTGGAACAGGTTATTTATGGAAATACCGTTTGACAGCTTGCGGGATTCGATAAAATCCGTCTGTCGCTGTGTTACGGGATATTCGCCCGGCGGTCGTTTCTGCAATACAATGAGGTCGCTACCGACTTCCGTTCCGGCATGGTCGGTAAACAAATTATTTGGTAACCGTATAGCAGAAACCACATCGCACCTGTCCGCAAGCCATTCACGAACAGGTCGGTTTTGTTCGGAGTTGAGAACGCCTTGTGAAGTAATAAAGGCGATGATACCGCCATCACGGACGGTATCAACCGATTTCATAAAGAAATAGTTGTGCAGTGTCTGTGTACCCTGCCGACGGGACGGGTCGGTACTTGTTGAGAAAGACGGGTCGAAAAGGGCTACATCACCGAAAGGGATATTACTGGCCGCCACATCGTAATAGCCGGAATACTTCGGCTCGATGGCTTCATATCCCTGTACCCTTACATTATCCTCCGGGCGCAGGTGTTTAAGTATCATGCCTGTCATCGGGTCTTTTTCAAAACATGTCATTTCTGCATCAGGAGCGGATTCCCTTAGACTGTCGGCAAAAACGCCCGTTCCGGCGCTGGGGTCTATTACCCGAAGGGGCGTAACACCGCTTTGCGCCAACGATACAATCAGGGTGTCGGCAATGACGGGCGGAGTATAAAAAGCTGACAGAATGGAATCTTTGATGCCATTCAAATACAGCCTATACTCTTTTTCGTTAGTGGTATTTTCTTTGAGGACAATGTGCAGTTCTTCTATAAGAGGGGTTAAGGGTGTGGTTTTCCCACCGTCTTTCGGCAGTGGGTCTATCACTTCCTTAATTGCTCCAAAACCGCTGTATGCCTGCAAAACTTTTTTTTCCTCCGGGGTGGCTTCCCGTTTTTCCCGGTCGAGCGTAAAGGCTGCCTTTATCGCGTCGATATTCTGGCGAAGGTGCGCCGTTTTATTAAACCGCGCCATCTTCCAGAAGTATTTGAATGGTTCCCGTTAGTTCCGTGTATAAGAGGTCGTATGCAGGAGTGTCGGCAAAATCATCCGTCAGGGTGTATTTTGCCAGCACGTTACCGCATAGCGGTAAAACCTGCAGGGCGACCTTACGGGCGGAATTTTCGGGTATTTCCACCGGAAACTCATCCCAGAGTATATTTACAAGGGTGTTGTAAGCGGAAAAATGCAAGTCCCGGTATAGTTCGGCGCTTGCCAGTTCTTCCGCTTCAATATGGGTAAGTCCGTTTTGGATTGCCTCGCTGTAAACCCCTGCGGCGAGGTCAGAACGCTTTGTTATAAATGCCTTATCCCCGGTTTTGTCGGGATGACTGTCGTGTAGATACGATAAGAGGGATAGGCCGTAATAGGATAGTTCGCCCTGTGGCGATGAATTATTCTTTGCCATAACATTGGAATTTTAGTGGTTGAAAATATGGAGAGGGGGAAAGCGAAAAGGCGCTCCGGATTCCCACCCGAAGCGCCAACCACTAAAATTCCTTTCAAAACACGTCTTAAAAAACAATGCTATGATTAGAATCTTAGTGGCAAATATACTATTATTTCCGCTTTTTCCCTTTCCCTGCATTACCCGGTTTGTTTTTCGGAAATTCAAAAACGGTTTTATATTCACTGTCGAAAGCAATAATAGCATCGAAAGTTCCTCCGGCTTTTTTCTTGAAGCCTTTTATCAATCCGGTTTTCCCTTTACCGAAAAGTTCGGATAATTGTGCATCCGTCAGATCCTTTCCTGCAATGGAGCGGAATATCTTCAGTCCGCAATCGGGATTCTGGCATTTAGCAACTTTGGGATAGAAAACCACCTGCCCGCTGCACTTAGGGCATTTACATCTGGTGCGATTGCTCGCTCCCTCGATAGAAATAGTGAGCAGCTCCGTTGTAATCTGTGCGGCATATACTTCTATACCCTTGTGAAAAGTATCCGCATCCATTCCTCCCAAAGCGATTTTATTCAGTGCGCTTTCCCACTCTCCAGTCATCGAAACATCTGCAATTTTCTTATCCTTAACGGCCAGATACACGGTCAATCCTTTATTGGTGGGTACAAGTGATTTTTTTTCGCGTACAATATATTCGCGGGAGAATAGCGTTTCGATAATGGCTGCACGAGTGGCAGGCGTTCCGATCCCCGATTCTTTGAGAGCTTCACGTTCGGCTTCGTCCTCAACTTCTTTGGAACAGGTTTCCATTGCGGATAACAGGCTGCTCTCCGTATGCAATGGACGGGGTTTGGTCTGCTTTTCCAATATATCGCAACCTTTCACAGGCAGGCTGTCGCCTTGAACAATGTCGGGCAGTACGGTGGCATCTTCCTCTTTTTCTTCTTCCTGTGTGCCAAATACGCCACGCCATCCGGCAGAAAGGATAATACTTCCCCGTGCCGTAAATGTTACTCCGTCACATTCAAGGGAAACAACTGTATTTTCTTTCTTACACTTTTTAGAAAATGCTTCCAGCATACGTCCGGCAACCATTTCGTAGATGATGCGTTCATCGGGTGAAAGTTCGCCGGGCTTGTTCTCGGTAATGATGATCGCATGGTGGTCGGTAATTTTCTTGTCGTCCACACTGCGGATATTAAGTGGGGCATTCTCCATTGAAGCGGCGTAAGCGGAAAAGCGGGAATAGCTTTTCATACTGGCAAGTAGCTGCGGTATTTCATCGAATACGTCGGTAGAGATATAGCGGCTTCCGGTACGGGGATAGGAAAGTACGGTCTTTTCATAGAGCGCTTGCGCTATCGTCAGCGTTTTATCTGCTGAAAAACCGTGTTTGCTGTTGGCTTCTTTTTGCAAAGTAGTCAAGTCATATAATAATGGTGGTTCCTGATTGGCTTCCTTGCGTTCCACACTTACCACATTTGCCGTACCGCCGGAATTTACAAGGGCGTAAAATTCATCCGCTTTTGTCCGGATATCATACTTCTCCAAAGACAGGGCTGAAAAAGAGGTGGCATCTTTGGCTGTATGCAGTTTGAGTTGGAAATAGGTCTGCGGTTTGAAATCCTTATTTTCCAGATAGCGGCTGCATATCATCGCCAATGTAGGTGTTTGAACCCGTCCGAGAGAGAATACACCGCTTCCGGCGGCAATACTTAATGCCTGGCTGGCATTAATTCCCACAACGTAATCTGCATGACTTCGAGCACGGGCAGACAGGTACAGGTTATCGTAATCGCTGCCCGGACGGAGGTTTTGAAGTCCCTCACGAATGGCACGGTCGGTCAGACTGCTGATCCAAAGGCGGTCGAACGGCTTTTTACAATCGAGGTAATTGTATATAAAACGGAAGATAAGTTCTCCCTCCCGTCCGGCATCGGTCATAACGATAATCCGGTCGGCACGGGAGAATAACTCCTTAATTACGTTTAGCTGTTTCAGTGCACCGGGGTCATTCTTATATTCCTTGCCCTCTTTAATCTGTCGGGGTTGGAGGATAAACTCTTTGGGGAGTATCGGCAGATTCTCCGCCTTAAACCCTGTGAAACCGTAGGCTTCGGGCATCGCAAGTCCGACCAGATGGCCGAACGCCCATGTAACGGCATAACCGTTGCCTTCTAAATATCCGTCTTTCTTTGTTGTTGCTCCCACGATAGCCGCTATCTCACGTGCTACGCTGGGTTTTTCTGCAATACATACTTTCATTGTTTTCTATTTTTTATTATTGTGAATAAATGGATTAGGAAATTTTGGGGCTTCTCTTTGCTTTTCGTGCAGACTGCCGTTTTGAGGGATTTTGCCGCTGCTTGTTCTCATCTTGCTTCTTTTGCTGGCCTTCGGTCGGTTTCTGCTGCCCCTGTTGAAGTGGCTTGTCCACTTTCTTGGTTGCTTCGTTGGTCTTACCCTCGGAATTGACGGCGACCTGTGTTTTGCTCTCGGCAGTGGGTTTTACTGTTGCACCCTGTTTCTTGGCGTAGTCGGGATTCCATTTGAAAAAGTCCAATTTGCCTTTTTCGTAGTTCGGTTTAACCCACGCATTGAAAGGCTGATCCTGACCGTCTTTCATCATGGCTTTCACATAGGTGGCTTTACCCGCCTCCAATGATTTAATCTGCTTTTCGTCAAGCTCAACCCCCAATAGTTTTTTAGGGATAAAAATTTCTTTTTTATCCTCGCCCTGTGAAACCTCTTTTTTTGTTTCCTGATCTTCCGCCTTTTTCTGTTGGCGGATTTCTTTATTCTCCTGAGAGTAGCGGTTACGGTCTAAGCCGTCATAGGTAAAGTCGAATTTCTTGTCCGCAGCATTGACCTGAACATAGCCGTCGAATTTTGTTCCACTGCGGGAAGTCATGCCCTCGACTAACACTTTCCGTCCTGCGGCAAAGTCCAACTTCTGCCCTTCGGTAAGTTCGACACCTTTGATTTTGTCAATCGGGCCGATCCGACTGACGGGCAAGACTTCCAATCCGTTCGTCATTTTGTCGAGGGTAACATAACAAGGTTCTTTTTTGCCGGGGGCAAGTTCCAGTTCAATTACTTTTCCGGCATTGCCCGTAGCCAGTAGATTGGCTTTTGCTTCATCATCGAGCTTTGTGCCATGCAGGGGTGCATCCAGATTCGGCTTTTCTTGGTGGTAATGTGGAATAGCCTTGATTGAGCCGTCCGCCTGTTCTTCCAGCGAGATACGCCCTTTTGTGGGGACGCGCATACCGCCGGGTTCCATTTCGGGATTCATTTCAACCATCTTGTTGGACTTATGGCCGTAGGACATCGCTTTCAGGTGGGGCTCCACATCTTCCCACTTAATCCCTTTGCGTTCCAAATCTGCCCGGTCGATTTTGCTTACGTCCATCGGTTGGAAAGTCGATTGGGAAGTGGTATCGCCGCCACCCTGCTGTACTTTGGGGTTCAGTCCTTGTCGGGCTGCCAGTTCTACTGCCGGATCGACACGGTACTTTTCCAGTTCTTCGGGTGGAAAGTTCATCTTGACGAGCTTGTTAAAAACGCTCTCGATCATGATAAAAACTTTGTTGATGGGATTGGATAACCCTGAATGTGCCGGATTATCCGCCTGCTCCATCATCTTTTTGAAAAAGGCTTCAATGAAAGAATCGTTCGTGTTCACATTCAACAGGGAAGCCAGATTTGCTTTAGTGGGTTCGACGGTCTGAATGTTTCCGTCCTTATCCACATCGGTAACGGCTTTCAGTTGGCCGCTGCTTGCATCTTGAACGAGCATTACTTTTTTGGCATCGTTCTTTAATTTTTCGTCCATATTTACGAATGTTTTTAGTTCGCACCAATAGCGGTGCGTAGGCGAAATTAGACTTAATGACTTGTATGTAAAAGGGTTGAAATCTGTACTGTTGCTTGCGGAAAACAACTGGCAACTTGTGGCATCAAAGTATTAGTACCGAGAGGAAATTATGCAATGGCTTTTCCCTTACCCGGTTATATTGCCTACCTTTGGGGAGAGATATTTTTAAGGTATGATTGAGCAATTTTATTCTATCAGGCATTTGTCCACAGAGCAGTTAAGGGAACTGTTCTCATCTTTCCGCAGTCAGGGATGGGTGGATTACGATTATTATAAGTTGATGATTGAAGGGGTTACTCCACCGGAGTTGTCGGATGAGGAAATAATGTTCAATATGGACGGAGCCAATCCGCACAATTACTTTGTATTCATGCAGGGTATGGAAGATGAAAAAGACGGGATAATGATTGGTTTCGGACTGACGGATTACCCGTTATTCGGGGCATTTCTGCACTTGGATGAAGGATTGTTGGACGAGATAATGGAGAAATACGGATTAAAACCGACCAATACGGGTGTAGGGTTTCCATTTGGAGATAGAGAAAATAAAAGATTACTGAATTAAATTTCAAAAATATAGTTTGTAATCAGACTTCTAATCCCTGATTTTTATGTAATTTTGTTTTTTAATTCTGATAAGTATGCCAACAATAATAGACTTAGGGGTTGAACATGACCATATAGAATCTCTTACCAAAGCAAGTGGGATAACTGCTCTTTGTGAATTAATTTGGAATGCTATTGATGCTGATTCCTCAGAAATTCACATTAACTATAAGAAGAATGGTTTGGGTGGATATAATGAAATAGAGATAATTGACAATGGGCATGGATTATCATATGAAAAAGCCAAAAACGTATTTGGCAAATTAGGTGGTTCTGAGAAGAAATATACAACGCAAAGCCCTGGAGGTAGATCATATCATGGTAAAGAGGGAAAGGGTCGATTTAAAAGTTTAGCCTTAGGAGATTTAGTTACTTTTTTCAGTATTTATAAGGATGATGATAGTTATAAGACTTTTACAGTAAAGGTCAGTAATAGCCAGTTATCTCATTCAGAAATAAGTGATTTAAAGCAATTACCGAAAGGGGAAGGTTCTCAAGGGTTCAGGGTTTTAATTCAAAATGTCAATGATGTTAATGCAGAACAAGGACTTAACCTAAAAAATAGAAGAGAAATAGAGGAAAAATTCGCTTCATTTTGGATTAATTATCAAAACTTTAAGATATTCTTTAATGGCAATGAGCTGAATTTTGATTCCCTGATTAAGAATACATATGAAGAAACTTTGAAATATGAAATAAATAACCTCACTTATTCATTTGTTGTAAAGATTATTGAGTGGCAATTTGACAATAAGAAAAAAACATATTTTTGCAACACTAAGGGCATACCTTTTCTTGAATATAATTTAGGTATTAGGTCTTCTCTTCCTATCTCAATCTTCATTCAATCTGTCTATATAGAGCAACTCCACAGGGAAAACACCTTGAATATGGGGGAAATGAATGAGGATTTGAATGTAGCATATAATGATGCTAAAAAGATAGCCCGACAATATTTGAAAGACAGACTGCATCTTTATTCTAAAGAATTTATAGAGGAATTAAAGAGAGAGAAAATCTATCCATACGAGAATAAGCCAGAGAATATCGTTGAAGAATCTACAAGGCAGGTTTTTGATATAGTTGCATTACAGGTAAATGAATATCTTCCCTCTTTTGGCGATCAGGATAATAAAGGGAAAAAGCTCACATTATCTCTTATTAAAGAGGCATTGGAGTCAGGGTCTGTTAATCTAAAAAGAATTTTAAGCGAAGTTATTGAACTCCCAAAGGATAAGCAGAATGAGCTTGCAGATATTCTGGAAGACACATCATTATCCTGCATAATTGATACCATGACTGAAATCAAGAACAGGTTAAACTTCTTGCAGGGATTAGAACAACTCGTATATGATAAAGAACTCAATAAAGATGTAAAAGAAAGAAAACACCTTCATAAAATTATTGTCAGAGAAACTTGGATTTTTGGAGATGAATATACTTATGGGGTTGATGACATTTCTTTAAAAAATGTCTTGAAAGCATATATCAAAGACCACTTGGAGCGAGAGGATTTTGAAGAAGTTGTGGAGTCTGAAGATAATGGGGATTTACAAACAATACCAGATGTTTGCCTCTGGCAGCAATACAGTTTAGGTAAAAGAGGTAAAGAAAACTTGGTCATTGAGTTGAAGAAACCCACTGTAGATGCAGGGATTAAAGAAAAAGGACAGATAGAGGGTTACGCAGCAAGAGTAGCTAATGATGCCAGATTTCCTAAAGACAAAACCAGATGGAAGTTCTATCTGATTACTAAAGAAATAAAGCCGGAATTAGAGCCTTTGATAAATCAGAAACATAGGAAATATGGTCATGTTTCAGAAGGAGATAATTTTGATGTATATGTTTTGAGGTGGGGAGATATCATCACAGATGCAAAATTGAGGCATGAGTTTATAAAAGAAAAACTTAATATCTCTTTACAGGATAATAATGAAGGACTTGAATATCTGAGAGCAAAATACAAGGAATACCTGCCTGAGAATTTTGGAGAAGAAAAACAACCTCAAGAGGCGGAAGAAATAGGAAAATAATGGTAGTGTCCTTTACTAAGAAAACCCTACAACTATTTAAAATGTAGGAGTTAATTTTATACTGCACATTTATTCCTGCTCCGGTAAGGGTTTACATAGTGTTGGGTCGTTCTTAATTCTTTCCAATTCTTTATCGACTATTTGGCGTGTTTCTTCTTTGATGCGGTCGTAATTTTCTTTAATCATATCCTTCATCCTGTCCACTCCGTCCTCATCGACAAAGTTGGCAATAACGGGTATCTGCTGGTATTTGGCGGTTTCCCGCTTTGCCCGTTCGTTGTCTACTACTATTTCTGCATGGAAAATTTTCTGTTCTATTCTCTCGTCGAAATTATCGGCGATTGCACCCACAAACATACCTTGTGTTAGATTGGCTATCTTACTGGCGGGAATCAAACTGTCAAGCTGCGTAGATATGGATGTGGACTTGTCGTTTCTGTTTATTGTCATAGACTGTCGTTTCTGTAACACTTTTCCGAAACGCTCCGAAAGGTTTTTGGCAGTGTCGCCTACGACTTGACCGCTGAAAATATTGCCCACCGTGTTCATCACGACAGCGGCCTCTTTATCTCCATAGTCGCGTTTTAGCTGTGAAAAGTCCTGAAAACCGAGCAATACGGCTACTTTATTGCTTCGGGCGGTCGCTATCAGGTTGTCCAAGCCTTTGAAGTAAATTGTCGGCAACTCGTCAATTACCACGCTGCTTTTCAGTTGTCCCTTTTTGTTGATTAACTTCACAATACGACTGTTATACAGTCCTAATGCCGCTCCGTAAATGTTTTGTCTATCGGGGTTGTTGCCTACGCATAATACTTTCGGTTCTTCGGGGTTATTTATATCCAATGAAAATTCATCGCCCGACATGACCCAATAAAGTTGTGGCGAAATCATACGGGAAAGCGGTATTTTAGCCGATGAAATCTGTCCCTGCAACTGCTCCATTGCACCACCGAGCCACGCATCCATGAAAGGAGAAAGGTAGTTTTCCAACTCCGGATAAGAGGTTAGGATAGGGAAAATATCTTCGTATCGTTTATTCAAAAATTCAATGGCGTGAGGAAAGGTGCAATACTTTCCGTCCTTATAAATGCGTAAATACCAAATAATAGCAGCAAAAAGAATAATCGAGGATTCGACAAAAAAATCGCCCTGCTTTTGCACCCACGTCCGGTTCAAATTGAGCATTATAGTATAAGCCGACTCGTAAGCATCAGCAATATCATTCATAAATGACGGATTAAGCGGGTTACAACGGTGCGAGCGGGACGGATCATCGAAGTTAATCACGTAAAATGTAGGAACTTTCTTATAACCGCCCTGATTGTTTAATAGGTGGTTATAGGCTATTGTTGAGAGGTCGGGGTACTTGAAATCATAGCAATAGAGTGAGTATCCCTTTTTAATCTGCTGTTTTATGTATTGATTAACAACGGCATAACTCTTGCCCGATCCGGGCGTACCCAATACGATTGAAGCCCTGAACGGGTTCACGACATTAATCCAGCCGTTATTCCATTTCTTCCGGTAATAAAAACGTGTAGGCAGGTTTACCGAATACTCGTTTTCCATCAGGCGAGTTTCTTGTTGAAAGGATTCGTTCTCGACATTGAACACGTCGTCCATCATGTTGTTTTTGAGTAGGCGCGACATCCATGTTCCACCCATCAATAGGAAAATGTACCCTACGGACATCGTCAACATATAAAAGCCGGCATTGGCTTCCAGTGGCAAGGGTAAATCCAGAAGCCACCAGTTAAAAAAGAATAGCACGAATCCGGCTGACAGGAACACTATGATTTTGTTCCATGTGATTTTTTCTTCCTTAACTCCCTTTGTTCCCAAACAGGAAAGGGCGAGGAATACTATGGTAAAGAGTTTAGTCCAAAGGATATTATGGAATAAACCCGCCGTGCGGTCAAAATTAACGAGTATCTTATCGACCACACCGATATTGATACCCCAATTTACCATCTGCTGGTAACAAAACCAATAGATGTTGATTACTACAAATAAAGTACTGAGGGCACGCATAAAGTCCATGACTTTTGCCAATCCCCGGAGATCATCTTCTTGTTGCATAATAAAATCGCTTTTATGAGTTTGAAAAGCGAAAGTAAATAGGTTTCCACTGTAACTATCTGATTGTTGGCAGTGTGGGTTGTTAAGGAATTGAATTGGCGACTTGTGGCATTGAAGTCAATACGAATCGTATGAAAACTAATGATTGCTAAAGTTATAAGGAATTATTCTTTCTGAATTTCAGTTATTTGCTAACTTTGTGGGTCTTCAATTTATCTAAAGTAAAGTTTATGACGAAACAAATACGGTTAATAGGTGAGCATCCTGATAATACGCATCCATTTGGTAAATGGCTTGCTGCAAAAGACATTCCTGATTCCGATACAAAATGTCATAGAGAATTGACGGAATCTATTGAAGTGGATGATGAGTTAATTGAATGGATGGCAAGAAAGATAATTGATCATCATTATACTCAATTTAGAATAGATAGATTGAAAGAAAAATATGGAAGTTTAGGTTTTCCTCAATACGCAGAACAACATAGAAAATTACCAATTGCAGATAAGGTAAAAAAAGGTAATGCGACCGAAGTTCTTCTAACAGACTATCTTCAAACAACACAAAGAAAAGAATTTATAAAAGTTTTCAAATTAAAATATAATCCAAATGTAGATCAAGCAATCAAGGGAGATGATACTTTGATGGTCGATTTATTTGAAGAAAATGGTAATGAAAAAATAAAAATTTATTTAGGAGAATCCAAATTTCGGAAAACCCCGTCAAAAGCCGTTATTGGTGATATAACTGATTCTTTAAGTAAGGACATGCTTCCTTTATCATATACTTTTTTAGTAGAAGAAATTGCTAAAACAGATGAGCCCCTTGCGAGAAAGTTAGATGATTATATAGTACAAGACATAAAGGATAGAGGTGACTTGATTTATGCAGGCCTGTTATTAAGCAATACAGATACCTCTGAAAAAGTAGAAACGCATTTGAGTAGTGATAACCCTAACTTGGTTTTTATTTCTGTTGGTATTGATGACCCAGAAGGATTTATTGAATCCGTATTTGTAAAGGCAGAAGAATTAATTGCTAATCCCGATTTATTATGAATATAGAACATATTGAAGAAAGCTATCAGGTGTTAGAATCGGATTCTACTTTACAGAACTTAATCGCCCAAGCTAATGCAAGATATATCCTTTATAATACAGGAGAGTCTCAACAAAATTTTCCTCGCTATACAATTAAAGATGAACAACTAAATACTCTTGCTTTTAAATATCTGAATGTCGGATGTAATTATTTTGAAAAACATAATTACACAAAAGCGGCTCATTCTTTAGAAAAAGGTGCTGCGATTCTTGAATACATACACGGTTCACTTAATACACAGACAAAAAATAAAAATTTGTTTTGTCTGATTTCTGCTTTAGCCTATTATGTTTCTTTTCAATACTCTAAATCCTTTATACTTATAAGTAAAATTCAAAGTGACACTACAATATCTTCGTTAATATCTCTATTTCTTAGTAGACACTTCGATCAACTATTAAGCGAGATCGACCAACTTCTTACAGATTCCAGTTATGATGATGAGTATTTGGCTGAACATTTTGATGAGGATGATACTACGAAAATTTATGAGATAATAATAGCAAAAGCCTTAAATCATTATGTACAATTCTATCATACGGGGAATAATGAGTTTTTAGAAATTGCAAAAAGGAATCTTATAGACCTTCAAGATATAGCAGGAATAAAGGGCGAACCGGATATTTGGTGGGTAATTCGACTATTACTTCTCATCATAGAGGGATTTAAAGAATCTTCGTTATGGCATGTATTAGGACATTATTTCAATATCAAAGATAAATTTCCTTTAAAGTATATACAATCATTAGTATATAAAAATGGTAGTATCACAGAGTTATTCCTTACTCAAAGGAACTCCTTACCTAAAGTTTTAAACAATGAGCAAAACGGAAGTATTGTCAGTATTCCAACAAGTAGTGGCAAAACAAGAATTGGAGAAATCGCAATTTTAAACTGTTTGGTAAATGAACCTGATGCAAAAATTCTTTTCATAGCCCCTTTCAGATCGTTAGCCTATGAAATAGAAAATTCACTTGATGAAATTTTTAGCAATCTTGATATTTCAGTGTCACATTTATACGGAGGTAGTCTGTTTAGTAAACTTGACGAAAAAATCATAAATGAATCTTCTGTAATTGTTGCAACACCAGAAAAGGCTAAAGCTCTTTTAAGAAGTAGTAAAGAAATTCTTTCATGCATCAAATTAGTAATTGTGGATGAGGGGCATTTGTTTGGAGCTAACAAAAGGCTTATTGTCAATGAAATGTTTTATGAAGAACTAAGATACCATATTGGTCTTAATGGTGGTAAATTTCTGCTTTTGTCCGCAGTATTACCAAATGCCGAAGATTTATCTGAATGGCTGACAGGTTCTTCTAATAATGTATATAAAGAGAACTGGAGACCTTCAGATGAAAGGATTGGAATAATGGAATGGAATGGTGTTTCTGTTAATATAAATTGGAGAAGTACAGATACAGAAAGAAATTCATTTAATCCCAATTTCATTGTGCGACAAGAGTTACCCAAAAAGCCACGCCAAAGAAAAATCCGTTATTTCCCAGCGGATAAGAATCAAGCTATTGCAACTACTGCATATAAATTAAGAAATTTCGGCCCTGTTTTAATATTCGTTGGTGTTAAACGGTCTGTATTTACTCTCGCAAGAGAGTATGAAAAATGTATTCAACCCGAAGATGGTAGATTTAGATTTAAGAACAAAGCCAATTGGAAAGCCTTCAAATTAGCCTGTATTGAATCTTATGGAGAAGATTCTGAATGGCTTAGATTTGCTAAACTGGGAATATTTTGCCATAATGCAGATTTACTTTCCGATGTTCGACTTCCACTGGAAAGATTAATGAGAAGTGAAAAACCAAGAGTGATAATTGCAACTTCAACATTAGGACAAGGTGTAAATCTTGGAGTTTCAACTGTTATATTTTCTACATTATATCAGGCAAGAGAGCCGATCACTAAAAGGGATTTTTGGAATATCGCTGGTAGAGCAGGTCGTGCATTTGTAGATCATGAAGGGAAAATTTTAGTCGCACACGATGTGTCAGGAAAAGATAAAAAGACAATTGATAGGGAAAGAGGCAATATTACGAGTTATTTAGATAAGGATAACATTGACAAAGCTAAAAGCGGGTGCTTAGCTTTAATTAGAGGATTGAAAATAATAGCCTTAAGAAATGGAGTGCCATTTGATGTATTGCTAAACTTGCTTGCAGAGAATCGAATTGCTGAAATTCACGAGCAGTCTGATGAAATTAATGATCTCCTTGACTGGATTGATGATGGCCTATTGTCGCTTCATAATTCTAATAATATTGAAGGTAATAAATTAGAGTGGGTTGATGAGTACTTCCCCCAATCTTTAGCTTACCTGCAAACTCAATATTACGATGATATTACAGGAGATGAGGTTCTTGAGTTTGTTAAGGCAAGAATTAAGGGTATAACAAGAAAGGTTGGTGAAGAAAAAGAAAATTGGGAAAATGTTGTATCCTCTGGCATTCCCATAAATTCTGATTTACAAATTGAAGATAGAATGGATGAGGTTATCAGGTTTGTTCAAGATTATGTAATCGGCGGTCAAACGTTGGAAGACCTAATTTTACTACTTGAAAACATTGAAAATACAATTAATGACATAAACGTATTAGAAGGGGAATCTATAGAAAGTGTTGACTCAAAAGAAATACGGAGGAAGTGGTTAAGCGGAATAGCTATGTCGGATATCTCTCAGCATGAAAATGCCATAAAAATAATAACCAATCATTATTCTTTCAATTTACCTTGGATTCTTAATGGGATTTCAAAGAAATTAAAGAAGCGAGATTTAACCGACGAAGCTGATGTGATCGAAGAATTAGCTATTCTTGTAGAGTTGGGGTTACCCAATATAAAATCAATAAAAGTATATCAAGCAGGTATTCGTTCAAGATCTTCTGCTCTTGAAATTGCGAATTTATATGAAGATGAACTTTGGGAAAAGAGCATCAAAACATATAAGCAAGATTTAATAAATCATGCTGATTTTTATAAGGAGCAAGTGTCTGAAAATGCAGCATCGTGGATTGATTTATTAGTGAAATTTTCAAAAAGAGAGATTATAAAGATTGAGAGAGTGCCTAATTTTAAGTACGGGAAAGTACATAAACGGACTAAGAGATTAATTGCCCGATTGATTAACGATGAGCAATTTCTATTGAGTACGGATTTTAGCGTTATAAATAAAATCGGAGAAGATTCAAATGTCGATTTCTCTAATGTTAATGATCTAAATGGAATCTATTTTGATTATGACGAAAAAGATAACCTTTGGAAAATGAAATGTATAAACCCATATATAAAGTTTGAATAATCTGAATGGATTATTTTAAGTATTTCAAGGCTAAGTCTATCAAGGCATAGCACCGATGAAAAAGGTAGTCGTAATAGTTATTGTCGATTATATCTGTCTTATTTGTTTCATGATGCCTGATACGAAAATCATTCCCGATTTTGGTCAGTCTCAGAAATTCTTCATTAAACAACTCCTTATAATTGTCGTTCTGATTAGACATATCATCGACTATCTTCTCGGATGACTTCTTTTTATCCAAGTCTGAATAATAAGTTTTTAATCGTTCCAGCGCATCCCATATTTTCTCAACGGCAAGCTGTTTGTCGGATATGGATTTGTTATTATACAGAGTCGTTGCTTGTCCGACCAATTCCTTGAGCCCTGGCTCCGTAATAACTTCTCTGCTTTTAAGGCTCATTTCGGTCAGTTCCATTTTACCACCGGCGAGCTTGTATATGATGCCATTGTTTTTAAGTAGCAGATTTATCTCATCAGTGAAAGAATCGTTACTCTGTCTTGGGAATAACTCTATTGCGTCAAAAACGCAGTATGGATAGTTATTCATAATGAAATAGTCGAGATTATCTGTTACCGTATATTTCCGGCTATTGTCGAACGCATGAGGAAGGTAGTGTTCTCCAATATTTCTAAAAGCAACCTCTTTAGCTTTGATGGTATAATTCAAGCCCGTTTCACCTGTTTCATAAAGGTCTTCATCAAACCTGTTGAATAACTGTATAATCTCTGATCTTATTTTTTTTGATATAGTCGGTAAGTTAATGCTTTTGGAATCAATGGCTTTTTTATTCCTAATAGAAAAAGGAATGAACCTCCCGCTTACCGATTCTGCCTGACTTATCTTTCTCCATGAATAGACCGAACGTTGGGAAATTTTGTCGCTTTCATACAATTCGTATCCGTCCGCACGAAGGGTCGCGTTTATTTTTCTAAGATAAGCCTGCCAATATCCTGCTTCATATCTATTTTCAGGATGAAATACAGCACATAAAAAATCTAATAACACGCCATCATTGCCATTCAACAGCTCAAACCTATCGTCGGTAAATACCCAGTCGGAATCCCAATCATCATTATTGATAGTATGTTGCCAGATATCTCCTTCTGCGTTTTCATATCTTTCATCGTAACTTGGCATTTTATCCAGCGCATACAGTTTCTTTAGAAAATCTATTTCGGATAAACGTCCATGATAAGGATAAGAAATACGCTGCTCTTCAGTGAGCCAGCTATATTCAACATAACCTTTTTGAAACAGGTCAAAAATATCACGCCTTGTTATTTCAGTTATGTTACGCATTGTTTCTTAGATAAATATAGCTAATTGATTAATGTACAAAGGTAGCTAATTACTGACAATCGACAAAGAACAGTAAACGGTATATTAGGTTACATCTTATGTTTCTTTGACTTAGCAACCGTACGAATCCGCTTTTTAGGTTTAACCTCTGAAATCCTGTGCAGATTTGCTCTGTCTTTTGGCACTTCCGAATAGCATTCATTCAGGGCGTTAGCGGAATATTCTTTCCCCAGACGGGAGCCGTTCAACACGCATCTGTTCTCATGGTCGATGAATGTTACCCCCGTGATGCGCCCCGTATCGTTGCGCCGGATAAAGAGGTCGATGTGGTATGCCCTGAGCCGTTCGCGCAAAGCGTTTTCGGTTGGTGCATCCAGAAAGGCTTCGGCCACTCGGTAGCGGGTATATTCCCGGCTATTTTCTTTTGTGATTTTATCGCCAGATTGTTCCATGTGCCGCTCCAATGCATCCAAACCTGCGGTCTTTCCAAAGAGGGATGATTTCAGCAGAGTAACCTCTGCCTTTTTTCCGTCTGCGTTCAATGCCGTATAGAGCAATCCCTTATAAGTGTGTCCGCCCCTTTCGCCCCGGACTTCTTCTATACCTATATTATATAAGGAAAGCAAGGCTCGGAACTCGCCTAATGTCTGGAAACGGTACATAGATAATGTAGGTTTGATAACTGCTGCTATCTGCCGTTTCAGTTCGCCTTTAGTGGAATCAACGGGTTTAAGTTGCCATTTTTCGGAACGCTTTTGCCCTTTGGCCGGATGCAGGTTGTATTCTTTTTCTAGTTCTTCAGTAATGGCTACACTACGTTCATTACGTTTACTGTCCTTTATCTTTTTCCCGTCCTGACCTACCTGTACCGAAACGATATGTATGTGCTCCCTATCGATGTCGGAATGCTTGAAAACAATGTAAGGCTGGCCGCCCCAACCCATACGATCCATATAATGTCCAGCTATTTCGGACAGCTGTTCGTCCGAAAGATTGTCTTTCGGGTCGGGATTGAGTGAGATATGAATAACAGGTTTTTCGGTTCTAAAATGGTCGGGCATCCACCGCAAAATATCTTCTGCTGTTTCTCCTACATTGAAATTACCGTCCACCGGTTCCCGAAGAATGTGCGTTGTCAATACCGTTCCCACTCCCTTATCCACCTTCTCCTGATTGTAAAAGAGCGAACCGTAAAGATTACTTCCGGTTGTAATATTGGCTACCATCGCTGTTTGAAATCTTCGGAAAGTGCGATGATCTGTTGCCCGATAGCCGCTAGTTCCGCCGTTATTTTTTCCAGTTTGTAGAGCAGGGCAAGCACTTTTTTCTCTGAAAAATGTGTGTGAAGTTCTTTCACTACCTGATTGTAATTCGTTCCCACTGCCCGGAATTGCGCGTGGAATTGTGTGAGTTTAGCCACATATTCCAGCGTTCCCCTGTCGGTTTTTATCACTCGGAACGTGTCGTTAAAAATCCTCGCTTTGATAAATATGGCTTTCGCCGTAACGCCCGACTGTTCAAACAGTGTCATGAAACGGGCATATTCTACATCTGTGAATCGCACCATGACCGGATGGGATACTGTATCTATTTTGGTAGGCCGCCCGCCTTTACCCCGTCTGCGGGGTTCATTATTATTTTCCATACATCGATTTTTTAGGAGTAGCACTTGCTACGCTGGTTTATAAAAAATCCGATCCCTTTCTCTGGTGGTGTCAGCCGCCACTATTAAAAGCACCGACTTCGGAGGTGCTTTTCCTCCCCTTGTGGGCAAGCTGTTTTTAGTTACGGAATTTATTACGAGTAACTAAAAACACAGCTTGCTCTTTGCCCCGTTGCAAAGAAATTCTGTCCGTGAGGACAGACCATTAAAACAGCCGCCCGATCAAACGTCGAAGGGAGGCTTATTAACCACCGGGATCGTCATGGGTACAAAGTTACCGGACATTATAATCAGTTGCACTATAGCTGATTATGCCTATATCTACCAGTTGGCTGCCACTCTGTTCCATAGCCAGAAAATCACATACAACCGAGTAAAATAAGGGGTTTATTTGCACTCGGAACAAATAAATATTGGATTGTTCCAAGAGTTCTTTATTTCCATTTTGAAGTAGTGAAATGCACCCGGAAATCAACAGGTATTGACAGTCTATCCATGTATCCATATTGATAGATATATGGATTATCAATACTGATTTATTGATTGACGTGTAGATAGGCAATACTGATATACTGATATGTGTATTGACAGCCAATACACATATCAATAGTTATCCGGGGAATTAATGATATGAGCCAATAAGGAAGCATTGAATCATAACGATATGGAAATACAGAAAAATAGAAAAACAGCAATGTATCAACAGTGAAATAAATAAGAAGTTAAACACTTAAAAATTGAAATGATGAACAAAGAGCCTATTTATCTGGCATTTTCCACCCAGAAGGGCGGAGCCGGAAAAACAACCCTTACGGTGCTGGTAGCATCCTATCTGCACTACGTGAAAGGCTACGATGTAGCCGTTATTGATTGCGACTACCCGCAACACTCCATTGCTGAGATGCGGGAACGTGACCTGAAACAAGCGTTGGGAGACGACCACTACAAGCGGATGGCCTATGAGCAGTTTACACGCCTGAACAAAAAAGGTTATCCGGTTATCGAGAGCAGTACCGAAAAAGCGATTGACGATGCCGACCGTATCACGGGGCAGGCAGACTTCGATTTCGTGTTTTTTGATCTGCCAGGAACGGTAAACAACCCATCCGTTATCAAAGCCCTGTCAAACATGGATTACATCATCGCACCCATTAGTGCTGACCGTGTCGTATTGGAAAGTACCTTGCGCTATATGGTTGTGATAAACGACGTGATAAAAAAGACGGGGGTATCCACTATCAAAGGAACGTACCTCGTCTGGAACATGGTCGATGGACGTGAGAAATCCGAACTGTACGAAGTTTACGAGCAGGTGATCGCCGACCTCGGCTTTGATTTATTGAAAACCTTTCTGCCGGACAGCAAGCGTTTTCGCCGGGAACAATCGGCATTACACAAGCCTGTTTTCCGTTCCACGCTGTTTCCCGCAGACCGGTCGCTTATTAAGGGCAGTAATATCGAAGAACTGACTGATGAAATTCTTTCACTCTTAAAACGACCGAACAATGGCTAAACGGGCAAAGGCAGGGGAACTGGATGAATCACTGATTATCCAGTCCTTCAAAGATACGGAACTGTTGGCCAACCCTGCCGATGCTATCGCCGGGAAACCGGATGAGGAGATACCGGCAGAAGAAACCAAAGAGAAAGTGGTACAGGTGGAAGATAATGCCGATGAAACAGGAATTCCGGTAACCGATACTGCACCAAAGGGAAAATCCCGCCGCCGCAAGGGTAGTTATGATGAGGTCTTTCTGAAAAACAAAGACCTCAAAGCCCGGCAACCTGTATATATCAGCCAGGAGATTCATCAGGAAATTAAAAAGGTAGTACACCTGCTTGCCCTGTCGAATCAGGAGATGAGTGTCGGAGGCTATATTAATAATGTGCTGGCAGATCATCTGGAACAGCATAAAGAGGACATAGCCGAACTTAGACGCAGACAGATAGAAAATTTATAAATTCATAAATAAGATATAAAATGAAAAAGAAAAACAAGAAACAGCAGAGTTACGAAACGCTGTTCGTCAAAAAATCGACTCTCATCGCACGGGAGGGCAAGATGGTCTATATACGGCGTGAATTTCACAATACGATCCAAGCCGTGTGTCAGGTAATTGGGAATAATGAGGTATCGCTGTTGAGCTTTATTGACAACGTACTGGCACATCATTTTGAAACTTACGGAGATGAGATTTCCCGGCTGTATGATGAAAAACATAATGGAATAAACATTATAAAAAATACGGAAAAATGAAAAAAAGAGAAAGAAAAGAGCCGGAGGAAACAATGGCTGAAATGGCTTCCTACGAAGAACAGTATTTGAAGCCGGTTGAAATCGACCGCCGGCAGTGCGTGTACATCAGTAAACGTAATCACGAGGTGCTGAACTCGCTTATACATTCCATCAGCCAAAAAGGGCTGACCATCGGCGGTTACATCGACAATGTAATCACCGAACATCTGGAAAAACATAAAGCGGAGATCAACCATATCTACCGCCGGGAACGGAACGACTTACTATAAACCACTAAAAATTCCAGTCATGTCAGACAAAATAATCATGTTATGTATCGTGCTGGTGGCTGTCGCAGTAATAGCCGCCGTGTTTATCCGCCGTGCTATCAGCTACCGACGGAGAGTAAAAGAAACAATCGGAGAAGGTATTCCACCGGAAGAAATAAGCATCGGAGTTACAAGAGAAGATATGCCCCGTGAAAAGGACAACTATTACCGTAGCTATTTCTTCCACCCGGTGGATTCTTCTACCCGCAATGGCAGAGACGTACTGATCCAACCTAAGCACCATGCCCGCATAAAGGCAATCGTAGGAAGTGCCCGAAAAAAGGGCATACCCGTAACCATATACAGCTATATGGATAATGTACTGGAACATCACTTCCAGTCTTTCGGGGAAGATATAACCGATTTACACCTGAATCGAGATGATAGTCATTAATGCCCATACCATACTCGTTTTGCTGATCGTATTTGCCGTCATCTATGCTGTTTGGACAATGGTTTACCTGAATCGTTTGGGAAAAACGGAAAAGAAAAAAGACGAAGCGAAAGAACAAAATACAGTAAAACGCAAGAAAGGAGATATCGTCGGCAAAAGCCGGTTCGTGTTGCCACTTTCCGGTCAGTCCAAGCCAGAAGCTACCGTAGTTTCTGAAACTGAATCAGATACGAAAAAAGAGAATATATTTGCTCCCGCAAGTGTACCCGAACACCCCCGGCAAATAGCGCCGGAAGAACTGGACGACGTTTTCGGTGCTGTCCCGGAAGGCGAAACAAATGAACCTCTGGACATCGACTATCCGCTACAAGTTAAACCATTCCCGGAAGAAGAAGCGGAAGAAACCGAAGACGAGGACGAAAGTGAGGATTTGCCAATCAAAGGCAAACCTGCCGCCCAAGGGGTCAGTTTTGAACAAATGGGCGAAGCCTACCGCCATGTGGTACATAATCCGACAATTACAGATGAGCAAAAAGAGGAAACCGGACGTGTCCTCTTAAACCTGAAAGGAACCGATATGTTTGAAGCTATCGTTTCAGGTCAACCCGGACGGGGCGATAAGGTGGATATCCTTATTAACACTTACCTCACGGCATTCCAGAAAAAGGTCGCCGAAAGGTCAGCGGAAAGCCTACCTCCGCAGGGTGAAGTCCTAACGGGTTTTGACGTCCGAGATTTTATGTAACGTAAAAAATGAGAACAGATGAAAAAATATGATTACGGATAGCGCGGTAAACCTATCCTTTAGACCACTAAAATTTCAAGTAAAAACAAGTTTCACCCGGTGCGGGGCCTATCCAACCCCGCACCATCTTAAAAAATCAAGTTATGACAAAGAAAAAAATTGAATTTCATTCTTCCTTTTTCACGCCCGGCAAAAAGTACAAGCACTCTCTGCCCTCGCTTAAGAAAAAGGTTCTTATGTCGGCGGCGTTTGTCTTTGCCGCTGTTTCATCCGCCTTTGCACAAGGCAACGGAATCGGTGGCATCACCGAAGCTACTAACATGGTAACCAGTTATTTTGACCCCGGAACTAAGCTGATCTACGCGATTGGGGCCGTCGTCGGCTTGATTGGGGGTATCAAGGTATATAACAAGTTCAGCTCAGGCGATCCGGACACCTCGAAAACCGCCGCCAGTTGGTTCGGAGCCTGTATATTCCTTATCGTGGCGGCGACCATCCTGCGCTCTTTCTTCCTTTAATCACTACTCCCAGAATTGGCAATATGGAGTACAATATAAATAAAGGGATAGGCAAGAGCGTGGAATTTAAGGGTTTAAAGGCGCAATACCTGTTTATTTTTGCCGGTGGCCTGTTGTCTGTTTTCGTGCTGTTCGTGATTCTTTACATGATCGGCATAGACCAATGGATATGTATAGGCTTCGGCGTAATAGCCGCATCGGTACTGGTATGGCTGACTTTCGACCTGAACCGGAAATACGGTGAGAACGGGTTAATGAAAATCATGGCCAAACGCCAGCATCCCCGCTACCTGATAAACCGCAAAATTCCATACCGCTTATTCCGCAAAAAGAAAAAAGCGCTATGAGGAATATAATGAAAGCATCCACGATAGAGAGCAAATTTCCGCTACTGGCTGTCGAACACGGATGTATAATAAGTAAAGACGCGGATATAACGGTAGCCTTTCGTGTCGATCTGCCGGAGCTTTTTACCGTAACCTCGGCTGAGTATGAAGCCATACACGCCGCATGGGTAAAGGCCGTAAAGGTACTGCCGGATTACAGTATCGTACATAAGGCCGACTGGTTCGTCAGCGAAAAATATCGTCCCGATACGGGCGACGGGGATATGAGTTTCCTCTCACGCAGCTATGAACGGCACTTTAACGAACGTCCATTCTTAAACCACTCCTGCTACCTGTTCCTTACCAAAACGACAAAGGAGCGGATGCGGATGCAGAGTAACTTTTCCTCCCTCTGCCGGGGCAACATTATCCCTAAAGAGGTAGATAAAGAAACGGCTGTGAAATTCTTGGAATCTGTCGGCCAGTTTGAAAGGATTGTAAACGATTCGGGATTTATCACCCTGACCCGTCTTACGGACGATGAGATAACGGGGACGGCAGATAGCGCGGGGCTGATTGAAAAGTATTTTACCCTGTCGCCGGAAGATACCACGACACTGGAAGATTTGGAATTGGGAGCGGATGGCTTGCGCATCGGCGATAAACGGGTATGCCTGCATACCTTGTCCGATGCGGAAGATTTGCCGGGACGGGTGGGAACAAGCATCCGCTACGAAAAATTATCCACCGACCGGAGCGATTGCCTTTTGTCTTTCGCTTCTCCCGTCGGGCTGTTGCTCTCCTGCGACCACATTTATAATCAGTATTTATTTCTGGACGATAGTGCCGAAAACCTGCGGAAGTTTGAAAAACAAGCCCGCAATATGCAGTCGCTATCCCGCTATTCACGCGAAAATCAGATAAACAAAGAGTGGGTCGATCATTACCTGAACGAAGCCCATTCTTACGGGCTGACCTCTATCCGGGCACATTTTAACGTGGTTGCATGGAGTGAAGATACGGACAAGTTGCAACACATCCGCAACGATGTCGGCTCACAGCTTGCGCTTATGGAGTGCCGCCCACGCCATAACACAGTGGATGCCGCAACGCTTTATTGGGCGGGTATGCCCGGCAACGCGGGGGATTTTCCGGCAGAGGAATCGTTCTACACGTTTATCGAACCTGCGCTCTGTCTCTTCACAGAGGAAACCAATTATAAAGATTCGCCAAGTCCTTTCGGTATCAAGATGTGTGACCGGGTGAGTGGTAAGCCGCTGCACCTGGATATATCCGACCTGCCGATGAAAAAGGGAATTATCACGAACCGAAATAAATTCGTGTTAGGCCCCAGCGGAAGCGGCAAGAGCTTCTTTATGAACCACATGGTGCGCCAATATTACGAACAAGGCTCCCATGTCGTATTGGTCGATACGGGAAACAGCTATCAGGGATTGTGCGAACTGATCCGGCGTAAGACCAAAGGACAGGACGGTATCTATTTTACATATACCGAAAAATCCCCGATTTCTTTTAATCCGTTTTTCACGGACGATTACGTGTTTGAAACGGAAAAAATGGACAGTATTGTTACGCTGCTTATGACCTTGTGGAAAAGTGCGGATGAAAAAGCGGGCAAGACCGAGAGCGGGGAATTAGGAAATGCCGTTTCGGGTTATATCCACCGTATTCAGGAAGACCGTTCCATAACGCCCTGTTTCAACACATTCTATGAGTATCTGAAAAACGATTTCAGGGAAGAACTCAACAACAGGGAAATTCCGGTTGAAAAAGAAGATTTCAACATTTCCAATCTTCTGACCACACTGCGCCCCTACTATAAAGGTGGGCGGTACGATTTCCTGTTGAACTCCGCAGATGAGTTGGACTTGCTTTCTAAACGGTTCATTGTCTTTGAAATAGACGCGATAAAGGATAATAAAGAACTCTTTCCGGTGGTCACAATCATCATCATGGAATCCTTCATAAATAAGATGCGCAGACTGAAAGGTGTCCGAAAACAACTGATTGTGGAAGAAGCGTGGAAAGCTCTTTCGTCGGCAAATATGGCTGAATATCTGCGCTATATGTACAAGACGGTGCGTAAATATTTCGGTGAGGCCATCGTGGTCACGCAGGAGGTCGATGATATTATTTCTTCGCCTGTGGTGAAAGAGAGTATCATCAATAACTCGGACTGTAAGATCCTGCTCGACCAGCGTAAATTCATGAACCGCTTCGATGCTATCCAATCACTGCTCGGACTGACCGACAAAGAGCGTTCACAGATACTTTCTATCAATATGTCCAACCATCCCGGTAGGCTTTATAAAGAGGTCTGGATTGGCCTGGGCGGTGTAAAAAGTGCTGTTTATGCCACCGAAGTTTCGATGTCGGAGTACCTGACCTATACGACCGAGGAATCGGAGAAAATGGAAGTGATGGCGCTGGCTGAAAAGTTGGGCGGCGATATTGAACTGGCTATCAAACAGCTTGCTGAAAGTAAAACTGAAAAATAGCTGAAGCCATGTACAAAAGAAACAGGAGTACGTCCGATCCGTTGAAATGCCAACAGTATTTTCTGTTGGAAGATATAAGGGGGAAATGGGTAAGCTGTGGCGGGGACAGTAGCCGGATGCCGGAGGTGCATATTTATCGCACAGGAGTTTATCATCACCGAATCAAATTCTCTTATGATCCCAATACGGTTTTCAACTGTCCCTTATGGCATCGGTGGGGCGTTACCTTTTTCTACCTGTACGGACGCATCCAGCTAAGATACGATGCTGAAAGAGACTTACTGAGCCTTTCGGACTATGGCGACTATTACAGGGTAGAGGATTCGTTGCTTTAGGGCTATTCCTCTCCCTTTCAAAGAAGTATTAAACAAATAAAAAAGTAAAGAAATGAAACGATTGATTTTAATAATGTGTGTTGCCGTTTTCGGCTTCACATTTCAGGCGAAAGCGCAATGGGCGGTTCTTGACCCGTCCAATCTGGTGCAGAACATTCAGCAGGTGGTAAAATCATCTTCCACTGTCAGTAACCTTGTCAGCAATGTCAAAGAAACTGTAAAAATCTATGAGCAGGGTAAGCAGTACTATGATGCGCTTAAATCGGTCAATAACCTGATTAAAGATGCCCGCAAAGTAAAGTTGACTATCGAAATGATCAGCGAGATCACTAATATGTATTCAGGCGGGTTCAACAGAATGGTGTCCGATCCCAATTTCAGTGTGAGCGAACTGGAAGCTATCGCCCTGGGTTATGCCAAACTGCTGGAAGAAGGCGGGGCTTTGGTTACGGAACTGAAAACGATAGTTACTCCCGGTAACGGACTTTCACTATCGGATAAGGAACGAATGGATGCGATAGACCAGATTTACACCAAGATGGTCGATTATCGTAACCTGACCAAGTATTATACCAATAAGAATATCTCCATTTCATTTATCCGAAGCCAACAAAAGGGTGATATGGAGAGGGTGCGTTCGCTTTATGGTAAACCATCCGAAAGATATTGGTAAGCCATGATGTTGTTAGCAGTAGATTTTGAAAACCTGCATCAGATTCTCCGGAATCTGTATCAGGATATGATGCCCCTTTGTGCCGACATGATCGGTGTCGCCAAAGGGGTGGCCGGACTCGGCGCATTGTTCTACGTGGCTTACCGTGTATGGAAATCGCTGGCGAGCGCCGAACCTATCGACGTGTTTCCGCTCTTGCGGCCTTTTGCGATTGGACTGTGTATTATGTTCTTTCCGACTATCGTGCTGGGTACAATCAATGCCGTTATGTCGCCCGTAGTAACGGGAGCGCACGGTATTTTGGAAAGCCAGATAGAAAACGTGGAAGGATTGCAGCAACAACGGGATGCGTTGGAATATGAAGCACGGGTACGTGAGGGAAAAGAATGGCTTGTCAATGATGAAGTGTATGAGGAAAAATTCAGCGATCTGGGCATTACGCAGATTGGCACAATGGTGTCGATGTGGTGGGAACACACATGGTACAATATAAAGATGTGGTTTCGCCAGCTTGTAAGTGATTTCTTTGAGTTGCTTTATAACGCCGCCGGACTGACCATTGATACCTTGCGTACCTTCTTTCTGGTCGTCCTCGCCATATTGGGGCCACTCTCTTTTGCCCTCTCCATTTACGATGGTTTCCAATCCACACTGACCAACTGGATTTCCCGGTATATCAGTGTATACCTGTGGCTACCCGTGGCGGACATCTTTTCGGCGGTACTCTCCAAAATTCAGACTTTGATGCTTCAGGCGGATATTGTAGCCCTGCAAGACCCGTCCTATATACCGGACGGAAGTAATGGCGTGTATATCATATTTCTCATCATCGGTATTATAGGCTATTTCAGTGTACCGACCGTAGCCGAATGGATTATCCAGTCGGGTGGCGGAGCAAGCGGAGCGATGGGCGGTATTGCCCGTGCCGGAGCATTTACAGCAGGTGTAGGCGGTGCAGTTGCCGGAAACCTGATGGGTAGAGCTACAGGCGGAGGCAGCAAATCGTCCGGCGGTTCATCCGGTGGAGGAAGCGGTGGTAGTGGCGGCGACTCACCCAACGGACAGAATTTAGCAACACAGGGAGGCAACGGCCCTACGCCGTAAACCGTTTGATTTATCAATTTAATCATTAAAAATATGGAGTTTAAATCATTAAAAAATATAGAAAGCAGTTTCAAGCAGATACGGATGTTCGGTATCGTCTTTCTCTGCTTATGTGCGATAGTGGCGGTTTTCAGCGTAATCAAGTCTTATCAGTTCGCAGAAGCCCAGCGGCAGAAAATTTACATTCTTGATGAGGGTAAATCTCTTATGCTGGCGCTCTCGCAAGACCTTTCGCAGAACCGTCCCGTTGAGGCAAAAGAACATATAAAAAGGTTTCATGAACTCTTTTTTACGCTCTCGCCCGATCGTTCGGCTATCGAATCCAATATCAATAGAGCACTCTTTCTGGTTGATAAGAGCGCTTTCCGCTACTATCAGGATATGCAGGAGAAGGGGTATTATAACCGCATTGTGTCGGGCAATATTAACCAGACCATTCAGGTGGATAGCGTGACGATTGATTTTAATGCTTATCCCTACCGTGCCATGACTTATGCCCGGCAAATGATTATCCGGGAGAGTAACATCACGGAACGCTCTCTGGTTACCCGGTGCAACCTTATCAACTCGGTAAGGAGTGATAACAACCCTCACGGTTTCGCGATGGAGAAATTTGAAATAATCGAAAACCGCGACCTGCGGACATTAGCACGGTAATATCATGGCAAAGAAAAAGGAACGGATAACCCCCTTTGAATGGCTTGGAGATCGCCTCCGCTATGCGTGCGGATCGCTCAGTAAGGATGCCCGGATATTGATAACCATTTTCATGGTTCTGGCACTTAGCGGGCTGTCGATCTACTTTACCATTTCCTCCATTTACCATATCGGTAAGGGAAACGGCGAAAGGATGCAGATTCAGCATATCGAGAGCTTGGAACTGGAACTCCGGCAAAAGCAATCGCAGTTGGACAGTGTAAAACAAATAAACGAATTTAATTATGAGTACAGAGAATTTGAATCAGAATAAAGAAAAGCCTGTTGAGGGGAAAGGGAAAGAGAAAAAAGAACTCACTCCACAGGAATTGCAGAAGCGTAAGAAGATGATCATCTTCCCGCTGCTGTTCCTGCTGTTTGCCGGGTCGATGTGGCTCATCTTTGCCCCGTCAGGGGAGAAAGGCGAAGAACAAAAGGACGGTTTCAACACCGACCTGCCTACACCTAAAGAGAGTGGTATCATATCGGATAAACGCGAAGCCTACGTACAGGATGCGATGCAGAGTAAACAACAGGAAAAGATGCGTTCCTTACAGGATTTCGCCTTTAGCCTGGGCGAAGAAAACGATACCGAAAGAGAGCAGGTGAAAATAACGCCCCAATCGCCGGATTATTACGAAGAACCGCAGTCAGGTAATAGGTCGTCTTCCCGGAGCGGTAATGCTTTTCAGAGTTCAAACAACGCCTATCAGGATGCGAACCGGAGCCTCGACAGTTTCTATGAAGAACCTGCCACGAAACCGGACGAACAGGCGCAGCTTGCTTTGGAATCACGCATACAGGAATTGGAACAGAGGCTGATAAATGAACAGGTACGTAAGTCCGAAGAAGAAGAACAACTGGCGATGATCGAAAAATCTTACGCTATTGCCGCCCGCTACATGGGTGGAGGTGAACAATCTTCTACAGAGAAAGTCCCTGCGGTGAATAGGACAAATGGTAAGGTAGCCGTACAACCCGTTACACAGATACGCCACAATGTGGTATCGCTACTGACCGCACCGATGCCGGATTCCGTTTTTCTGGAAGAATTTGTCAAACCCCGGAATTGGGGATTTAATACGGTGGCAGGTGCCGAAGAAGTGAAAGACAAAAACAGCATCCGGGCATGTGTATATCAGACGGTAACGATTACCGACGGGCAGGAAGTGGGCTTGCGACTGTTGGAACCGATGATGGCAGGCAATTACTTTATCCCTAAAAATACGGTGGTAACAGGCTCGGCACGTATCACAGGCGAAAGGATGGGTATTACCATTAATGCTATCCAACACGCCGAAAATGTTATCCCCGTTGAACTTCTTGTCTATGATTTGGACGGCGGGCAGGGTATTTCCGTGCCAGGGTCAGAGGAAATAAACGCAGTCAAGGAGATAGCCGCCAATATGGGGTCAGGCATGGGCAGCAGTATCACGATAACGGATGATGCCGGATCGCAACTGCTGGCCGACTTGGGACGGAGCGCTATTCAGGGAGCATCGCAGTATGTCAGCAAAAAGATGCGGACAGTAAAAATAACGCTCAAAGCGGGTTATCAAGTACTGCTGCTTCCCCCAATGAAATAGCATAAATAACAAAACAGCCTGCGGCTGCCACTAAAATTCCATTTTATAAACACTAAAAAAAACAAGTAATGAAAAAGATTTTTTTGATGTTCGCTTTCGTAGCGACAGTCTTTGCGGCTAACGCTCAGGAAACCGTAGTTCCCACCAACCCCTCGACGGGTGATTATTTCGACGGACTTACCCTTCCACTTACATTCAATAGAATGATACCGCCCCATGCACTGGAGGTGACGTTCTCCAAGACGGTGCATATCATCTTCCCATCCGCAATCCGCTATGTAGATTTGGGATCGGCAGATATTCTCGCGGCAAAAGCCGACGGTACGGAGAACGTCCTGCGCGTGAAAGCCGCCTTGCGTGATTTCAGCCGGGAGAGCAATCTGGCTGTCATTACTGAAGACGGAGCGTACTATACTTTTAATGTGAAGTATGCAGACGAACCGGTCAAACTCTCTGTTGAGATGACCGATTTTATCCATGACGGCGAAGCAACGAACAGGCCGAATAATGCACTGGATATCTATATGCACGAACTTGGTCAGGAATCGCCACTCCTTGTCAAACTGATAATGAAGTCTATCTATAAGAACAACGATAGGGAAATCAAACACATCGGCAGTAAGCGTTTCGGTATCCAGTACCTACTCAAAGGAATTTACTCGCACAATGGGTTACTGTATTTTCATCTGCAACTGAAAAACTCGTCCAACGTGCCTTTTGATGTGGACTACATTACGTTCAAAATTGTGGATAAAAAGGTGGCGAAGCGCACCGCCATTCAGGAGCAGGTTATCTGGCCGCTCAGGGCACACAACAATGTAACGTTTATCGGCGGTAAAAAGAGTGAACGCACCATATTTACCCTGCCGAAATTCACTATCCCGGACGACAAGCACCTCGTTATCGAGCTTCATGAGAAAGAAGGCGGACGGCATCAGACCTTTACGGTAGAGAATGCCGATTTGGTACGGGCGAAGGTTATTAACGAACTAAAAACGAAGTAATATGAAAAATGCAAGTAAGAGAGAGCAGAAGCAAAACTTGTTTTGTATTCTGCCGAACGTGAGTATTTTATCCAAAAGGGCTGTGTTTTTTATCGTAGCGGCGCTGTGTCTTGTCATGGGTGGCGAGGCACACGCCCAACGCGCCCTGAAGGGGATGCGTGGTTTGGAACTTCGGGGTGGTATGGTGGATGGTTTTCATTCATCGGACAACCGCAACGAATTAGGGTACTACTTCGGGATTGCCATGACGACATACGCTAAGAATGCCAATAAATGGGTATTCGGGGCGGAGTACCTGAACCGCTACTATCCTTATAAGGACGGGCGTATCCCTATGGCACAGTTTACCGGAGAGGGCGGTTATTATTACAAGTTTCTCTCCGATGGTTCAAAGACCTTCTTTTTCTCTATCGGTGCATCGGCACTGGCTGGGTACGAAACAGTAAATTGGGGCGATAAACTACTCCATGACGGTTCTACCATTCAAAATAAAGACGCTTTCCTGTATGGTGGAGCAATTACGTTGGAAGTGGAAGCCTACCTGACGGATAGGGTTATTCTACTCCTGACGGGGCGTGAGCGCATCCTCTGGGGCACTTCCAGCGGGCACTTCCACACGCAGTTTGGTATCGGACTGAAATTCATGATTAATTAACCATGAATACAGACGAGTGGTACACTCCACCGGAAATAATTCGTTCCCTCGGCGATTTTGATTTAGATCCGGCGACCTCTCTGACGGCGCTTAATCTAAATCATTCGGCGGAACGGTTTTATACAGAGAAAGAAAATGGTTTGCAGCAAGCATGGGCAGGTCGTATATGGCTCAACCCTCCGTATTCTAACCCTCTTATAGTAAAATTTCTTGCGAAAATGGCAGTGCATAACAACGGTATGGCACTCGTTTTCGCAAAGATAGAAGCAAAATGGTTTCACGATACGGTACTGTATAATGCGGGTGCAGCTAAATTTCTGTACGACAGGATTCGGTTTTTACGACCTGATGGAACACCGGGGACACAACCACGAAATGGTTCTATGCTTCTGGCATACGGTAGGGAAAACATAGAAATCCTGTATAATAATCCCCTCAAAGGGAAATTTGTATTACTATAAAATGAAATAAAAATGAAAAAGACAACATTCAAAAGGGCGCTTGCGCTCACGGCATGGATGGCAGCTATTATATTAATATTAGTCGCCTGTGATGATAAATTGGACGTAAAACAGGTGTATAGTTTCGATTTGGCAACGATGCCCGTTCAGAAACGGATTACCGAAGGTGAAACTGTTGAAATAAGATGTCAGATAGTCAGGGAAGGCAATTACAGCGAAACAACGTTCAAAATTCGCTATTTCCAACCTGACGGGAATGGTGAATTAAGGTTGGATGACGGCACGGTATTTCTGCCGAATGACCTGTATCCATTGGACAGGACGACTTTCCGGCTTTATTATACCTCACAAAGCACGGATCAGCAGGTTATTGACGTGTATATCGAAGATTCATTCGGGCAGATGGTTCAAAAAACATTCAGTTGGCAAAACGCCAAAGGGGATGATGAACCGGAGGAAGAATAGTCCGGCTAAATAGAACAAGTAAAGTACCCGGAGCAATTCGGGTACTTACTTTAAATTACAGATTGACTATGAAATACCTAACAATGTTCTTTGCCGTTTTGCTGTATTTACCTGCATCGGGACAAGCGTTTGATTCTCTAAACAGAAAAACGGAAATAAAAAAATGTATGAAACCCGTCTATTCTATAAATGAGTTCTGCCGGATAGCAGATTCTTTGCAAATGTCGATTGACGAATTATGCGACTATCCCGTCATCTTCCCAATTAAAGAACCAGAGCGTATTTCATCGGGGTTTGAGATGCGTTATCACCCCATTTATAGGATAAGGAAATTTCATACAGGGATTGATATTCCAAAAACTAAAGGTACTCCTGTGTATGCCACCGGAAACGGTATTGTAACCAGCAAAGGCTACAATTCAGGTTACGGATATTATATAGAGATTGAACACGCAGGTAGTTTCCGGTCATTCTATGCACATTTAAGCAAAACGATGGTGACCGTAAGTGATTCGGTAAGTATTACCCAACAAATAGCTTGTGTGGGTAATACTGGGGCAACAACAGGTAGCCACTTACATTATGAAATTAGGAAAGGTAAACGCTTTCTGAACCCAATTGGGTGGTGTGGTTGCTTATTTGGTATGTTGAATAATAAACAGAATTTATTTCGGTTCAAGCAAGCTATTAATGAGTAGTAGCCAAATTCCAAATGCAAATAAGCAACTTTAGGCAACTTGTTGAAAAACACCTGTCAAGCGATTTTGTCAGGTGCTTTTTTCTGGGTATCTTTGCGTGTTGAGTTTTAATATATAGTCAATGATAGGAATGTACAACAGATACATAAGTGATTATCCAAATCAAGTTCATCAACTGAACTTCTCCATCCTGCAAAACTATCATATTTTAAAGAATGGAGATATTAAATATCAGGCGAAAAAATTTGATGTAAACTGGAAAAACTACGAAAAAACGGGAAAAAGACATATTGTCAATTTCTTAATTAGAGATCATTTCAGTGGTTGCTTCTATGCTGAAATATTTCCAATAGATGAAGTTCCAACTATTGTTGATTTTCTCTATAATGCATGGAGAGAAAAAACAAATTTCGAGTTTTGTGGTATCCCTAAAACTCTGATTCTTGGAAGACATGTGGTAGAACGCTTTCCTATGATTTATAATTTGGAACCAAATGCAGGTGTCAATATCGAATTAGCTACAAATGGATTTGCAACAGGCATTCGTTCCTTAAAAGATTGGGAGAACAATATCGCATATTATTCATATTATGAGAACTACAAAAACATTAGTGGCTTCCAAGCTAATGTCGAAATAATTTGCCGGGACTTAAATCTCCGAAATAGCGGCAAGTCCGAACCTAATCTATTGAAATGGGTTAATAATCAGCCTAAAGGAAAGTTGGTAAATGACCAAGCTGAGTTTGAAAGACTCTTTGAATCACAAAAATAGCAACAAAATTATGTCTCAAGCAAATTCAAAATCATATCTACAAGGTTCCTTGTTTGAAGAAGATTATCTGATAAGGACTTTAGGCGCTTTAGTTCATTTCCCTGAGATTGCATTAACAGAACTCGTTGCCAATGCATGGGATGCAGGAGCAACAATGGTTGATATATTTATCCCTGAAGATTATGACCAAAAATTGACGGTTGAAGACAACGGAACCGGATTGACTAAAGAGCAGTTTGAACAACGATGGATGAAACTTGGGTATAATCGAATAAAGCATCAAGGTAAAAATGTTCTGTTTCCTCCAAATGTTGAGGGTAAAAGGTTGGCCTATGGTAGAAACGGAGTTGGTCGTCATGGGTTACTTTGTTTTGATAAAGAATATACTGTAATTACTAACTCAGGCGGAAATAAATCAACTTTTGTTATTACCACGCAAGATGAGAATCAGCCTTTCGTTATTAAAGAGGCCTCGTATGATAAATCCACCACTTACGGGACAAGATTAGAGGTAATTGTTACTAAAAATCTACCCAAACCAGATAAAATTTTAGAGATTATTTCTGCAAGATTTTTGCACGACCCTAAATTCAAAGTATCAATAAACAAGCAAACCGTCCAACTGGAGCAACATTCAGGACTAATAGATACGACAGAACTGAAAATAGATAATATAACGTTGGTCGCCCATTTTATAGATTCACAAAAATCCGCAAGGTCAACAATTTATCAAGGCATTGCGTTCTGGCAGAGTAATAGACTTGTAGGAGAACCTTCCTGGATTTTAGGAAATGAAGTTGTTATTGATGGAAGAACAAAATTCGCCAAACGCTATACTGTGGTTATCCAAACGGATGATTTAGCCGATTATATTTTTGAGGATTGGACTGGGTTTAAAAGAGTTGAGATGATGGATAAGGTTTACAAAGAAGTTATTTCTTATGTAAACAAGATGTTTTCTGAGATTGCAAAAGAGACAATAGAAGAAACTAAAGAGCAAATTAAAAGCGATTTTCGTTCAGAATTTTCTCAATTAACACCTTTGGCTAAATATGAAATCAACGAAGCGATTGAAAGCATGACAATAGCACACCCAACAGCAAAACCGGAATCTATTTCTTTAGCTGTAGAAACAATTATCAATCTTGAAAAAACGAGGTCTGGGCAAGAGTTGTTACTCAAACTTTCCACTCTATCGGAAGATGATATTGTTGGGTTGAATACATTGCTTGAAAAATGGTCTGTAAGAGATGCTTTAAGTGTATTGGATGAAATAGATAGGAGAATCACAGTAATTGAAGCTATACGCAAACTATCCAAAGATAAAGATGTTGATGAGTTACATGTATTGCATCCTTTAGTTACCGGAGCAAGGTGGTTATTCGGGCCGGAATATGAATCTGCGGAATATTCATCTAACAGACAATTACAAACAGCAGTTGAAGTTGTATTTAAAAAGAAAATAAGCAAAGAGGTTTTTAGAAACCACAAAAAACGCCCTGACATTGTTCTGTTGAACGATTCTACCGCTTCAATAACCGGGATAGAAACCTTTGACAAAGAGTCTAATTTAGCGACAGTCAATAAAATACTTGTTATTGAGCTCAAACGAGGTGGGTTTAAGTTATCAAGAGAAGAAAGGAATCAAGCGCAAGGATATGTAGAGGATTTTATGAACTGTGGGCAATTAATAGGAACCCCATACATTGAAGCATTTGTTGTCGGAGAATCTTTTCAAGAAAAAGTTCAACCTATTTCGACCGTCAAGAATGACAATAACGTAGAACTTGGCAAAATCCGTATAACTACTTTCAGCCAATTAGTGGATACCGCTGAAAAAAGACTGTTTGGTCTTAGGAAAAAATTAAGTGATAGATATGATGATATGCCGGGAATGGATTTGTATCGGCAACATGGACAACAGCAATTGAACTTCATTGCCGAGTAATAATAAATATTTATTTATTCTATCCCGTTCGTTTAGCTTATCACAGAAAGAGCGACAGGCAATTTTTCGCCTGTCGCTCTTTCTATAATCTGTAATCCGTCTGGATAAGTATTTTTTGTCAGCAAATCTTTTGATTTTAAGGGGGCTATAAATACCCAGACCGGATGAGATACAAAGACCGGAATATGATATATTTAGGAAAAAGATGTATCTTTGTAGTATGGCATGGGACAATATGACAATATAACTCCTGTGTCTGGAGTGTAGGAAAGAACAACATATAAGGGGCTTTAGAAAACAGCCAATTTACAGAAGTCCACCCGAATATGATAGTTTCTCTTTCTGCCTGATTGTGTATATGTGTAAAATCATATATCGAAAGGGCGTAAGGTTATGAACTATCAGTGGGCGGGCGCTTGGCTGTGCCTCTAAAGCCGATGTGTTTGTAATTCTTGCGCCTGTTTTCGTTTAATGATTTTAAGATTACGAACATGAGTACATCCGAAGAAGTTTCAAAAAAGAGTTGTGGCGGGCTAACCCGCTCGGAAGTAGCAAACTTGTTGCAACCTATCATTAAGTTGCATAACATTGAGGTAAAAGATGATCGCTTTGAATTTCCATGCGTTTATGCTTCTGCCGGAGTACCTGAATCCGAATTGTCGAATGATACGGAAACGACGGTTATACTTTTTGAGCATATTACTTCCATATCGCCTTTTAAGGTTCGTTTTGAAGTCTTATTGCAATGTGGCGAACTCTATGTCTTTTCCACAACGGACAGCACCAGAACACATATAAACACATATGGCGGGGATGAAAATATAAAATTAGAAAAACCGACCACAGCACAGGATATAGCTGGGAATATTTGGGACGGATTGGAGAAAACACTGGCTTCCGGAAAGAAATAGAGCTGAATAAGCATAGTCTGATAACTTATTGAAAAACATCTGTCAAGCAATTTTGTCAGGTGTTTTTTTATGGGTATTTTTGCAAGCAGAAAAATATATCAATATGTCAACAGGAGCTAAATTTTTACGAGCAGATTTACATATTCACTCTTATGGTGAATTTGGGTCTTATGATGTGACCGATACAAATATGACCCCACAAGCAATTGTGGATACAGCAATAGAAAAAGGATTAGGGATAATAAGTATAACTGATCATAATGAGATATTTAACTCGAATACTGCAATAACTTATGCAGAGGGGAAAAACATATTTGTTATTCCTGGAATAGAAGTTAGCACAACACAAGGGCACTTATTGCTTTATTTTCCCACATTCAATGATTTAAGAAACTTTCATGGAAAACTAACGATAAATCAAGATAAGAAAACTTGCCAAAATGGCATTGTGCAGTGTCTTGATTTTGCTCAACAGCATAATGGTATAGGTGTTCTTGCCCATATAGAACTCGAATCAGGTTTTGAAAAAACAATTGGACGATTTGGCCCTCCGATGGAGGAAATTTTCAAACATAAGAATTTATTGGGATTAGAAATATGTACAAAAGAGAATATTGACCTATATACTGATTCGGATGATGATTCAAGGAAAAGACTTATTGGATTACATAGGGAAGCCTGCGATTATAACGAATCATATAATCTTGCCAAATTACTATCATCTGACGCACATGACCTTAATAGACTTGGTATTAACGCCGAGGGAGGAAAGAAATTGACAAGAATAAAAATAGATGAACTAAACTTTCATTCTTTCAAAATTGCACTTATTAGTAATGAGTCAAGAATTAGGCTTGAAGATTTTATCCCAGAACAAAGACCTGTTATCAAATCTATTAGTATAGAAGGTGGGTTATTGGACAAAGTGAGAATAGACCTAAGTTCGAACTTAACCTGTATTATTGGAGGTAGAGGTGCTGGAAAATCTACACTATTAGAGGCTATTAGAGAATGTTCTGGAAACAAATCAAATGCAAGAGTAGTAGACTCTGACGTGTGGCCGCAAGATATTTCTTTGACGTATGAAGATGAAGCGGGACAGGTGTTAGAGTTCAAACGAGAAAAGTCTGCGGAGAATCTAAATGTAACAGATCCGATTAATGGCATTTCAAAAATTGATGTTGAAAGTTATGGACAAGGTGATACCGCCGAAACATTACAACATAGTGATGCTAATCCTATTATTTTGGTTAATTTTTTAGATTCATTCTTGGATTTAGACTCACTAAAGAGCCAAGATGATGAAATCGTCGTAAATTTACGTGAAAATCAAAGTGAAGCAAGAAAATTGAGACTTGAATTACTAAGTCTTCCTGACACAAAAAAGGCATTATTAAACGAACAAAAAAAATTAGCAAATCTTGAAAAAGAGAAAGCTGGGGAACTGGTAAAATACCAAACAGCATTAATACGAGAAAGGCAATTACGAAAAGGTTTAGTTGATGACTTGAACGCCCTTATTAAAACGTATCGAGAGATATTCAAAGATGACACTACATTTAAAAATTTTGAAAAATTATCTGACGACGAAATCGTTGTAGGGAAGAATTACTTCAAAAAGGTAAAAGAAATTGTTTCGGATTTCTCGAAGATAGTCTCAGAAAAGTCAGGAGAATTGAATATTTCTCTAAATCAGAAAATAGAAGAACTGAAAATTGAACTTGCTAATTGGCAAAAGGAAGAAAAAACAATACAGGACGAAATTGACAAGAAGAAATCTGCTCTTGAAGCACAAGGGATTCCATTTGACTTAGGCAAGATAAATCAAATTTCAAAAGACATCATAGACTTAACAACAAGGGTTCAGAAATTAGAAAATAGCCAGAAGTTATTGAAAGAATTGGAGGCTGCTCGCAAATCACTAATAACAGAAAGAACCGATGTTAAAAATAAAATATATTATCATAGACGAGAGTTCGCAAATACAATAAATGATAATCTTAAAAATACGATTGACGGTCTGTTTATCACCGTTAAATATTCAGAGGGGAAATATTCAGATGAATTTGAAAAACTACTAAAAAATGTTATGGACTGGAGAACCTCTCAGGTTCCCAGAGCATTCATCATTTCGCTCAACTTATCCCCTTTAGAGTTTGTTGGTATATGCAAAAGAAATGATGAAGCAAGATTAAAATTAATTACTGATACCAATGGCAATCGACTTCTTTCCGATCTGGAAATATGCAGCATAATTGAAAAAGTGATGAAAGATTATGTCTATGAAGAATTTGAAGCTCTTGAGTTTGAAGATAGACCGAGTATAACTGTGACTAAAATGTATGCAGATGAACATGGGACTCAACAAAGGCAAACAAAATCAATCTCACAATTATCATTGGGACAACAGCAGTCTATATTGCTGGGTATTTTGCTGTTATCAAAAAGTGATAAACCTCTAATTATCGACCAGCCTGAAGATAACTTAGATAGCGAGTTCATTTTCAAAACAATCGTAATGAATTTGCGAAAAATTAAAGAAGCCAGGCAAGTGATAATTGTTACTCATAATCCAAACATTGCTGTATTAGGAGATGCCGAACTAATAATCCCATTAAAAAGCACAAGCATAAAGTCCCACGTGATGAGTGCGGGGTCAATTGATAGAAAAGAAACAAGGGAAATGTGTTGTGATATTTTAGAAGGTGGCAAAAATGCGTTTAAACAAAGACAAACCATTTATGGCATTTAATGTGGCTTTTTGTTACTTTTTCTCCCGCTCACTCTCTGGCTCATGGAAAAACCTTAGGTTTGCATTGTAATTATTTTATAAACTATAATGAGTGAACCATATGGAAAAAGAGAAATGTAAAGTCTATGTTACTATTTGGAACTCATTTTATTCATTTAATTTCAAGAACATTTAATGATTTACGTTATTAATTAAAAAGAAAGGAAAATAACAAGTAAATCAACATGGAAAGTAGGAATAACTTATGTTACTATTACGAACTTGTTATTTGTCTTGGATTAGACCTATATAAGAATTTAATCTGAAAGATATTTAAGGTTTTTAGGATATATTCAAGTGCCTTTCCAAATTATAAATCATTAAATCACTTTATCATGAAAGACTCTTATTTTATTGGAATTGATGTGAGTAAGAAAAACTTGGATTGTTGTGTGTTGAAGAATGGCTCTGTGGTCAAACAAGATGTTATTCCAAATCATCAAAAGAGTATCGAAAACTATTTATCTATAATTTGTGTGGAACAAAATATAGATGCGGAACAAATAGTAATATGTGCTGAATTTACAGGATTATATATTTATCCTTTAGCAATCTCTTGTCAAGTTGGAAACTATAAACTTTGGTTAGAAGACCCTACCCAAATAAAATACAGTTCCGGATTACAACGAGGGAAAAATGATCCGGTAGATGCTAAACGAATCGCTTTGTATGCGTATCGTTATGTAGATAAACTTAAAATATATAATCACCCGACAATAAGTATAGAATCAATAAAGCTATTATCAACAGAATTAAATATGCTATGTGTTGATAGAGCCAAATACCAAGCTCAATTATCAGATCAAAAGGAATATATGCCTGATTATGTCTATAAGTTGAAGTTAAAGAGATTATCCCTGCTTATTAAAGAATTGGATAAAGCAATATCTAATATTGAAGCGGAAATTGAGAGTATTGCAGCAAAAGATGCTTTGTTGTCTCATCAGATGAAATTATTATTGAGTATTGAAGGAATAGGAAAAAAGACTTCTTTAAAAATGATATTGGAAACACAAGCCTTTACGCGATTTACCGATAGTCGCAAATTTTGTTGTCATGCGGGTGTTGCGCCATTTAGTTACTCATCAGGAAGTAGTCAGTTCTCTAAAAATCGGGTTTCCCAAAGAGCAAATAAGAGTATAAAATCTCTACTTCATTTAGCTGCCTTATCTGCTATTCAAAATAAAAATAGTGGATTAAGGGCGTACTACGATAGAAAAGTTGGCGAAGGCAAAAATAAAATGTCGGTATTAAATGCTATCAGAGCTAAGCTTGTAGCTCGGATGTTTGCTGTAATAAAGAATGACAATCATTACATATTTAATTATAATAATCAATATTCCAATCAGTAACGTGGTGTCTGATTATAAAAATATTAAATTCCTGACTATTTGTTAATATGATTTTCTTACCTTTGCCACATGAAATATTTATCCCTCATATTATCCATATATGTATTACTGCTATCAGTAATGCCTTGTTGTTTAGAGGATAAATGTTTATCTATATATGCTGAAATAAGCAATGATATAGGCAATAGTTGTGATGATTGCACCGATAATAGTTGCTGTTCTCCTTTTCTACATTGTAATACTTGTTACGGATTCCCGGAAGCTCGTTTTTATAATCCAATAGTTATAACTTTAGGCTCAACATCTGATTGCGAATCAGAATATATATTAAGAAATAATCTTCCTGATTTTAAATCTTCAATCTGGCAACCGCCAAAAGCATAAATCAACTTTTAATTTTACAGGACATTTAGAATATGCCCTGCGTTTTTTGCGATAATACATTATTTGTAGTATCGTAACTCCTATATCATTTCAAATTGAAGATTAAAAAGAAGAATAAAAATGAAAACAAAAATTATACTGATGTTATTTTTAGCATTCAGCTTTTCCAATATTTTCGCACAAAACACACTTAGAGTCAAATTAATAGATTGTGATAGCAAAGAGATATTAATAGGTGCTAATATTGTGCTACAAAACACAACGAACGGTACATCTTCCGATACCGAAGGTTTGGCGGTTCTCTCCAATATTCCTGATGGAAAACATAAGTTTGAAATTACTTATGTGGGATATGAAAAAACCATCAAAGAGTTTACATTCCCTTTGGCTTCGGATGAAGTTATTGTTATCAGGGTTGAAGCGGACGAAGAAACATTGCAGGAAATAGTTGTTTCTTCGACAAGGGGAACACGTACTTTTAAAGATATTCCTACACGCATTGAATTTATAAATGCCGAAGAATTAGGCGAAAAAGGGGTTATGAAACCCGGAGATATCCGTATGCTTCTGAATGAAAGCACGGGTATTATGACGCAACAAACATCTGCCATATCGGGTAATTCATCTATCCGTATTCAGGGCTTGGACGGTAGATACACCCAAATATTAAAAGACGGTTTTCCTGTATTTTCGGGTGCAGCAAGCGGATTAGGCTTATTACAGACACCGCCTCTCGATTTAAAGCAGGTTGAAATTATAAAAGGTTCTTCTTCTACCTTATACGGTGGCGGTGCGATTGCGGGTTTGGTAAACCTTATATCGAAAACACCTGAAAAAGAAAGGGATTTTTCAATACACCTGAACGGGACAACAGGCAAAGGACTTGATGTAAACAGCTTTTTCGGTCAGAAATTCAATAAAGTAGGTACTACCGTATTTGCATCGTATAACCGTAACTGGGCTTATGACCCGTCAGATGTAGGCTTTACAGCAATACCAAAATTCGATAGGTTTGTATTGAATCCAAAACTATTCTTATACCTGTCTGAAAATACAGACTTAAATTTCGGTATAAACTCCATGATAGAAACCCGTTTAGGTGGTGATATGGGATATTTAAAAGATAAAGGGGATGAAGAACATTCTTATTTTGAAAGAAACAAGACACAGAGGCATTCAAGCCAACTTACATTTGAACACCGTTTTGATAAACAAAACAGATTGAATGTAAAAAACAGTGTAACCTATTTCAGCCGTAAGATTGAGATTCCCGATTTTAAATTTGACGGAGAGCAGCTATCGTCTTTCTCGGAAGTATCCTATATACATACGAAAGAAAAGACAGAATGGGTAGCCGGTGCAAATATATGGACGGATAAATTTACCGAAAGGAAACTGACCGATTTTCCTTTGCGAGACTACAATATGACTACTTTAGGCTTATTTGTACAAAACAATACGAAAATAACGGACTGGATGAACCTTGAAACCGGATTGCGTACCGACTATGTTACCGATTACGGTTTTGCAGTACTGCCCCGTATATCGTCACATTTCAAAATAACGGATAAATTTTCATCCCGTGTAGGTGGCGGATTCGGATATAAAGCACCTACCATTTTTTCGGAAGATAGCGAACGCATACAGTTTCAGAATGTCTTGCCGATAGATGATGATAATAACAAACTGGAAAGAAGCTACGGGGCAAATGTGGATTTCACTTATAAAACAGGTTTGTTTGACGACCAAGTATATTTAAGTATAAACCAGTTATTCTTTTATACTTGCCTGAAAAATCCGCTTGAACTGCAAGCTGCGGATAATAACCGTTGGCAGTTTAACAACATAGACGGTCATGTGGACAGCAAAGGGGCTGAAACCAATATGAAAATAAAATATAAGGACTTTGGTTTATTTCTCGGATATACCTATACGGATGCTAAAGTTAAGGAAGACGGCAGAAGCTATCAGAAAACCCTTACACCGAAACATAAAATCAATTCTGTATTAATGTATGAGGTGGAAGATAAATGGAAAATCGGATTAGAAGCCTACTATACAGGAAAACAAAACTTGAATGACGGAAAAAAGGGAAAAGATTACCTTATCTGCGGATTAATGATGCAACGGATTTGGGAAAGATTCTCAATATATGCTAACTTTGAGAACTTTACCGACAGACGGCAGACAAGGTTCGACACCATTCATACAGGTTCGATGACTAAGCCCGAATTCCGGGATATTTACGCACCATTGGACGGTTTTGTTCTGAATGCCGGGATAATATTTAAATTGTAAAATGAATAAATCAATTTTTAAAATTGAACAAATGGATTGTCCGAGTGAGGAAAACCTCATTCGGATGAAACTTCAAAACGTAGAGGGTATTGCCAAACAGGAATTTGACCTGAAAGGCAGGGTATTGACTGTTTACCATACAGGCGACTATCAAATAATCGAACAACAGCTTGCTACCTTGAATCTCGGTTCACGCTTTATTGAAAGTGCTGAAATGACAGGCGAATTTAAGGCAGAGGAAGATAGTAAACAGCGTAAAGTCCTTTGGATTGTGTTGGCTATTAACTTCGGTTTTTTCCTGATTGAAATGTCAACGGGTATCATATCCAAATCAATGGGATTGGTTGCGGATAGTCTTGATATGCTTGCCGATGCTTTTGTATATGGATTAAGCTTGTTTGCGGTAGGTGCAGCCGTAAGCCGTAAAAAGCGGGTTGCCATGATTTGCGGATATTTCCAGATATTTTTGGCTGCAATCGGTTTTATAGAGGTAATCAGGCGGTTTACAGGTGCAGAAGAAATGCCTGTCTTTCAAACGATGATAGGTGTATCCATACTTGCTTTGATTGCCAATGTCATTTGTTTGCTTTTACTTCAAAGGACAAAAAGCAAAGATGCCCATATACAGGCAAGTATCATTTTTTCATCTAATGATGTGATTATAAATGCAGGGGTAATTCTTGCAGGATTCTTGGTATGGCAATTAAATAATCAGATACCAGACCTTATTATCGGTAGTATCGTCTTTCTTATTGTTATCAGAGGGGCAATAAGGATATTAAAACTTGCGAAGAATTAATTCTTCGCAAGTTTTAATATTTTCTTCAAAATAATTTGGAAATCTCATAAGAATAGTAACGGGCGGAAAAACCGCCCGCTTGTGTCATTTCAGATTTATGTCTGATTCGGAAATATACCAACTATCCCTGTAATATCCGTTACCCAGCAGGGTGAAAACCCCTGCTTCTTTCATATCATGGGCGTATTGCTTGGCTTCTGCAATGGTCGGAAATTCGCCCAGTTTCCGAAAGCCGACAAATAGTTTATACATAGTTCAAATGGTATTTTCTATGGATAAAATCGGAGTGTTTTGGCGTAGCCATTCTTCGATATGCTCCGTATTATATTCGGAGGTAATAACCGCCATATCATAGGCAATTTGCGTAAAACGGCTACTTTCATAGCTATCTATCCACTCTTTCAGATTAACAACGCCCCACGTTTTGTAGTCGACTGTAAACATTCGGTCAATCTCGGATATGCTTTTTTGAAACTGCACCCGAATAGTCTGGTATGTGTCGTCGATAATTTCAAGGTGTCGGAGTGATCCGAACTCATCGGACAACCGTCCGAAACTCCAATCGCTTTCGTAGGATACATTACCCCATTGGTGTGGTTGGTCATAACGTACTTTCACTTCGGCTGTATGTTCGCCTATCTTTATTTCCTCGATTACTCCCATAACCATCAATCCCGTAAAGATGCTTTTGCACCGCTTACCGATTAATTCCTCTGTAACGTCTTTTGTTTTCATATCATTATTTTTTGTGATTAATATTCTGTTATGCTGCCAATCGTTGTTCTATGAGTAATATATTCCTGTTTACAAGGTTGATAATCTGACTGTGGTACTGGGTTTGCTTGTTCTGTAACCCCCTGCATTGGATAACCCGTAATTGTGATATGGATAATTCAATGGTTTCAATGCGTTCGCCGTCAATGGTTGCCGAGAGAATAAGGGAATCTTCCTTAGTCGAATAACTACCTACGCAATGGTGCATTGCTTGTCCCTCTGCTATTATCTCTTGTACGCTTTCAAGTACACGGACATTAATTTTACCATCGGAAAATATAAGTCCGAAAAACTTGGCTTTAATCGCCTTAAATTCCGCTTCTTTTTCAAGTTGCTTTTCCAACTCTGCCTGTGCATCGGCTTTAGCTTTCTTCTGCATATAGCGGTCATGTTCGGCTTTGAGGTCTGTCGGGCATACATATTTGGCATTGTAGAGGTCTTTGCCGAAGAAGCGGAGAAAGTCTATATAGTCGCACCAAAGCGTTGCATCTTTGATTTTATAGCCGTTTCGGATGCAGATGCGGACGGACTGCCAATACTTGTCGATGTTTTTCCAACCGCTATCTATGATACGCTTTAGTAGCTTTGTATAGCCTGTTTTCATCAGTGTCTCGGCACGACTGTCGGCAAGTAGGGTACGGAACAGGTCTAAGGGTTTTTGCCCGTAAAAAGCCTTTTTGTAGCCTGTCCTTTTAAGTTCGGGAATGAGTCTCATTCGGGGGTAAATTACTCCCGTAAAGATTTTGTCATATACATTGATATAAAACTTGTTATTGCTGTTCTCGCTACGCAGTTCTAAATCGGTGTGGAATATCCACGCATCATAATAGCAAGTACCCATTGTCTGACGGAGTTTTGCGAACGTACAATGTTTCCCGTTTGGAGCAATCCACCGTTGCATAACTTCTGAATAATCGTATTTGGGCGTTTCTCCAACTTTAACCGAACAGAACAGCATTACAGAGCGCAATACCTGATACCCTTTATGGGCGGTTACGACTGTCATATAGTAACGAGTGTTGAATGTTCGTTTCTTGGTGGTTTCTACCGTTAGCTTGGTATTACAATTCGGACAATGACAATCGGTAAGGGTTTCCACCAAATACCCTGCACCCTGCCATGAATGACCGCATTTTGTACAGGTCATCACCCCTTTTTCGGTGCGGTGTCCGATATGGTCAATAGCATTCTCATAACCCCATTGGGTTTGCTCTTTCGTAAGTTTCGGCAGGGTCTTACTTGCTTCTACTACCTGTGCTTGGAATTTATTTTGCGGTTTCATGGCTTAGAAATTGAATAGGTTGGGTATAGTATTGACTTCAGGTTGCTTGGCTTTCGGCTTGGCATTGCCTTGTTTCATCTTGGCATAGGCTTCGTCCTGTACTTTCTGAATGGCTTTTTGCCGTGCTTGTGCCTTTTCTTCATCGGTCAGAATAATGGTATGGTTTACCACTACATTACAGTTGATTGGCTTGCCGACCTCGATACTATCCTCATCGTAATAATGCAGGGCAAGGGAGTAGATTTCATCATCCGCAAATCCACATATTCCGCTTTGTTGCACGTAATTGAGTATGTAGGTTATACAATCGTCAATGTTCTTGTTTGGCTTGGCATAGATGGGGGCAAACAGTTCATCGGTTTGCGCTCTCTGTTCCAAATAACTCTGTATTGTTATCTTGAAATAATCGGTTGCTTTATTTTCTGCTTTCATTTTCTTGGGTTTTGTGGGGCGGACTGCTCCGCCCCGTGTGAATACTTAGTCCAATCCGAAATAATAAGCTAACTGCCGTTCCTGTGATTTGGAGAATATCCAACCTGCTAACCTCTTTCCGTTGAATGTCAGGTGGCTGTTGAACCGTCCGCCCATTGCTTTGAGTTCGTCTTTGATTGCTTTCGTATCTCCGAAAACGGCTACCGCTTTGGCTGAATACTCGACCAATGTGCAAGCGTTCTTGCCTGTTCCGTTTTCGCTATTCGGTGGCGTTGTGTCGGTCTTTTTGAGGTGTATATTGTCTTCGCTTCCTGCGATGTAGGCAAAGTTCTCTATAGTGCGGTTGCGGTCATATACAGGCTCTTTTTCGATTATCCAACCGCTGTACTTGCTTTCTCCCAAATAGTAGCCGTCGCCCATGCTGTATTTTTCCCTGTGTTCGTAGTCCTCGTTAGGCTCGGCTAAATAGGCTGTTTCCTCAAAGTTGGATGCGTGTTTGCGCATTTCGGAAAAGATGTCCCTTTTGTGTTTTGAAAAGCCGATAATAACCGTTCGCTGTGTACTGTATCCGTAGTAGTCGGTTTGGCTGTCGCTCTCATTTTGCCTTAAACGTGCCACGATTACCGCTTGTGCATCTTCGGGGAGTATCTCGGCAAAGCGTTTGCGCCCGATTTCCTTAACCTGTTCTACTCTGATTTTTTCCTGTTCGGCTTTCTCGTCTTCGGCTTTCTTCTGTCCGTGTGCCTGCTGAAGAAGTATTGCGACCTCAAAAGCGTCCATGAATTGAGGGTTCTCGCTGTCATAGTAATAACCGATACCGAATTTTTCATTCAATGGTCGGATGATGTCGGCAGTATAAAACTCCTTTGTCCGCAGGTTAATCAACTTGTATGCAATGCCCCAATCGTTTGTACGGATTTCATAGACTACATACCTGTCATAGCTGTAACCCTCCATTTGGATAATCTGATTGACCTTTACCACTTGTTTGGCTCTGTCTATCTCCTTGTTTGCTCCTAATAAAAATACTTTGCTCATAACTGTCGGAATTAAAAAATGTGAGTGAATAAAAACCAGAAAAAGCCTATCAGAGCGATAAGAGAGAATAGGCAGGATGCGATACCCTTTAGGATATTCCAACAGAAAACCACGCCCAAAACCACCCAAATAAAGTCCATACCCCACACATAGAAACCTACTGCGGTCGCTACTATCTTTACCACCAATTTTATGCTGGATGGAAGGTTGATAGATTCCTGTTTCCTTTGTATTTTTTCTATTGTTCTCATAACGTCTGACTTTTTTTTTATGCCGTGACGGAGCCGGTATGATGAGTTCTGTTTCAGGAGCTATAAAAAGGTAGGCGTTAGCCCATGTCAAGATTTTTGCGGGAAATACGCTCGCCCGTAGGGAAAGAGGAAGATTTTTTGCAAAACCGCTTGTGGCTTGATCTTGCAGGGGCGTGAACGCCGGAAATACCTTTGCTGCTGACAACTGAACCATCAATTAAACCGGCTCATACCAGGCATACAAAGAATGAGGAAGACGTTATATCGAGGGAACAGTAGAAAAAACTATATCAGTGATTGGTTATTATGAAAAACAATCGCTGCAACCGCCGAATTTATAGGCGTTTGACTTCTCTTGGCTGCCAATCTGATTTAGTTGGTAGCCACTCTATGCCATAGAAAAATAGAGCGGTAAATAGATGAATTGGAATATCTATTTTTGTTTCTCCGGGAATACAAGACGTAGAAATATGGAAATAATTAGCATGAGTATAAAAGTCTTCGACACCTTAGCGCAGCGTGTAGAAGATCTTGAGGAAAAGGCGGAAAAATTGTACCAGCGACAGGAAGATTTAGGTCTGAAAAAATGGCTGGACAATCAGGACGTTTGCGAAATATTGGATATAACCAAACGTACCTTGCAAAGTTATCGGGAAAAGGGGCTGTTGCCTTATAGCCGTGTAGAGTATAAGATACGTTACAAGCCGGAAGATGTACAAAAACTTCTGCAATCTTCGGCTCATCAACCGAAAAAAATGTAGGCTATGAATAATTTGATAGAAAAAAGCGATCCGCGCGTGATAGACCTTTTCCGACGGCTGGAAAAGGCAAGTAACCTGATTGATAAACTGGTAGTTCCTTCCCGCCGTTCCTTTAACGGACAACGATTCGTTACTGACCGGGAGCTTTCGGAACGGCTTAGGGTAAGCCGCCGGACATTGCAGGAATATCGTTCGGCAGGAACTATTCCCTACTACCTGATCTGTGGTAAAATTCTCTATAAAGAGAGTGAGATACAACAATTCCTGGAAGATTCCCGAAAGCAAACCATCGGCCAACAGAAATTGGTATAAACAATAAACGACCCGCAAATAGGGTCGTTTATTGTTTCCGGCATATAGCAATCAATTCAACATAGCATCCATGCCGGGAATTTTCCAAAGTATCACAGGATTCAATGCTTGTGAGATTATCCACTCACGATAATACTGCGCCCGGCGGGATTTAAGCCGGAAAGCCAATGCCGTAATCATTTCCAGATTGTAGAGAGTTAATATGCTACCGTTGCCGTTATCCCTATGACGGCAAACCATATCTTCTTGTAATATCTCATTTTTAAGTATGGAACGGATATTACTGCCTATTGCCGAGATAAAAACACCGAAAAGGTCTGCTATTTCGTGCTGGGTAAGCCAAACGTTACCCGCCACCGGACGAATAGTTACCCGTCCTTCTTCTATTTTGATAGATGTAATATTCATTTCATTGATTGTTTGATAGTTGAACATTGCTTTTTGCTTTTTTTGCTTTCGGATAACGGATAGCAGCCCGGAGCGATTCGTCTTCATACAAAGTAACTTTATTCGATTTGGATGCCGTTCGTTTCCTAAGCCGTCTCATATCCTCATCCACTTTCTTGTTGGTTACTTTAGCGTATATCTGTGTGGTGGTTATGTTTTTATGCCCCATCATCCGGCTTACGGTTTCAATAGGAACACCCTGTGAGAGCGTAATATGCGTTCCGAAATTATGGCGGGCTTTATGGAATGAAATATGGCCGATACTGCAAATTTTAGCGATTTCTTTCAAAAGCTTTCCCATATAAGTACGTCCGTAAACATGAAATATATGTTTATCCTTTTTCTCCGGACGGTATTTCTCCATAATTTGCAGGGGTATTTCCAGTAGTCGCACATTGAAATCAATTCCGGTTTTTTGCCTTTTCATATGTATCCATAGGCTTCCGTCTGAGGCTTGTTCTATATGCTCGTCGGACAACCTTGTAAGGTCGGCATGGCATAATCCGGTAAACGTTGAAAAAACAAACAGGTCGCGGGCACGGCGTAAATTGGCTTTGTCGAATTGGTACAGCATCAACTTTTCCAAATCTTCCAGTTTCAAATGGCGACTCTTTAACGGTGGCAATTCGGGGAACTGCTTCATATAAGGGTCGCGCCTGAGCGTTCCCTGATTGAAAGCCCGCTTAGTCATTTTTTTGAGGGTATATAAATGTTGATGTACCGTTTTCTGCTGTAACCCTCGTTCTGTCCTTAAAAAGAGGTCGAAATCTTCATAAAAACGAAGGTCAAGACTGCGGAGCGTTACATCATCGGCATCGTATTTTTTTCTGATAAATGCCAAAAGATGATTATAAGTTACTACATACTGAGCATGTGCTTCTTTTTTACGATCAACTCCAATACGTTTTTCAAACTCATCATTATGCTCCTTAAAGAGTTTCATTAGCGTAAGTGGTTTTTGCGCAATACCTTTCAGGGCGTTCTTGACAAGTTCGGCTGTAACAAATCCCAAGCTATCCTTTATTTCCTTATGATGCCCCTTAATGCGTTCTGTAAGCTGATCAATAGACTTGTTTACTTGAAGTGCATTTTGGCTACGTCCTGAGGCACGACCTGCCGATGAATCCCAAAGGGACGGATTAACGGAAACTTTCGTTCCTACCTGTTCAGATTCAGCATCAATGCTTATATTACATAATAGCTGGCACATACCGTCCTTGCGGATTTTGGTACGGTTGATATAGAATAATATCGCAAAGGTACTGCGCCGTTTCTCTTTCTTGTTTTCATTATTTCTTGCTTCCATGATCGAAGTTTTTCAAAGTTATTAAATAACAAATTTGAATTTCCCAGCGATACGTTTTTCCAACGCCTTCATGTCCTCATCAATCTTATCGTTGGTTATTTTCGCATAAATCTGTGTCGTTTTAATCTGGTTGTGTCCGAGCATCCGGCTTACGGTTTCGATAGGAACCCCCTGTGAGAGTGTAATTTCGGTAGCGTAGGTATGGCGGCCGCAATGCCAAGTAAGTCGCCGGGAGATACCGCATATATGGGCGATATTTTTTAATTCCCTGTTTAGTTCACTATTGAGATACATCGGTAATAGCCGTCCGTTGGATGTCGTTCCACGATAACGTTCAAGAATTTGAAAAGGAATTTCGAGTAGAGGAATTTCATATTCAATCCCGGTTTTCTCCCGGAATGTTTTTATCCAGACTACATCATCCTCGGCTACAGAAACATCCTCTTCAGTTAATTTGCACATATCGCAGTACGGGATTCCGGTATAGCACGAAAAGAGGAATAAATCACGGATAAGATATTGTTTTGGAGTAGCAAGCGGAGTTGTTATCAGTTTATTCAACTCCTCGCGGGTAAGATATTTCTGTTGCCGCTCTGGTCGTTCGGCTTCATATCCGATGAATGGATTTTTAGTTATAATCCCTTCGGCTATAGCATCACTGATAATAGTACCCAGCCGGGTAGTTAGTAATACAATCGTACCTGGCGCAAGCCGACGGTTAATTTTTAGATAGAGGTCAAATTTATCAATAAACGATTTGTCCAATGCAGCAAAAGGAATATCCGAAAGCCGATATTTTTCTTTCAGAAAATTTGTAAGATGATTAAAGGCTTGCCAATATCCTTTTTCCGAGCCCTTTTTGCGGTTTACACCGATACGTTTATCAAAATTTTCGTTATGGGTGCGAAAATAAGACAGTAGGGTTTCCTGCCCGGATGCCATGCCCAGCAAAAGATTCTTCACATCTTCGGCTGTTACACCGTCCCTTACTGTCGACAATTCTCGGTAATATGACAGGGCGGATGCTCTGATTTCGTCTAATTGCCGGTTAATTTCGTTTGCCGTATGGCTTTTACCAGTGGCGCGACCGGATGCCCACAGGTCTGCCGGAACGGTCATTTTTGCACTAAAGATGGTTTCGGAGAATTTCCCGATTGAAAGCCTTACCATTATAGGGCTTTTTCCATCCTTTTTCGTTTCATTTCTTTTCAGGTAGAACGACACCTTTACTTCTTGTTTCATGACTCTGTTATTTAAGTGTAAAATTACCTGTAACAGAGTTATTTTCAGTTATATAAAATATGGAGCCAATAGGAAGCAAACTCCAATTTTGTATTAAAAACCCATATTTTCTCCGTTTGTGCGAAAAAAGGGTTATTTTTGAAAGACGTTTTAAGAAAAACAAGCGTTCTTTGAGGCAATTATCTTTGTTCAGGCTGTTTTTGCTTCCTAATCCGACTAATCAAAAAGGCAGTATTTTGGTAGCAAATCTTTCGCTTAACTGCTCTATATTCTTCCATTTAGCCTACCAGAAGAATATAGCGGAACAACGCTAAACAATTCTAATTACCAAACACTTACTCTATTCTTCCTGATTTTGCCTATCTTTGCGAGATTCTTTCTATCTTTGTACAAAATTTCGGAAAATGGATGATGTCTTCGAAAATATAGATGAAAGTTTGATGCTGCGCACAGAAAATCTGGTAAAAAAGTACGGCAAAAGAACAGTGGTAAGTCATGTTTCAATCAACGTGAAACAGGGTGAAATTGTAGGTCTTCTCGGTCCAAACGGTGCAGGGAAAACTACTACATTTTATATGACTGTGGGGTTGATTGTTCCTAACGAAGGTGAGATCTATATCGGCAATGATAATATC